>ERZ1673749.215-NODE-215-length-81214-cov-24.906997_pt1 | contig 81214 bp, 51 predicted proteins | sample MGYA00580204_ERZ1673749 | MGnify/ENA primary metagenome ERZ1673749 (study PRJEB41218, sample SAMN15661745) | gut metagenome | host: Homo sapiens | place: Canada: London | collected 2015-08-20/2019-03-30 | study: EMG produced TPA metagenomics assembly of...
ATAACAGTAACTAACTGATTATCAATATACTTTATATTTGAGGAAGTGAAGTAAGATTAGCTGAATTAGTATATATAAAAAGGTGTGTCAGAAAAAGTTCTGATACACCTTTTTTATTTGAAACTGAATTTATTTCAGGAACAGAGAAACTACACTATAAATACATGCAGCTAGGAGTCCACTGACAGGAATAGTAAGTACCCATGCAGTCATGAGGCTTTTAGTTACTCCCCAGCGAACAGCAGATAAACGTTTGGTTGCTCCGACCCCGATAATTGCTCCGGTGATCGTATGAGTCGTACTTACAGGAATTTTCAGCATTTCGGTGATATAAAGTGTAAAAGCACCTGCGGTTTCGGCAACCATACCTTCCAATGGTGTGACTTTAGTGATTCTGGTTCCCATCGTTTTTACGATTTTCCATCCTCCGGACACCGTTCCCAGTGAGATAGCAGTAAAACAGGAGAACGCTACCCAGTCCGGTAGATCAGAAATACTGTTTATTCCCATTCCCAGACCCATAGAGTGGGCAGCTATCATTGCAGCGGCAATGATACCCATTACCTTCTGCGAGTCATTCAGACCATGTCCTACACTGAACATGGCGGAAGAAACCAACTGTAATCTCTTGAACCACATTTCAGCGGTATGCGGATTTGCACGTCGGCAGATGTAAAGCACAAGTAGAGTAAATCCGAAAGCGATAACCATACCGATAAATGGAGCCAGGAAGATAAAAGCGGCAATCTTAAGAATGATATTGAGCTGAATAGCTTCAAAGCCGTTTGCCATGATAGCAGCTCCTGCAAAACCACCTATAAGCGTATGGGAGGAAGAAGACGGAATACCCTTCCACCAGGTAATCAGATTCCATGAAATAGCAGCAATAATGCCCGCCAGGATAATAGGTAGCGTGATGTATTGTTCAACGACTGTCTTTGACACAGTGTTTGCTATGCCAAAGCCACCTATAATGTATTTGGCTATGAAGAACGCAACGAAGTTAAAGAATGCTGCCCACAATACCGCCTGAAAAGGAGTCAGTACTTTAGTCGATACGATGGTAGCGATCGAGTTTGCTGCGTCATGAAAGCCGTTGATATAATCGAATATCAGAGCTAGTATAATGATAGTCACTAATAATTCCATGTGTCTTGCTCTGCTTTTATGAATACTTTACGATCAGGTTTTTTAATATTTTCCCTACATGTTCTGCTGCATCGGTTGTCTTTTCCAGCTCATGCATGATCTCTTTAATTTTAATCAGTTCGATACAGTCTTTTTCTTCTTCAAAGAGTTTGGTGATAAAAAGCTCGTATACGTCATCTGCCTGATTTTCTATATCGTGTAATTGGGTACAATAGTTGCGCAATGGCTTTGGATTTTTGCGGAAAGTCTCCAGTTCATCCATGGCTTTACCTATATTGATAGCCTCCTCGTGAATCAGACGGCTCAATTCTTTTCCACTTTCGGAAATAGGGCGGGGATTATAGATAACAATGCGCTTGGCGCTACTGTTGATTCCGTCGATAACATCATCCATGCAGGAAGCCAGATCGTGAATATCTTCACGGTCGAAGGGAGTGATGAATGTCGTACTTAACTCGTCAAAGATTAAATGAGTCAATCTGTCACCTTCACGTTCCATGTCTTTAATTTGTTTGTAGTAATCTGCTCTTTCTGTGGGCAGATCATGTTCCAGACTTTCAACAAGTAGAACGGATGAGGCAGATAAAACATCTGATAACTGCTTCAGTAGAGGAAAGAACTTTGGTTCTTTGGGCGTAAATTTACTAAAAAAAGAATTTTTCATAAATATGAGTACATTAAATTGTTTTTGAGATGTTTAATTTGATGGCCGTTGTTATTAATAAACAAATGAATAAAGTTTTTTATTGCTTCGATCCTAACTTCGCTCGTAATATTTCTATTATTGCAGGCAATATTGAAATAAATATAATAGCGATAATCAAGAGTTTAAGATTTTCCTGTACGAACGGCAGATCGCCAAAGAAGTAGCCTGCATAGCAAAATAAAACTACCCATATAGCTCCACCTATCAAATTGTAGATCATAAAATAATAGTAATGCATTTTTCCCATTCCGGCTATAAATGGAGCAAAAGTGCGGACGATAGGCACAAAGCGGGCGAGAATAATCGTTTTCCCACCATATTTTTTATAAAATTCATGCGTTTTATCAAGATAACTTTGTTTGAATATCCTGGAGTTGGGATTATGAAAAAGTTTGCGTCCGAAAAAATGTCCGATCATGTAGTTGCAGGAGTCACCTAATACGGCTGCTGTAAATAAGATTAAAACAAGAATATGGATATCGATCGGCATACCGGGTAATGCGGAAATGGCTCCTGCAACGAAAAGTAAAGAATCACCAGGAAGAAAGGGAGTGACTACAAGCCCGGTTTCGCAAAATATAATGATGAATAGGATAGCATATGCCCAAGTATGGTAATCCTGCACTATACTAATCATGTATTGATCAATGTGGAGAATAAAGTCTAATATAAATTCCATTATATATCAAGTTATTAATATGTAAAAGTGAAATCGTATGCATATTCCCGGCAATGGAAAAGACTCTTCTTGCTTTCTTGCCTTGAATATAAAGAGATAAAATGGGCATGAAGATACACTCATCTCATCCCATAGAAGGAAAAGAGATATTTAAATAAGTATTCGTCCTAGTGTATAGACGTAATATCTATATGAGAATTTGGTGAGATTTGTGTAGTAGGGGAGACCAGTCCATTTTTCTTTCGGAAATTGATATTTTAAGGAACTTAGTATCCGAATTGTAACGGAAGAAACGTTGAATCTTAGAATTTTGGAAAGAGAAGTGATACGGGATAAAAGTGAGTTTCCTAAAATACCATCGGCAATGTTGCAATCATATTTTCCATCATATTTCCCTTCTTGGAAGGAGTTGTTTTCTTTACCGGATTGTTTGACTACAGCTTTGGATCGGTAACTCTGTGACTTATTATGAGATTGTATAGTGGTAGTACCGGCCTCTGTCCGGAACTCCTGTAATTCTTTATCGGGCACTAAATTGCATCCCCATATCAGAAATATACCAAATAATATACAGAAAATGTATTTCGCCATAACAGTCGCAAATGTAGAAACTATTTTTATAAGAAATACATATTCGAAAGTATAATTAACAATTAGATTTGGGCTCCGAGGAACTGGAATCTAATGGTAATATCTTCTTCTTTATTTGTTCGATATGAGTTTCATCGGAGTATAACTGATTCCGTTTGTTTGTTGCCTGTCGTTTGTTTTTTCAAATCCCAGAGATTCGTAAAACCTGATAGCGTATGTAGATGAGTTTACAGTTATTTCATTTGCCGGACAATCACATTGGGAATAGTCAAACAGTTGCTTGCCTATCCCTTTTCTATGGAATTCCTTTTTGATGAAAAACAAAGAAATGTGTTTGCCCTCATTCTTGGTTCCCATAATACCTATTAGTTTATTTTCTTCGAAAGCTCCATAAATGCAGAGTTCATTCATCAATTTATCGTTGAATATAAAACTTTTGAAACTCTCAAGACCTTCGTCTTCGAAATCATCCTGACCACATTGCAAGTATACTTCTAATGCTAAAGTTGTCGCCTGCTGAAATTCTGCTTTATCTAATTTGCGTATCATAATTAATCATTTGTTGAGAATATAATTTTTGTCTGTCGGGCAAGATACTGATTTTTTTTATTTCAGACAATAGGGTATTTGCAGATTGAACGATCTTATTTATAGAAGCAGGAATTATTTACTTTAAAACTTTATTAAGATGAAAAAGTCAGTTATACTTTTGGTTGGATGGTTATTAGCTTTTCTATGGATAGGGAGTGCTGATATATGGGCGCAGGATGCAGGAGATTATTTCACGATTGTCGGAATGGTGAAGGATAAGCAAAATAAGAGAACACTTGAAAACGTGAATGTATCTGTGCAAGGAAGTAATATCGGTACGGTGACAAATGCAGAGGGAGAGTTTGCTCTGAAAGTCAGGAAAGAAGAAGTGCCGCGAGAGTTGGAAATCTCTCACATAGGCTATATCAATAGTCATGTATCTTTAGATAAGAATAATTCTTCTAAATTGACGGTCTGGATGATACCTCATACTAACCAGTTGAATGAAGTGGTCGTTTATGCCAATAATCCGCGTACAATTATAGAAAAGGCGATTGAGAAGATTCCGGTAAATTATAGTGCCAACCGGAATATGCTTACCAGCTTCTATCGGGAGACTGTGCAGAAAGGGCGCCGTTATATCAGTGTATCGGAAGCTGTACTTGATGTGTCGAAAACAGCATACACCAATCGCACTACGGATTATGATAAACTACAGGTTCTGAAAGGACGCCGTCTGCTAAGTCAGAAAGTTAGTGATACATTGGCAGTAAAGGTTATGGGTGGTCCTAATATATCTGTAGTTTTGGATATCGTAAAGAATAAAGAGGCGCTGCTGGAACCAGAAGAATTGAACAACTATGAGTTCTGGATGGCTGAATCGGCATTGATCGATAACCGGATACAATATGTTATTAATTTCCGTCCGAGAGTTCTTTTACCATATGCGCTGTTTCATGGGAAATTGTATGTAGATTGTGAGAAGCTGTCGTTTACACGTATCGAGATGAATCTGGATATGCAGAATAAATCGAAAGCAATTGCTGCTATTCTTCATCAGAAACCATTTCAACTGAGATTCAAACCGCAAGAGTTATCTTTTCTGATAACCTATAAAACGATAGATGGAAGGACTTATTTGAATTATATCCGCAATGATATTCGTTTTAAATGCGACTGGAAACGGAGGCTTTTCTCTACGAGCTATGCAGTAACCTCAGAAATGGTGGTGACAGACCGGAGGGAGAGCCCGTCCGAGATAATTCCGCGGAATAAAGTATTCACCTCCAATCAGATTTTCTATGATAAAGTCGGAAATTACTGGAGTGAAGACTTCTGGGGAAATTATAATATCATAGCACCTACGGAGTCTCTGGAACATGCTGTCGATAAATTGAAAAAGCAATCTAATTAAAATCAGAATTGTTTTCTTATATTTGGGAACAATCGTAAAATGATAGAAGTATGCTGAATGAACTGCTCATACTGACAAAAATAAAGGCAGGTGACATAAAAGCGTTTGAGGAACTATTTCGCTGTTACTATTCTCCCTTGTGTTGGTATGCGGCAAGCATTACCGGACGGATGGAGGTGGCTGAGGAAATTGTTGAGGAACTGTTTTATGTGCTTTGGAAGGATAGGGAACAGTTACAGATTTTCCAGTCTGTAAAAAACTACCTCTACAGGGCGACACGTAATCAGTCAATTCAATACTGTGAGCATGAAGAGGTCAAAGAGCGGTATAGAGAGTCTGTGCTGACTGCATCTTCTTCGGAACAGGTGACAGATCCTCATCAGCAGATGGAATATGAAGAACTTCAGAAGCTGATAAATAATACCCTTGAGAAATTGCCGGAACGCAGAATGCAGATATTTAAAATGCACCGGACGGAGGGAAAGAAATATGCGGAAATTGCAGTTCAGCTTTCTCTCTCCGTCAAAACGGTGGAAGCGGAAATGACGAAGACTTTACGAACTTTGCGAAAAGAAATAGAAAATTATATTCAAATGAAATGATGAAAACGGATATTCATAAAATAAAGACGGAGCAGGCTTGGAATCGGTTGTACGACCGATTGGATAAAGATCATCTGCTTGTAGAAGACCATCGGATGCCTAAAATCCCGATGTGGGTACGCTATGGCACTGTAGCGGCGATGGTGGTCGGTTTGGTTTTTAGTACTTTGTATTGGGGATTCGGTCAAAAAGAGGAATTACCTGACTTTATAACACAGGAGAATCAAGATGTTCCTACATTGGTCACGACTCTGGAAGATGGTTCTGTCGTGTTCTTGGCAAAGGAGACTTCTATCCGATATCCGGAACATTTTGTTTCCGACAAACGGGAAGTCAGTTTGCAGGGAGATGCCTTTTTTGATGTGGCAAAGAAACAGAAGCAACCTTTTTGGATTGATACAAAGGAAGTAAAGATTGAAGTATTGGGTACTGCTTTTAGTGTAAAGAGCGTCAAAGATACTCCGTTCCGTCTCTCGGTGCAACGGGGAACCGTCAGAGTAACCCTTAAAAAGGGAAATAAAGAATGTTATGTCAAAGCTGGTGAGACAGTGGTATTGCAATCACAGCAACTTTTGCTCAGTTCGACTGAAAATGCCGGAGAGTTGAATCGCTATCTGAAGCATGTCTGTTTTAAAGATGAATCTTTGGGGCATATTCTGAAAGTAATGAATATGAATGCAGGCAGTTCGCAGATACGTGTAGCTTCTCCTGCGCTTGAAAAAAGAAAGCTGACAGTTGAATTTTCCAATGAATCTCCAGAGACTGTGGCTACATTGATAGCCTATGCGCTTAATTTGAAGTGCACACGGCAGGGGGATACATTCATGCTGACAGAATAAATAAAAAAAAGTGAGATGAGGCTGGTTTATCGCTATATGGTGATTCTGTGTTTGTTCTTTATCGTACCGGATACGTTGAGAGCTGACGGAGAAGATGTGCTGGAGCGTATGATCAGTTTGCCGAAGATGAAAGGAACGGTCTATTCACTGTTAGGCAATATTTCTCAGCAGTCAGGTTATCTGTTTATCTATGACAGTAAAGTAGTAGATAATGATGTAACGGTGAAGATACGGAAAGGAGAGCGAACCATTCGTCAGGCTATTTATGAGATAACAGGAGATACCAGCCTGGAATTTAAAGTAATAGGGACTCATATTCTGATAACTTCTTCTTCACCGACCAAACAGCAACAGGCGAAGCCTTCATCCGTTCACCCTGTAAATCTGATGCTTACCGGAACTTTACTGGATAAGGAAACCGGAATGCCTATTGCTTCTGCATCCGTTGGAGTCCGGAGGACATCTGTGGGGATTGTTACTAATCAGGAAGGAGAGTTCAGACTTTCCTTACCGGATTCTTTGCAAAACGATTCAGTTGTTTTTTCTCATATAGGATATGTTTCACAAACTTTGGAAGTTTCAGTTTTGGCAGGTCGCCATCATATTCTGAGCTTGGAACCAAAGGTTGTTCCTTTACAGGAAGTAGTGGTTCAATGGGTCGATCCTTATAAGCTGCTGAAAGAAATGGGAAGGCAAAGAGAGCAGAACTATTCTCATTCTCCTGTCTACCTGACCACATTTTACCGTGAAGGAGTTTTATTGAAAAATAAGGTTCAGAATCTTACTGAAGCAGTTTTCAAAGTTTATAAGATCGCTTCGCATTCTCCCGTTTCCGATCAGGCGAAGCTGTTGAAGATGAGTCGGCTGAGTAATGTCGAAGCCAAAGACAGTCTGCTTGTAAAGGTGAAGTCCGGCATTCAGGCATGTTTTCAGATGGATATAATGAAGGATATGCCTTCATTCCTGATACCTGACGCAGGTGATAACGGTTATCTGTATACTTCGCAGGGAGTGACATTCATAGACGACCGGTGTGTGAATGTCATACACTTTGCACAAAAGAAGGAGATTATCGAGCCTCTCTATTGCGGAGATTTGTATATTGATGCCGAGACGAATGCCTTGTTACAAGCTCGTTTTGAGGTAGATCCCCAGCGTGTGAAGAAAGCGTCGGAAATGTTTGTAGAAAGGCGCACGCATGGCATTCGGATAATACCGCAAAAGGTGGTTTATACTATTTCCTACAAACCATGGCAAGGTATCTATTATATTCATCATATCCGTGGAGACCTTTCTTTCAAGGTGAAACGGCGACGGTTGCTGTCTGCTAGTCCGCAGATGCAGATCTGGTTTGAAATGATCACTTGCAAAGTGGATACGGAACAAGTGACTGCATTCCCGCGGGCAGAAAGATTACCGATGCGTACTATCTTCTCTGATCTGAATTTCAAATATGATGAAGACTTCTGGAGGGATTTTAATGTGATACCTCTGGAAGAGGAGCTTGGTAAGCTGATTGAAAGAATCTCTTTGAAAATAGAAGAAATCGGCCCTTGATTTGTTTTGCCATTCGCCGGGATTGCTGTAACTTTGCGGCGGTTTAAAAGATTGTAGAATATGGAATTGCCTAAAGATCCGATGGTGCTGTTCAGTGTCATCAATATGAAGTTGCGTGACTGTTATTCTTCGCTAGATGAGCTTTGCGAAGATATGGATGTAAGCAGAGAAGATATTGTCAGTCAGTTGAAAGCTGCAGGTTTTGAATATAGTGCGGAACATAATAAGTTCTGGTGATTTTCAGTCAACTTCGGCTTGTATATAAAGAGTTAACAGCGCCTCCATGGTCTTGAAAAAGATTATGGAGGCGTTTTTTTATTCCTTGTATGCCAATGTCATATTTCCTCTTTTCTATTAATAAATGTAAAATCGGCTCTTGTGCATTTAACTTCGTTCCTTTTCGGCGTTCTAATAACCAAAGCTCAGAAATAATAGATGATAAACGAAGATAAAATCCGAAAAGCTTGTTCCTCAGATCGCGAGCGGGGATTCAGGTTGCTGGTGGACAGTTTTCAGGAACCGATATATAATTATATCCGGAGAATGGTAGTGTCTCACGAAGATGCGGAAGATGTGCTGCAAGAAGTCTTCATTCGTGTATTCCGCCATTTGGATCAGTTCCGGAATGAAAGTTCGCTGAGTACATGGATCTACAGAATTGCAACGAATGAGTGTCTTCGGTTATTGAATAGCCGTAAAGAAGAAGTAATATCAGCGGAAGATGTTCAGGAAGAACTGATGAGTAAACTGAAAGCTTCTGACTATGTCGACTACGAAGATGAACTGGCTGTAAAGTTTCAGGAAGCTATATTGACTTTGCCGGAAAAGCAGCGGATCGTTTTCAACTTGCGCTATTACGATGAACTGGAATATGAAGATATCGCCCGTGTTCTGGATAGTAAGGTTGAGACACTGAAAGTGAATTATCACTATGCGAAAGATAAGATAAAGGAATATATATTAAACAGGTAACATCATGGATAAGGATTTTGATTTTGACAATATTGGTAAGCGGACACCTTATCGCACTCCCGATAACTTTTTTGAGGAGACACAGCGTAAGATATTGGAACGTACGGTTGGCGAACAACGCAAGAAGCGTCGGCTGAAAAGGATTATTCCTACTGTGATTGCTGTAGCAGCAGTATTGGCCGGGATTTTGTTTACGCCGTCTCTCCGCTATATGAATACCGACACACCATCTGCTTCAAATATATTGGCTGTCGATAAAAATAATGTAACTACAGATCCGGTAGATAAATGGATTAAGGAATTGTCAGATGAGGAGTTGGAAGAGCTCGTCAGCTTCTCTGAAAACGATATATTTTTAAACTGAATAACTCAATTAATTATTAAAACGTGAAGATTATGAAGACTAAGTTTATTTATGTAGTGTTGATGGCTTTATTTTTGGGAAGCCAGATGACCCTTTCTGCACAGAATGAAGAAAACAAAGAAAGAAAACAGCGTCCTACACCGGAGCAGATGATGCAGATGCAGACTAATCAGATGGTGAGAGCGCTCATGCTGGATGATGCAACGGCAGCCAAGTTTACTCCGATATACGAGAAGTATCTGAAAGAACTTCGTGAGTGTCGTATGATGAACTTCAAACCCAGAGCGAGAAAAGATGCAGCTCAAGGTACGGAAGCCAATACTGCCAAAGAAACTCCAAAACCGGTTATGACAGATGCGGAAATCGCTAAAATGTTGAAAGATCAGTTTGCGCAGAGTCGTAAGATGCTGGACATCCGTGAGAAGTATTATAATGAGTTCAGCAAGATTCTGTCTCAAAAGCAGATCATGAAGATTTATCAGCAGGAAAAGAGCAATATGAATAAATTCAGAAAAGAGTTTGACCGTAGAAAAGGACAGAAACCGGGACAAGGTCACAAACCCGGACAAGACCGCCAGAGACAAAGACAGCATACCCCTCATCAAACTCAAAAGTAGATAATGGATTAGGTATTATTTATTATAGTGTTTTATTTTACTAAAGTCAACACAAATTGGGCATAGGCAGATATATCTATTCTTTTCAGTATCGTTTGATTATTCATTGTGTCTTGTTACTGATAAGTTTTGGCAGCCTATGCACAGTCCGGCAAAGAGAGCTTTGCCGGACGTGTAGTTGATGCTGACTCATGATACATGGTATTCTGCGTCTGAATCTGCTGGAAGGATAAAGCTGATTAAATATTTATCAGTCTGAAACCTCTGCGGGGTATTAATTGTTGTATCCATGCGAAAACAATGAAAACTTTGCTGAATGGAGTTTCGACTGATTAAAAAATTAAAGGACAGAGGACGTTGGCGTATCTTCAAACTCAAATTGATTGATGCGCGGCTTTACTTTGTCAGTATCTTCGTCGGGTTACTGACGGGGCTTATTGCTGTGCCTTATCATTACCTGCTTCAGTTCTTCTTCAATCTTCGCCATGACTTCTTTGATTCTCATCCTAAATGGTATTGGTACCTTCCTCTTTTTCTGTTAATGTGGGGGATTCTTATATTTGTCTCCTGGCTGGTGAAAAAGATGCCGTTGATCACAGGAGGAGGTATTCCACAAACACGTGGAGTTATCAATGGAAGAGTTGCGTATAAACATCCTTTCATTGAGGTGATTGCCAAGTTTGTGGGAGGAATACTTGCGCTAAGCACCGGTTTGTCTTTGGGACGTGAAGGACCTTCGGTGCAGATCGGTTCGTATGTAGGATGTCTGGTTTCTAAATGGGGGAGAGTGCTTGCCGGCGAGCGGAAACAATTGTTGGCGGCGGGTGCCGGTGCCGGGTTGGCGGCTGCTTTTGCTGCTCCGTTGGCTTCCTCATTGCTGGTTATAGAATCTATTGAACGGTTTGATGCGCCAAAGACGGCGATTACTACCTTGCTGGCAGGAGTCGTTGCCGGAGGAGTCGCCAGTTGGCTTTTTCCTATCAATCCGTATTTTCAGATTGATGCGATTGTACCGGGAATGACTTTCTGGTCACAGGTAAAGTTGTTTCTTCTTTTGGCGGCTGTGGTTTCTGTTTTCGGAAAGTTCTTTTCTGTCACTACGCTTCAGGTCAAACGTATCTATCCGGCCATCAAGCATCCGGAATACGTAAAAATGCTATATCTGCTCTTTATTGCTTATCTCATCTCTATGGCAGAAGTCAATCTGACAGGAGGTGGGGAACAGTTTCTGTTGGCACAGGCCATGCATCCCGATACCCATATTCTTTGGATTGTCGGTATGATGTTGTTGCATTTTGTATTCAGTACCTTTTCTTTTTCGTCAGGACTGCCGGGAGGAAGTTTCATTCCTACATTAGTGACAGGAGGGCTTTTAGGGCAAATAGTTGCATTGATTCTGGTTCAGCAAGGAGTGATTGCTTATGAAAATATCAGTTATATCATGTTGATCTGTATGTCTGCTTTTCTGGTTGCGGTCATACGTACACCTCTCACCGCTATTGTGCTGATTACTGAGATTACGGGACATCTGGAAGTCTTTTATCCTTCTATTGTAGTGGGAGGACTGACTTACTATTTCACGGAAATGCTTCAGATAAAACCTTTCAATGTGATTTTATATGATGATATGATTAATTCTCCTGCGTTTAAAGAAGAGGCCCGCTACACTTTATCGGTAGAGGTCATGAGCGGTTCTTACCTGGATGGTAAAATCGTGGATGAACTTCGCCTGCCGGAACGTTGTATTATTATTAATGTTCATCGTGACCGGAAAAACTGGCCTCCCAAAGGGCAGAAACTGATGCCGGGGGATCAGGTGCAGATAGAAATGGACTCGCAGGATATCGAGAAACTCTATGAGCCGTTAGTCAGTATGGCGAATATTTATTAAAAAAGAAGTGAAGCGTTTATTCAACGCTTCTCAACCATGCAATTTCTTCTGCCCACTTGCTTTCATCGGGTGTTTCAAGAATAAGTGGCATATTATCGAATCTTGAATCTTTCATTAATCTTTCAAAGAATGCACTCCCGATCAGTCCCTGGCCTATGTTATCGTGACGGTCAACATGACTGCCTAATTCTTTTTTAGAATCATTCAGGTGCATACCACGCAGATACTCGAAACCTACTTCTTTTTCAAATTCGTCAAAGACTTTATCGTAATCATTCACTATGTCATATCCCGCTGTATATGTATGGCAAGTATCCAGGCAAATACCTACACGGCTTTTATCATTCACCCGGTCGATGATATATCTTAATTGCCAGAATTCACTTCCTAAATTACTGCCTTGCCCCGCAGTATTTTCAATAACGGCCGTTACTCCTTTAGTCTTCTCCAAAGTCAGGTTGATACTTTCTGCAATGAGTGCGAGACAATCCTCTACGGAGATTTTATTCAGATGGCTGCCGGGATGGAAATTGAGAAGTTTCAGTCCTAATTGTTCGCAGCGTTGCATCTCATCTAAAAAGGCAGCTCGACTTTTCTCCAATCCTTCTTCTTCGGGGTGTCCCAAATTAATAAGGTAACTGTCATGCGGTAAAATATAGTCTGTTTGGAAATTGTACTTAGTGCAATTTTCTTTGAAAAGACGGATGTTTTCTTCTGTCAATGGTTTACTCACCCATTGACGTTGATTTTTAGTAAACAGGGCAAAGGCATTTGCTCCAATCTCATGCGCATTGACAGGGGCGAATTCTACGCCGCCGGATGCGCTTACATGTGCTCCAATGTATTTCATCTTTTATTCTATTTAAATTTTATCTGTTGATATAACATTTATGCAGGTTTCAATGTTTGCGTAGAGTACCAACATAGGCAAAGATACAATTTTTTAGTAGTAAACTCAATGCTCATTATGATAAAGGTACAGTGATCTACTGTCTTTTTATATCCCACATCTCAGGTATTAATGGTTGAGTTGTCAGATGTTAATATCTGAGATGTCAACTGTTAATACCTGAAAAGTCAGATATTAATACCTGTCATGGACATTATTAATGCTTGAAATGTGGCATAATAAGCATTGTCACCTTCAATAAAAGACAATAAAAGAAAGGAGCTATTCGTAAGTTTATAATAACCATTGAATAGCTCCATATTGTGTGCCAGAATGGAGAAATTATATCTCAAAATCCGGTAAATAGTCAGTCAGAACCTTATTGACCTGTTTCCCTTGTACTTGATCTGTGATGATAGTCGCACCTTCCTTCTTGCCGGCATCGTATTTCAAAGAAACCTTTTCCGCTTGATGGGTGACGCTGATTGCCGCTTTCCCTTTCTCCGTCAGATTGCAGGTAATAATCCAGTCGCCTACTTCTACGGTATTGCCTTGGCGAACCACTTTCATATCCGCACGGTTATTTCCATGTGTATCCATAACGGTGAGGAAACGGGCAGTTTTACATGGAATGGTAGTAGACGAAAAATGCCAGTGATTGGGATACTTCACAGCTTTTCCCTGGGCATAGGTTACATTCTTCCAGTTGGTTGGAGCGCAGAAGAAGGTATCTACGATGGCCTGTTCCGTCTTTGCCGAACTGAAAAGATGAGCAACAGAGATGCCTCCATCCTTATTCTTTCCCGTAACTTTCACTTCATAAGGAAGTTCCTGCATTTCCATCGGAAGTTCTACCGTATGCAGCAGATAGCTCCATGTGACCGCTTCTTTTCCTTCCAGTTCATCATAAATCACATACACTCCCGTATTGCCTAATTGAATGATGTGCCGACGGAACATCTTCAGTTTGTTCTCATCCCATCCCTTTTCGGGAGTGTACTGCGTGCCGGAAAGTTCACCACGTTTCAACCAGATAGGAGCTGTGATCTTTCCGTAAGCATTGGAAGCGTCTCCCACCATATACGAAATCTTTTCTCCTTCATACCAACGGGGAATCCATCCGTAACCTTCCGTCCCGATAGTCTGAGTCATTCCATTGACCAGAATACTGTTGTGTGCACGGGTGTTTCGATAGGAATACATACAATGGTCATCGGTAAAACCGGTACGATGTCCGCTGCTATAGAAGATCGCCTTGCCTCCATAGAAGGTATTAAATGCATTCTGATTGGCCAATGCGTGCGAAGTTGAACCGTATGGACTGGAACGGAATGATAACATTGCGTTCTTTTCTATATCCCCCAACGAAGTATGCATCGTAGCAATTCCCGTTTCATTAAATACTTTCGTCATCGGCAACTCTGCCAATGAGTGTTCTTCTTTCGGGAGTGCCTTGTCAGTAATGCAGCGATACCAGGTCAGATCACCTGCTTTTCCAAGAAAAGACTTTTTCATGATATCCGGTTCTTTCTCCAGAATGGTACGTGCGTAGGCGGCTGCCCACGGATTATTGCATTCACGTGCTAAAGCATCCGCATAGCCGACCCGTGTCCCGTTCGGTTTCATTTTCGTTTCATGGGAGTTACCGTGTCCCGCAGATTTGGAGAACGGAGGCTGATGATAGATTACATAGAGCGCATTGTTGTTATACCAGGGATCGGCAAAGAAATCGAAACCGCTGATACGTGAATAGAAAGCGGGAACTTCGATCAATGTACGAAGGTTGACATGGAAATAAGAGTCACCGTTGTGCCATCCTCCGTCGGTGTTGAGTCCCGGCAGACGGGATACCCATTCGTTATAGCAATAATCTACCCAAGTGGAAGCCATCGGCAATTCACCGTATGTAGCAAAAGCTGCCATATTCAGAATACGGAAAGTCATCTGCCATACATGATTGTCGGCAATACGGTTTTCCAGATGATTCACATATTCATGATAAAACTTATGGGCGTTTTCGCTGATCGTTTCGAGAAGCAACTGTTTCTCGGCAGGCGTTAACAGATTGTACCATGCATCATAAGCGGAAGTACTCATGGACAGAATCGTGGAGCGGTTGAAATCTCCTGCGAAGTACTTACTGTCTTTCCACGAAAGAATTTCGGAAAGACGTTTGATACCTTCTTTGTAGTACACTTCGTCTTTCGTCAGCAGATAAGCGCGTACCATAGCTTCTATGTTCGCTTCTTCGCGGTCTACTATCTTGCGGCTTTCCCGAATCAATGCCGAGCGATATTGTACGATGTTCGTCAATTTGACTACTTGGGTGGTATCGATTTCCTCCTCCAGATGTTTCAATGGATGATTGAGGCATTTCCTTGCTTTCTGAATATAGAGCTGCGCTTCCGGATTATTCTTGTTCCGCTCGATGATCTGATCCCAGTCTTTGGCATCGAGCAGGATACGGGGATGGCTTTGAGAGAACTTCGCCAGCACTTCTTGCAAGGAGGGAGGATTGAACGTACGTGTCTGCTCGTCCACATAGAAATGATAGACGGGCGACCATTCTTCTTTGCCGTCCTTATCAAGGTAGGCGTGCTGCCAATACCATTTCCCTTTTTCAAAGAGTTTGAAAGGATTGAAGAAAGCCCAGTTTCTTTCGGCGGTCATTACTTCCGATTTAAACTCAGGATCACGTGCGATACGGATGCGGTATGTCACTTCCGGTTTGTGATCTTCTTCTTCCACTCCGTCAAGCACAGGTCCGAGGTGGGGGAACTTATCCGGCCACATGAAACGCGGCGGATTGACTGCTATGTGCTGACCGTCTAGTGGAGAAGGTGTTTCGCGGACTTCATGCATCAGCGTCTGCTGACTCAGACGCAGGATGCTTTTCTGCGCATATCCACTATAGGAAAGCATAGCTACAAATAACAGGAAAATATAATATCGTTGTTTCATCATCTTATTTTTTTAAGAGTTCTTTCAGACTGATTGTCTTGTTGTTGATCAGCGGATGTGCCCAGAAACCGATGAAGGTGATATATCCCACAAAGAGCAGGATAGACAGCATACCTGTACGCAAGGACGTAGCATCTGCCAATGTACTCACAATCATCGGCCCGCCTGCTCCACCCACGATAGCCGAACATAAAATTCCGGCAAATGAGCCGTGATGCTGTGAAGCCGAGTTCAGCGCCAATGAGAAGACGATAGAGTACATCATGGAAATACTGAATCCGATAGCAGGAAAGGCGATTAGCGAAACATCCTTGCTTCCGAATAAAGCGGCTAGTAACAGCACTATCGTCAATACTCCCGAAACCTGTAGCAGGCGTTTGCTGTCAATCAGTTTCAGAAGAATCATTCCGACCAGACAGCCTGCCGTCATCAGTCCCCAGAAGTAGCTGACTGCCTGCGCACCTTCCGCCTGCGGGTTTACACCGTGATATTGTTCGAGGAAGGTACTCATGAAGATAGAGGTTCCTTGTTCTGTACTGACATAGCAGAAGATTCCCAGAAAGAACAACCATACATATTTCTGCTTGAACAGGGCGAGGTAGGAATCTTTCGATCCGCTTTTCTCATCTTCTTTCAGTTCAATCTTCGGGAAATGCGAAACGCCGACGGCAATCAGCATCACCAGCAACAATAAGGTAAATACCCAGTAGAGAGATACCCAAGGCATATCTTGTGGCGTCATATCCGCCAGCAAGTCAAGGATAAGGCTTTTTCCTGCTGTATAAGTGGCAGGATCAAGTTCCCGAATCAGATAAGTATATGCCAGCGGGCTTAGGAAGGAGGCGATACCGAACATAAATTGTGCCAGTTCAGCGATGAAAGCATAGTTTTCTTCTCCTCCTACAGTACGTTGGAGCGGATTCAGCACGGTTTGCAGCATTGCCATTCCCAGACCGATGATGAAAGATGAAGCTAGCAACATCGGATAAGTATGCATACAGGCGAATAGGATGGTTCCGATAAACGGCATCAGGAATCCACAGAACAAGACAGGCTTTTCACCGAAACGGTCGATCAGTAGTCCGGCAGGGATGGACATAATGGCGTAAGCCAGAAAGAAGGAAGTCGGGATAAACCCCGCCATCGCAAGATCGCTCAGATTGAAATTGTGGATGATGTCCGGAATAAGTGGTCCCAGAATATTGGTAATAAACGAGATAGTGAACCAGAACGCCATAATCAGCGCCAGCATTCCTAGATTTTTCTTCATAATCTTAAATAAGTTGAGAAGGTTTTCTGCTCTTCATTTAATTCGGTTTTCTATTTAAAAAGAGGGAGGCGGCACCGATACTTCCGGCTTTGTTGCCTAAAGAGGCTGCCATGATTTCCGTGTTCACGGCACAGTCGGGGATGGCATAGCGAAGGGCTTTCTCACTTACTTTCTGAATATAAAAGTCTCCGGCTTCGGACAGTCCTCCACCGATTACGACTCTTTGCGGGCTGAAGATATTAATAAATCCGGCAATGCCATGACCGAGGAAATCGCAATGTTCTTCCAGTGATTCGGTGGCGATCTTATCTCCTTGTTGATAGAGACGGACGATCAACTCTCCGTTTATTTCTTCATTCGGATAAGAGATGCCGGCTTCGGCTATCCGTTTACTGAAACGACGGACCAGTGCGGCAGTGGAAGCATAATGTTCAAGGCATCCTATTGAACCGCAGGCGCAAGGTTCACCATTAGCTATCAAGGGGACATGTCCCAATTCAGTACCCCTATTGGCATATCCGTTAAACAGCTTGCCGTCAATGACGACTGCGCCACCGATACCGGTTCCTACAGTCAGAAAGACCACATGAGTAGCTCCGTTTCCGGCTCCGTACATCGTTTCGCCCAGTCCCATCAGATTGGCGTCATTTCCCAGTTGGGCAGGAAGTCCGGTCTCTTTTTCCATCCGGTCCGCCAGTTTTAGATTTTCCCAGCCTTGAATATTCTCCGCACCACCCAATACGATACGATTCGTTCCATCCACGATCCCCGGCGTTCCTACCCCGATGCCGGCTATCGTATATCCCTTTATTTCAGCAAAGTTTTTCACCTCATTGACTGCCTTCACTAATTGCCCGATCACAGCCTCAGCTGATACATCGGCATCCGACGGCAACTTCCCTTGAAAGTGAAATACCCCATTATTATCAATAAGAGCATATTTCACCGAAGTCCCGCCCAGATCAATTCCTATCGCATATTCTTTCTCCATACCTGCAAAGTAATACTTAATACTTATTACCTATTACTTATTTACATTCTTTCTGCCCAGATAGGTGAACTCCATGCCCATTGTCCGTCACGCTGGCGAACACGTACGTAGTAGTAATCCGTATCACGCTGAGGCTCTTTATCTTCCATATAGTGTTCCACAGTGAAGCAGCTTTCGGGCATAGCACGATTGAAGAGAATCGCTTCACTCAGCCAGCCGATCATGAAGTGCGAACGTGAGCCTTCGAGCAATTCGCCCAATGTGTGTTCAAACTTCTTGCCGTTGAAATCAGCAATCACTTTTCCGTCTTTCGGCATCTCTACTTCGAGGATGACAGCTTGCATGGCAGCGGTAGTCGTATTCGGATTCTTGCTGCTGTACATATCCAGTTCGGTTTCTTTTTCGTCTGCGGATACAATGCGGTTTACGTGAGTATGGAATTCTGTTTCCCCTTCTTGCGGAGAAGTGAAGGCTGCACCGCGGAAACATGGAGTGACGCTCAGAATGCGTCCTTTGTCTACAGACAATTTACCTTGCCAGTGTACATACTGCTCTTCACGGTTCCATCCGAAATCTACTTTCACTTTGCAGCGGACAGTATCACCTTCGGGGGCAACCGGAGTCAACGGACCATTCATGCGGGCCAGAATCTGACCGTTCTTGACGATATCCACATAGTCGATGCAACTTTCTCCGGTAACATTCAGATAAATGCGGCGGCTGTTGCCACGCACTACGTCACCCATGAAAGCATCGTTGAGGCGGAAGTCAATCAAAATCTTATCGCCGGTTGCGGCGCATACGTGGCGGGTCCGAAGTGCTTCCCATATAGCGTCGCGGGTTAATGACGGAGCCAGTACACCGATACGGCCGTCACCATAACTGCCCGGATAACCCGAATGTTGGTCGGTAGAAGCCATAATACCGAATTTATTACCCAGTTCCAGACCATATTGAATGGTTCCTTCCCATTGGCGGGGGCCCATATCGTGCAAGTATGGATAGTCGCCCTGATCGCTTTCAGCCAGACCGTGACGAGAATACATTTCTACGAACGGGGTCTGGTCTCCTTCGGTAAAGCATTTCCAGTTATAGCCGCGATAACCACCCTGATAGCCCATATGGTGCGGAGTGATGAATACTTTGTGTCCTTTGGCCTTTTGTTTCCAGTCTTCGATGGAAGTGCATTCTACAAGCGGTGCATCGAGATCGTAGTTCAAGGCAACATGGTCGCCATGTTCCATGCTGTGTGCTTCATATCCAACGAAAGTGAGGAATTCTCCTTCTTTATTATATTCGTTTGTCATGGCTACGTACTTCTCATAGCCGCCTTCGCGCAAACGTTTGAAAGCACCGGTATGGTAGTCGATTACCCATTTCAGGCGTGGATCGTCTGCTCCGGGGATATCCGGCCACATGGCGTGGGGTGTTACACTTACAAAATCCAACTGTCCTTTCGCTGCTTCAAAAGCATCGCGCATATCGCCGTGTCCGTATGTGATGTTACAATGGTTGTGCAGGTCTCCCCAGTACATTTTGAGGTCACTTGCCGATGGCATTTTCTTTTTGGCTTCTTTACTTCCTGCCGCACAAGAGCCGAGCAGGCTGCCGGATGCTGCCAGTCCTAAAAAAGACCAGCCAGTATTCTTTATAAAATTTCTTCTGTCCATGATATTATTGTTTTGGGTTATTTATCGATTTTCCATCAGTCTTCTGTCTCCTTTGAAAAGCACTGTCTCTTTTTCATCGGGATCATTGTCTTTATATTGTTTCTGAGTTTCTTCAAGTAGTTGCATCAACTCTTTTTGTTTCTTAGCATATTCCGCTTTTCCGAAGATATTGTTCATTTCTCTCGGATCGGCTTTCATGTCATACATTTCCCATTCGTCAATGTCGTTGTAGAAATGAATCAGTTTGAAGTCCTGCGTGCGAATGCCGTAATGACGTTTTACGGAGTGTTCTGCCGGATATTCATAATAATGATAGTAGGCTGCTTTACGCCAGTCGGCAGGAGTCTTGCCTTCGTTTTCCAATACTGGTTTCAGTGATGCTCCCTGAATATCAGATGGCACTTCTACACCGGCAAAGTCAAGGAAAGTGGGGGCGAAGTCTACGTTCATGCTAATGGCGTTGCTGGTGCTTCCGGCTTTAATGGCCTTCGGATAACGGATGATAAGCGGCATACGCTGACATTCTTCGTACATGAATCGTTTGTCAAACCAACCGTGTTCACCCAGAAAGAATCCTTGGTCGGAAGTATAGACAATAATGGTATTGTCCAGTTCGCCGATCTTTTCGAGATAATTCAGCAGACGACCGATATTCTCGTCTACAGCCAGAACGGTAGCCAGATAATCGCGCATATATTGCTGGTATTTCCAGCTGATTAATGCCTTGCCTTTCAGGTCGCCTTTGCGGTATTCGGCAATGCGCTGTGCATAGGCGGAATCCCATTTGTCCTGTACTTCTACAGGCATGCGCTTATAAACGCTATACAGGCGGTTTGTCGTATCTTTCAGCATTTCTTCGCGAGTGAGCAGTTTTAAGTCCCAGTCATTCGTCAGCGTATGCTCGATCGACATATCTTGTTCCCGTGCCGCTTTCCCGCGTCCTTCGTAGTCATCGAACAGGTTTGCGGGTTCGGGGAAAATAGTATTGTTGAATATACCCAGATGGCGGGGGGCGGGCATCCAGTTACGGTGGGGAGCTTTCTGATGATACATCATGCAGAAAGGTTTGTTCTTGTCGCGGTTTTCGAGGAAATCGATTGCCTTGTCGGTGATAATATCCGTTGCATATCCTTTTTCTACGATGTGCTTTCCGTCTTCCCAGAAGTCAGGGTCGTAGTAGTCGCCCTGCTCATGCTGGCCGCTGAGTATGCTCCAGTGGTCAAATCCCTGCGGTTCGCTGATAAGATGCCATTTACCGATCATGGCAGTCTGATAACCGGCTTGTTGAAGTAGTTTCGGGAATGTCTGCTGATCACCGTTGAAGGTGCTTGCATTATCGGTAAAGCCGTTCTCATGGCTGAATTTTCCGGTGAGGATGCAGGCACGTGAAGGGCCGGAGAGGGCATTGACTGCATAACAATTGTCAAAACGGATACCCTCATTGGCTATGCGGTCCATGTTGGGAGTCTGGATGAGGTTGCCACCATAGCAGGACATAGCTTGGGTGGTATGGTCGTCGGTCATCATGAAGATGATGTTCGGACGTTTGGTTTCTTCTTTTTTCTGGTTGGCACAGGAAGCGAGGCTTAGTGCAGCCAGTGGAAGCAGTAAGGTAGAGGGATTGCTTTTCATGATAGAAATAACATCTGATGATAAAAAATGACCAGTGAGGAGCCGAAGCCTTTTCCGTAGCGGGCATATATCCGCATGGAAATCTGGCCTCAGTGCCTCGCTGGTCACTGGATTATAATTTATATTTTAATGACTGTTTCTTGCCGTTTACTTTCACTTCTATTTCCAGTCCGTTTTCATCGAACGTTTTGTTCTTGAACTTAGCGTCAAATTTAGGGGCATCTGCGCTCTTCTTGACTGGGTAAATAACTGTGATGTAACGTACCGCATTCTCATTGTCTTTCTTTACGTTGAATGAAACATTCATACGTTTGTAGCGCTTGCGATATGCAGTAGAACACCATCCCGGCTCTTTTTTCATGCTCATGCCTTCAGGGCCGAAGCATTGAAGTTTCATGTTGCTTCCATCCTCGAATTGAGTCAGGAATGTCATGTCTTCGCGGCTGTTGGCTATCTCACCTTTCGGCATCTGATAGTGCAGGTTGACAGAACCTTTGGCGCTGCCTGATACTTCATCTACAATGACAAAGTAGGTATTGTCTACGAAGAAGACCGAACGGCGGTGCTTGAAGTTCTTGTAGCTTGGGTTTTCTGTAACCAATGTCTGGATATTGCCTTCCGGCTGCCACAGTTTAGTAACAGATTCGGTTGTTTCCAGATTTTTATTGTCCAGAGTCACGGTGTTGTGTACGGAAGTCTGACGGTGCCAGTTGCGTTGTTCCATCACTTCGCCTTCACCTGCATATACATACGAACCGGAGTCGGGGAACAGGTTCTTGCCGTTAAACCACATTTCGAAAGTACCGTTATCCGGCTGACAATGCCAGAAACCTTTCGGACCGGCTTTTACTACCATTTGTGTAGCATCCATTCCCCAGGAATTGCGGAATACAAAGAAACCTGACTTCAGGAAACCTTTCGACATATAATCAGGTAATGCACCCTCTTTGCCGTCTGTTGCCAAATACTTGATAGTTTCGTTTTTGGGGAACAGTTTGCTCCATTCACGATAGTTCTTCAGCATTTCTTTTTTTTCTGTGATTTTAGCATCACTGAAACATGGATTTGTGTAATCCGGGAAAGAAATATTAGCATAGAACATGATCATCTTTTCGATGGTATCCAGATATTCCTGTGGAAATTCATTACGGAATCCGTTAACATTCGCAATACCCAGTGCCTTGCAGAAGATATTGATAGCAGCAAGGTGGTAATGCGGGTCAAGTTCAAACTGACCGCCATCGTTGTAAACCTGTACGTTTATTTCACGGTTCAGAATGTCGATACCGCTTTTTCTCCAGGCCGGAGCTTCTTTAAATTCCGGGAAGAATGCACCTGCATAAATCATACGCTGAGCTTCGAACAACAAGTGATTACCCTGATCAGAGTAATTAGCCAGAATATGTACGGCATGTTTATGATAGTTCACCAGAAATTCAGTCAGGAAATCCGGAGTGAAAGAAGGAGAGGGGAGGAACAACTGGAACTGGGTAGTCTGATCCTGCAGACGATTACTTACTTCCAGCGGACGCCATGCGAAACGTACATTTTCCACTTCGCCTTTAATCTTACCGTCACTTACCAGTTCGTATTCTTTCTTGTCCATCTTCACCAACGGATTCTTTTTGATCCAGTCGATGTATTGGTATGCCCATTCTTTGGCATATTTCTCGTCACCCGATACACGGTATGCCTTACCCATCGGAGTAAACCATTTATGACGGTGCAACTGCCAGCGGAGTTCATTGTCTTTCACCGGCCAGTATTGCCAGTTGATATCTTCTCCGTAGTTGTAAGAAGGCTGGTAACCTTTGTGAACAAAGAATGTATGTTTCAATCCGTCGTCCGCCCATTGCTGTTCTTCTTTGCCGATAGTGACCTTTTTCAGATTAATATCCGGAGTCTTCACATTCGTACGTGCACGGTAGTAGTCGAGCAGTGCTTTTGCGGCATCCTCATCTTTGCCTTCCTGATGTAAGGCTTTTACTTTCTCCAATCCGGGGTAGTCCAGGTTGAGAAGCGAGAATACCTCGCTTTTCAACTCTTGGGCATAACCTTTGCCTACGAAACAAGCAAATGTCAGCAGGACGATATATTTCAGAGTTTTATTCATGATATCATTTATTATTCTGCAAATTACAATTTAGATTTGAATTTTCTCAGCTATGTTACTCAATAACTTTCACCTCTCCATTCTCCAATCTCAACTTCTTCAAGTCCATGAATCTCTTCAATGCTTCCAAATAGTAGTAGTCAGCATAATTCAGCGGAGTATCGATTTCAGAACCGTTAGGCAATGATCCGACAGAGTGCATTAAGATGAATCCCTGGTTTTCGCCGACTTTGGCAAGGTATGCGTCGCTTGAAAGGCTTTTCAGAATTTTTTCTGCATAATCCAGATATTTCTTTCCGTCGGGTACCATTGTGCTAAGTTCAATGAATCCTGCGGCTGTTACAGCAGCAGCCGAAGCATCGCGTGGAGTCTCTTCGGTGACAGGAGCATCGTAGTCCCAGTAAGGAATTGCATCGTCTGTTTTCACGCGCTCCATGATCATGTCGGCTATGTTTACGGCAAAGTTCAGGAAGGTAGTGTCATTTGTTTCGCGGTAGCAGGAAGTGTATCCGTATACAGCCCAAGCCTGTCCGCGCGACCATGAAGAATCGTCGTTTTTACCCTGGTGAGTCTGTTTGCGTTCTACTGTGCCGTCGTTGTTATAGCTTACTACATGCCAGCAAGTATAGTCAGGACGGAAATGATTTTTCATCGTAGTGATGGCATGCTTGATAGCGACATCCTTGTATTTGTTGTCGCCTGTCCATTTGCTTACAGTGAACAGAAGGTCCAGATTCATCATGTTATCGATGATTACCGGGAAGTTCCAGCTGCCAAAGTCCCATGAACGGATGGCTCCGATTGAATCGTTGAAACGTCCGCTCAGGTTATCGGCAGTTTCTTTCATGACAGCTTTGATGGTATCGTTAGGAGCCAGACGCTCAGCGTTTCCGTAGCTGCAGTTGATCATAAATCCCAAATCATGTGTACCTTTATAATAGCGTACCGGATTCAGCAGGTTTGTATATTGAATGGCATCCGCTTTCAGTGTATCATTTCCGGTCAGTTCGTATGCGTACCACAGTGATCCGGGGAAGAAACCGCTTGTCCAGTCGTATACTACACATAAACGACGTTTGCCCATTTGTTCGGCAGTAGGTTGCGGACGAAGTGAATCCTGAAAAGTGGAAGGATCTCTTTCTAATTGGCGGCAGAGGAAATCCATGTCATATCCGGTGCGGATTGAACGTGGAAGCTTACCGGTTCCGTCAATTTCTTCTGCTGTAAGTTGTAACTGGGCAGAAGCTACATCCAGCCCTTTCTTAATCCAACTGTAGTCTTCCTTTGGAGTTGTCTGGCACGATGCAAGTGCAATGGCAACCGAAGCAAAGAGAACAAGTTTCTTTTTCATGTTATTCATTTTAAGTGATTGTTTTTAGAAGTTTTGTAACTGATGCAAAAGTAGATGAATGGGTTTAAATTATGTGATAGGATTGTTTAAAAGGCATTCAATACCTGCTTTTCTAGTTTTGAATTTGTCGAAAATGATTTTAATATTCTCCAATATGCCGTGTCACAGGCATATTGGAGAGAGTTTTATTCAGTTACCATTTGGGATTTTGATTAAATTGGATGCACAAGTCCATGTCTCGTTGTGGAATAGGGAACAGCTCATGTTTGCCTTCTTCTGTATAAGTGGCTACTGAATAATTTGGTGATCCTGTACCTTCCCACCAATAACCTAATTCTTTAGCGGTCGCTTGCACTGTTTTATAATAAATACCCCAACGGATTAGGTCTTGACGACGGTGTCCTTCAAATGATAATTCATAACTGCGTTCTTTGCGGACTGCTTCACGAAAACTTGTTTCATCGAGTCCTTGTGGCAGATCGCATGCGCTTGTGTTACTTGGATTGCCATAACCGCGGCGACGTACGGCATTGATTGCATTATATGCCTCAGCATCGGGACCATGTTTCCATTCGTTTAATGCTTCTGCATAAAGCAATAATACGTCTGCATAGCGTAAGAAATACCAGTTCACATTAGATTTATCATTGTTGATGAAACTATTTGTTGTTACATACTTCTGAATATCCCATTTTGCAGGAGTATAGTTTTGCTTATTTTTCTGAGCTTTAGTAGGATCAGCATCTTTCTCTGCTGCACTTTCATCTGTATCACTGGCGCCAGCTACCCAAAGAGATTTTTTTGTGTCAGTATATTGGTAGTTGGCTATAGATAAATCACGACGGATATCCGATACATCTTCTCTCCAGTCAAGCACAAATGTATGAACTACTTTTACGTTAGCTGCACAACTTCCGCGTACACCTGCAATAGCGGTTGTTTTAACTCCGTTCCACTTACCGATACGTCCTACCGGATCACTGTTGCCTGATACTGTCGGTGAGTAAAATGATATTTCAATCAAACTTTCAGTCGGGTCCCAAGTGCCATTACAGGTATTCTTCCATAGTTGTTCGTAATCTTTCAACAGTCCATGTTTGCCGGATTCTACCAAAATGCGTGCGGTTTTTGCAGCAGCTTCCCATTTGGATTCATCCTTTACCGGATAGCCAGCCCAGGTAGCATAAACTTTGGTCAATAAGCCTAATGCTGCTCCTTTTGAGAAACGATAGTCGTTGCTTTCGCGATATTGGTCATCTGTCGCGTATGGTAAAATGTCACAAGCGTACAACAAGTCGTCTTCTATGTATTCGTATACCTTTTCTGGAGCTGATTGTACATATGTAGCCGGATTCTGATTTGACATCTGAGTACTTGTCATTAAGACAACATTTCCAAATCGGCGTACTAATTCAAAGTAGAACATACCTCTTAAAGCTCTCGCTTCCGCAATGTATAAGGTGGCGAGTTTTTTGTCAGTTGTAGTATATGATCCTATTTTATTTGAGATACGTTCCAGAAAATCATTTGCTCTGTAAATACCGGTATAAAGTGCTGCCCATGTTTGCTGTACTTCAGACTGAGTGGTTGGGAATGAGTTTGTCGGAATGATACGGAAATTTTCATTACCGCTACCTTCCACTTGTGAAATATCCGTTCCCAGGTTAAAGAGTATGGATAAGTAATATCCATACATGGCATCTAAAGTGTTTGTACGATAAACTCCAAGCAATACGTCTTTTGCTTCCTCCGCATTGTTCATGTAGTTTTTCTTTTCTACTTCAGTTCTGGTTTCTTCCTCAAGTGAACAAGAAAAAGGAAGCAAACACATTACCGACATTGCTATATAGTATATTATTTTTTTCATGTGATATGTTTTATGAATTAGAATTGAAGATCGATACCAAATGTAAATACTCTACTTTTTGGATAAGCACCCCAGTCCAGTCCCGGAGTCATCGGGGTATTGCTTGCGCTGTTTACTTCCGGGTCATAGCCGCTATATCCGCTTACGCAGAACAGATTCTGACCGGTTGCATACAAACGGAGTCTGGATACATGAAATTTACGAGTCCATTTGTGCGGCAAAGTGTATCCTAAAGTTACATTCTTCAGACGTAAGAATGATCCGTCTTCTATAAAGCGGGAATATACATCATTTACAATATATCCATCCTGTGAAGGAACCAGGTTGGAAGTATTTGTCGGGCTCCAACGGTCAGCTACTTCAGCCAGCATATTTCTACGTCCGTTTCTGGATTGTGTAGAATATAGACGAGTTGCATTATATATGTCATTGCCATAGTTGAACTGAAGCATGAAGCTGAAGTCGATACCTTTATAGTCAAATGTATTTGTAATACCACCAAACCATTTGGGCATAGCGTTACCAATTACCGTGCGGTCATTGGTCGTGATTATGCCGTCGCCATCTTGGTCTTTATATTTAACTACTCCTGGTTTCACAGTGCCATATCGTGCATTGTTTGTAACACCTTCTTTCAATATCAGTTGATTGTCTGGCGTAGTATAGAAGTCAGAACTTTGATAAACTCCGTCGAATTCATATCCATAAATCAAGCCGAGTGATTGGCCTACAGTAGCAATATAATCATAAGCAGTAAAGTTGCTGTCGAATCCGGAGCGGGCGTACATCGATTCAACGCCTGAAGCTAATCCTTTTAATGTGTTTTTGATAAATGAAATATTGAAGTTGGTTTGCCAACTGAAATCACGTGTCTGAATATTAGTCGAATTTAAGCTTAGTTCAATACCCTTGTTCTGAATCTTACCGATGTTTTGCATCTGTGAATCAAATCCGGTAACATGGGCAAGTGACTGTGCTAATAATAAGTCTTTAGTGTTTTTGACAAAGAAGTCGGCAGTAACATTTAATCTGTTGTCAAGAAAACCTAAGTCAACACCCAAGTTGATAGTGCTTGAACCTTCCCACTTCAAATTAGCGTTTTTCAGTTGTTTAGGAGTCAATACAGTTACCGTATTGTTGCCTACGCCATATTTACTAGCTTCGTAAAGATCCATAGAAAGGTAGTTGGAGATACGGTCATTGCCTACAATACCCCAACCCAAGCGAACTTTGAAGTTAGATACCCAATCAACATCTTTCATGAATGCTTCCTCGGAAACACGCCATGCGGCAGAAAATGAAGGGAAGAATCCCCATTTATTTTTGTTAGAGAAAACAGTAGAGCCATCAGCACGAACTGTTGCCGTCAGTAAATAACGGTTATCGTAGTTATAATTTCCACGTGCAAAGAATGATAGCAACATTTTTTCGCTATAGCTGCTTTCTACTTTACTAGGTGTTGCACCCAGACCAAGGTAATCATTTCCTAAGTTATCGAATGGGAAATCCATTGCTTCGCCTAGTAAATATTCAGTGCTTCTGAAAGAAACTTCATGCCCTAACATAACATCGTAGTTGTGTTTCTTAACCTTCTGTTTCCAAGTCAGATTATTGAAGTTCGTCCAACGTACGTCGCGTCCCATTTGTGTACGTCCATAAGGCTTCTGACCGTTACGATAAGCCTCCTTGGAACCATCTTTGTAGAAAATATTTGTACGGTTATTAGTGGTGTTATAGGTTCCGGCAGTTTTAAATGTCAATCCTTTAATAATCTGCCAGCTTATCGAACCATTACCAGACCACATTTCGGCGCGTTTGGTATTTGTTACTGATTCAGTTTGTTTCACTGGATTCACTTGTGCCAAGCTTTCGCCAGATTCGAGCATTTCAGGGTCAATAGCTGAATCAAGAAGCTCATCATCAGTCAGCTTTAATCCCCCAGTAGGACGGGCACTTAAAATCTGCGCTAACATATTGAAACGACCGGAGTCTGCGGATGTACCTACACCTTTACGGTTAGTCAGTGCATAATTGACGGTGATATTGAAAGACAAACTTTTACTTAACTTTTGGTCAAGGCGAAACTTTCCTGTGGTTTTATCGAAACCACTGTTCTTGAAAATACCGTTTTCAATATAGCGTGAGAATGATGCGTTGTATTTAGAATCATCTGTACCTCCCATGATTGACAAACTATGGTCTTGTGACCAGGTAGGATTGAATGTTTCATCCTGCCAGTTAACACCTTTAACACCCATATAGTCATCAAGTGACTGATAACGGTAGGGAATATCATTATCGTCATTTCCCGGCTTGAAGTAGGAGTCTGAATATTTTGAATTAACTTCTCCTTGTAACTTAACAAATTCGTATGGGGAAAGAACGTCTAGCTTTTTAGATATTTTACGATAACTGGCTGAACCATTGTAGGTAATTGTCGGTCTTCCAGTTTTACCGGATTTGGTCGTGATTAATACCACGCCATTAGCGGCACGCGCACCATAGATAGCGGAAGAAGAAGCATCTTTTAAAACTTCAATAGATTCGATATCAGAGTTTGACAAATAGTCGATATCGTCTACTTCAAAACCATCGACAATATAAAGTGGAGAAGAATCTCCTGTCAATGTGCCGACACCACGAATATTGATGCTGAAGCCAGCGCCTGGAGTACCGTCAGTTGATGTGATTTGCACACCGGCAATCTGACCTCCTAATGCGCCTGCTACAGAACTTGTCTTGAAGCCTTCTACATCTTTGGCGGCGATAGAAGCTACAGAACCTGTCAGGTCACTACGTTTCATAGTACCATAACCTACTACGACCACTTCATCTAGTGTCTGATTGTCAGGAATCATCTTTACGTTAAGCGGCGATTGGCCTGTGAATTTAATTTCCTGTGTCTTATATCCAATATATGAGAATGTAATAACCGCACCTTTATTAGCTTTGATTGTGTAATTTCCATCAAAGTCGGTTATACTTCCCGTTGCGGTTCCCTTAACCTGAACAGTTGCTCCGATGAGAGGAGTATCTGTTTCATCTACAATAACACCTTTTACAGTAGCGTTCTGGGCATGTAAGCTGATCGACATGATCAGTGCCAAGAGGGTGAACAACCCTCTTGCGCTAATTGATTTTATTATATTTGTATAGTACATAACGTGTATTTTTGCATGTATTTATTAGAACTTAGTATCAAACCAAATAAATATCGGAGAAACCCGTGCCCCGCTTGTTGCAGCTTGTGGATCTTTTCCGGTGACGTCATAGGTTATCTGACCAATCATGGCCCCGTTAGCGTAGCCGTCTTTGTTGCGCCACAGATTTGGGTTAATGTGTACTTTGAAGTCTGTTTGGTCAATGTAACCTAACGCTTTGCTTAAATTAGTAGTGTTTTCAAAGTAAGACATCGGTTTTCTGGATGTACCGGCTGTCGCATCATAAGAATTCCACATTTCCGATAAGAAGTTATCTACTTTTTGTGCCAATGCCCCACTTATATGTGAATCCGGACCAGCTATATTATAGTAGAAGAAGTCACGGCGATAGTCTAATCTGAATGTAGATTTATCTATACCTGCTCCTAAACTTGGAGCTATTGACTCACCACCTCTTGCCGGATTTACCTGGAAGACAAACGGAGTATACTCTAATTGTACATTACTGTCTGAAATCATTGAGAAATGGAAAAATACAGGTTGTTTTACAGAAACTGCCGTTTTTCCTTCTCCGGCTGTTGCGGTAACCATTACCATGCCACATTGTCCTTGTTTTAATCCGGTTATTGTAATCTGTCCGGTAGATTCATTAATAGTCGCTTTTGTATTATTGGGATTATGTTTCAATTCTACTTCCCACTTTAGTGAAGACAAACCATCTTTGGCATCTGTTGCTGTTGGAACCGGTTTTACAGAGTTAAGTTTACCGCCTGCCTCAATTCTGAATTGATCGGCATAGTTTTCAATAGGAGTTAATCCGAGGTTATTTCCGTAGCGGAAATAAGTAAAATAGTTCGGATTTGCTGTGATTGTTAATGTAAATGTAGCAGTCTCTGAACCTTTGGTATTGGTAGCCATAACCTGAACTGTATATTGCCCGACAGGAATCTTGTTTCCCTTCTTAATGGCGATGTTTCCATCCAGATCAAGAGCTAATTCACCTTGAAGGTCAGTTGGCAGATTTACAAATTCATATTTCACTTCATCACCTTTGAAATTCTCATTTTTGTTAATGTCGATTTCTACAGCTTGTACATCGTTTACATCAGCGTATCCGAAGTTAGCTATCGGTTCTATAAATTCAACTGTATTTAGTGTGAATACATTCTCGAATACTACGCCTTCTGGAGAAAATTCATTGATAGCCTTCACACTGATTTGATATTTTTCTCCATCCTTGAATCCATGATGAGCCGCTACAGACAATACGCCCGTTGTCGGATCAATTGTGATTTTATCCGTATTCGGACTAACTGAACTGATACTGTATACAAGCCCTTCCGCAGAACCTTTTAATGCGGGAATATTACTTTGGAAAGTGGTCTCAGGACTACGCTCTCCTTCTTCCTCTATTTTTCCTTCATCAGGAGTGTATATTAATGAAAGTGGGCGGGAAGTTACATTGATTTCCAACGCATTCTCGAAAATTCCTTTTTCAGGATCCTCTCCAGTTGCGGCAGTTGTCAGTTTGAATGATAGGATGTACTTACCAGGCTGAATGTTTTGATTTCCTTTGATGATGGAAATTTCACCTTTATCTGATACAGCAAAGTAGTCTTCGGGACTTTCTACTGCAACTCCATTCCACATTGCAGAAGCAATGGTGTAGTTTGAAATAGAAATATGATTTCCTTCAGTTCTAATTTGAGAGGTGGGCAGTTCATTGCTGCTTTCTGTGTCGATAATATCTGCATATTCTACCTGTAGTTTCTCCGGATCTGTTTTGATTCCATCAGGCACAGGTTTCATCATGTTGATTTCCACAATGTCGGTATATTCATATCTGTTATTGTTGGAATAACATGCGACAGATAGTTTGTATAGTCCGACAGGAGTATTGCTTGTACTATTTAAAGTAATTTTTCCTGTTTCCGAATCAATGGCGAAGATGCTATCGGAAAACGGTTCTCCATCAAGAGTGATTCTGGTAATGGCAAAATCGTATGGAGTGCCGCCTTTGTAAGTCGGGCTACTGATAACTCCTGTCATAGATGGACCGATATCAGTCATTCCTGTATAATAAATAGTAAACTTCGTAGAGTCAGTAGTTTCTGTATCCGAACAGGAACTATTGACTATTGTCACTGCAATTACTATGAGGACTCCTAGTAATCTTGAAGTAATGTTTAGTAATTTAGATCTCATATTTTAAGAGTTATTAGTTTATAAGGTATAAGATAATGTATGTGTCTCTCCATTCACACTTACTTCTACAGAAGCGCTGTTTTCGGAATATCCGCTATCTATGAATTTGGCTGAGATACTGGACGTATCAGTACTTCCATTGACTGGAAGAATAACTGTAATGTAACGTGCGGTTTCATCAGCACTCTTATTCATATCGATGGTATAAGATTGACGTGTGTTGTAAGCCCCGTCTACGAGATAGGCTATACGCCCCGTGAATGGAGAACAGGTTACTGCTTTATTGGCAAAAGTGCGGACTATAATGTTATTATTATTGCTGAATGCTGTATGGACTCCATTTTTATCTGTATCCATAACAACTTCGCTGGCAGTGCCTTCGCAAAGATTGAAACTTAGATTAATAGTACCTTCTGCATTTCCAATACCTTCATCTACTAATACAAAGAATTTTTTGTTTACGTAAAAGACTGCACGACGGTGCTTTAAGTTATCATATCCTTGATTCTCAAATACAACTAATTCAGTCGCTCCTTCCTCTGATTTCAACAGTTTGCCTGCTGCCTTTTTGATATTCTGTTTTCCGATTGATAAAGTATTGTGTTTATCGATACCACGGAACCAGTAACGTAAGTCATTGTCTCCACCGCTGGTATAATAAGTACACACACCTGAATCAGGGAAAAAATTTCGTCCGTTATGGTAAAGTTCGAAAGTTCCATTATCTGGCTGGTTATGACTATAAGCACTAAGTGAATTAGAAGCATCATTACTCTTGTTATTGCTTAAAATCATGACTGTAGAAGCCGGTGTCCAACCATTTCGTAATACATAATATCCTGCCTGGTCGAATAGCTTCATATCATTATTGGGGGTACGTCCCTGTGCTGTTCCACCATTTCCGGCAGTTTGCATATATTTCAATTCTTCACTATCCGGGAACATTTCCACATATTGCTTAAAGTTCGTATTTTTAAGGACATTACGTGTCCGGCTCCATGAGTCGTTGAACATTGGGACCACATTATCGGAACCCTTGATAAAGTAATTAGGATATGTGAAGTACATCACTACTTCTGCTGCTTTACGCAGTGGTTCTGTAAAATCTGACGGCAATTTACTGGAGAGTTGGTTTGCCTCTGCTAATTTCATTGCCTCGTAGAAATCCGCAACGATACCGATATGATAGTGGAGCGACATTTCCTTGTGCCATCCGTCACTCATAATTTGATTTTGTACTTCTTCGCTAAGTATCTGATATCCTGTATTCATCCATTTCTCCGCATTCTTAAATTCCGGCATTAACGTTCCGGCAGTAGCCAATGCATTCGCTTGTGATATAAGTATGTTACCTCCTGATTCATACGGATAATCTACGAGAAAGTCTGCTTGTTCTGCAAATTCTACCAAGAATGTAGAAAGCCATTCCGGAGTAAAATTAACAGAGTTCTTGAAGTATTCAAGCAATTGTACTTGGTCACCGATACGGGTAGATACCTGTAACTGCCACCATGAGGTAGTATTAGGTCCTGTTGTAGGCTTCGGATTGTTTTCTATCCAATTCTTATATACCTCAATCCATGATTGAATGTATTTCTCATCTCCACTTACACGGTAAGCTTTGGCTTGGGGGATGAACCACTGATGGCGATGAAGTTGTTTCTGATATTCATCAGATGCATCTTTCGGTGAATACTCCCAGTTTATACCTCCGTCTTGTTTTACTGAATAGGGTTTCAGGGTTTCCTTATCTTCATAGAAGTTGTTAACATGAAAGCGATAATCTACCAGTGCATAATCAGCTTTTGCCTGCTCTGCTTCTGAGATCGTCACATTAATTAAAGATAAGTTCGGATTTGTAACATTGGTTCTCGTTCTATAGTATTCCAATAAAGCATTGGCTGCATAATAATGTTCGCCTGCCTCGTAGAATTCTTTAACTTTTTCCAGACCGGGGTAGTTGAGGTTGATAGCCTCGAATACTTGAGGATCAACAACATCGTTTGGTTTGGCATCAGGAAGCAGATCTATATCTACATTCCCTCCGGTTAATAGATCATCATCATCGTCTGCGCATCCACTAAATGCGAATAGCGCACAAAAGCAAATAAAGAAGATGTTCTTCATACTTTATTAGGTTTTATAATTATTAAAAGTGTTATTTTACTGTTGCAAATGTAACCTCATTAATTAGATTCTTTAATTTAGGTTGTTCATACTTTGTTCAAAAATGATTTTTTTGATATCAAATTTGTTGAGACATATGTTGTTTTTGTTTAAAAAAGCTGTTTATCTCCTGTATCCTAGTTTTTTATGTGTCATAATGTTATGACATTGTAATATGATATGGAATAGGTTCTGTACAATTTAGGTTGTTTGGATGGATGATTTTAAAATCCGTCATCATTCAATAAAAGAAGAAAAAAACGTGTTTTGAGGTATAATAGTGCGATACCAAATGTGGTATATGGTACAAGGCAGGTGCATTTTTCTTTCGGAAAAAGACAAAAAACACGATTGCTATAAAAGACTCTATACTGTATGTCTCACTACTATCCTTTTGATTTCTTGATATACTCCGTAGGTAAGCATCCGAAGTACTTCTTGAAACTGGTGGCAAAATATGACGGTGTATTGAATCCTACCATAGTACTGACTTCCGCTACCGTATATCGTCCGTCTTTCAGTAGCTTGGCTGCTTCATTGAAACGAATCTTACGGATAAAGTCAATGGTTGATTCTCCGGTAATTGCTTTTAGTTTCAGATGCAGATTAGAACGGCTCATGTTCATTTCTCTGGCGAATTCGTCGGTAGAGAATTCGATGTTATCCATATTCTTTTCCACAATCGCCATGGCACGTTTCAGCAAGGCTTCATCCATTGCATTGAATGTGATTTTCTCAGGTTCTACTTCCAATGATTTGGCGTACTTATCGAGCATCCGTCTGCGTGTACGCATCATGTTCTGTATCTTGGTTGTCAGGATGGCAAGAGAGAATGGTTTGGGGATATAGTCATCCGCACCCATTTGCAGACCTTCCATCTGATCTTTGATATCGGTCTTTGCGGAAAGAATAATAACCGGGATATGGCAAGTCCGGATATTTTGTTTCACGTTCTTGCATAGCTTGATACCATCCATAACCGGCATCATGACGTCGGTGACAATCACATCCACTTCGTTGTCTTTCAGTTTTTCCAGTGCTTCTTCACCGTTCCCGGCTTCCAGTGTGTTGAACAAATCCGCCAGTCCGTTACTCAGGTAACGGCGGATTTCGTTATTATCTTCTACGATCAGAATTGTTCCGCGCTTCTTATCACCGGATTCCACAGATTCGTTTTCCACTTTCTCCGTGTCGATGAAATACATTGCTTTCGAATTGGTAGAATACACTTGCTCTTCTTCATTCTGTTCGTTATTGGAAGCTAACTCGGAAGGTTTGTAAACCGACAGATCCTGTGGCAGATAGACAGAGAATGTACTGCCTTTGTTTTCTTCGCTGTCCAGTTCGATACGCCCATGATGAAGTTCTATCAGACGTTGTACTAACGAAAGTCCGATACCACTTCCTACGTGTTCACTTTCTATCTGATAGAAACGTTCAAATATCTTTCCCTGTTTGTTGATAGGGATACCTATGCCTGTATCGCTGACTTGTAACAATAGCCAGCCGTTCTCCTCTTTCAGAGTCACGGTAATGCTTTGCCCGCTTTCCGTATATTTAAAGGCATTGGAAAGGAGGTTGTTTACTATCAGTTCCAGATAGTTGGCATCAAAAAGAACTTCTTTGTCTTCCAGTTCAGAGTGTAGAGTATAAGTAATCTTTTTGTGACGTGCCAGTTTATCGTAGAAGAGGAAGTTGTCCTGTATCAGTTGATGAGCGTTTCCTTTTTTCGCTTTTAGTTCGAACACTCCGAGTTCAGCACGGCGGTAGTCCATCAATTGGTTGACCAGATGCAGCAGGCGGTTTGCATTCCGTTGGATATATTCCAGTTGGTTACGTGTCCATCGGTCGCTGATTTTGTTAATGATCTCTTGCAGGGGAGTCAGAATCAGCGTCAAAGGTGTACGAAGTTCATGCGAGATGTTGATGAAGAAACGCATCTTCATCTGATTGATTTCTTCCTGATGTTCTTTGTCTCTGCGTTCTATTTCAAGCTGGGCTTCCATACTTTTGCGCATCCAGAAGAAGCGGAAAACAAAAGTGATGAAACCTGCGAAGGTTGCGAAGAAGATGAGTAGTGCCCACCAGGTCTTATACCAGATTGGCAGAACGATAATCTCCAATGCTGTAGGGATAGGATTCCATTTGCCATCGCTGTTGGCTGCTTTGACAAGGAACTGATAGGTTCCCTGTGGCAGGTTAGAGTAGGAGACGGTGCGGCTGTCCGTCAGATAATACCATTCCTTATCATAACCTTCCAGCTTATAGGCGAAAGTATTATGTTGTCCTGAGATATAATTGGATACCACGAACTCAATGGAAAAAGCAGTTTGCCAGGATTTCAGTGTGATACTTTTCGTTTCACTGATGTTCTTGGTCAGAATACCGGTCTCATCATCCGGGCGGACTACCTTATTGAACAGTTGCAGTTTGGTGATAACCACCGGAGGCGTATAAGGATTGTCGAGCAATAATTCCGGACGGAAAGTCGTGATTCCGTTGATACCGCCAAAATACATTTGTCCCACAGACGTACGACAATAAGAAGCGGTATTGAACTGATTGCTTTGCAACCCGTCCGATTCTGTAAAGTTACGGAATTTTTCCGTTTCCGGATTAAAGCAGGAAATCCCCCGGTTGGTACTTAACCAGAGTCTTCCGAAGGAATCTTCCAAAATACCGTATACTACGTTATTCGGCAGACCGTTGGTCGTGTTATACCGTTTGATCTGCTTGTCTTTTTCATTGAAACAATAAAATCCTTCGCGTGTACCTACCCAGATGATTCCGTTGGAAGCCTCGTAAATACAGTTCGTAAAGAGCTTCGTGACGTTGGAAACCGGAAGTATGGATGCTTTTTGTATATCCAGACCTTCTTGCTTAAAGACTGATAGTCCCTCTTCTCCACCGATCCATAAGCGTTTATGGGAGTCGCGGAATAGTGTCGTGATTTGTTTGGAGACGACCGGAGTGCCATCTTTCTCTTTTTCAATCGTAGTAAAACTTCGTTGTTCCGGATTAAAACGAACCAGTGCACTGAGTGTTCCCAACCAGAGATTCCCTTCTCCGTCGGGAAGGATGGCATAGACATTCTCATTTACCAGCTGGCTGTTGCGTTGGTTAAAGTTTTCTACCTGACCGCTGTTGCGGTGAAGGATACTCAGTCCGCCGGCATGAGTACCTATATATACCAAAGATTTCTTTTCGTCTACATATACCGCCTTGATATTGTTGGAACCGATGCCTCTTGCACTTTCATCCTCTTGCAGTGTATAAGATGTAAATCGCTGTGTAATCGGATTATAAAGATTCAATCCTCCGTCATTCGTTCCTATCCACAGGTTTTTGTCTTTATCTTCGACAATACAGCTTACTACATTGTCGCTTAACGAGTTTTTATAAGGAATATTGCGGATATTCTTGAAGCGGTTCCGGATAGGGTGATAATAGTTCAGACCACCGAAATAAGTTCCCAGCCACATACCGCCCTGAGAATCCATAAAGATACTGCGCACCGAACGTTGTGACAGACTGCCGTTTTCTACGGGGTTACTGCTGTACGAGGCAAAAGAATCAGTACCTTCATGATAAATATTCAAGTCGTTGAAAGTTCCGATCCATAAACGGTTTTGTGAATCCATTGCCAGTGAGCGGATGTAATTGGAACTGATACTCTTCGGGTTGGAAGGAGAATGCAGATAATTCTTTATTTCCTTCGTTTTCGGATTAATCAGGAACAGTCCGGCTCCTTCGGTTGCCACCCAGATGCGGGTAGGGGATTGCTGAAGAATAGCCTGAATCTGTTTAGTCCCTAAAATGGGGATCACTTTTTCAAAAGTTTTCTGAGTAATAGAGTAAGTATAGAGTCCGTCGGTCGAAGTTCCGATATAAATTTGGTCACCTTGTCTGTAAAGAGTGGAGGCGATTGTCTTATGCATCGCTGTGCTGAAAGAATCATCTATAAATTTGGATTCTTTGATATCGAACATGATCAGCCCTTCCGGAGTACTGATAAGTAACTGTTCCGGTGAAATCTCTTCGATACCGTTAACTTGCAAATGTTTCCCATTCTTTTCATAGAAGAAGTTCTGGAATATGTCTTTTTCCTCATCATAACGGGACAAACCATCACGTGTACCAATCCATACCCGTCCCTGACTGTCTGTTTTTACAATACGGGAGATGTCGTTGGCGATACTGTTCGGGTCATCCTCATTATGCTGATAAACCGTAAATGCATATCCGTCGTATTTGTTAACTCCGTCATAAGTGGCAAACCACATATTGCCCTTTTTATCCTGATCGATGGAGAACACCGTACTTTGTGATAGTCCCTCATTGATGGAAATATAGGAAAATGTGATTTGTTCCGGAGTTTCAGAAAAGGCGGAATGCATTCCTAAGCATAGGAAAAACAAGTAGATTACTATCTTCTTAAGCTTGCTCATTATTAGTTCACGAGATTAATAATGACGCCAAAGATAGTAATTTCCTTTAAATACCCCATGAATAAAGTACAAAAGACTGTATTCTTTTGGATAGTTTCGTAGAGATAATAAATAAGCCCGGCATCATACCGGGCTTTTATGCTTACAGAATTCGGTTCAGAAACCGGGGCTTACTTGGATAAGTCTCCTATTTCATCCAGATTCTTCTGAATATCTTCGTCAGTCAGTGCGTAGTTCACTAAATCGCCTGCCAGATATTTGTCATAAGATGCCATATCGATCAGACCGTGTCCGGACAGGTTGAACAGAATCACTTTCTCTTCTCCTGTTTCCTTGCACGCCTTTGCTTCGCGTATAGCGGCAGCAATCGCGTGGCTGGATTCCGGTGCCGGAATAATACCTTCCGCCTGTGCGAACAGACAGCCGGCTTCGAAAGATTCCAGTTGCTGGATATCTACCGCTTCCATCAGATTGTCTTTCAGTAATTGGGAGACGATGACGCCTGCACCGTGATAGCGAAGACCGCCTGCATGGATATGGGCAGGAGCGAAGTTGTGTCCTAATGTAAACATCGGGAGCAGCGGAGTATATCCGGCTTCATCACCGAAGTCATATTGGAATTTACCGCGGGTCAGCTTCGGGCACGAAGCAGGTTCGGCAGCAACGAAACGCGTTTTCTTTCCTTCCAGGATGTTGTGACGCATGAATGGGAAAGAGATACCTCCGAAGTTGGAACCGCCTCCGAAACAACCGATTACTACGTCCGGATATTCGCCCGCCATTTCCATTTGCTTTTCAGCTTCCAGACCGATAATGGTTTGGTGGAGAGTAACGTGGCTGAGTACCGAACCAAGAGTGTATTTACAGTTGGGAGTCATTTGTGCAAGTTCGATAGCTTCCGAGATGGCTGTACCCAGAGAACCCTGATAGGTGGGGTGAGCCGTCAGGATATCTTTTCCCGCACGGGTAGACATAGACGGAGAAGGAGTGACCTGTGCGCCGAAAGTCTGCATAATGCTGCGGCGGTAAGGCTTTTGTTCGTAGCTGATTTTTACCTGATAAACAGCGGCTTCGAGACCAAAAACTTTGGCAGCATAAGAAAGGGCGGCTCCCCATTGGCCCGCACCGGTTTCGGTAGTAACGTTCGTGACGCCTTCTTCTTTGCAATAATATGCCTGAGCCAGCGCAGAGTTCAGTTTATGAGAACCGATCGGGCTGACACTTTCGTTCTTGAAATAGATATGTGCCGGAGTTCCGAGCGCTTTTTCCAGTCCGTAAGCTCGTACAAGCGGCGTACTGCGATAATATTTATACATTTCGCGTACATCTTCCGGTATTTCGATCCATGCGTCAGTCTGGTTAAGCTCCTGATGACACAGTTCTTTGGCAAAGATTGGATACAGATCTTCCGCTTTCAGCGGCTGTTTTGTTCCCGGGTGCAACGGCGGCATTGGCTTGTTCACCATATCAGCCTGAATGTTGTACCAGTAATGTGGAATTTCTTCTTCCGGTAGGATATACCGTTTTCTTTTGTCACTCATGTTATTGTGGTTTATTAGTTTTCTGCTGCCAAAAGTAGGCAAAATTTTTAATATTCGTGTAATTTTGTCAACAAAGAATCGAATTCGATTGTTATTTTAGTTAAGTTTGCACGGCATAGCAAATACGACAATAAAAAAATGTGATATGAAGATTTATCATAAATTTCTGTTATATCAGAATAAGCTTCTCAAGCCCTATGTACGTATCCTGCTGGGGTTGGTAGAAGCACTCACTTATCTGGCATCTCTGTTGTTGATTGTCGGAGTGGTTTACGAACATGGTTTTCCATTGTCCCCAGTCGAGGTACAGCAGATACAGATCTTGTATAAAGCCGTATGGATTATCTTTTTAATTGATGTCACCCTGCATATTTCGCTGGAATACCGGAATACGAAAAAGCAATATCGAAGGCTGGCATGGATATTGAGCGTATTGCTTTACCTAACTTTGGTTCCCGTCATCTTCCATCGTCCGGAAGAAGAGGGAGCGATTCTGCAAGTCTGGGAATTCCTTCACGGGAAGTTTTATCATTTAATATTATTGTTGGTTTTTTCTCTGCTGAACCTGTCCAATGGCTTGGTGCGTCTTTTAGGACGCCGTACGAATCCGTCTTTGATACTGGCTGTCAGCTTTATGGCTATTATTCTGATCGGGACGGGATTGCTGATGCTTCCACGATGTACGGTCAATGGCATCACTTGGGTCGATTCTCTGTTTACAGCCACCAGTGCCGTCTGTGTGACGGGCTTGGTGCCGGTAGACGTATCCACCACTTTCACCACCAGCGGACTTGTAGTCATTATCCTGCTCATTCAGATCGGCGGACTGGGAGTGATGACATTAACCAGTTTCTTCGCCATGTTCTTTATGGGAAATACTTCCATTTACAATCAGCTCGTTGTCCGTGATATGGTCAGTTCCAATTCGTTGGGGTCGTTACTGTCCACACTACTATATATCCTTGGATTTACATTGGTCATCGAAGGCATTGGCATGGTGTCCATCTGGTTCAGCATTCACGATACGCTTGGGATGAATCTGGAAGAGGAACTGGCTTTTGCCGCCTTCCATTCCATTTCGGCTTTCTGTAATGCGGGTTTCTCCACACTTTCAGGCAATTTAGGAAATTCGATGGTGATGACCAACCACAACTGGCTGTTCATCTCCGTCTCTTTACTGATTATCTTGGGCGGTATCGGCTTTCCGATTCTGGTTAATTTCAAAGATATCGTATTATACCATTTGCGCCATTTTTGGACGTTTGTGCGTACCCGCAAACTGGAAAGACATAAGATGCAGCACCTCTACAATCTGAATACGAAAATCGTATTGATCATGACTTTCCTGCTTTTGCTGATCGGTACACTGGCCATTGCTGCTTTTGAGTGGAATGCCTCTTTTGCCGGTATGTCTGTGGCCGATAAATGGACGCAAGCATTCTTTAATGCGACCTGTCCGCGAACGGCTGGGTTTAGCAGTGTCGATCTGGCATCATTGAGCGTGCAGACGCTGTTGGTTTATCTCTTCCTGATGTGGGTCGGCGGCGGTTCGCAGTCTACGGCAGGCGGTGTCAAAGTGAATGCTTTTGCAGTGGTAGTGTTGAACCTTGTAGCCGTATTGCGGGGAAGTGAGCGGGTGGAGGTCTTCGGCAGGGAATTGTCTCATGACTCTATCCGGCGTTCCAATGCGACGGTCGTCATGTCGCTGGGCGTATTGTTTCTCTTCATCTTCATATTGAGCATACTCGAACCGAAAGCCTCTTTGCTGGCACTGACCTTTGAATGTGTTTCCGCCCTTAGTACGGTAGGATCGAGCCTGAATCTGACGCCTCAATTGTGCGATGCCAGTAAATTGCTGGTATCGTTGCTGATGTTTATCGGACGTGTCGGTCTGATTACGTTGATGCTGGGCATCGTCAAGCAGAAAAAGAATACAAAATACCGTTATCCGAGTGATAACATCATCATAAACTAACATCATGAAGTATATTATTATTGGTCTAGGAAATTACGGGCATGTACTTGCCGAGGAATTATCGGCATTGGGGCATGAGATCATTGGAGCGGACATCAGCGAAAGCCGTGTCGACTCAATCAAAGATAAGGTTGCCACTGCTTTTGTCATTGACGCTACGGACGAACAGTCGTTGTCGGTGCTGCCTTTGAATAGCGTAGATATTGTTGTTGTGGCGATTGGCGAGAATTTTGGAGCATCGGTACGTGTTGTCGCGTTGTTGAAGCAGAAAAAGGTGCCTCGTATTTTTGCCCGTGCCATTGATGCGGTGCACAAGGCAGTGCTTGAAGCGTTTAGTCTGGAGAAGATTCTGACACCGGAAGAGGATGCTGCCCGTAGCCTGGTGCAGTTGCTCGACTTTGGGGCGACGATGGAAGCGTTCCGTATTGATCAGGATTATTATGTCGTGAAGTTTACTGTTCCGAAGAAGTTTGTAGGATACTTTGTGAATGAGCTGAATATGGATGAAGAGTTTCATTTGAAACTGATCGCACTGAAGCGTGCGAACAAAGTCACTAATTGCCTGGGCATTTCTTTGATGGAGCGTCATGTCAAGAATGAGTTGCCCGGAGATGAGAAGGTGGAAGAAGGAGATGAACTGGTATGCTACGGCAAATACCGTGATTTCCAGTCATTCTGGAAAGCTATTTAATGAAATATAACACTGAATAATGCGAATCAGTAGCATCTATATTTTCTTCATCCTATATAAATAAAAACAAATATTATCTGTCACCTGTCACTGTTTTAGAGTTAACAGATTGATTTTGAGATATAAATGTGGTGACAGCAACGAGTGACAGCAGTGTGATGGCAGAATTTGCCGTCACGCTACTGCCACTCGTTGTAGCTTAATTAGTTTCCACTGCTTGAAACTGTAGTTTCATCAGTAAGAAACCATAGTTCCAAAGGCTTGAAACTAAAAGTTTCGAGCGTATGAAACCAAAGTTTCAAGTAATAGAAACTAGAGTTTCAAGCAATGGGAACTATAGTTTCAAATAAGGAAACGAACTTGGCTTACTATCAGTAGAAGTGCAGAGGGTAGCTAAAATGAAATAGCAACGTGTGACAGCAGTGTGACGACAATACTTGCCATCACACTGCTGTCACACGTTGCTGTCACGGTCTTATGGTTTAATTATCAGACTATTATCACTCGTTTGGTGACAGGTGACAGCAATTTTTCAAATATATTTCTTTATGTAGACCGATTATTTCGTCAGAAGACGGATACTTCCTGCTTTCACTCCGCCGGCTTTGGCAGTCAGAATAATTTCTCCGGCTGTTTCATTTGTTTGTACGATAGCTGTAAGCATTCCGTTGAAAGCGTGCATCTTCGGAAGATGGAACAGGTCGAGACTCGTGGGGTCACCGTTGGCTCCGGCACGGTATTTTCCGGCACCTTTGACGGAGAAGTTGATCAGACGACTGTCGGCAGGGCAGAGGTTGCCGTCTTTGTCCACCACTTTCACTGTCACATAAGCGAGGTCTTTGCCGTCTGCCGTCAGTTCGTTCCGGTTGCTGACCAGTTCGATGTGATGAGGCTTGCCTGCGGTGCGTACACTCTTTTCTGCTACTGCTTTTCCGTCTTTATCGTAGGCTACTACTTTCACTTCACCCGGTTCATATATGGCATCCATCCACATCAGACGGTAGCGGCTTTTCAGTGAACTGTTGTTCTTGCTTTGTTTACCGTAGCTTTTTCCGTTGATAAACAGTTCGGCAGCAGGGTAGTTGGTGTAAACAAATACCGGAGTTACTTCACCTTCGCGTCCCGGCCATGTCCAATGCGGCAGGATATGCAGTGTTTCCGCTTCCTTATTCCATATGCTGCGATACAAGTAATAGCGGTCTTTGGGGAGACTGGCAAGGTCGATAATACCGAACATGGAACTATGATTGGGCCAGGCATCAGTATCATAAGGGGAAGGTTCACCCAGATAATCGAAGCCGGTCCATACAAACTGTCCGATGGTCCAGTGATGATCGTCCGCCAAAGCGAAGTCCTCATCGGGGATGTTGGACCATGAACATGCCTCTACGTCATAAGAAGAACATTGATGATCATCGTACTGGGCACTTTTCTTATCTTTTACGGGAAACTTGTAGACACCGCGTGAGCTGACGGTGGACGCAGTTTCACTACCCAGAATAAGATTTTGCGGAAGTTTGTCATACGCCTCCTGATAGCGATTGGCGCGGTAGTTCAGACCGGGGATATCGATCATGGCAGCAAATCCGTTGGCTAGAACACAAGTCACTTGGTCCATGCCGCAGGTAACGGGGCGGGTAGGGTCTTCACGGTGGCAGATATCTTGCAGGAACTTGGCTACTTTATATCCTACAGGGCTGCATTGCGTGGGGACTTCATTACCGATACTCCACATCACTACACAGGGATTGTTACGATAGTTGTGCAGCATATTCACCATATCGCGTTCTGCCCATTCGTTGAAGTAACGGTGATATCCGTTTTCACACTTGGCGATGTCCCATTCGTCGAACGGTTCGATCATCATCATGAATCCCATTTCGTCGCACAATTCCACGAGTTCGGGAGCCGGCATATTATGGGAAGTACGAATGGCGTCGCATCCCATATCCTTTAAGAGTGTGAGCTGGTGGCGAAGTGCCGCTACGTTGATGGCCGCACCCAGCGGACCTAAGTCATGGTGGTTGCATACACCTTGGAATTTGCGGTGTTTTCCGTTCAGGTAGAAACCTTTGTCGGCAATGTATTCAATGCTGCGGATACCGAAGTGGGTAGAGTATGTATCTACCAGTTGGTTGTCTGCGTACACTTTCGATACAGCCTTGTAAAGAGCGGGGCTTTCCGGCGACCAGAGTTGAGGCGCGTTGACGATAAAGTTCTGTTCAAACGGCTGCCCGTGATTGATGCGGCCTTTGTTTTCTTTGCGGGTCACTACCTTTCCATCCGGTGACAGGATTTCTGTCTCTATACGGATTTCTGTCTTTTCGCCGGCATTCTCTATCTTGGTTTGCAGGCGTACGGCGGCAAATTCATCACTGACATGCGGGGTAGTAATCTGCGTGCCCCATACCGGAACGTGTACTTTCTCCGTCACGATCAAGTGGACGTTGCGGTACAGACCTGCTCCCGGATACCAGCGTGAAGACTGGGGGCGGTTTTCGAGGCGTACCGCCAGTGTATTGTTCTTTCCGTCTTTATTCAGGAAAGGGGTGACGTTGCAATGGAAAGAGTTGTAGCCGAAGGGCCAGAAGCAAGCCTCCTGTCCGTTGACGTATACACGCGCTTCACTCATTGCTCCGTCGAACAGGAGAGTGACTTCTTTGTCGGCGGGAACGTCGAAGCTGGTGCGATACCATCCGGTTCCGACATAAGGCAGTCCTCCGGTACGTCCGGTTTTCAGTGATGCCTTCTTCTCAAAGTTCTGTGTGACTGCTACGTTTTGCAGGTCGTTGTTCATGTCGAAAGGTCCGAAGATGGCCCAGTCATGCGGGATAACGACCGATTCCCATTTAGTATCATTGTAGTCAGTCTGCACAGCTTCCGGAAAATCTCCTTTACTGAATTTCCAGTTCTTCTCAAGCAGCGTCTCGCTGCGCTGTGCCTGTAGCATACAGGCTGCGCTCATCAAAAGTACAGTAAACAACTGTTTCTGGTGTTTCATGTTCATTCTCACTTTTTTATTGGATTTTAAAAGCATCTAGTGCAATTGTAGGCGCATTATTATCGAAACAGCCTAGGTTATAACCGTCATTATAGCCATTCGGGGCTTGTGGCTCCCAATAGAAGATACCTTCCACATCGGCTTGCATCATTTTTGTAATGAGTTGTTTGCAGGCCTCTGCCTGATCATAAGGCATACCTATCTCGCAAATCATGACAGGTTTGTTGTATTTCTGCTTGACATGCTTGATATTGGCAATACAGTCATCGGCTACTTTCAGCCAACCACCGGTTTTGCCTTCCTGCTCTGCCCAATATGGATAGAGCGACATGCCTATCATGTCGTATTTACCTCCATTGGCTTGAAGAATGTCGAACATGCGGTTGTATACCCATTGGTCGTTTCCCGCGTCCAGGTGGACAATGACTTTGGCGTCGGGACATATAGCTTTCACGGCATCATATCCCACATTGTTGAGTGCAGTCAGTTGTTCGGGATTATCAACAGACCCCACAGGAAGCATCATGCCGGGAGTTGTTTCATTACCTACCTGTACCCATTCCGGTGTAACCCCAACCGCTTTTAACGCGGTAAGAACTGATTTCACATGTTCGCCGAGAGCAATTTTGAGATCATCAAATGAAAGCTCTTTCCACGCCTCCGGCATTTCCTGATGTCCGGGGTCGGCCCAGGTATCAGAAAAATGGAAGTCGATCATCGTACGTAATCCCAGACGCTCGGCACGTTTTGCTTTCACTATTACGTCATTCATGTTGTTCCAGCCGTCTTTCGGGTTAACCCATACACGAAGACGGATAGAGTTGACTCCGCAATAATCACGCAAGAGTTCCATACACTCCATCTCTTGGCGATTCTCGTCCGGCGTGTAGAACTTGAGTCCTTCCGCTTCCATTTGAGTCAGCCAACTTACGTCTGCACCACGTGCAAAGCCTTCTTCTTTTACAACCTTTTGCGGTTCTTCTTGACGAGGATTTGTAACCGGGCCATCTTCACTACACCCGTTTGTAGCCATTGAAGCAATGAGTGCTACTATTGATAATATGCTTGCTATTTTCATTGAAACTGATTTATTTAAGTGAGTAAGAATAAGTTTGGTGTCCCAAATCAACGGTAAGGACATAGGTTTTGCCTATTTCGAGTTCATCGTCTCCGTCAAATCCTGCTAAGGATTCAGAATGCTTCAGGTGCAGAATGCCGGAACCACCGCCGAAGAAAAGGTTCCAGTTGTTATTTATCAGCACTTTTACTCCCCAAGGACTTTTCTTTTCTTTAATGAACTCGGCTGTAAATATCTCTGGATTTTCTGCAGACTGTGTCATGGGGGATTCAGACCAATTATCGTTAAGTCCGGTAAATGTCACAGTCTGCACTTGAGTCAGTTCATAGGTCAATGACTTCATGTTGAAATCCATAACATACAGCCCTTGTGCCGGTGCGGGAATGTTGTCTTTAGACTCTGCAAGGATCAATGTGCCGGACAAGTCGGTAGAGCCATCGGCTGCATTATAGGCGGGCTCCCATGCTTGTTCAGTATATGCACGATATCCCCATTCAGAATCTATCCAATGTGCACCACCATAGCAAAGTCCGGCTTCATCATATAAAGTGAGGTAATCGTCAAAACCTTCCCAATTGGTTATGCCGGAGAAGTACAGATACTGAGAGACTTCCGGCTGCGGAACGTCTTCTCCGATGCCGATGGTAAATTGAAGAGGATTGGATAAATCAAGAACCAGGAGATTTTCTCCGGCGGGCATAGTTACAGAAATATTATCTGCACTCTCACCGAACAAGAGGTTTTGCGAATTGCCGCCAAATGCGACAGTTTGCTCAATAGCAGGTCCTATATCGGTTGTTTCCCGGTTGTACAGGCTACCCTTTCCTGATACGGAAATGGTCAGGGTAGATTGTGTTGCCAGATTTACCGGCAGTGTCCATTGATTGCTCTGCTTGTTGTAAGCCATTTCGCCCGTTACATCTCCACTAACTGACAGACTGGCAACATGCAGCGCACTCCACCATCCTTCAACCGTGTTTACGGTAGTGTAATAGCATCCTGACGGATTCGGGAACCAAAAGTTCCAGTGACTGTCTTCCGATGAAGCATAAAATGTCTTTCCTTCTTCACCAAGATTACCCCACATTACATTATTGGCTTCGCGAAGCCACCAGTTTTCCCATCCGTTGACGCCCATAAAACCTTTATAAATGCCATCTTCAGCAGGAGAGGCAAGCATCATAGATGTGTTCTTCCAGTCCTTGTCAAGCACTTGAGCCAAGACAAGCTCAATGCGATAAGACTGGACCAGAACCTCCATGACATTAGAGTATTCGGGAGCGATGTTGGCTGCCAATGCCGAACGCATCCGAATCCATAACGGAGCCTTCTCATTGGCCTCATAACCTAAACGATCAAGCAGAGAATTAAGCTCCTCGCAAAGAAATTGACGGGAATGGATATTCTTATCCACCGCAATATTTAACGGAGCAGTAAAGTGTTCATCCTTTGAGAACTGAATCGTTATTTCCGCAACATTCACCGGAGCTTGCAAAAGTGTATCACTAAGCGCCAAACGTCCGTCGCCACTCCAATAAACTGTCAATGCCAAAGCCTGCGGATTGTCTGGCGTAAGAATAACTTCATTCGGGCCCCCCATCAATTCCATAGAGTTTCCGGACAAGACGTAAACCGGATCAATATCGCTATCACAGGAGGTGGTAGCTACTGTCATAACAGCTGACAATAATATCAATTTAACTATTGTACTAAAAACTTTCATATCGTATCTTTTTAATAGAGTGGATTATGTAGATTAGGATTGGCTGTAAGGTCTGTATCAGGAATGGGATAAATATTATATTTTTTGTTCACGGCACGACCGTCAAGAACGGCCCCTTTCCATTGCCAGATATAATCTGCTGATACAAACTTATTGAATCTTATAAGGTCAGTTCTACGCACAGATTCAAGGTATAACTCCCTGGCTCTTTCATCGAGAATGAAATCAAGCGTAAAATCACTATCTGAAATTTTTCCGCTTTCATCTTGGTTATATGCACGCAAACGAACCTTATTTACAAGTTCCAATGCTTCGGTTCGCGACAGCCCTGTTCCTCCTCTGAGTTGTGCCTCGGCTGCCATCAGATAGATGTCGGCAAGTCGGAGTAGGGGATAGTCGGTAGAGCATCCCGTGGCAGCAGAGTTGGATGCTGCTACGCCCTCATCAGTGAGATTGGAGAACTTTTCAAAGAAATAGCCTTCGGCTTGGTTATCGATTGCACCGGTAAAGAACTGTGCTTGTCCATCTGTATAAAACATAGCGCGACTGTCTTTGGTTGTAGCAATATCTCCAAACTTTGCTGTCATCTCACCACGCGCACGAAACATACCCCAGCCGTTGGACAATCCATACTTGGCGGGGTCTTGTGTGCTCGAATTGCCACATGATCCACAAATTATATATGTTCCTCCGCCCCACGTAACTGATGTTGTGGCGTCACACACCATAGCAAACAAAATTTCATGTGTTCGCTTGTGATTATCGGCATTAAATAATTTGGCATATTCCGGTTCCAGATAGAATGCAGGATTGGAAATTACTTGTTTGCAAGCAGTAATACATTCTGTATAATACTTAGTATCCACATTGCCACGATATACTGCGCTGTTTAAATAAAGACGGGCAAGGAGTGCCCATGCCACGGGTTTACTGGCACGGCCGTATTCGTTGGTAGCGGGCAATGCTGATGAAACTCCTTCGGCAACCAGTTCTTTCAGTTCGCTTTCGATAAAATCAAACATCCCAATCCCATCGTAGGCTTCCGGGATATAACCGATAACTGGCGTATTTTCATCCACTTTAGGACCTTGACGATACAAATCGAGTACCATCCAATAACTGAATGATCTCATAAAACGAGCTTCCGAACGGAAAGTACGGATCTCAGTTTGTTCGGCTTCTGAAAACCGGGCAATCTCTTCATCCGAACAATGGCGAAGAAACTCATTACACAAGGCTATGTTGAAGAAAAGCCAGTAATAGGAGTCAGAAACCCAAGAATCTTTCGCATCCCAACTGATATAGGTAAGGTCAGACAGGTTGTTTCCTGAAAGCCAGGTATTAGCTACTTCATCGGTAGCGGCTTCTTGCAGATTGAAATAGCCACGGGAAAAGTCTTGCTTGTTAATGCTGGTGAGGTCTCCGTTGTCTCCACCTTGTCCTTGTCCTGCAAGAACATACGAGGCATATATTTTGGCAAGAACTCTCTTATAATTTGCCGCTTCAGCATAAACATCTTTTGAGGTATCTTCTGTTGTCGGCATCTGATCAAGAACATCTGTACACGAGCTTGCTACAAGGGTCATGCACCATACGATTATTGTTAGTATATTAATTTTCTTCATGGTTTATTCAGTTAAAAATTAAGGCCAATAGTGATAGAATACGTGCGGGGACGCGGATAAACAGATGTGTCGACACCATTGGCTGTTTCAGGGTCTACACCTTTATATTTAGTCACGGTAAAGACATTCTGCACCATGGCAGAGGCATGAAGGCCGATGGTCTTATATATGCGACCGAAGTCATAAGAGAGTTGCAGGTTGTCCATCTTCAAGAACGAAGCGTTTTCAAGATAATGGTCACTGAGAAACTGCCTCTTGGTAAAGCGGGTATCCAGGAAACTCCGATTTAAGTTATTAAGTTGATAATCGTTATAGCTCATGGTTTCCCATGCACCTGTATTCATGGCCATACCATTAAAGATATATCCTCCTATATTGGCTCTAAGCGAGGTTGAAAGTGTCCACTTCTTATAGCGCAGCGAGGTTGAAAAGCCCAAAATCCAGTCTGGTGCCGGTGAATGATGATGGTAGCGGTCTTTGTTCGTTATCTCGCCATCTCCGTCAAGGTCGGCATACAAGCCTTCAATGGGTTGCCCCGTCTCCGCATCATACAATTGCTTGTATAAATAGAATGAGTAGGGAGCGTAATCAGTAGAGAACACCTGCATCTGGTAAGCATCAATCCAGGGACCTACTTCTGTGTCAGGGCTTGGAGCACCGGGAGTAAGCGTAAGATTCTTTATCCTTACTTTTTGCCATGCAGCATTGGCACTTGCCGTCCATGACCAATTTTTTGTATTGATGATGTGTCCGGTAACAGAGAGTTCAAGTCCTTTTGAGTCTACATTGCCCACATTTTGAAGCATTAGCTTATCAAAGTTCGTACCGGCTGGCATCGGAACAGTGGCCAGAAGATTTTCGGTCTTTCTGGTATAGAAATCAGCAGAAAAGGTAAATCTGTTTTCTAAAAATGCCAGATCTATACCATAGTTCCATGATTTAGTAGTTTCCCATTTCAATTCAGGATTATATGCTTCAGGACGATAGGTATATATCGGATTTCCGCCAAACAGGTATTGTGCTCCGTCAAGTCCCGGAGTGTAGACCGGAATGTAGCCATAATTGGTGATACCATCTTGCTGTCCGGTTATACCATAGGATACGCGCAACTTCACGTCATTCATCACTGTGCGCAAAGGCTCAAAGAAGTGCTCTTGTGAAACCCTCCAAGCTAAGGCTACTGAGGGGAAAGTACCCCAACGATTGTCGGATGCAAATCGAGACGAGCCGTCGCGGCGCATGGTGGCCGTAAGCAAATAGCGATCCATGAATGTGTAATTCAAACGCCCATAGTATGACATGAGTGAATGCCGCTGATCGGTTGCGGCAGAAGTCGACTGCTGTACTCCATCGGCACTCAGAATGGCATAAAACGGAGTGGTATATTTCCAGAATTGATAATCATATCCTGCTGTTACATCAATGCCGGAATGAATAGCATCGAAGTCATTATGATAATTGGCATAAATCGTGAGCAGTTTATTGTAATTCTTTTGCGGGCCGTATGTGTAGTCACGTCCGCCGGTTGTATAATAAGAAACGGCCTCTTTAGGTACATAAATATGTCCTTTGCCTTTTGACCAGTCATATCCGCCCGTAGTATGCAAACGCAAGCCCTTTACCCATTTTACATTCCAATCCACGCTGGCACTTCCTATAAATCGATAGACATCCGATGTGGAATCGTATTGATTCAGTCGGCCGACAGCATTGGCTAATGCTCCCGTCACCGGTACGCCATTGGCATCGATAGCCTCGTTGTAACCACCAAAGGTGTCGTTTCCGGAATATACCGGAATGGTGGGGTTGAGCGTACTGCCTGCCCAGATTGCATCGGTATCAGCAAAGCGATTCTTAGAATAAGTGCCTTTTAAACCTATATTAAATCTCAGCTCGTTATGGAAAAACGAAGGAGTAAGGTTTACGTTTCCGGTAAAGCGTTTTGTATTATCCGTTTTCAAGATACCATCCTGATAATACATACCGGTTGAAACACGAAATGGCAACCAAGGAAGTGCAAGTCCTGAAACACTAAGGTTATTATCTGTTCCGAAAGCTGTTTGATAAATTTCATCGTTCCAGTTTGTACGATAGTCACCAAGCAATGACTTTTGGTGTTCCGTACCATACTGATTGACAATATTTATAAATTCGTCTGTGTTCAGCATATCCGAAGTCTTGGTCTTGGTTGCAATGGAATTGGTCGTTTGGAAAGAGACCTTAATATCACTCCCGCTTCCCTTTTTGGTTGTTATGATGATGACGCCGTTGGATGCTCGTGATCCATAAATAGCAGTGGATGAAGCATCTTTCAGCACGGTCATACTCTCTATGTCGTTCGGATTTATAAGGCTTAGAAAGTTTCCGCCGCCGGATATGGAACCACCCACTTCCATAGGAACCCCGTCCAGTACAATTAATGGGTCATTGGATGCGTTAAGTGATGCGCCACCACGAATGCGTATGGTTGAGACAGATGTAGGCGAACCTCCGCCATTTACTATTTGCACACCGGCGATCTTGCCATTCACAAGCTCTTCAGGCGATGAAACCATGCCTTTATTAAAGTCTTTAGTACCCACAGAGGCAACCGAGCCGGTCAGATCGCTTTTGCGTTGTGTTCCGTATCCGATGATTACTACATCACTCAGTACTTGTGAGTCGCTTTTCATTTGTACATTCAGTACGTTACTGTTTACGGGGATAGTTATCACTTTAGTTTCATATCCTACGTAAGAAAATTGTAGTTCCTTACTGTCTTTCGGTACATTCAGAGTATAGTTTCCGTCAAAGTCGGTCACTGTACCTGTGGATGTTCCTACGATAAGAATGCTGACTCCGATCATCGGCTCTTTGTTCTCATCGATCACTTGTCCGGTCATTTTCTTGTCTCCCTGTTGGGCAAAGGCAGGAATTGCGCCTCCAAGAAAAGCTGTACATAATATAAGTAGTACAGTCAGATGGCGTAGATTTAAGATATTACAGTTCATAATTATTGTGTAATTGGTAAAAGATTTATTTTATTGAAATATCGGTTAATAGTATCATTCGGTCGGGAGAAGTGGTATACATCTTTATCTATAGCTGCCTTACGATCTGCTCTCAAATAGCCGAGGGCACGGTAAGCATGTGCGAAAGGTGTGGAAGTCGTTTTACCTTGTGTGCTGACGAAGGCAAATAACGGACAAATACAAGTAAGAATAAACTGTCTTTTCATGCTATCAAATTTAGTGGTTTGTTGATAGCGGCAAAGATAGACTGCCTGGCATTTTCATAAAAGCACAGATTGGACATATAAGGATAAAAATAGGACGAAAAGCCCTAAAATGCCTCTACAGCCCGTCATTCAAGTATTGGCGCGGTGTTTTTCCAAACTCTGCCTGAAAGCATTTGGAGAAATAAGAATGATTGGAAAATCCTACCATATACATCACTTCGGCAACGGTGAATTTCTTTTGTTGCAATAACATGGCAGCTTTCTTCATGCGGATGGACTTGATATATTCCACGGGAGACATTCCGGTGAGTTGCTTGATTTTCCGGTAAATCTGTTTGTTACTGATTCCCGACAGTTCGCAAAGTGCGTTGACATTCAGGTCTGCATCGGAGAGGTGATCTTCAATCAGACGGATAATGTTCGACAGAAATTTCTCATCCTGCGATTCTGCTTCGATCGGTTTAAGTATGGGGAGAGATTCCAACTGTTTTTTGGATGCTATGACTGGTATTTCGTCTTCCTCTACAGCAATGACCGGAATGCTCAGCCCGATGGAAGTTCCCTTTCCTTTTTCGGAGGTGACTCCATCGATAGAACCGCCGTGTAATTCCGTGTAGGTCTTTACCAGATAAAGTCCGATACCTGTGCCTTCTTTGCTGCCGCTATGGGGTGACTGGAAGAAACGTTGGAAGATATAAGGAATATCCTGTTGCGGAATGCCTGCTCCCGTATCGGAAACGCAAATCTCCAGCAAACCGGTTTCCTGCCGATAGAAAAGGGATAAGCGGATATTTCCGCCCTCTGAGGTGAACTTGACAGCATTTGATAATAGATTATCTAGTATTACTCCAAGTTTGATGGCATCCATATCGGCGTAAATCTTCGCTTTGTTTGCTTCGAAATGGAACGTGAACCGTTTGTCCTCCTCATAGACTGAAAACAAACTGCGGCTGAATGATACAAGTTCGATGCGTGACAGGATAAGCAATGAATCTTTATTGTCTTCAATCCGGTTGAAGTTGAGTACCTGATGAATCAGCGAGTTGATTTTCATGGCGTTGCGCTGCACTTCTTCCAGTGTCTGTTTTTCGTGTACTTCTTCCGTAGACGGAAGTAACTGGCTGATAGGAGCTATGATCCGGCTGAGAGGTGTCTTCAGCTCATTGGATAAGTTGGTGAAGAATGCCATTTTCTGACGGGACTGTTCCAGTATTTTTTCTTTTTCCCTGCGTTCTGCTTTCAGGCGGTTTTTAACCCGGAAAAAGTTGATTGTCCATGCGATAAGACTGAGCAGCAGTAAGATATAGATGGCTTTTGCCCATATCGTATAGTACCACGGTGGAAGAATCCGGATATTCAGAATATGAGGACGGTTGGATGGTTGTCCGTCTCTCTCCAGCTTGCTGATGATAAGCTGATAATTTCCATAACTCAGATTACTGTATGTAATACGGTTGATATTGGATTTCAGAAAGTTCCATTCTTTGTCCATGCCTTCCAGACGATAGACAAACTTGTTTTTCTCGTCCAGCGAATAAGGAAGGTCGGATAACTCGAATGACAGGTTATTCTGATCATATTTTAATTTAATTGAGTTGGTATATCGGATATTGGGCACGTCATCTCTGGTGCGTGGCGATACCAGTTGATTGTTAATGTATAAGGCAGTCAACAGAATCGGACGTTCCGGTTGGTATGTGGCTTCTAGGTTGGAGTGTGAGATACCGAAGCCGTCGGCTCCTCCCAGATAGACACAATCTTCTTTCGGGTCGAACAGCAGGCTTGTAAAGCGTTTGTTTGTCATATTCTGCTGTCGGGCATCCATTGTTTTCCGGTCGATAATCCAGAGGCCGTTGGTAGTGGATACCCAGATGGAGTTCTTGACGCAAGTCATGGATAAAATCTCGTTGTTGCTGAAACTTCCGAAGGAGATACTCTGCTGGCTCTCGTCTTTGGGGTTGATGCGCATGACACCGCCATGAAATCCTACCCAAAGCAAGCCGTCCTCATCACATAACAGGTAGTTGGGGCTTTTCTCTCCGGTTAATTCGTCTGCAAATAATTTCGTTACTTCCCGTGTGCGGGGATTAATTTTATCTATTCCTTTATTATTGTAGAGCAATACCCATACATTGCCTTCATTATCGGGAATAATCTGGTTGATAAACATACCGGACAGTCCGTTGTGGACGGAGTAATTCTGTTCGGCTATATATTGTCCGGAGGTAGATTGCATCAATTTGCGCTTGTCTACTACAAAGATTCCTCCAAGGCATGTTGAAATCCATAGTTGTCCGGCGGTATCTTCAAATATATAATAGGTCCAGTTGGTATTATACGTTCCTGTATTGTCTACAATGTTGTAGTGTATGAATTGGCGGGTTGCATAATCGTAGCGGTTGATGCTTCCGTCGGTAGCAATCCATAACTGCTGTTCTTTGTCTTCGTAAATATGCCGGATGCGGTTGTGAGATAATGGATAAGTCTTGTCGCCCATTCTGTACCAAATGGCATCGTGTCTTTCTCCGGCAGGATCAGTGAAACGAATTAATCCGTTGGCTCCTCCAAACCAATAGAACCCTTTTGAGTCACGAAACAGGGAGTAGAATTGGTTTCCGTCTCCCGTACCTGTAATCTGTGAGATTGGAATAAACTGCAGCGCACTATTATAGCGTGAGAGGGAGATGCCATAGTCGGTACCCAGCCAGATGTTATGTTCCTGGTCGGCAAAGATATTCCAGATGATATTATTGGTCAACGACTGGATATTGCGGGAGTCGTGAATGATGTGTTGTAGCGGGGTGGTATCGTTATGATAGACGTAAAGTCCGTTGTCTGTACCTGCCAGTAAGTCTCCGTTTCCATCCAGGGCTAATGATTTGATCGAATTATTATGGAAGGCTTCTGTCTGTTTTATCTGTCCGGTTGACGGAAAGTATTGGAAGAGATAGCCTTCCGTACCAATCCAGACACACTGGCGGGTGGTATCTTCCAGCAAAGAATTGACGAACAGGTTACTTTGACTGCTATGGATGGGAAGAGGAATGCCTTCGAATTTCCCGTTGGACGGGATATAGCGGCATAGTCCGTTGTAGGTTCCCACATAAATTTGATTATCCTTGGTGCGGATAATGGAGTATATGGTATTATTGGGAAGTCCGTTGCGTCTGGTATCAAAAGATGTCAGTTTCCGGCTTTGCAGCTGATAAGTGTATAAACCGTTTAAGGCGCCTAGCCATAGGGTATCTCCTTGCAGAGCCATGGTGCGTACATCTGTCGGAAAGTCAGTTTCCGGTTGCTCGTAGCGGTCAGTCCGGTAATTGTAGATTAGGATTCCGTTGTCCGTACCCATATATAAATAGGTGTTATCTATAATGACACCGCAATAGATACGGGTGTTATTGATTTCTCCGTAAGTGAAATGCTGCTGTGTGGAATAACCGTCATAACTGAATAATCCCTTGTTGGAACCTATCCATATCAGTCCTTCGCTGTCTTGAAGGAAACAACTGACCACCGATGCTTCAGCACCGAGATAAATATTGTCGAATTGCTGATAATTTACTTTTTGTCCATAGGCGGTGCTGCTTTGAATGCAACATGCACAAAGGAAAAAAAGAATGGCTATGATTCGTTGATACATGATATCAGGTTTGCAAGGCATTAAATCTTTAATTGTTGTGTTAATATTAGCACTCTTGATTGCAAATGTAGGAAAAATGTCGGTTACACTTGTAAATCTCCCCGTCTTTTTGTTCCTTTGCTCTATATTTATAAAACAGAATAGTTCGGAATGAAAAAGCTAATTTATCTGCTTTTGTTACCATTGGCTCTGGCAGTGGCAGCCTGTGGCGGTAAGAACGGAAGTTCAAATAAAGAATCGGTATTGGCAAGGCAAGACAGTGTAGATGCTCACGGGTTGCAGCGTATGCAAAGTTCAAAAGCTGAAACTGATATTAAGTTTAAGGGAAGAGACTATCATTCGCTGGTTTCGCGTACTCCTGACGAAAGTCTGCCTCACGTCTCCAATGAGATGGGGGATACGTATGTAGACAATAAAATAGTGTTGCGCATCACCCGGGGAAGTGAAAACGTACTCAACAAGACATTTACGAAGAACGACTTTTCATCGGTAGTCGACGCGAAATTCCTTTCAAAATCCATACTTGAAGGAATCGTATATGACAAGACCACACCGGAGGGAATTGTCTACGCCGCCAGTGTGTGCTATCCGCAGACCGATTTGTATGTTCCGCTTTCCATCACTGTAACGGCCGATGGAAAAATGAGCATAAAGAAAGTAGATATGTTGGAAGACGATTATACGGAAGAAACACCTGAATAGACTTGTGAATGGGGATATAAGACGTTTCTGACAGAAGAATTGCACAAATGTGAAAGCATTTGAGACAAACGAAAGGCAGCCGTAAGGGTTGCCTTTCGTATTTTTGCACCGTCGATAAACTTAATACCGGATAGAATGAAAAAATACATTTTGGTTATTTATATGATGGCGGCAGGATGCACGATGCTGACTGCTCAGACTAAAAATACGCAAACACTGATGCCACTCACCGAACGGGTAAACGTACAGGCTGACTCTGCACGTATCAACCAGATTATTGACGGTTGCTGGGTAGCTGTCGGGACGAATAAACCTCATGCCATTCAGCGTGATTTTACCAACCTGTTTGATGGCAAGCCCTCCTATCGCTTTGAACTCAAAACCGAAGACAATACACTGGAAGGTTATGCGAAAGGAGAAACGAAAGGACGTGCCGAGTTTTCATATTGCTATGCAACTTCCGACGATTTCAGGGGATTACCTGCCGACGTTTATCAGAAAGCACAGATCACAAAGACAGTTTATCATCACGGGAAGGGAGCTTGTCCGCAAGGAAGTTCCCGCGACTATGAGTTTTCGGTTTATATTCCTTCTTCTCTAGACAGCAATGTCTCCACCATCTTTGCCCAATGGCACGGAATGCCCGACCGGACGCTGGTCCAGACTCCTCAGGGCGAGGTGAAGAAACTGACTGTTGACGAATTTGTAGAACTGGAAAAAACGACCTTCTTCAAAAAGAATGTCGGACACGAAAAAGTGGCCAGACTGGATAAACAAGGCAATCCGGTGAAAGATAAAAATGGAAAACCTGTATATAAGGCAGGAAAACCCAACGGATGGTTGGTTGAACAGGGAGGATACCCGCCATTGGCATTCGGATTTTCCGGAGGACTGTTTTATATCAAAGCAAACTCCGACCGTAAATGGCTGACAGACAAAGATGACCGTTGCAATGCAAACCCGGGAAAGACGCCCGTTATGAAACCGCTGACTTCTGAATACAAGGCATCCACCATTGCCTACAAATTACCTTTTGCCGATTTCCCGAAAGACTGCTGGATTACTTTCCGTGTCCATATCGACTGGACGGTCTATGGCAAGGAAGCGGAAACGATTGTGAAACCGGGGATGCTGGATGTACGGATGGATTATCAGGAGCAAGGTAAGAAAGTGAGCAAACACATTGTCGATAATGAGAAGATTCTGATTGGACGTAACGACGAAGACGGGTATTACTTTAAGTTCGGAATTTACCGTGTAGGTGATAGTACCGTTCCCGTTTGCTACAATCTCGCAGGATATTCGGAAAGATAAATAGGTAAATAGTTAAGGTTAAAAGTTAAGGTGAAGAGAGAGCGATCCGGATGTTCCTGAGTGGGCATCCGGATCTTTTTTATGGGGTAAATTCAAGACTGAAAGTTAAAGAACATAAAAAAGAATGTGATCTCTGGTTATTCCCAAATCTTTCCTAAATCTGTATCGTTATTTGCAGTATAAAACTTATCAGATATAGTATTAACTAAAAAGAATAACGATTATGAAGAAAATTTTATCTTTGCTTGTGATGGCTATTGTAGCTATACAGTTCTCATTTGCCGGCGATGTGATTACAAAGGATATGAATCAGCTACCGCTTCCGGCACGCAACTTTATCAACCGTCATTTTACCAAACCTCAGGTGGCTCATATCAAGATTGATAAAGATCTGTTGGAGTCTGCCAAGTATGAAGTGTTATTGACGGACGGTACGGAAATAGATTTTGATAGCAAAGGTAACTGGGAGGAAGTAAGTGCTAGTAAAGGGCATGCAGTTCCGGCAAGTGTTGTTCCTTCGTTTGCTGTCAGTTATCTGAAAGAGCATAACTTCACAGAGCCTGTGACAAAAGTGGAGCGTGACCGGAAAGGATATGAAGTGGAATTAAGTACCGGCGTTTCTTTCAAGTTCGACAAGAAAGGAAAATTCCTGAAAGCGGATGATTGATGATTAAATGAAAATATGATATAACCTAAATCCTAAGAATTAATTATGTTGAAGTTTAAGTTTGGCGCATGGGCAGTCGTTTTAATGCTGACTGCCTTTTCTTTCAGCGCATGTGATGATAATGATGATGAAACGTATAATCCGCCTGCCAATATCACAGAGGCATTGAAGCAACTATATCCGAATGCCCAGAATGTGGAGTGGGAGATGAAAGGAGATTATTATGTAGCTGACTGCTGGGTGACTGGTGACGAACTGGATGTCTGGTTCGACGCGAATGCCAACTGGGTGATGACCGAAAACGAACTGGATAGTATCGATCAGTTAGTACCTGCCGTTTATACCGGTTTCCGTAATTCCAACTACAGTTCATGGGTAGTGACCGATGTGTTTGTATTGACGTATCCGCAGCATCCTACTGAGTCCGTGATTCAGGTGAAACAGGGAAATCTGAGATTTGCACTGTACTTTTCGCAGGAAGGAGGCTTGTTGCATGAAAGGGATATCACCAATGGCGATGATACGAATTGGCCGGTTATGGAGTAGAATTAGTTATGTACAGAGGAATGTGGACAGACACTCCTCTGTAGTCATTATATTACATTTGTTGATAATCTTTGGCCAGTCCTCCTTCGCTGGTTTCCTTATACAGTGAGGGCAGGTCATGTCCGGTTTGTTTCATTACCTGTACCACTTTGTCGAAAGAAACACGGTGCATACCGTCTGTAAAGGCTGAATAAAGATTGGCATCCAGTGCACGGGCGGCAGCATAAGCATTCCGCTCGATACAAGGGATTTGAACGAGACCGCATACGGGGTCGCAAGTCATCCCCAGGTGGTGTTCCAGCCCCATTTCCGCAGCATATTCAATCTGTGCCGGACTTCCTCCGAATAATTGATTGGCTGCTGCTGATGCCATCGCGCAGGCAACGCCGACTTCTCCCTGACATCCTACTTCCGCACCGGAGATGGACGCATTGAACTTGACAATGTTTCCAATTAGCCCAGCTGTAGCCAAGGCGCGAAGAATCCGCATGTCACTGAAGTCACGGCTTTTTTGTAAATGATAAAGTACTGCCGGCATCACTCCGCAGGAACCACAGGTAGGGGCAGTCACGATCTTTCCACCGGAAGCGTTTTCTTCGCTGACTGCCAGTGCGTAAGAGAAAACGAGTCCTCTGGATTGCAGAGATTGTTTGTATCCGGTAGCACGTATATAATAGGTGGAAGCTTTTCTACGTAAGTTCAGCGGTCCGGGCAATACACCTTCGGCTTCCAGACCTCGGTGGATAGCGTCTTTCATCGTGTCCCATACTTCTGCCAGATAGTCCCATATATCTTCGCTCTCACATTCCTTGACATATTCCCAATAACTTTTTCCGGTACGTTCACACCATTGCAGGATTTCGGTCATGTTGTTCATGCCGTATACTTCCGGGCTTTCGATTGTCGGGTTATCATTATTCTCTGCCAAAGCTCCGCCGCCGATACTGTAAACCGTCCAGTTTTCCAATATCTTGTTGCTTGCATCTAGAGCGGCAAACGTCATTCCGTTCGGATGGAAGGGAAGGAAAACTTTGGGTTGCCATACGATTTCTACCGGAGCGACAGGTTGTAAAGTATCTATGATAGCCACATCCGTCATGTGGCCTTTGCCTGTAGCTGCCAAACTTCCATAAAGGGTTACTTTGAAAGAAGCGGCATCCGGATGACGTTCAACAAACATTTCTGCAGCTTTACGAGGCCCCATTGTATGACTGCTGGAAGGACCTGTGCCGATTCTGTATAATTCTTTTATTGATTTCATAGATGGGTGCGCTTTAGTTAATACCATTTCTTTTTTCTGAAGTACAAATATACAATAATACCGATAACCGCCATTATAATCCAGGCAAATAAATATCCGTACCGCCAGTCCAGTTCGGGCATCCATTTGTAATTCATTCCCCACACACCGACAAGAAACGTTAGCGGGATGAAAATGGTGGATACGATGGTCAGCCGCTTCATGATATCGTTCATTCGTAAATCATTGTTCGAGATATACAGGTCGACTAACGAAGACAGTGTTTCACGGCAGATTTCAATCGTTTGTAATACAAATTGTAAATGGTCGTTCACATCATTGTAGAAGGCACGGTTTACTTTATGTATAAGGAGATTTTCTGCCCGCAACAATTTTACATATTGCTCTTTAAGCGGAAGGATGGCTTTTTTCATCAACATATATTGGCGGCGCAGCCCCTGAATCTGAATGCCGATGTCATTCTCATTGGTAATCATCAGCAGTTCTTCTTCCAGATCTTCGAGTGCATCGTCGATGGAAGATATCGTTGAAATGTAGTTCGCCATGATGCTGTTCAGCAATACACTGAGCAGATAATCCGTCAGACGGCTACGGATTTTCAGTATATCGTTTCTCAATGCGGCGTTGATTTCATCAAAGAAATCTGTTTCTTTTTCAAGAAAGGTAAGTACATAGTTATTTCCCAGAATGATGCAGACTTGTTGTTGGAGCAATCCGTCGAGGTCATCATCCTCTTTGTGTTCATTGGGATAGAATATTTTCAGGATCAGGACAATATATTTGTCATGCTCTTCTATTTTCGTCGGGTGGTTGGCATTTAATATGTCTTGTAAAACGAGGAAGTCTATTTCGAAATGACTGCAAATCTCACGGATGGTTTCCGTATCTTTCAGCCCGTGTACCTGCAGCCAGTTGATTCGTTCGTTATCCAGCGTTTCTTTGACGCTTTGGAAGGTGTCACCGGAGCTTTCCTGCATCTCGGTTGCATTGTATGTGCAGAGATGTAAATGGGTAGGGGTAAGGCTGTCCCCTGTGTAAATAAGCTTTTCGCTTAACAGATTATTCTTCATGCTTTATTCTCGTTTTAGAAAACCACTGTAACACAAAGGTAGTGGTTTTCTAAATGAGAACAAGTTCTTCGATCGTTTTGTTTTCAGATTAGTCAAAATCGACTACCGTAATTCCGGCACCTCCGAACTGGACATGCTCGTCTGCATAATGACTGACGCCCGGTACGGTGGACAGGTATTGGCGGATGAGTGTACGGAGTATTCCGGTTCCTGTTCCGTGAAGGATACGAACGCGGTCCATGCCGACAAGGATGGCATCGTCTACGAAATAAGTGATGGCTTGCAGAGCCTCGTCACCACGCATCCCCCGTACATCAATATCTTGCTTGAAATTAAGCTTCTTCTCGTACATCTGGTCATGTGTCTGACTGCTGACAAACGTACTTTTGGCCATTCCTTCCGTCTTGGGGGCAGCGTTGCTTCGTTCCAGACGGTCCAGTTTCACCGTAGTTTTAATGCTTCCGAAAGCGACGGTTGCATTTTTACCATTGATTTCCATGACCTGTCCGATGCTTGTCTGTCCCTTGATTTTTACGTTCTCACCCACAGCGATAGGCATTACTTTAGGAGCAGCGGCTGTCTGTGATGCGGCAGTTTTCGGTTCGTTTTTCTTGTTTTTCTTCCGTTCCTGCTTCTCCTTCAGTTTATCCATTTTGCGGGCAATCTTTTCTTCCTGTTCTTTGGAAGCCATTGTTTCCAGGGAAGTACGGAAATCGTTCAGTTCCTGACGTACCAGACGGGTCTTTTCTTTTTCGGCCTGGGCTTCTTTAATCGTACGGATGGTGTTTTCGATGCGGGCGTTCGATTCCTGCAACATTCGTTCAGCTTCTTCTTTAGCCTGTCTGATAATCTCCTTCCGTGATTTTTGCAACTCTTCCATTTCCGTTTGATAACGGGCGATGGTGTCTTCCATGTGTTTTTCCCGTTGGCGGATCGTTTGTCGTTTCCCTTCCCAGTAGCGCTTGTCGCGTACAATGTCCTGAAGATATTTATCGGCATTGATGTACTCGCTTCCTACAATTTCCGAAGCATCTGCAATCACATCTTCCGGCAATCCGATTTTCCGGGCAATCTCTACGGCAAATGAACTGCCCGGATTTCCGATCTGTAGTTGAAAGAGTGCTTGCATCAAGTGGCGGTCGTAGAGCATGGCACCGTTGACTACTCCTTCATGATCTTCGGCAAAATGCTTCAGATTCTGATAGTGAGTCGTTATTACTCCGAACGTTCCTTTCTGATTGAAACGTTTCAGCACAGCTTCGGCGATGGCTCCTCCGATCTGTGGTTCCGTACCTCCTCCGAACTCGTCGATCAGGATGAGGCTGCGTTCATTGCAGCTTTTCATCATGATTTTCATGTTGGTCAGGTGCGAAGAATAAGTACTCAGGTCATCTTCGATGGACTGTTCGTCACCGATATCGATGAAGATACTGCTGAACATACCTGCATGACTGCGTTCGTGCAAAGGAATCAGCATACCGCATTGCAACATATATTGCAGCAAACCGACTGTTTTCAGACAGACAGACTTACCTCCTGCATTCGGACCGGAAATGATAAGGATACGCTGCTTTTGGTTTAGTTCTATATCCAGCGGAACTACTTTTTTCCCATGTTTGGCTAAAGACAGTTGCAGTAAGGGATGCATTGCCATTGTCCAGTCCAATAGCTGTTCCTTTTCTACTGTCGGTTTCAGACTGTTGGTCTGTATGGCAAAATAACTTTTCGCACGGATAAAGTCAATTTCTGCCAGAAACTCATACGACTGAAGAATATCCGGAATAGACGGGCGCAGTATAGTTGAAAACTCTGTAAGGATACGAATGATTTCCCGTCGTTCATCCCCTTCGAGTTCACGAATACGGTTGTTGGCTTCTACCACCTCTGCCGGTTCGATGAATACGGTCTTTCCACTTGCCGATTCATCGTGCACGATACCTTTGATCTTTCGTTTTAATCCCGGAGCGACAGGAATAACGAGACGACCGTCACGCATGGTCGGAGCTACGTCTTTGTCTACATAGCCTTCAGACTGTGCATTGCGTAGGATACTGTTTAATGATCGGGAGATACTTCCCATCGTATTGGACAGTTCCCGACGGATACGGGCCAGTTCGCTGGACGCATTGTCTTTTATTTTTCCATATTTATTAAGGATACCGTCTATCTTGCCAATCAGTTGGGGGAATACGGCAATATCTCCCGCCAACCGCTTCAGGCTGGGGTAGGGTACATCGTTTTCCTCCTCTTCTTCATTCCGGTGTAGAAAACGTACGATATCACGAATAGTCTCTAATGAACGGCGTAGGTCAAACAGTTCTTGTTCGTCCAAATACATACCTTCTATCCGTACCCGTTTTAGTGATGGACGGACATCGAAGAAGAATTGATCGGGAAATCCGTCTTCTTCCTGAATGATGCGCACAAATTCAGTTACCTGGTTCAGTTTCTCTTCCACTTCTTCAAATTGCTCGGAAAAGCTCATGTCTGAAACCCGTTCTTCGCCTAAAGTGCTGAGACACTTGTCTTTCAGTAACTGCCTTATTTGGTCGAATCCTATCTTTTGCTCAAAATTTTGAGGATATATCATGTCTTTATACTTATTATAGGCTGCAAAAATACGATTATTTCGTGAAAAAAATGTCAGATTGTTTGCAGATTTAAAAATGATTCGTACCTTTGCACCGCTTTCAACGGAAAGCACTTCTGATAAAGGAGTTTTGGAGAGGTGGCAGAGTGGTCGATTGCGGCGGTCTTGAAAACCGTTGTACCGCGAGGTACCCGGGGTTCGAATCCCTGTCTCTCCGCTGAGATGTTCGGACAGAACATAGACAAATTCAAACAAGTCCCGTAAAATTAAGGTTTTACGGGACTTTTTCTTTACCCGCCAAAGACATTTTGAGGACAGAAAAAAGCCAAATTTGGACAGGTTGCCGTTACCGAATCGTTACCGAAACCAGTTGATGAAAATGGTAACGATTTCCGTTATAAGTCCCTGAACTGTCGCATGTTGTCCATTCGCAAGTGGCTCATTTTAAAAACAATTACAGTAATTTTGTAACGTAAAAAATGAGCAGTATGAGAAGTTCTCTTAAAATTCTGTTTTACTTGCGTAAGAACCGCTTGAACAAAGACGGAAAAGCAAGTATCATGATTCGCTTGACAATTAACAGCGAAATGTCCCAATTTGCCGCTAAGCTTGATGTGGAACCCGAATTGTGGGATGCCAAGTGCGGGCGTGTCGATGGCAAAACAGCGTATGCCAATCGTCTGAATGCCACATTAGACAATATCAAGGCAGCCCTGATAAATCATCACAACGAGATTGAAAAGTTCGACACAGTAGTAACGGCAGAAAAAGTACGCAATGCTTTTCTTGGTGTTGAAAGCCGCCATCGTACACTGTTAGATTTATTCAACAAGCACAACGAAGATGTGAAAAAACTGGTAGGTGTCAACAAAACGGCTGCTACCCTACAAAAGTATCAGGTGACTTGCAAGCGGCTTGAAAACTTTTTGAAACACCAATACAACCTTTCCGACATTTCCCTAAAAGAAATCAACCACATGTTTATTACGGATTTTGAAACGTATCTGCGAACAATCTGTAATTGCAGTGCCAATACCACAGCTAAGTTCATGCAATTCTTCAAACGGATTGTAATCATTGCACGTAACAATGGTTGGATTCTGACCGACCCGTTTGCCAATTACAAAATCCGGATTGCCAAAGTTGACCGTGGTTACCTAACCGAACAGGAAATAGAAACCATTATGCAAAAAGAGTTTGGAGCAAAACGGTTGGAGCAGGTGCGCGATATTTTTGTCTTTTCTTGTTTCAGTGGTTTGGCCTACATTGATGTGAAGAACCTTCGGGAAGAACATATCCGTACTTCGTTCGACGGAAATCTTTGGATTATGACCAAACGCCACAAGACGAATGTGCAAGCCAATATTCCCCTACTGGATGTCGCTAAGTCTATTCTTGAAAAGTATCTTGGAAAGCTGCCAAAAGGACAACTGCTACCCGTTTTGAGTAATCAAAAGATGAATAGTTATTTGAAGGAAATTGGTGATGCATGCGGGATTGATAAACGGCTGACATTCCATTTAAGCCGCCACTCGTTTGCTACACTGACACTTAGCAAAGGTGTTTCTATCGAAAGTGTTAGCAAAATGTTGGGACATACCAACATCAAAACTACCCAAATTTATGCGAAGATTACGGATAATAAGATTGGTCACGATATGGCTGCCTTTGCCGACAAAGTGAAAGATTTGAATTTTGGCAAACAGCCACAACAGACGGAATCCGGCATTGACGGACGGTTTGATATATTGTCGTTACCCGAAAAGATGGCATTATTCAGTTTGCCGCCCACATTGGCTTATGATTCTGAACGGGAAAAGCGGCTTTCGGTTATTTGGCATAACCTATCGGATGAAGAAAAAGCAACACTTTGGAAAAATGCGTTTGAAAGCAAAAAAGCATTTGCTTTTCGGGCAAGTTCTGTCAAACGGAAATCAGTAATAAACCAATAAGTCATGCAGTCATGAACGAAGTCAGTGCTTTAAGGTCGAAATTTTCGACCTTAAACAGTCAATAGTAATAAAAAAATAAAGGTCAGATTTTTGGTCTGACCTTTGTCGTTAAAAGCAATGATGCGTTATACGCATCGAAAGACGTAACCGTCTTCATAGTAGTAATCACCGATGAACAAGTCGCGTGCGAACTTTTCATAATCGAAGTACGTTTTCGCAAATTCCGGTAATTCGTAGCATTGTTCAACAATGTCGTATGCGAAGTCTTCTTCGTCTTTATATTCGCCTTGATACTCGTCTTCAAACGATGAAATCAAATCGTCAATATCTTCCGAAGCGATGTCGCGGCTTGTGTAGTTGAGCCATACGCCGAACGCTTCCTGTTGAGTTTCGCTCAAATTTGATACGGCTTCGATAATCTCGAAGATATTGTCTGCAAGCCAACTCTCGCCGATAAGTACCGACGGTATGTATTCCCAATCTTGAAACATCAGTTCCGGGTCTTCCTCGTCGTTGTGCAGCTCGCGGCAAGCGTCGTAAAATTCTTCACTGTCGGAATAATCCGATAAATCCATCCATTTTCCGAAGATTGAACCTTCGTTATATTTGGCGTACGTGCCTACATAAATTCTTGCTTCCGATAAATTTTCCATGACTTCAATTTTTTAAGTTTCGACCTGACGGTCATTTTGTTTTCATGGGCGATTTCCGGTGTAGGCTTTAGGGATGTCAAGTTTTGCAGGAAAATTACGCTCGCCTGTCAGGGAAAGAGGAAGAATTTTACAGGCAACCGCAGGCTTGAACTTTACAGCCCGTAAGAAGCCGTAAACACCTTTGCCCGATGAATGCAAATGACCTCGTTTCGTCGGATTTAATGAGCCAAGTCATGGAAATGGAAGCAAGGCTTTGTAGATACAGTATAAATAATAAAGGTGATTTTTAGAAAGCAATACGGTGGATTTATCCGGTTATTATTCCCGAAAGACAAATGCAGACAGTCGCGGACAAACGCAGACAGGAAGCCTGAAATCCTTTATTGGTCAATGCCATAGGCGTACTTTTGAAGCGCATTAATAGTGATGCGACAATATAAATCAAAAGTATTATGGACGAAAAAGTAAAAGACCAGGATGTGTTATTGGTTAAAGAAAAAAGTAGCGGTGAACTGAAAGTCGTTACAGGTATTGAGAAAGATGGTAAGCCGAAAGCCGTAGAAGCCAAACCGGAAAACGAACCGTCATTCCTGAAAATCGACAAAAACGGCAATGCGTTGGATAACTTTATGTCGAATTTCCTTCGGCAGTACAAAGACCCCACGCATTTCCAATTCTTCAAAGCGCCTATCGACAAGGTAAAAGAAGTCATTGATAAGTTGCGCGAAGCCTTCAAAAAGCCCGATGACCCTGCAAACAAGGCTACTATCGACAAATACAAAGTCGAACCGCAGGTACAGGGGCAAAAACAATCGGCACACGCCATTGACGAAAACCGTGTAGATTGGTCGCAGTTGGAAAAATTCGGCGTTACCCGTGAAACCCTTGAAAAGACAAAGAGTTTGGATGCGATGCTGAACTGGCAAAAATCGCCTGTACTCATTCCCATTGCCGCCAAATTCGATGATACTACCCTATGCACCGATGCCCGTTTATCCTTCAGGGAAACGCCCGATGGCAACCTGACGTTGGCTATTCATGCTATCCGCAAAGAACCCGAACTGGAACGCCCCTACTTCGGCATCAAGTTCACGGACGAAGATAAACAAAAGCTGCTCACCACCGGAAATCTCGGACGTATGGCCAGTGCTGAATTTAAGCAAGGCGAACAAACCCCTGTTTTTATTTCACTGGATAAGTTGACAAACGAATTGGTCGCCCTGCGTGCCGATAAACTCAAAATTCCTGAAACTATTAAAGGTGTTACGTTGAACGATGTTCAAAAGAAAGAACTATCCGAAGGCAAAGCCGTATTGGTCGAAGGTATGACGAGTAAAAGCGGGAAAGAATTTTCATCGCTTGTTCAAGTCAATGCCGATAAGAAAGGGCTTGAATTTCGTTTCGATAATCAGCCCAAACAAGCCCAACAAAACGAGCAACGACAAACCCAACAGCAAAACGGGGAAGTCAGGATTCCCAAAACATTGCTTGGTGTTGAACTGTCGGACAAACAGCGAAGCCAATTGCAGGAAGGAAAAACCGCGTATGTAGCGGGTATGAAAGACGACAAGGGGCAGGAATTTAACGCCTACGTGAAGGTGAACAATGAAAAAGGGAAGTTAGACTTTTTCAAGTGGAATCCCGATAAGGCCAAAGAAGTTACGCCCGACAATGCAAGTAAAACACAGGTGGCCGTGAATAATGAAGGTAAAACCGACGAAGCCACGAAAAAGGTTGACGAACCGTTGAAAAAAGGACAAACGCAGCCTACCGAAAAGCAATCGGAAAAGCAGGATAAGAAAGAGGCGAAGGAAAACAAACAGGCAACCGATAAGCCGAAAAAATCCAAAGGCGTAAGAATATAATCACCACTAAAATCCAAAGTATATTATGATAGCAATTATAGCAGAAAAGCCAAGTGTAGCCCGTGAAATCGCGGCTATCGTGGGTGCTTCTTCAAAAGAAGATGGATATATGCAAGGCAAAGGCTACATGGTAACATGGGCATTGGGGCATTTGATAACACTTGCCATGCCCGAAGATTACGGCTTTACAGGGTTTAACCGTGAACATTTGCCGATAATTCCCGAAACGTTTCAATTGATTCCCCGACAGGTGAAAGCCGAAAAGGGTTATAAGCCCGATGGCGGCGCATTGAAGCAACTGAAAATTATCAAAACGGTTTTTGAGCAATGCGATAAAATCATTGTGGCGACGGATGCCGGACGTGAAGGCGAATTAATTTTCAGGTATATTTATTCTCACTTGAACTACCGTAAGCCCTTTGACCGCTTATGGATAAGCAGTTTGACGGATAAAGCAATTAAGGAAGGTTTGCAAAACTTGAAAGCGGGAAGCGATTACGATAACTTGTACCATGCTGCCAAAGCCCGCAGCGAATCGGACTGGCTCGTCGGAATCAATGCTTCACAATCTCTTTCCATTGCCGCAGGTCGCGGAACATACTCTTTAGGACGTGTCCAAACGCCAACATTGGCGATGATTTGTAAACGCTTTTTGGAAAACAAACATTTCGTCCCTGTTCCATTTTGGCAGGTAAAAGTTCAGACTGAGAAAATGAACATCCCATTTGCTGCCATAAGTAAAGAGAAATACGAACAAAAGGATAAAGCCAATGAAGTACTTCGGCTTTTACAGAAAGGCAAAACAATCACCGTAAAATCAGTTGAACGCAAGGAAGTGAACCAAGAACCACCGTTGCTTTATGATTTGACTACGCTTCAAAAGGAAGCCAACAGTAAGCACGGATTTTCGGCGGATAAAACGCTTTCCATTGCGCAAAAACTGTATGAAAGCAAACTTATCACCTATCCCCGAACGGGAAGCCGTTATATTTCGGCGGACGTGTTCGATGAAATTCCACAATTGATAGATGGTTTGAAATCTCATTCCCACTTCGGTACTTACGCCCAAACAATGGACAATATCGTCCTGAACGTGCGTTCTGTCGATGATAAGAAAGTAACCGACCACCATGCGCTAATCATCACCGAAAATCCGGCAAAGGATATTTCGGGCGACGACAGAACCATATATGAAATGGTGGCGGGACGTATGTTGGAAGCCTTTTCGCAGAAATGCGTAAAAGATGCGACAACGATTACGCTTACCTGCGGCGACACGATTTTTGAAATCAAAGGTTCAACCGTGAAGCAAGCCGGATGGCGTGCGGTATTCAACGAAAAAGAGGAAAAGGACGATGAAGAAAGCAACTTACCCAATCTTTCGGAAGGTGAACAACTTCCGGTATTGCAGGCCGACGTGTTGGAAAAACAGACGAAACCAAAACCATTGCACACGGAAGCATCGTTGCTTTCGGCAATGGAAAGCGCCGGAAAGGAAGTTGAGAATGAAGCGGAACGCGAAGCCATGAAAGAAAGCGGTATCGGTACGCCTGCTACCCGCGCCGCTATTATAGAAACGTTATTTTCCCGCGACTATATCCGCCGTGAAAAGAAATCGTTAGTCCCGACCGACAAAGGGTTGGCCGTTTACGACATCGTAAAAGACAAACGTATTGCGGACGTTGCGATGACAGGAAATTGGGAAAATGCTTTGGCGAAAATCGAATTGGGCGAAATGAACACGAATACCTTCCGGCAGGCGACCGAAGTCTATACCCGTCAAATCACTACGGAACTGCTGAACACAAGTATTGCCGTTGCGGATAACAACGCTTGCGACTGTCCGAAATGCAAAAGCGGGAAAGTGATTTTCTACCCGAAGGTAGCCAAGTGTAATAATGTCGATTGCGGTCTAATGGTCTTCCGCAACCGAAGCGAAAAGGAACTAACGGACAAGCAAATCGCCGATTTGCTGACTACAGGAAAAACGTCTGTTATCAAGGGTTTCAAAAGCAAGGGTGGTAAATCGTTTGATGCCGTCCTGAAATTCGATGCCGATTATAATGTCGTTTTTGATTTTCCCGAAAAGAAAGGGAAAAAGTAAAGAAAACGTGTAACTTTGCCACAAAGTCCCAGTTATTAATGATTCTGTCATTTTTACTGTGGATTTTAGTGGTGGCCTCGCCGAAGGGATTCGGCGGGGCTTTTTTCAACTTTCATTTGATAAACTATACGTACTAATGGCTTTAAGGTCTATTTTGTGAACTATTTCTACCAAGTATAAGAGTTTATCACAAATTTGACTTATGGGCATTTTATGCTCGGAATTTGCAGCAAATTCCCCTGTGAAAAATTGAAGAAACTTTTCATCTACAATGCCATTTCGGTGAGCGTATAAATGTCTTACTTGAAGGATTTTTTCAATTTCATCCTGTATGTTGTCATCAATAATTTCCAAATCTCGAATTTGCTTATTCTCTTTGATAAACCCCTTCACACTTCCTTTTTGAAGTTTACCTAATTTTTCTTTAGCCCAATATTTAACGAAGTCCTGTAAATCGGTGCAGTTTAGGACTTCTTCTATGGTAACTTGTTGTTTTGACTTTAATGTCGCCGGATTAGCCAAGAAAATCTCATACAATAAATCAGATAGATACGTCTCGAAATTGTCAACAAAAGATGAATATAGAATCCTTGATAATACCTTCCCTTCTTGGTTATCTGTAGGTGTATTTGCGTCAGTTGGATAAAGAAGCGCACCTAAATCATCCATAATTTTCAGGATACTTTGATAATGCTCAATTAATCTGATTTTAGCATTAGTAGCATTTGTCTTATAGGATTCAAGTTGTTGATTGATGTCTTTTATTTTTTGATAGCCATTTCTGCTGAATGTAATTTCAACCGGATTCGATAATTTCGTTGATGCCCCTTCTCGCTCGTATATGCTTCCTTCTAAATAGATTTTTGAATCAGATTTTTCGACTTTGATTACATATAACTTCTTGCCTTTATAGGACACATATTGATAATGAATTTGCGGTTTAGGTGAAAGAAGGTCTATGGCTTTGTGCGTTATCGCATTGGCATGAAAATCCTCACTTAGTCCGTTCACCTCTAAATCGCTTGTCACACCCAATACAATGTATCCACCATTTGTATTTGCAAAAGCACTTACTATTTTAGCAATAGTTTTAGATGGTGGTAATACCGGCTTATATTCAAGGGTCGCACTTCCGGGTTGGCCTATAAGTGACACTATTTCGCTTGTAATATCCATGATTATACTGGTATTTTGTTTATTCCTGTGTTTTTCAATATTCGTCCTAAAGTCAGATGTTTTGGAGTGTCAGAACCATTATCAATCCAAAGTTCAGCATACTCATAATCCAAAATATCCTTTTCCGCACCATGATAGATGATTACTTTCCCATAGTCGGACGGTCTTACTACTATTGACAATTCCACACCCTCTTTTTTAATTCCTCTAATTACTGTTGTTGACACTTCATCCATTTCATCACAATCGTATTCATCAAGTGTTTGAATATGGTCAATTATCCTTTGCTTTGCCCGACTAATCAGTTTCTCTGCAAATAAAAACATTGTTACGTTTGGTGTCGATGTATGAACAAACCTCGAAGCATTATCTTTGTCTTTCAGTATTTCTTCAAGTTCGGTAGCTGATTTTACACCCAAACTGGCCAAAACCTCTTGCGTTATCTCTATTTTAGGCTCTTTATTCCGAGATTGATTAAACATTTGTTTTAATTCGGCGATATCATTTACTCCAAATTCACTCAATAATTCTGTCAAATCATTTGCTTTCTTAAGATTATCCATTAATTGGGGATTACTATCTAAGGCTTGCGCAACCTTTGAAAGTTGGGATAATTCAGTGTTACTTCTCATTATTTTATACAAACTATCTTTATCATTAATAGTGTCCATGAAAAGTTCTGCTCGCTTTCGGTGCAATTCCGAAAATAATTCTTTTGCTTCTTCTTTGTGATTCTCAAACCATTCTGATAAAAGGGAAATGGCAGTAATATAATCTTCGTCTTTATCTCTTGACTGTATTTTCTTTTGGCGGTCTGTTATTTTAATGGCAATATCTTCTTTGTCTTTATCTTGGTGATTATCTAAATATATCTTATCATGCAATAATATATCTTTCCAATCTTCTCCAAGTAAAAGCAAAATGGTAACTAAATCATCATCCTGTATATTGTCAATGTACAGATGAGATTTCAGTTTAAAAACTTCATTTTTATTAGGAAATATGGCATTTCTCCCTATAAGAGAAAGGTTACTTTCTTCTTCAAGAATAAAATCATATAAAGAATTTAACCAATCGAAGGTTTCTTTTCTTGTTCCACCTAAAGAGGTATTTAAGGTCTTTACATCTTTAAACCCTGCTACATCTGCGATAAGTTGTTCATAGGTTTGTTTATTCCAATCACCCCACGAAACTTTACACCAATCATGCAAGTGGTCTTTTTTACAAACGGATTCTGAATATAAATCAAATGTATATTGCCATATTTGTTCTTTAACTTCATCTGAATATGATTTCAATGGAAACCATAATTCTTTAATTGATTTTCGTTCGTCGCTATCCTCCAATTCTACTACTTGTGAGTTGAGTATGAAATTTCGAAGTGGCGTTTGAATCTTTTCTTTATACCATTTTTCATCAAAATGTTTTTCATTTACATTGGGCATCTTGGATATAAAAGTATTGAAGAAATCATGAAAATTTTTCACTGAAATTGTATTTATCATTTTTTGATACAATCCTATTGATTCTTCTAATAATGCTTTGTTTTCTAAAACCTCTTTATCGGTATCTCCTTTTAGCCAAATTCCATCTCTTTCTGTTTGAGGATTAAAAAAGAAACTATTTACGACAACGGGAAAGTGAAATTCTTCGGTTCCAATAAGTGGAAAATCGCAAAACAATTTAGGTATATCGTTTATACTCTTAATATAAAATTCATCACCTGACTTTTCTACCTCGATTGCAATTGCCACCTTATCAGATGCAATATATGAAATAAAGATATTTGATTCCTTTCTACCTTCTTTTCTTGTGATAGGAACAATCAAATCGTCAATCAATTCTTGACTATTACTAAACTTAACGGCACTTAAATCAAAATTATTTATAATCTCAACACTCTCTATAGATGGTATAAATGTCAAAACATAAGGGATTAATTTCGTAAATTCCTCTATACCAATTTGAGCAATATCTTTTTGTTCCTCTGTTTCCAAAGGATAGCAAAAAGAGGTATTAAACGCGGTTTTGTCATATTTAGAACTTATTTCTTCGGCAGAAGAATGAAATTCCTCCCATGCTTTTTCTATTTTGGGAACAAGTTGTCCAGTTGTTTTGCCATCTCTATCTAATGGAAATTCAAATTGATAGAAATCATGTTTTTGTGTTTCTACAATACCTTTGATGTAGATTACCTTTGATAATAAATGGGTAGTTAAGAATCCTGTGCCAAATTTTCCCGTTTTCTTTGCAACCTCATCTTCTTCAACTTCTTTGGATGAAATCTGATTTATCAATCCCCTTATATCCTTTTCTGTAAAATGCTCTCCATTATGTCGAAACTCGACCTTGTCGTCATCCAATTCTATTTGAATGGCAACCGTTCTGTCTTCATAATCGGCAACACTATCTTTTGCATTCTGCAATAACTCCCAAGCCCAACGGCCTTTGTTATTCTCAACAGTCTTTTCCAAATCATGTAATCGCTTGATTATTTTGTCTGCAATTGAGCGATTACCATCTTCTTTCCGACCTTCTTCGATGGATTGTATAATCATATTTACTTTATTTATATGTACTCATCATGCTTGGCAATAACTTATTTCCCGGAATTACCACCGAAACAATATAGTCGGGATGGTTGACAGGAAGATTTGTTGCAGGTTGCAGATGATGAATATTGAACCAATCATTAAAATTGGGAATTGGCTTTTTCCCCTTATCACTTAAATCCAATAGCAAAAATATTCCCAACTGTTCGTATGCAGAAGCATAAGTTTGTGCTTGGGCAATGTAATATTCTTCTATTTTGGAAACGGTTGGTGATTCTTCCGTTTTCTTAACCTCAATCGGGATACTCATTTTGTCACTCTGAAATATAATATCGACACGCCCACCACTGGTAACTTTGTCTTTCTCATATTCAAAATATTGTGCCATTGTAGTATGTTTGAGGCTTTCAAATAAATTATCTTGTAAATGACCTTCTTTGGCATCTGTTCCAATTCCACCTGTTACATTTTTTGAAAACAAGAATAAGAATTTAGACTTATCATATCCCCAATTAGAATGATAGGCATAACGAATCACATGCGCCAATACATCAAAGAATATTTTTTGTTTTTCTATGTCCCAGTCAGGTAATAATGTTGCAATCTTTTTCTTCAATGAATTTAGCACTTCATCGCCCGTGATGTATCCTGTTACAAAATGAGTAATCCCAACTTGGTTTCGCTTCAAATAATCGCCTAATACGTCTAAAACGGTCACTGTGTCTCGGCTATCTCCAAGTTTAGTTAATATCTGTTCTACATCTTGGGGATTAGTGATTATCTCGCGCAACATCAATGCAAACTGTGTGTCATTTGAAATAGGCACATTTTTATTTCTCAACAAATTCAAAACATAAGCAATAAAATCGTCAGAAATACATGTTTCTTTTGCCGTATTTATACTTTCAAGCAATTCTGTTTTATCGTTCAATCCTGATTGATACACGATATCTAAACAGTTTCGGACAACACCTGTTTTGGTATGCAAATGAAAATCTTGATAAAAAGAATCAGTAATTGCGCATTTTTCAAGTTGCAGAAAAGAACCGCTCAATGTAGCCAACTCCGCTATCGGATAATGCCAAATATTACTCTTATGAGCAGTTTCATAGCTTCTTTTCAACTGCTCAATTAGTTTATATATGGAAAATTCAAGTTCTATATCTCCGGCATCCAATGAATACAATTGTTTTTCCGAAACGGCACTTAGCATCTCATTATGCGCAGCTTCAAATGCTTCATAATCGTTCTTGAAGATTGCTGATTGTAAAGCAATAAAACACAAAAAGAAATCGGCATCAACCCTGTTTTCGACTTCAATAGTTGCTGCCCTGAAAAACTTTTCTGCATTAGTTAGGGTTTGTAGCAAATCAATGGTGCTAAGAGCAGGCGTAATACTTTCCAATTCCATCAGCCCTAAACGAAAATTGGCTTCTGACGTAACTTCTGCGCTTTGATGATTCTGAAAACCTTCTATGGCTGACCGAATCTGGTCATATTGCCCCATTGAATGAAATAGGAAAAGGAATTTGTTAGCCTGAACTATCAAAAATTCTTCATCGGTAGGTTTTATATCCAATAATAAGGCTATTGCTTTATATGGATTGGTAGTATATTTTGTTAAAAGAAGTCCACATAAATAATACAAGGCTCGTTCTTTCAAAAAAGCATCGGATGATGTTTTGACGACATTTTCAAGAAAGGATACCAAGTCATCGGCAACAACAACTTCTACATCCACATTTTGATAGAAATTGTCGAAAAAAAGAACTTTCTCTATGGCTGTTTTATTATCCCAATCAAACATAAGCCTTAAAATAAGAATGCACCTTCTTCTTTAATTTCAGATTTGGATGGGTCGGTAACTTCTGAAAAATCCCTAACAGCAGAACCAATGAATACCTGTAAGTTATCTTGAAATTTTTTATTTATTGACTTGAAATTTTCTATCAATCCATGCAAATGTGATGGAATCATTTCTTCACTACCCGGTGCATCGAAAATCAAGAAACGAGGATGTCGGCCAAGTTGATGGTCTATATCCAATTGTATAATGGATAAGTAAAAGGCTAATTTTACTCTTAATTTCTCGCCTTCTACTAAATCTTCAAATTTTTCTTCCTTATCATGTTGAACTAAAACGAGGTCATATTTTTCATCAATCCGTACACCTGTAATAGAAGTTGTTCCAAATTCTTGTATTTGTGCTAATATAAGATTCTGAAATGTTTCTAACATTTGTTTATTCAACTGGGCACGCTTTGTTTTGAGTCCATCTATTCCATAATTCAACACCTTGACTTCCTTGTCTAATTTATCACTTTCATCAGGCAACGCATTAGCTTCTATTTTTTTCAGTTCTTCAATTCTATACTGTAAGACGGCTTGTTGCTGGATGTAACTGTTCTTCTTACTTAGTGCTTCTTGGTATTGTTTCTGCTCCTCTGTTTGTTGACGAAGAATACTGCCTAACTGATTCAGTCTTTGTTCTTCATCATCTGTTTTTGGATATTTTTGTAAATCAGCAAGAGCCTTATCATAGAGAATTTTTATGCTTTTAAAATGATTTTGTCTGTCTACCAATTGTTTTTTCAGCGATTCGATATTTTTCAGAATCTCACCCTTTTCAGTATTCAGTTTTGCAATATGCTCTTTCTGTTGTTCGTCGTCTGATTTCTTAACTATAACATTTGTTCCACAAAGACTACACGTATGAGAATCCCGTTCTTCTGCTTTTTTTTCAGCACTAACAGGGTGTTCACAATGAGGACATTCATGTACTTCCAAATTTGTAAAGAAACTTCCCGCTTCAACAAATAATTCTTTTTGTATGATGTCCTTATCAATTCGTTTTATTTCCCCCTCTCTAACCTTGATGCTGTCAGAAAACTGTTTGATTTCTTTTTCTAAATCTGATAATTGACCATCAGCAGTGTTGTATGAGGATTGCAGATTGTTTCGTTCAATTTTTTTCTTAGTAATACTTGCTTCTAAATCTCCATATTCCTTCAAGACACCTTCAAATGACTGAAAATCTTTCTGTTTATTCAGTTCCGCTAATTTATTTTCAATAACCTGCAACTCATTGGTCAATTTACCTAAATCGTCTTTATTTGCTTTTTTGTTTTCTTCCAAAACGAATTTTGCATTTCGTATTTTCTCATCTTTCATATCCCTTAATAGGGTAAGCTGATTTATTGGATAGGTCAATCGAAGCCCTAAAAGCATTTCAAGTATTTTAGTACCTTGTCTGCCTATATTTTCTTTTTCAAAATAGAGGTATTTGTAATTGCTTGATTCAAGGTATATTGATTTGAAGTATGTTTGCCACGATAGATTTGCTTCAACGGATTCATTTTTCAAACCGGATCGATGGCGATATTGAAGTGTATAAAACGATAATTCATTAAAGAAAAAATCTTCGATTTTCTCCGTAAATTCTTTCTCACTGGAAGCCGTAAATATTGTATTTGGATTTGTTAGATTAAGTTTATCCTCTGATTTAAGTTTTGTAAATTCCTCAATGGTAAACTTATATAACGCACACTTTACACGTGGTGCAGAGGCATCAATATGAACCGTATAAGCATCACTGGCCAAAGAAAATTCAAGTAAAAAATCTTTAAACCACTCCTTAATAGCCTTTTTTATAGTATTGTCACCTGTCAGACAATATTTTATGATTTTAAATATTGTTGATTTCCCTTTCAAATTATCGGCAATCCACGTATTTATTCCCTTTTGAAACTTCCTTTGATATGAGAATGTCTCTTGATTTGATTTTATACCTGAAAAAATGAGTTCATTTATGGATAAAATCTTCCCTTGTGATTTTGGGTCATCTTTCTCATAACTTTCGCTCAATTCAAACAAATTTTCAATATCTTCTTCCGAAAATGAATCAGAAAACTGTTTATGAACATACTGGATAAAATTTTTATAATTGAAATCGTTCTTCATGGCAATAACTCATTGAAGTGTTCGTGATAACTTTTTCTTACCTGCTCATTTAAATTTTGAATTAGCATTGTGTAGGGAATATCTGCATATTCTTTGTATCTGTATTGTCGTTTTTTAAGGTCTGAACCATTAAAATTGTCGAAATATTTTTTGATAAGTTCGCATCGGTCGTAATACCATTTAACACTTGGAATATTCAACAGATTGTTTTCAATTTGTTGAATGCAGCGATTGGTAATGTAGTAGGTCTTATCATACGTTTGTAAATCTGAACGACGTTTACTCTCGAAGTCAACAAACCCAACTGATTTTAGAAAAAGGATGACACCATCAATACTTTCATAAGCCCCGAAGAAAAATTTTTGCATTTCCTCTACTCTCAATATTGGCTCTTCATTTGTGTATATTTCTTTAATTATGGATTGTATTTCGGACTTGTTTATATTATTATCATTAGCCATCAAATCCATTAACTCACAAGACAAAAAGTCTGGATACCGAAGCAAAAAATCAAGAGCCTGAATTTTTATCTCGGTATAAAACACTCGCGCAATATCTGTATTGCCTTCTTTTTGGATAGGTTTAGAGAATGTGTAAAGGATTAAAGTTATCCTTAATCTATCCCTAAATTTTTTAAGTTGGTCATCCATAATGAAAAAATCTCAATTTGCAAAATTAAGAAGTTATTATGGATTAACAGCAAAAAACAGCAACTATATTGTTTTTAGCAACATAGTTACTGTCATCTAAGTCAAAAATATTACTTATTCTTCCTTCTTTAACAACTTCCTCAATTCCGGGTCAGCTTCAATTCGATCCAATTCCTCTTTCACAATATCCAAAACATCCTGTTTAATCTGTTTGTAGTTCAGGTCTATTTCCGTTTGCATGGTATCGTTGCCGTCGGCATCGGTAAAGTTGACAATTTCGGGAATTTTCTTGTACGCCTTCGTTTCGGCAGCAACTACCGCATTGTCCACCACGATTTCGCAATGGAATATTTTCTGTTCGATACGTTCGTCGAAGTTATCGGAAACCGCGCCAACAAACATCCCTTGCGTGAGGTTGCTAATTTTGGAAGGCGGAATCAACGAATCCATTTGCGTGCTTATGGACGTTGATTTGTCGTTCCGGTTAATGGTCATTGACTGCCGTTTCTGCAATACTTTTCCGAATCGTTCTGACAACGTTTTGGCGGTTTCACCTACTACCTGACCACTGAAAATATTACCAACAGTGTTTTGAATCACCTTACTTTCCTTGTCGCCATAGTCGCGGATTAACTGCGAATAATCCTGAAAACCTAAACAGACGGCTACTTTATTACTTCGAGCGGTGGCTATCAGGTTGTCCAAGCCCCGAAAGTAAATCGTCGGTAACTCGTCGATGATGACCGAACTCTTTAACTGACCTTTCTTATTTATCAGTTTTACAATTCTTGAATTGTATAAGCCCAGGGCGGCGGAATAAATATTCTGACGGTCGGGATTATTGCCAACACAAAGTATCTTCGGTTCTGCGGGGTTGTTGATGTCCAATGTAAAATCGTCGCCCGTCATTACCCAATACAATTGCGGCGAAATCATACGGGAAAGCGGGATTTTTGCGCTCGCAATTTGGCCATAGGCTAAGCACCCGGCGCCTTGCCACCTTTTACAGTGGTAGGTTTCCA
>ERZ1673749.218-NODE-218-length-79936-cov-6.346816_pt1 | contig 79936 bp, 143 predicted proteins | sample MGYA00580204_ERZ1673749 | MGnify/ENA primary metagenome ERZ1673749 (study PRJEB41218, sample SAMN15661745) | gut metagenome | host: Homo sapiens | place: Canada: London | collected 2015-08-20/2019-03-30 | study: EMG produced TPA metagenomics assembly of...
GATTGTGTTATTCGTGCATTATGCAAGGTAATGAACAAAACATGGTTAGAAGTATTTGATGAATTGATTCCGATTGCAAGAGATATACAGTGTAATCCAAATAGCAAGCCATGTTGCAAGAGATACTTAGAGGAACATGGTTTTGAGTATGTAGGGATTAGTAATAAGAAAGGATCTAAACGTCCTACGGTAGAAAGCTTTACAAAAGAACATAAAGAAAGTACATACTTTTTAAGCGTGGCAAATCACGCAGTTGCATCAGTTGATGGAAATTTCTATGATAAATGGGACTCTGGTGATTGTTGCTTATACGGATATTGGAAGAAATAAAATAGTTAGGAGGTGGAATTATGCCAGCTTTAGCAATCCAACAGTCGTGTTATATCAATCAAAAACAGAAAGCAACGATATACAACTTCCCAAAACAGAAAACATTACGGCGTGGGAAGTCAACAGAGATGGAATGCTTGTATACTAAGGATGAAATTTTATCTGTATATAATGTGTTTAAAACAGATGTTGATAATGCAACTACTGTTAATAAAGAAAAGAACGCTATGAGAAATCTTACAATGTTCATATGTGCAATCAATATTGGATTGCGTGGTGGGGATTTTTGCAAACTCACATGGAAAGATGTATATGAAGATGGATGGAGAATTAAAAAGTCACAGAAGTTTGTTCCAGAAAAAACAGAGCGTAGAGATAGATGTGGAAATGTAATTAAAAGAAAATATGTCAAATTAAGATATGACAGTGACTTTAAAATGGCTATTCAGAATTGGCATAAGTGGTTAGAAGATCATAATGAAACTCCTGAGTTAACTGATTATATTTTTTCTTCTAATAAAGGTGAACATATTGGAGAAACGACATGGTATAGAACTGTTGAGAGGAATAGAATAAAAGCAGGTATTAAACAGTCTATTGGTACTCATGGACTTCGTAAGACTTTTGGACATAGTTATTATTTAGCAGCACCAGACAAACAACAGGCTCTGATACAGCTTATGACAATCTTCGGACATTCTGATATGCGTATTACTTTAAGATATATTTGTATCACTGATGAAGAAATATTTAAAAACCAGGAAAGAATGTGCATTTTCTCGAATGAAGAAGAAACACCAGAAGATTATTTATGTCCACAAGATGATTCAGATATGATAGAATAGGAGTAATTAATGAAACAAACAGAGAAGTATATTATAGAAAGATTTTGGAGGTATATAGATTATGGATAGCTTTATGAATAAACCAGTTGAGAAAGAATTTACATACTATGATATTGTGAATGCTTATAATAGAAGTGGTGACAAGAAAAATGTTGCCAAAAGATTCTGTATAAGTGTTGGAGAAGTGACTAAGATTTTGAAGAAAGCTGGTGAGTAAATGCCTGATATTAACGATATTTATTGTTGTAAGTGCGGAAAATTTATACTTACTGAACAACATGGAGATGAAAAATCTTCTAGTAGCTTGAGATGTATTAAAGGTAATTATGATGATGGCTATTATGATGGTATAGAAGATCAGTTCTATTGTAGAGAATGTGCAAAGAAGTATGGTAAAGAGTGAAAGTGAAATGGAAGAATATACAGGGGATATTATAAGAATTGATAGGCTCATTGAATTTCTACCATCTGAATACTGGGAATGGGATTTCTGCGGAAAGATTGATTTAGACGATATATCAATTGGAATACATGAATGTATTACTGAAATATCTGAACCATATGGAGATACATGGAATCATCCTGTATTAGAACGCAGATCAAGAGATTGGCATATTGGAAGAATTATTTATTTTATCAATCATCCAGAAGAAATAAGAGATATTGAAATTGATAACGAATGTGTCAACAATGAAATTCTTCCACAAGCTGTAATTGTAGATGGATGGCATAGATACGCAGCGGCTAGATGGTTATTCGATCAAGGGAAATTAACTCAAATTCATTGTAGATACGGTGGTAGATCAGATGTTTTGGAGTATCTACAAGGTATGAGAGATGAGTTATTGGAAGATATAGTTTGATAATGCAGATGAATGACTGATTTTAAAGAAAAGTGAGGTATTACATATGGGACACGTTAATATTTTTAAAACAAAATCAAAAGAAGAATTAGTAAAATTGTATGGTGAATTTCTTAAAGTAGAAGAAACTGGATTTTTTGATCCTGAGACAGATTTGGGTGGGATCAGAGAAATTTACAGCTGCGATTTTGGAGCAAATGCGACATGGATGTTGCAAACAGAATTAACTCATGCAATTGCTGATTTGTGGTACGAAGAAAATAAATGAATTTCGACTTTCATGAAGGTATAAAAATGGTCAAGAAAATAAAAATGCGGGTGGAATTAAACGGTGGAGATATTGTTACAGTTCCAGAATGGGTAAAAACAGAAGGAGATTTAGAAAAATTTGCAGATGAGTATGCAAATAGAAATATTAGTATAGGATATGATTTACTTGATGAACCTATGGATCAGGACGAGTTTTTAGAGCAAGTTACTTCTGCGTATGTAGATGCGGAGAAACGTGGATTCGATAGTATTATTGTGGCAATTGATACAGATTTAGATACTACATATTATATTAATGATACACCAGATGGCTTCCAATGTGATTTATGGGATTATTATTTTGATGATTTGGAAACTATTGCTTCGCAGTTGTATGACGAAATGCATGGTAGTGTGACAGAAATTAGAATTGAATAATACAATGCTGAAATCCAACTTTCAAAGAAAGGATTACAAGATTATGAGTAAAATATTTTTAGTTCCAGGAATAAACGAATCTGAGAATATTACTATGTATTGTAATTATGCCAGAATGAACCCATATGAAGAAAGATGTTTGATATGTGATCAGAATGATTGTGAACATAAAGGAAAACATACCATAATCGAAAGATGAAAGGTTGCTTTTAAATAATAACTATGTAGGCGATGACTATTTGTCATCGCTTTCTTTGACAGAAATTATGTCTGTAATATCACAATCAAGAGCATTACAGATTTTTTCTAACACAAGAAAATCAATTTTACTTGTTTTATTGGCACAAAGATTACTCAATGTAGATTGAGCTATACCTGTCTCTTTTGCAAGCCAATATTGTGATTTACCCTGTTTTTCAAGGGTTTCTTTGAGGATTACTTTCATTGTGATACCTCCAAAATTTGATGAATTGATTATAACAAAAATATTTATTTTTTGCAATATATAGTCTTGACAATATATAGTCTATACGCTATAATAGGGTACATAAGATAAAGAAAGGAGCGGCACACACATGATGGAAGAATTTAATATCTATGATATTTTATTCGTTAATAAAAAAGAAATTACATCAGGTTCACACGTGCAGGGCAAGAAACGTCCAGCTATTGTTATTCAGAACGATGATGGGAATAAATATGCTCCTACATTAGTAGTAATGGACTTAACATCAAAAATTAAAAAGACCAATCAGCCTACTCATTGGATAGTTAAAGCTAATAAAAATAATGGTCTTAAATGTGATTCTATGATTTTAGGAGAGTCAATTTATACTATTGATAAGAGAGATGTTATTGCGAAATGGGGATCACTGGATAACGAGCAAGATCAAATAATGGCTACAAAATGTTTTTTATCCACTCATTTTGGAAATAAGAAAATTAAGGTGGAGGTATTAGAATGAGTAAAGTAATTTCTGTTGACGAAGCAATCGCAATATTAACTGAATATAAGAAAAATGGTGGAGAGAACGTATTGCTTTCTTCATTTGATTTAGAAAAAAGAATACCTGATGGAAATGCAATTTTAATAAGTGTTCAACATGGAATTAAAGTTATTAATACTGGATCGCCTATTTTATATGACAAAAATGTTATAACTTCTAGTTTAAAAACTCATGATAAAAGAAAAGAAAAGACGATATTATTTCCAGAGAACGAATTTATTCGATGTTAAAATTACCAAAATTTACCGCAAGATTTCCATAAATCTACTGCATAAAATAAATACTGTAAGAACTGGTAAATAAAGACTTTGTTGCAAGATGAAAAATACAAACAAATGTTCTGGAAAGTATTGACACAAACAAATGTTTGGTATATGATATAAACATCTTCACAAGACAATAAAAAAGTAAGGATCTTATCTCGGTGCGGGAACACCATATGAGATAAGAACCTTACAAACAACACAACATAGAAGATTACGGGAATAATCTAATATGTTATAATTAGTTTAGAATGCTTGGTAGAAAATGTCAAGCAAAATCTTTATTAATCATAGCGATTCTGCGATTATTCCAATTTTAAACAACTAAATATAGAGAAATATTACAAATGAAAGTCGGCTTTCATCGTAGTTTTTGTACGCATTTTTAAGTATTTTATGGAAATTTATCTCAGTTGGTTAGAGAAATAGTCTCATAAACTATAGGTCGTGGGTTCAAGTCCCACAATTTCCATTAGAAACGGAGAAATTATGTTTATAAAAATGAAAGGGGTAATGTAAATTGGATTGCTTAATTACAAACGGCAAACGATATATCCGTTTAGATTCAAATGGTAGTCCTCAAACATGCAGTCAGGTACTTGCAGAAAGATTTTCAGAAGATAAAGCAAAAAACATTATCAAGAATCTTCCTAAACCATTGAGAAAATTTCACTTTAATGTTCAGCTAGTCTCTGAAATCGCTGCTCAACCTAAACCAATTGAAGAAGAAAAACTACCAGAAGATATTAACGGTATCTTAGCGGAACTTGACGATTACTATGAAGATTATCAGCGAAATCCAAAGTATGATAATCCTTATACATATCATGGAGAAACTGCTTTAGAGAAAGAACTTTCTATGAATGATATAGGAATCGGCAATTTCTTTAAGATGGTAATTGATTGTGTTTCTGATAGAGAGAAATACATTGAGAATATGGAATATCTTATTAAAGAATATGATCTGAAAATTCTTGATGTAAGACATTTTATCCGAGATGAAGAAACAAAATTGGGAACAGTGCCAATGAGTAGAATCAGTTACTTATTGCAATATTATGAACGTCAACGTGCTATATGTAAAAGAAATAGGAATTGTGCAAAACTTTTCCAATATCATGTAGAGAGATTTAAAAACAGGAAATACATGAAAGTGATTGATAAGATTGCAAATTCTAAATATAAATACAGACGTTTGTCTAAAGAATATCTCGAAGATTATGCGAAAGGCGTAACGAAAGAGAGAAAATAATTATTACATAATTACAGCATATCAACAGAGAGGATCGGTGATACGAATGCACTATAAAGACATTCTGGAATCTTATTATAAAGTAAATGAGGACAAACCAGAAGAATCAGCAAGAAAATTACATAACATCGTAGATAAAATTCTTTCACAGTTTGGTGGTATCACCGATTTTGATAGAGAAGAATGCTATTCGATAGCAAATTTAGAGATTACAAAGTATGTAAATTCTCAATTGGAACAAGGAATCGAAGATTTTGACGAAAATAAGTTCAATGGATTTATGTATTTTGCAATTTCAAATAAAATAAAAACCTATATGACACGTAAGAACAGAGGAAAACGTTGTCAAATAGTAGTTACAGAAGAAGATGGAAAGGAAGTAAAGGAAATATATTTATCCAACGTCATTAGATAATTTAATGACAGATGATGGAGAAACAAAATATATTGATGTAATTCCTTCAGATTTTGATATTGAAAGTAGTATTGATGTTGGAGAATTGTTAAATCTTGGAGAAAATGTAATTAGATATATTAGTTCACTTGGATCTGTGCAACGTCAAATTGCGGATTTAATAATGCAAGGATGTAATTCTACGGAAATTAAAGAGATTTTACATATCTCCGATAAGGAATATAATACATATCTTTCTGATATGAAAGAATATGAAAAAAGACAACTTCTAAAAATGGAAGAATGTGAGAATGCAAATATTGAGGAGGAATTACCAATGGAAACAAAAACAACAACATCAGAAAGAACAAAGTCTACCAGTTATTCAATAGAATCTCTTAGTAAACAGTTAAGGCAGCACAGATTAAGAGACAACCATCCGTTGCAAAGAACTTCTGGACAATGGAGTTTACTTACAAAAAGTGAATTAATTTCTGATATTTTACAAGGTAATTCACTTTTACAAATTGTAATTTCAGAAGAAATTAAAGCTGGAATTATAATGCATTGGTTAATTGATGGAAAACAGCGTTCTACAAATTTAAAAGATTATCTTGAAGATGGATTTGCAATTTCCAAAAATGTACAGAGATATATGATTGAATATCAGAGCGACAAAACAGATGAAGATGGAAATGTAATTTTGAATGAAGATGGATTTCCAATACCTGAAAGTAAAACGTTTGATATTCGTGGAAAGAAATTTTCTCAGTTGCCAGAAGAATTACAGGACAAATTTAGAGATTATCAAGTTCCTGTAATGCTTAATTTGAATTGTACAAAGAAAGATATTGCTTACGATATTGCACGATTCAATAGATGTAGACCAATGAATGTTTCTCAGTCAGGATGGCTAGGATTAGAAGAATCCTATGCTGAATATGTAGATAAGATTTTAAAGATGGACTTCTTTAAGGTTGATTGTGATAAGTCAAGTTATTCAAATACGAATATTAAGAACGGATCACTTAGAAGAATTATTATTGAAGCAATAATGACATCTAAATATCTTAGCCATTTTGATAAAGACTTTGGTAAAATGTGTGCTTACTTAACTGAAAATGCAAATGAATCAGTATTTATTGATTTTTATTTGACATTGGAGAAGTTATCTAATGTGTTAAGAGGTGATACATCAGATATTTTTAATAACAAAAATTCATTTTTATGGTTTGCTTTATTTGATAAATTCTTAGAATACGACATTGAAGATGATAAATTTAATGGATTTATTCAGGAATTTAAAGAGACATTACATAATAAAGAAATTAATGGCATTACATACGATTGTTTAAATGGTCAGAAAGGGACAAAGGATCGTTCTTCCGTAACAAAAAGATTCAATCATTTGCTTACGCTGATGAAAGAATACTTACATATCGAAGATTCTGTTGAGGAAATCACAGAAGATCCTGAGCCAGAAACCGTTGAAGATGATTTATTTGATACAGAAACGGTCGAAGAATCACCTGAAAAACCAATTATTGCAGAAGTAACAGAGTATTCAGCAATTGGAAACGTGAAAATTGAACACGTTGAAGGAGAAGTAGTAAATAGTACAATCAATACTGATATGAAATCTGCATTGAATTTTGTACGAGAATATGTGGATGAATCAATCTCAGAATTAGATGTACAGGACTATGAAGAATATTTAGATACGATTACTTTAGACGTTGACAATTCATCAAAACTTCTCGATGCCGCTAACCATGATTCTATCATTGGAGTTATTGCATATGCCTATCAGAACGATGTAGATTGTGATGATTGGTTTAAGGATTATTTCAATAGAAATAATACATATGATATTGATCAGAAAAAGAACTATCTCAATATGAGAAATGACTTGATTGCATTTAATAAGAAAGCAGTTGCATAAGAAGGGAGAATATGAACATGAGACTTTCAGAAATTAAAATTCCTGCGGATTTTGAAAGCAGTATTCCAAATACATATAAATATAATAAATGTGAAAGGTACTATAAAGAGAATCATAAACAGGATAGATACTTGATTGTAAATGAAAATAATTATCTTATTGATGGTTATATTATGTATCTTGTACTTAAAAATAATGGAGCTGAATATGGAGATGCACGAATAGTTATATTAAATGGACGTAAATATACCGATAGACAGAGAAAACATTATGGGAAATTAATTCCAACAGATAAAAACGATACATACAAAAGAAAGCCTACTACATATGTATACGGTATTCATTATAATGGATTCAATCATAAAACATATATGTGGAGAATACCTCCAACATGGACAGTCATGATAAAGGAATTACAACCAGGAGATAAAGTCTATTGTAAAACAAGATTTGGAAAAGTTCCTGTAATTGTAACACAAATAGAAACGAAAGACAAAATTGATACGGATATGATTGTGAGAAAAGTTTGTTCACATAAAATAATTCGTGATGGAGAAATATTAAAATATGATAAAGGTAAAAATGCTTATGTGTAATCACAATTGGGTGTTAATCGAAAAGCCACGACATTTAAAGTATGATTATAGCGGATTAGAAGTTGTAATTGGCAAATGTCGATGCACGAAATGTAAGAAAATAAAGGATAGAAAGATGATTGGACATCAGATTGGAAATATATTCGAGGAGACAGGATAAAAGCGTGGTTTCATAGTAAAAATTTCTAATATTTCTTAATAAAATCCCATAAAAATTACAATTTAATATAAAGGAGATTAAAATTATGGCTATCGTTGGTGCAATCTTAGGTGATATTGCAGGTTCACAATATGAATTTGGTAGACCAATTGATTTAGATTGGAAGAATTGTAAGTTGTTTACTGATAGATGCTACTTTACAGATGATACTGTAATGACACTTTCTGCTAAATTAGCAATTATTAATAATAAATCTTTCTCAGATTCATATAGAGAATGGGGAAGAAAATATCCAAATGCAGGATATGGAAACAATTTTGAAACGTGGTTAAGATACGATGATGAAACTGCATATGGAAGTTTTGGTAATGGATCTGCAATGAGATGTTCTTATATTGGAGAACATTTTAATACAGAAAAAGAAGTTATCGAATGGGCTACAAAGTCTGCTGAGTGTACACATAATCATCCAGAAGGAATTAAAGGGGCGGTTGCAACGGCAATGTGCATTTATATGGCAAGAACAGGTGTTACAAAAGCAGAAATCTATGAATATGTGAAGAAATACTATCCAAAAGATGATTACAAATATAGTGTTGAATATAAAATTGAAGACTATAGAAAGACATATCAGTGGAATGAAATTTGTCAAGGAAGTGTACCTGTTGCAATAAGATGTTTTCTGGAAAGTGATGATTATGAAAGTTTCTTGCGAAATGTATTCTCATTAAAGTGTGATATGGATACGTTATGTGCTATAGGTGGTGGAATTGCGGAAGAATTTTATCACGGAACTGGATTAGACAATGATTACTTACTTGGACATTACCTGAATAGACAATTGTACAGGATTGTAGAAATGTGAGGTTAGATATGAAATCTTATATAGGATCATTATTGATAGGAATACTATTATCATTAATTTTTACAATTGGTATGTCTTTTTCAAGACTCGATATTCTTGATGATAGAAAGAGACTTGTTTTGGCTATCGGTGATTTTATTATTATGTGTATATTATTTTCGTTGTTTATTACGGGAATGTTTTTAATAGGATAATAAGTGATTCGATGAAATGTGAGATTCGAGAGGTGACAGAATGAAAGTTAAGAAACTATTAATTGGATTGCTTGTATCTGGATTAGCACTTTCTTTTACTGGATGTGGCGACAATGGAACAATTACTAAAGAAGGAAATAAATATCATATATTTGGTCAGTTTGTTGAGATTAAAAAAATAAGATTTAGAGATCCTATGACTAACATGTTAATTGATGAATTTTTTCTTTATGATACAGAAACTAAAATTGTATATGTTCTCTTAAATGGTGATGTTGATAGTGGCATTACACCATATTATGTATTAGATGAAAATGGTAAACCAGAAATAGCAGTCTATGGAGAAAATTATAATGGATAAAGAGAAAGAAAAATTATCTAAAGAGATATTTCTTATTTGCAAGGGAAGATACAATTGCGAAAAGTACGGATCAGTATTTAATGCAATGAATAAATATTATCACAAATATTATTGTGATGACATTGACATTACTTATCAACTTGCTAATCAGATATTTTTATTTCCTATGGTTGAATGGGTATTGGAGAATCATAGAGATAATAAGTTGCATTCGTTGTTGTATCACATATTTAATAATGATTCATTCTGGAACGGAGAATGTAATTATAATGAGAACTTGTTTAAAAAGATTCTAAATTGGGTTGTGATAATAGATGTAAAAGATTATAACGAAGAAACTGGTAAATATGAATGGATTATTGACTTCTCTGATTTTGATGGAAAGGATGTTGACCTAGAATGATTAAGAGTATCAAACAAGGTGATAATATAGGTGTGGCAAAATAAGTTCAAGGATCTGTTGTAGACGTATATACACATCCAAAATTTAAAGGCATGTATGGATTTGTATATAGAGGTGAGAAGTAGACTTGTAGTGATTATGCTTTTAATGAGGAATATAAATCATGAAATGGATTAAGGAAAAGATAATTTTGTGGCTATTTGGATATGATTTTCCAAGGTATGTAAGACAGTTTTACAAAGAACAGGATCAGATTATCAAAATGTATTCTAAAATGCTACGTGAAGAAGAGAAACTTCTTAGATGGCTTAAAATAGCAGAAGAGAAGAGGTGTAAATAGTGGAAGAAATTATTAGGAATTATGATTCTTATACATCAGGAATGGGGAAATCAAGCGCAGATAAACTATTTTGGATGAGTAAAATTGAGAAGATTAACACTGTTGTTGATTTTGGATGTGCTGATGGTACATTAATTAGAGAAATGAATAGTGAAATGCCAGATTTACAATATATAGGATATGATAATAGCAAGGATATGATTTCTCTTGCGGGAATAAGGACACCTCATGAATTAGAAAACATTCAATATGTAAGTGATTTAAAAGAATCTTTGAAAGAAAATAACCCAAATAAAACATTATTAAATTTATCAAGCGTGATTCATGAAGTATATTCTTATTCAAATATTAATGGAATTGATAAGTTTTGGAATAATGTTTTTGGATATGATTATGGATACATAGCTATCAGAGATTTTTGTGTAAGTAGATCAGTCAATAGACAGAGTGATATTAATGATTATACAAAAGTAATCAGGGGAGCAGACGAATTACAGATAATGGATTATGAATCAATATGGGGAAGTTTACGAGATAACAGGAATTTGATTCATTATCTCATGAAATATAGATATAAAGAGAATTGGGATAGAGAAGTGAGAGAAAACTATTTTCCAATTACTCTTGAACAATTACTTAGTAAAATCCCTACATATAAATATGAGATTATATATTTTGAAGATTATATCTTACCTTTCACATCTAACAAAATCAAACAAGATTTCGATGTCGATATTCACGACAATACCCACGTAAAATTATTATTACAATTGAAAGAAGGTGTAAATAATTGAGTTGCGTAGGGAGTAGGGTTAAATACATTGGTAATGTTTATGGTATGTTTTATAAAGAGGGGATAATTGTTAAAGAAAATGCAGATATTGTACAGGTTGAATTTGACAATGGGATAATTCTTTACCTATATAAAAAAGATGTTGTAATAATTGAAAGTGAGGATAATAACATGGCAAAATTAGAAGGATATTATGCAGTAGCAGGGACAAAAGAAGGATGCTATGGAAAGAAATATTTCTATGCAATTTATGATGATGGAGAAACATATAAAGCAGGTGACAAAATTGTAGTAAGTGGTGCAAATAAGGATATTCTTACAATTGAAGAAATTCTTACACCAGATGAATGTAATACAAATATCACCGCAGAAGTTATCTGCAAAGTTGATACATCAGCATATGATAAACGTGTGGAAGAACGTAAAGAGAAAGCTGAACGTAAGAAAGAAGCTGATAAAATTAAGAAACAGATGGATAAAATGATTACTGAAATGGATCAGACAAAGCGATATGAGATGTATGCAAATGATAATCCTGAGTTAGCGGAGAAATTAAAAGTATATAAGGAGCTGATTGGAGAGGAATGAGTAAAGAAAAGATACATAAATTTCGTAGAAAGTTAGGTTGGATTGTTTTTCTAGGTGGAATAGTAGCAAATGTGATAATTTCATTGGGATTTTTATTCATGAAACCCGTCTTTCATCTGTTATTTTCCATTGCAACAGGGGTATTTTCGGGTAAATTATTGGGAATTTCACTATTAAAATGCTTTTTAGCACCTGTTGTATGGTATGTATTATTATGGACGATAGAAGTTATCACAGGATATTTGGGAGATTATTGATGAAGTATTTAGAGAATATATAAATAGCTTTGCTGTACATAAAGAAAACTCTACTGACGTTGTGGACAATCAGTAGAGTTATTGGAATAGATCAAGACCAGTGATCTATGTAGAAAATCATATCATGTTTCTATGACTTGTTCAAGTCGATATTTCCAAAATGGATAATTAAAAATTAATATTAAATTTATAGAAAGGATTATTTTATGAACTCAGCATTTAGAGAAATTTTAGAAAACCAGATGACAATTATGGAAGAATTAGGAGATATTAAATTTTGTGTATTAGGATTATTAAAAGGACATATCCCTGATGAATATAACAAGGCATTACTTGAAAGAATTGAGAGTACGGCAAAATTATTAAAACAGAGAATATAGCGACATATGAAATATTGCTTTCAGGAGGTGCGATAAAGTGACAACAGTTGAATTTAGAAATGAATTAATAGACAGGTTGAATAATAATGCAAGTCGTTATCACGGTGGAATTTGTAACGGAAAATATTTTCCAGAAGTAGAAACATTTGATGTTGATGAAGTTTATGAGATTATCGACAGAATTTACTTCAATCAACCAGAAGATAATAACGAAAGTGAGTGATTATAATGTCATATTGGACTTACATAACAGGAACAATAACAGTATCTCCCATAGGATGCACACAAGCTCAGAAAAGGTATATTCTTGATACCGTCCTGGCACATTTACCGATAGTTTCTGGTTCAGAGAAAGATATGGATGTATATGTAATTCAAAAGAATGGATATAATAGTTCCTGTTCTTGTGATGAATTTGGTGAAAGAACTAATAATTTAACTGATTGGTATGGTGAGAGAACAAGAAGTAGAGGAATGTTGCGTACACAAGATGAATACATCTTAGTTGTAGATGCTGCTTTGAGAGATAGAGAATTTGATGAAACATACAGAGAATTTATTAAATGGCTTGTACGATTAGGCAAAAGAGTCATGATTGATAATATTCTTGTAAAAATCAGTGGATATAATAAGTCTACAATCATCAAAGATTATTTTGTGCAGAATGAAAAATATTCATATCAGAATGTTTTCTTGAATTTATTCGAAGGGACAAGTTGGGTTAGGGATGATGGAGAAGTTAATTGGTGTGAATATATGTTATATCCAAGAGCTAAAGATTCTGATTATCCTATGATGTTAGCTTACAAGTATTTTAATGATGAGGAAAATGATAAAGAAGTAGAGAGAAGAATGAAATATGAGAGGAGTAAATGAAAAAGTATAAAGAGAAATATAAAACAGGAATGATATTCAGAAGCAAGAAATACCCTGGACAGATTTTGTAATTGATTTTGTTTCGTATACTAGAGGATCTGAAACAGCTTATACATTCAATATGAACTCAATTATAGACTGGGTAAGAATTAACGAAGAAGCATTTGATAAACATATCAGTGTGTCAAAAGGAATTGATTACAATAAAGTCAAAAACCATGAAGTGAGTACATTTCCATATCCATTTTTCGGAGAGATGCATCAGAAATCTATGGATAATTATATCAGAGAATATGAAATGGAATTTTGTGGTATGAGTGATAAAGAAGTTATTGTATTCAATGATGATGATTTTGAGTATAGTTCTGGATTTAAAAAGTAACATCATGATAAAAATTAAAATATGGAGGACACAAAATGAAATTATTTAAAACAGTAGATGAGAAAATAGCAGAGATTGGATTTACAAAAGTTGAAGAAGATAAATATGGATGTAGCTATGAAAGAAAAGATAAGAAATATAATTTTACACAAAAAGTCGACATTTTACACAAAAAATCTGGTAGACATATTTTGCAGTCTTATGATCCAGATTTAGGAGATGATAAAGGAATTGGAAATACTTGTGTAGGACTTACAGGATACGAAATGAAACTATTTCTTAAAAAGATGAAGCGGATGAAAATGTATTCTGGAAAGAAAGTAAGTATTGAATAATGGAAAATAAAAAAATGAATAAATGTAAATATTGTGATAAAGGTGTTCCACTTATAATAGGTAAAACTAATGATTATGGTATAGCAATTCAATATCCTAGAAAACTTATTGCATACGGATATGATATTCATGGATATGATTCAAATGGATTGGTTGTTAAAATTAATTATTGCCCTATGTGTGGTAAGAAATTGAGCTAGCAGAAGAAATTGGCATTTCAAAGGAGAAAATATGTTAATCAGAAGTCAAGATAGAACAAAATTAGTAGATATTGCAGGAAAAACAATTTCAATTAAAAGAATCAATTCGCATATAAACAATATTGAAATTACATATGCTAATAGTTCAGTAGTATTGGGAGCATATAATGAAGAAAATGCGTTAAAAGTTTTAGATGTAATTGAAAAAACTTATTGTAAAAGGGATTCTGAATATATTACGTTTAGAATGCCAAAAGATGAAAATGTGAGCAAAATACGTATGTAATAAAGTATATTGGAGGTTTAAATGAAGAATAGAGAAAAATTTGCTAAAGAAATTTTAGATGTTGCGTGTAAAGGTTTAGAATTTGCAGTTACAAAGTCAAGCAAAATTACCTATTGTAGTCAGATTAGTTGTAAGAAGTGTATATTTAAAAGTCCTAAAGATTCTGAAAAAACTTGTAGAATTAAACGATATGAATGGTCAGAATCAGAATATGTAAAGAAACCTAAGTATACAATTACATCAAAAGAGAAAATGTTCTTTGATTTGATTTTGGCTAAATGGAAGTACATTGTAAGAGATAATAATGGTGTATTATATGCTATTGATTCACTACCAATTAAAGAATATGATGGTTGGCGTATCGAAAATATGTCAATGTGTGACTATTATTATATTTCTAATAATCTATTTGGTAATATGTTTGACTTTATCAAATGGGAAGATGAAGAACCTTGGAGTATTGAGGATTTAAAGAAACTAGAGGTGAAAGATGAATGATTTAGACGATTACGAAGAAGATCCATATGATTACTGTTATGAATGTAGTGGTTATGGTGACGATTATTATATAGACGAAGATGGAGAATTAGTCTGTAGATGTCCTGAATGTCTTATGAATCCTAATTATGATTATTGGGAGGAATAATACATATCAAATAAATTTCTATGGGTGATCACCCAATTATTTCCAAAAACAAAGAAATATTATTTTTATCGGATAGTCATGAATGTCCGATTTACGCAGCATTACAGAATTTATAGAAAGGAATCTAGGTAAATTCTAGGATAAAGTAGTTGTACAACTCCCTATAAAATAATGGAATTTGAGTCATTTAGTTGAAAATAATAATTCATCGGAGAATGAATTAAGAGTGTTAAGTCTATTTGATGGTATATCTTGTGGCAGAATTGCATTGGATAGAGCTGGATTTAAGGTTAAAGATTATTACGCTTATGAGATTGAACAGAATGCAATCAAGATAAGCAGATATAATTATCCATCCATTTATCAATGTGGTGATGTTTTTGATGAAGATTTTAGTAAATATGATGGTATTGATTTGTTAATTGGTGGATCGCCATGCCAGTTCTGGGCTTCTTCAAAGTGTTCTAAAACTGCTAAGAAGAAAAGAGAAGTTAAACCTGATGGTGAAGGATGGAATTTGTTCATGCAATATGTGAGAGCATTACATGAATCAAAGCCAAAATATTTTCTATATGAAAACAATTATGGGATCGGTGAAGAAATTCAAGCTGCTATCACAAAAGAACTCTGTGTTGAACCTGTGCTTTTAGACAGTCAATTAGTTTCAGCTCAGAGACGTAAAAGATTATATTGGACGAATATTCCAATAAAAGGAGAAACAGAAGATATAAACAAGAGTTGAGTAAAGAAAATCATGATTAAGAGGGGAATTAAATATGGGATGTCATACTTGGTTTAGTAGACCAATTACAGACAAAGAATTTGAGAAAATGAAAGAAAACGCACCAAAGGAAATATATTATTTAACAGGTGATTCTAAAAAGAATATTGAAATTGGATTATATGATAAGAATTTATATGATCTTCTTATGAAATCATATAATGAAAATATTCCTTGTGTATATGGATTTTATTGGTGGCAATTAGGATATGGTTCAGGCATAGATAAGACATATAAGGAAATTGGAAAATGCTCAAAATTATATACTGATGTTCTTGAATACCATGACACATTTAGGATTTCTAATTATCCACGAAGAATTATTAGAAGTCGTAGAGATTTGAGAAGATTTTTACGAAAAAGATATTTTAAATTGACGGATAAACAATTAGAACGAGTATCACAATTTTTCAGAGAATATCCAGGTGGAGTAATTACGTTTGGTTGAAAGGAAATATATGAGTAAAGAACCGAAATTGAGTAAGCAATTTGTTAAATGTAGTAGTTTATCAATGTATCATAAGAGAAAACGTGTAAGAAAGAAGAATGAAAATAGAGTTGATAAACTTTTAAAAAATCTTCCAGATGTTATTACAGATGCTTTTATATAAGGAGACATTATGACAAACACAAAAATTTTAAAAGAGGAATTTGGAATGAGATTAGTTAAAATCGTAGATATGAAACTTAAAAAATCAGATAAACTGTTTCTATTAGATATCAAATTAGATGTTGGAGATTCATATATTTATGCTACAAACATTGTAATTGGTGATATGGATGATGCAATAGATAAAGTAAATATTGAACAAGATGGCTTAACTGGTGAATGTACGATTTCGGGATTATTCAAAAATGATTTATGGCTATTAAATAATATTATAGAGCATGAACAAAAGCCAAAAGAAATGACATTAGAAGATATTGAAAAAGCTCTTGGTTATTCTGTAAAGATTGTGAAGGAGAAGGAATGATTACAGGTACAACAATTTTGTTAATTGTTATGTGGATTGTATGTACAGCAATTTCTATAACTGGAATGATATGTAAAAGAAATATAGATGTTATTAGTATAATGAGTATTTCTTTAATAGTAACTATTTTTGTAATGTTTTTTACATGATGAAAAATTTATTTCAAGGAGAGAAAAGTGATTGAATGATTAATATTCAAAATGTTTCATTATTAAAGATAACAAAAGTGAAAAATTGGTCTATTCTTTTTGATTATGACAGCAAGCATTATTTATTACATGGAATTGAAGAATACGGAGAACCTGATCGACAGGAATTGTATGAGAGAAATCTAAATCAAAATGGAAAATACGACCTAGAATATCAAGGTACTTGCTATGGAACTGCATATGTATCAAGAGATTATATTAAAAGTAAAAATAAAAAAACTATTGTTTATAATCAGATTGATAAAGATTTTTTCGCTTATAAATTGACTAAAAGAAGATTTGCGAAAGGTATGATGGAAGATAAAGTACAATATGAAAACGATAGAATAGATAAGATTCAGAAGCAAATTAGAATATTTGAATATAAAATTTCTGAACTGAGAAGAACAATACAAGATTATATTTAAAATATTTTAAGGAGAAATAGTACATGATTAAATATATTTGTGATTTATGTGGAAAAGAATCGAAGTATTTAGAAAGATATTATATGCCAATGATGCATTCGGATGGTAAATTCAAATTAGTACAATTACATTTATGTGATGATTGCTGTAATAGAATTGATTTATTCATACGTGATATAGCATCTAAGAATATAGGGAAAAGACTGGATCAGATGATGAACACAAACGATAAGGATGATCTTTGGTAAGGAGAAATAATATGTGGAAAGTAGATTATTACACTTTAGCGGTATGTGAAGATGGTTCTTTAGGAAATGTAAAACAATATAGTAATGTTTGGTATACAGAATATGGACTTCCAATTTTATTTGATAAATTACAAGAAATTACAGACAAAATAAAAGGCAAAAATAAGTATAGACCTGTAATTTTAAAAATTGAGTCTGTAAGAGGACATGGTGATATATGTTAGATCATTATGAATGGGAAAGTCAGATATACTTACATCCACCAGATAAAATGAATGATGTGTATTATAAAGTTTGCTGCTATTGGAATGCAAAAACTGAAATGTATGATTATATTTTAGCTGACAGTTATCTATATGATTCAGCATATATTGCAAATCCTAAACTTCGTGGCTATTCTGCCGAATATTCCAGTCAAATATTCCTGTTTTGTCAACACGTACTTATTTGTGAATGCAATAAGTCGTTTGATAAAAACTTATGGAATCATATAAATAATAATAGATATTCTGCTCGTCAGTGGATGAAAGAATATGAAAGATTAAAGTCTAATGGAGAATTAGATTTTATAGAGAAATATAAACAATAATAAATAATTAAAAGGAGATTGAATACATATGAGATTATTCAATAATTGGATTAACGGAGATTGCTTAAAGGAACTGAAAAAGATGGAAGCTGAAAGTGTGGATTTAGTGATTACCTCACCACCTTACCATAATCTTCGAGTATACAGCAATGATCCTAGCGATTTAAGTAACTGTGAAAACTATGAAGAATATTATTATCTGTTAGGACTGGTAATTGCAGAATGTGAAAGAGTTTTGAAACCAGGTGGTAAATTTGTAATGCAGTTTGAAGATTATAATTACACTATTGGTAGAGATAATAGAATGGGACAGGAAAGTTTAACAGGAGATATTAATAAAATTTTCTTAGATAATGGATTTTCACTTTGGACTAAAGCATTTTGGCGTAAATATTCTGCGCAGAGAGCAATGTTAGCACAAGGGAATCTGTATTATAGAAATATGAAAGCACGTGATACAATTCTTGCTGCAAATGTAGGTTTTGTATATGTGTATAAAAAAGAAGGTGATTGTGAATTAATCAAGGCTTCTGACATTACACTTGCAGAATGGGCTGATTGGGCTGATGGTGTATGGAATATCAGTAACTCAGGTATCGGGCATACAACACCTTTTGCGGAAGAATTGGTGAAAAGATGTATTAAATTATGGAGTTGTCCTGGCGATACTGTACTTGATCCATTTGCAGGTGCAGGAACAGTTAATAAAGTTGCTATCGAAAATAGTAGAAACGCTATTGGTATTGAATTAAATAAAGAATTTTATGATTTAGCCAACGAAAAGCGTTTCAGCTTATGGGATGATTCAATGTTTAATTCAGATGATTCTGTAGAAGCAATGAAAGAGCGTTTTGAAAAAGAACTTCTAGCAGGAAAAGAACAAAGTGCGAATGCTAAAGCAGAAAAGGAAGAAAAGAAAGTTCTTACACAGAAGAAAAAAGATCTTCGTGCAGAAATTAAAGAACTTGAAGCACAGTTGAATGCACTTGGCATGAAGAAGTCCGAAATTAAGAAACTTAAAGATGAAGTAAAAGAGGAAGTCACTGAATGATTTCACTAGAAATTCCAGTAGAGAAAATCCCTTATGTTAGAACTATTGAGGGACGAAAGTTTAAAGCAGGTAAATGGGAATTTCCAGATTCCGCATTACCAAAGCTACAGCAATATGGATTAGTTTCTTCTGATATTAAAGTTGAAGAAAAGGAGATAGTTCAATATGAGCTATCTCCATATCTAAGAAAGTATCAGAAAGAAATTGTAAATACCGCATTAAACGCGGGTTGTTATGGTATTTTCGCAGATACAGGTACAGGAAAGACTGCTATTTCACTAGAAATTGCAAAGCATTATGGTAAAACATTGGTGCTATGTCCGTTATCTGTTATAGAAACTGCGTGGATGGATGATTGTAAACAGTTTTATCCAGATTTAAAAATAGTTAATTGTCATGGAAATACAAGAAAAGAAAGACTTGAAGCATTAAAAACAGATTCAGATATTTATGTTATGAATTATGATAGCTTTAAGATTTTGAAAAAAGAAGTATTGTCTATGGATTTCCAATGCGTGATTGTTGATGAAAGTCAAGTAATGAAGAATATGACATCTCAAATCACAAACTATCTATTACAGTTAATTACTGTAATTCCACATCGTTTTGTTCTTAGTGGTACTCCCACACCAAACTCAAATCTTGAAATATTTCCACAAATGAAATTTGTTGACGCAGAAGTATTTGGTAATAATTATTTTGGATTCCAGGCAAGGTATTTTACCCAAGACTTATCTGATCCGCATTATTGGTATCAAACGGATGAGAATAAGCAAGCATATTATAACCGTTTAAGAGATAAATCAGTATTTTTAAAGAAAGAAGATTGTGTTGATTTACCACCAAAAGTATTTGAAGTTAAACGATTTTCATTAGGAAAAGAACAGAATAAATATTATCAAGATATGTTACAAAATATCAAAGATAATATCAATGAATGGTCGAAGTTTGAATTTACGGCAAAGTTGATGAAGCTTAGAGAAATAGTAAGTGGATTCGTAATCAATAAAGATGGAACTATCACAGATTTTGATACAAGTAAAAACAAAGTATTAGAAGATTGTTTTGAAGAAGTTGGTGATAAACCTGTAATCATCTGGTGTCAATTTCAACATGAGATTGAACAATTAGCGGAGAAATATAATGGTGTGGGACTAACTTCTAAAACAAAGAATCGTGATGATGTTATCAGAGATTTTAAGAATAATAGAATTAAAAGGTTATTTACACATCCGAAGCTATTAGGACTTGGACTTACATTTGTAAATTGTACATATAACATCTATTACTCTATGAGTTTTAGTTATGAAGAATTTAAGCAAAGTCAAGATCGTATTCATAGAATTGGTCAAGAGAATAAATGTACATATATTATTTTACAAGGTAAAGGAACTATTGATGAGAAAATATATAACTGTTTGCAGCGAAAAGGTAATGCGGTAGATGAATTATATATGGAAATGGGATTAAAGGTAGAGAATTAAATGGTATATCAAGGAAGTAAAAATAGGATTTCTAAATTTTTAGTACCAATCATTCAGAAATATATTGATAATAATAATATCAAAACCTATATAGAGCCTATGGTTGGCGGAGCAAATATTATTGACAAAATTGTTTGTGAGAATAAAGTAGGTGGAGACATTAATTCAGAATTAATTGCTTTATTACAATACATACAAACAGATAATGAAATATCTATTGCCCCAGAAATGTGTACGTTTGAACATTATGCTGACGTAAGAGAAAATAGAAGACTACATACAAATAAATATTCTATGAAATATACGGCATTAATTGGATATTGTGCTAGTTATGGTGGTAGATATTTTGATGGTGGCTATGGTAGAGATTCAAAAGGTGGAAGAAGTATTTATAACGAAAGAGTAAAAAATCTCAAAGAACAAGCTCTGCATTTAAAAGATATAAAATTTAGATGTTGCGATTATAAATCTTTTATAGGTTATAAAGATTGTTTATTCTATTTTGATCCACCATATAAAGATACAAAACAGTATTCTATACAAAATATCAATTATGATGAGTTCTACGATTTTCTTCGACAACTTTCCAAAAACAATATTGTATTAGTAAGTGAATATAATATGCCAAATGATTTCAAATGTATTTGGCAAAGAGAACGAAAAGTTCAACAGAAATCAGATAGAGTTGCAGCAGAGAAAGCAACAGAGAAACTATTTATATACAATGAATAAATACAATTTAAAGGAGAATAACACTATGAAAGATTCAGTAAAAGAAATATTGAAAAGACTTGGACTTTCACTAACAAAAGAAACAGATAAAGGAACTTGTGTGAAAACTTCATATGAATTATTGGAAGAATTAGCAGAAAAGAGGGAAACACAGTTATTAAAAGATTGATAAAACAATATTAGATATAAAGTATACAATATGCACAAAACAAGAATTAAAATATATTGATTTCTCGTTGTATTTCAAATGAATTTTTGTGCATATTGTACAGAAGTATTAGATGAAACACGAGTTTCATAGGAGGAATAATTTATGAGTTATATTATTAAATCACCAGACGACTTGAAAGATCCATTCTTATGTTATTGTGTATTCCATAGATTTATGGAAGAAGCTGGCGAAGATTACATTGATTATAATGAGTTAATTGTTAAACCAATACCATTTGTATTTTGGTTAAAAGGACGTAAGGAAATTACAAATGAACAGTTAGAGAAACTTTTGAAAACAAAATTTTTAGAAGAAGTATTACAAGAAGAAATGTTATTTCCAAATACATATGGAGAATCTGTGATTTCACGCAGTAAAGCTTATGTACTATTATCTGAATATGTATGTCAAATTTCAGAATTTAGACAAAGAGTTTGGGATAGTGTGAATGATAAAGCAGATGGTTTTGAAGATAATCAGTTTTATAAAGATGAAGATGGGATTAGTCTTGCTTGTATTATCAGTGATGAAAATATGATTGAAAGTAAATTGTATTCTTTAGAAGAATTAAAAGATATGACAGTATATGAATTTGATGATTTATCATATAAAGATCAGTTTAATGCAGTAAGAAATCTTACTATTAAAGAAGCCGATGGTATAGAAGAAAAATATAGTTAGTTTAAATACGGTTTTCATTATAACATTAAAGGAGTTGCAATATGAGTAAATATTGGAAGAATATTGGTAATAATAAATATGGAAAACCATGTTATGCATTATATTTTACACCATTTGGAGAAGACGAAAGTGATGATGCTGTCATTGCTATCGTTGCGCAAGATAACGAAGATACAAAATACTACAATTATACATCAAAAGAAATGAATGTAGAAGATGACTGGTTATTTGGAGATAACATTGATGATATAAAAGATGAGATCGAAGAAATGTTGATTGAACATTGGGAGAATGAAGTTGAATATTTAGAGGACAAACTAAAAGCATTCAAAGAGGAAGAATGAATGATTCTAAAAGATAAACAAAATTTCTTAAATTATAAAGAATTTTATTGTGATTTGACAGAAGAATTGGATCAATGCGCAGGCTTTGATACGAAAAAATATCGACATTATAAACATTATCTAGTAGATTATAGGGACAAAAACTTTGATTGCATTTCAATTCGTATTCCTGGTGGTACAATTGGTGGAATTTGGGTAGATGAACATAATGTAATTGTTAATATAAAGATTGATCGTAATTATGTTGTGAAAACATATTCTGATGAATTGGATGCGATTATAGAGAAATACATTGGTAAGAAGATTGAATTTGAGAGGTGAAGTAGATGGAGAGATTAACAAAATGGGAAGATGATAGTATCACATATAACGAAAAACGAGAGTTTGAGTGTGGTGAATATTGCGATAGCTGCTCACAGGGTGCAGGAAATTGCAAAACAGTAGAGAATATGATTAAAAAGCTTGCCACTTATGAAGACTTAGAAGAACAGGGCTTACTTGTGAGATTGCCGTGTAAGGTTGGAGATGATGTGTATATTATTCCAAGTCCACCTATATACGGATTAAATATTTTTTACGGGTGTGAAAATGTTAATAGGGTATATCATCAGCATATCGAATCAATTACATTTGCCGGTAGCCACTGGTATGCGACAGGCCGTAATGAATATAAGGAAAAAGTGCTTAATGATACTGCTTTTGGAACGACATGGTTCCTCACCCGCGAAGAAGCTGAGAAGAAGTTGGAGGAGGTGAAGAATGACAAGGCCTGAGATTACGGCAGAATTATCAACCATGATTGAAAAGAAAATCAATCCGAACAACGATCCTCGTATCTACTGGGCAAAAGAGGTGACGTTTGATTATTCTACAAACCATGCAGTTAGAGTGGACTATATGAAATTTGTTCCAGTGAACAATAGTGTTTCCGGGATAGAAAAAGGTGATTGCTATTGCTATGAAATCAAGTCATCTATTGAAGATTTCAAATCTGGCCATGGATTGAATTTCATTGGAGATTACAATTATTTGGTTATGCCAGGGGAATTAGCTGCAACAGTATCTTTGAAAATCCCGTATCATGTAGGAATATATGTCCCAGAAGGAAACGAACTTATATGTGCCAAGAAAGCCAAACGAGCCAACAGAGCGAGGCCTGTATCTGAAATACTTCTGATGATGTTTCGGTCTGCAAACAGAGATTACAGGAAAACGGTAAAGAAACTGGAGGAGATGAAAAACGATGGATAGAAGAAATAGAAAATATTATTTAGTGAAATTACCATATTATCATAATGCATGTGTTAAAAAACTAAAAGAAATTAAAACGGTAAAGATTGCAAATCCTTATGATTTCGATAAAGATAGGGAGTATGAATACGCAAACTGTTTAATTGGATTTTCTAATAATGTAGAAAATTCTATTCTTACAATTTTAAATTCAAAATGGGAGTATGGTTATAAAGCCAAATATAAAGAAATTACTAAAGAAATGATTAGACATTAAAGTTAAAACGGCAGTTTCATTTGGAGAAATAAAGCACATAACAATAAATAATATATAAAACAGGAGGAATAAAAAATGATGAACAATTTTTTAAACGGGATGTTTGGGAAAGTTGGAAGTGGAATGTGTAGGCTTTCAATGAATGGAGGAATTGCAGTAAAAACATCAAACGGGTACAAAAGCTACAATGTTAAAACAAGTAAACTTACTAATTGTAGCAATTTTGTGTTTGATATTGGAGAAGAATTTTTCTTTGTAATTCCAACAAATAAAGTAGAAAAAGGTGATATTATTTTAGTCAATAATAAACCAAAATGTGTCATTGAATCTGATAAAACTAAAATTACTGTAATTAATTATGAAGATTCAACAGTAGAGACTATTTTACCTGAGAGACATGTATTTATGGGTAATACATATTTTTATGGGAAAATTGTTTCAATGTTTGGAAGTGATATTTTAAAAGGAAAGAAAGGCACAAACAATATTTTTAAATATATGATGCTTTCACAAATGATGAAAGGTGAAAACAATTCTTCTGGAATGCTAAATGGAAATAGTGGAGGAATGAGTGCTATGTTACCATTTATGATGATGGGTGGAAATATGGGAGAAATGTTTGATGGAATGTTTGATTTTGATACAGATAATGATACAGATTTAGAAGAAGAGGAGGAAGCATAATATGGGATGTGGATCATGGACAAAAGCTAGCTATACAAGTTATTCAAAATCAGTAGGAAGAAGTGTTTCAAAAGATGGAACAATTAGTGGTTCTTATTCTAATCAGGATATGTTCAAAGCTACAAATATTGATCCTGCACTTGATCCCAAAAATGTAATCAGGGAATGTTGCGACACAGAAGAACATCCAAATACAGTTCCAGTTATTTTAGCATTAGATGTTACTGGATCTATGGGACAAGCTGCCGTTGAAGTAGCAAAGAAACTCAATGTAATTATGACTAAATTATATGAGAAAGTAACAGATGTTGAATTTCTCATTATGGGAATTGGAGATTTAGCATGTGACATTTATCCTATTCAAGCTTCTCAGTTTGAATCAGATATTCGTATTGCTGAACAGCTTGATAAAATTTATTTTGAATTTGGTGGTGGTGGAAATAATTACGAGTCTTATACCGCAGCATGGTATTTTGGTTCTCGTCATACAAAGCTTGATTGTTTAAATCGTGGAAGAAAAGGAATTATCATCACTATGGGAGATGAACAGCTTAATCCATATCTTCCGTTAAGAGGTCGTTATAGCGGATTGATTGAAGCAACAGGGGATAATCTTCAAGATGATGTAGAAACAAAAGATTTATATAATGAAGTTTCTAAAAAATTTAATATTTATCATTTAGATGTAAATCATGGTCGTAGATGGGACGAAGATGAGATTGAAACGTCTTATAGAAAATATCTTGATGATGTTCATTTTAGAAAAGTGACTATGGATAGTATTACGAATGAAATTGTAGACATTATCATTAATGAAGCAGAAAATAATGTAGTAAATTCAGTTACAACATCTTCTGGTTCAGAAGAAATTACATGGTAGAATAGGAGAATTAAAAGATGAAAGACATTAAGATTGTAATTGGAGCAAATTTTGGGGATGAAGGAAAAGGCTTGATGACAGATTATTTTTCGCAAAAATCCAATAGCATTGTTGTGTGTTCAAATGGTGGAGCGCAAAGAGGACATACTGTAACAACGCCAACTGCAATTAGACATGTCTTTCATCATTTTGGATCAGGTACATTTAATAACGCAAGTACATATTTATCTGAGGATTTTATTCTTAATCCAATTATTTTTAAACAAGAATATGATGAGTTAGTAAAACTTAATCATAATCCAAATGTATATATTAATCAAAATTGCATGATAACAACTCCATTTGATATGATAGCTAATCAAATCGTTGAGGAAAGCCGTGGTAAAAATAAACATGGTAGTTGTGGATTAGGGGTTTTTGAGACAATTAAAAGATATAGAGCTGGTGTAACTGATTTAGATTACAATATTAAAGAATACTATTTGGAACAATTTAAAAAGGAGGACATTGAATTATCAGGCGAATGGTTGAAAATCTTTTTTGATAATGGTATATTTGAACATTTCTTAGAAGACTTGGATTTTATGAATAGCCATTCATTGTGTATTTCAGATGAATATTTCTTAAATCAGTATGACAATATTATTTTTGAAGCAGCACAAGGGCTTTTACTTGATCAAAATAATATTGATTATTTTCCACATCTTACCCCATCTAACACTGGAATTAAAAATCCCAAGAAAATAATTGAAAATATTGAATGGAATGATGATATAAATATTGAAACTTGTTATGTATCTCGTACTTATTTAACAAGACATGGCGCAGGGAAATTCCCATCAGAATGCAATAAAAATTTTATTAACGAATATATGTATGATAAAACAAATGTTCCAAATCCTTTTCAAGATAGATTAAGATATGGACATCTTAATCTAAGAGAACTATATAATAGATGTTCTGATGATATTGGAGATTTTGGAAACACAAAATCAATTACAATTACCCATTGTAACGAATATGACAAATGGGATAATGATTTGCTTATAAATTTATTTAATGATTGGAATATTTATTATTCTGATGGAGAAACCCGAAATGATGTAGATTTAAGATAAGCTGAAATGTTGTTTTCATGGAGAATTAATATATGAAAGAGTTATATAAAGCAGAACAGAAATTGAAAGAGATTGAAAAGAAACTAGGTAAAAACAATTTCTTTGGATATATTGACGGATATGATTTCTCACTTGTTATGCAAGATTTATTAATTCCAGATGGAGATTATGTCATTGATACAGGGAATTGGGAAAATGTAAATTATGTATGTGCATATGGATTGATTAAGAGAATTAAGAAACATCCATTAATATGGAAATTATTCTTTATGATTTAGTAATGAATTGTTGTTTCATTTGAAAGAAAGGAGAATTTTATGCCAACAAGAGATGATCTAGGAACTAGAATGAAGACTTTTTATGAGGGGATTCCAAAAACCAGACTTATGCGGAGGTGTCCAGTTGCTATTAGAATTGATGGAAAAGCATTCCATACATTTACTAGAGGATTTAACAAACCATTTGATGAGGTCTTAATTGAAGCTATGCAGGAAACAATGAGATATCTTTGTGAGAATATTCAAGGATGTGTATTAGGATATACTCAGTCTGATGAGATTACATTGATTCTTGTTGATTATAAGAAATTAAATTCTTCTGCATGGTTTGATTACGAAGTTCAGAAAATGTGTAGTATTGCAGCTTCTATGGCTACAATGGCGTTTAATAACTTTTTTAAAGAGGGTATAACAAAAGAAAATAGTGCTTTTACAGATGAATGGTCGGATAATGGAGACTTTAATCCAAAATATAAAGATGAAGAATTAAATAAATTATGGATAACTCACAAAAGAGCATCCGAAAAAGGTGCAATGTTTGATGCACGTTGTTTTAATATTCCGAAAGAAGAAGTTACAAATCTTATCTACTGGCGACAATTAGATGCTTCTCGTAATTCAATTCAGATGGTAGGTCAAGCTAATTTTTCTCATAAAGAACTTCAAAATAAATCATGTAACCAGATTCAAGATATGTTAATGGAACAGAAAGGCATTAACTGGAACAATCTTCCTATATATCAGAAAAGAGGAAGTTGTTGTATTAAAATCAAAAATCAAATTGATGAAGTAATGACAAATGAGCAACAAAAATTTGGAGAAGATAAAGTAACAAAAATAGTTTCAATAGAAAAGAGTCGTTGGATTATTGATAAAGAAATTCCTATTTTTAAAGGTGATAATAGAGAATATATTGATAAGTTAATTAATGTAGGAGAATGAATTGCGTCTTTCATGAGGTGAGAAATATGTTTGAATTAGAATTATTTGATAAAATTCCAATGTCTGTTTATAAATTAATTTATGAACAAACTTTTGAATCACAAAGAATGCAAGATGAAGATGAATTATATTTTACACATGGAATATCTGATCCAAATAGTTGCGATTATCATATGATGGATTTTGAAACAACTGAAATTTTAGGTACATTTATGGATTTACGTCCAGTATCTCCAAATCAATTAAAGAGGATATTAATTTTAGGCTATTTATTTAATATGGTTTTTGGTAGATATTATACGGATAAAAATGAGGAATAATAAATGGATGAATTTACAGTAACCTTAGAATTGTTATTTATGGTGTTACTTAGTGGATGCGTATTAATTGGGAGGAATAAAGAATGAGATTGATTGATGCAGATAAAATAATTAATTCTCTTGGAAGTTCAGATGTAGATTTATACATATCTGGATTGATTGATGAACAGCCGACAGCTTTTGATGTGGACAAGGTTGTGGAGCAGTTGAAACAGTTAAAAATGAGATACTTCTTAACAATTGCAAATACGGGAGATGCCGATAAAGATTGTGCTTATAAAAACATTGCAAATACAATTGATAGAGCCATTGATATTATAAAAGGTGGTAGAGTTGAATGAGAGAAATTCTTTTCAGGGCAAAGTGGGTTGGAGACGATGAATGGGTTGAGGGATATTATCAGAAAAGACGTAACTTTTTAGGAAATGAAGAACATTTAATCTTCCATGTAGATAGTCATACGGTATGGGAATACACGGAAATTAATCCAGAAACCCTCTGCCAGTTCACGGGGCTTTATGACAGATATGAAAACAAAATTTGGGAGAACGATGTTTTAAAAACATGGTCTGATGAATATGCGCAAGTTAAATTCGGACTGTACAACACAGGTTTTGCTAGTGGTAATTGCAACCAAGGATTCTATGTTACATTTTCGGAAGATTCATATAACCGGCATGAACTAGGATATTGGTGTAAAAAAACTTATGTAAGAGGAAACATTTTCGATAATCCAGAATTATTACAGGAGGAAGCAGATGAGTAAATCTAGTGATTGATACACCAGAAACTTGTGTAGAATGTATATTTTGTCAAGAATACAGTACAAAAAGTAGAGAATATGCATATTGCTATGTGACCAATGGGGATAGCGAAAATGACATAAAACTAATTGACTGTATATACGGATATCGTCAATCTAAACCCGATTGGTGTCCATTGATAGAATTACCTAAAAAGAAAAATTGGGGAGAAATATTTAATGGAAATGTTAAAGGTTGGAATGATTGTTTGAGAGAAATTACAGGTAGTCAAAAAATTAACAGTTGAAAGTTTACTTTCAACTCATAAAATGGAGGGATTTATATGAAAAAGCATATTGATGTAGATTTTAATTGCGGAATGACAATTGAAGAAGCTGTTAAATACTTACACCAGTTGTCATATAAAACTGGTAAGGATTATTGTGGAGCTTTTAATGGTAATACTTTAAGTTCTGATATGACAGTAGATGAAGCATATGTTAAATGTATTGGTAAAACATTTAAAGAATTTAAAGATGAACAAGAAAAAATGAGACAAGATTTAATCAGAAGAGAAGAAGAACATAAAAAGAAAATTCCAGAACTAACAAAATATTGGATTAAAGAAGGACATAAAATTTTATCACAAGACAAATGGGACGAATGGGATAGATGTGTACCTATTAGATTAGGCGATCTGTACGAGGGAATGGAGCTAGGTCAATGTTTAGATATTATTAAAACTGTTAAGGATAATTCTATTGTCGCAGGTATTGAAGTAATGAAGAATCAAGGGCACTCAGGAATGTCTTGGGGACTTATGAAATCTATGATTTACACATTTTGTGATTGTGGTAATGAATTTGTTGAAACTTTAGATAATATGTAATTTTCCTAAGAGCGTTTCTGCTCAAGATTCCATAAAAAAATACAACTAAATAGATGTGAATGATAGATGTCTGTGATAAATATAGTACCAGCAGTTTGTGGAAGATGTCATACTGAACAGTTTTATACGATTGTTTATAGTTGGGATGCCAATGATAAATCAGAATTTCCAAAAAATGTTTGTAAAAAATGTAGCAAACTTTTAGATTTTGGTGATATTGATATAAATAATTGTAGTCCTGATGATAGAAAATATATGAGAATGGTTAAAATCTACTGCTATTGGACAGATCATTTTGCATCTGACTATGATTATTACATCACTCAAGATGAATTGGATAAAGCGGAGGAAGAAATGATTTCCAAAGGATTAATCACAAGTAAACAAGAAGAAAAGGAATATGAGGAAAAATATTTTGAACGATTAGAAAACAAGCATAAGAATAGAGGTGATAGTAATAGTACGCAAATCAAAAAGATTTACTAATACATGGTGGATTTTATGCAATAACTATGAAGATTATCTTAATTTCGCAAAAGAAATGTACAAATGGAAAGGTGAAGATGCCATATTTGGAGGTGATCAATTCCAAACAGAAGATTCATTATTTGATAGTGTGAGTTCTTGGATGGATGTATTTGAAGTTCCATATATATTAGAAGATCCTAATGATAAATACTCTGATGAGCATGAGATTAATAATCCATTGACTGATAAGTATGAAATTAAAAATAAACCAGAAGAGAATGAATATCCAGTAGTGGTTTATATGTATAAAGTGCAAGGTTATTTTAATATTGATTGGTTTAGTATTAAAGAATTGGAAAGTGAGGATAAATAATGCCAACAGGATATACGTCTTATATTAAGGATGGGAAAATAACATCTGGTAAAGAATTTTTGAAGCTATGTACAAGAGCATTTGGAATTGCCGTTGACTTAAAAGATGAATCTTTAGATGTTCCAACACCAAATCATTTTGAGCCACATCCTTATTATGAAAAAGCATACAAAGATTCTTTAATGTCAAGAGAAAAAGCGTATAGCATGACTCGTGAAGAAGTAAAAGAAGATATAATATCTAAGTATAATGATAATAAGGGCAGGGCAGAAAAAATACTTGAAGAATATAAAGATGAAGACGAAAAGTACCTAAAAGTACGAGAAGAAGTTGAAAAATGGACTCCACCAACACCAGAACATGAAAATCTAAAGAAATTTTGTTTAGAACAAATTGATATGTCATTGAATACAGATTTATATGAATGGTATGAAAAAGATATAAATAAGGAATTAGATACTTCTGATGATACAATTAAGAAATATATTAATATTTTAAGAGATAATGCAGATGAACAATTGAAAAGAGCATATAAAAAATATCAAGAAGAATTAAGGAGAGTAGAAGAAAAGAATTTATGGATGAAACAATTTTTAGATAGTTTGGAGAATATATAAATACATGAAACAAACGTTTCAAGGAGGTGATTTAAACGTCAAAAACTTGTTTTATTATATTTTTTATAGCTCTATGGATTATGAGTGGATTCATTTCTATTGTTTTTGCATACGCATATGATGTAAGAGGAGAAAAATATAATCCAAATTATCTTGATGGAGAAATGAAATATATAATATTATTCTCTCTTGGTGGTTGTATGACATTAATAGTAACCATAGTTGTTTTTATATCTGTATGGATTGATAAACACAAACCAAAATCAAGATTATTGACAAAATTTATATATTGGTTGGCAAATATTGGAGTTAAGAAAGATGGTGATAAGAAATGAAACGTGATCCAAAAGAAAGATTTATAAAAATACATATGGATTCTATTACTGTAAAGAAGATAAAACCTTTATTATTCTGGTACAAATGTGAAAAATGTAAGAAAGAATTTGTAAGAGAACCAATGTATAGTTGTAGCTATTTGGATGATTTTTGGGAGCATCACTACATATATCATGGATGTTCTCATTGTTTTCAAGATAAGAATGAATTTGTAACATGGTTACAAGATACAGGGAGATTATACACAGAAGAATCATTGAGAAAATTATGTAAAGAGAGAGGAATTGGTGAATGAGAGTTGCAGAACTTATAAGAAAATTAAAAGAAATCGGTTATGATGAAAACACTGAATTGACATTTAGCTGCACAGATGGTGAAACAGGTGAATATTACGTTATTCCATTTGAAGAAATTACATATGGAGAAGAATTAACTGGTGAACCGTATGAAAATGATGTAATAGATATTGAAGTAAATGTTGATTTAGTAGAAGAATATATCAAGGCAAAAGCAGAAGTTGAATTAGAGAAACAAACACAAAGAGTAATTAAAGCATTGGAGGATTGTAGTTTATGAGAACAATTTACGAATTAAATGAGAAAGATATTGTAAGTGTTGTAGCTGAAAGATTTAATACTGAATCAGATCTTGTTACTGTATCGTATAGTAGAATAACAAACAGTGAAGCAATAGACAAGTCAACTATTAAAATTACTATCGAAACAACAGACCTGGAAGTAGATGATGTAGTTTAATCCGATAAAATCTCGATTTCATGGAGTAAATAGATGGATAAAATATGGTACGCAGAGAGAATAAAAGAGTGTAAGAGTGTAAAACCAGAAATTATAAGACTTTTAAAGGAAGAATTTAAAATTTCTGACAAAGATTTTGATTGTATTATGTATGACCTTGAGTCGCAATATCATAGCACACCAGATACTTTATTGAGGATGGCAATTCTTAATAAATGTGCAAAACGTGGATATGATTATGAAGAATGTGAACATCATTTAGATTTAATAGGGTCATCAGGTATTGAAAAATTATTTAATCAGTACACTAAAAAGAAGATTCTACATGAATATTTAGATAGTGATCCGATGATTTTTAATGGAGATATTTTGATTACTGATCCATGTTATATCATAAGAGAAGATAGCAAGGAAGATTGGAATATCTGTTGTTGCGGATATGATATGGAGAAATTAGGAATAAATCATTATATGACACGTGATACGTTATATGGAGATTGGTCTTGCATTACATTTAATTCTGATACCAAAGAACCTATCGGAAGATTTTGTGCAGATGCAGGTTTGGTATCTGTTATGTTACTTGATGAAGTATTGAAATATAATCCAGATTATGACTGTGATTTAAAAGAATCTTTTACAGCAACTATAATCAGAGATTTCTATGGAACAGTTCAATTTGTTGTTAGACAAGATGAAAGCAAAGAAGAATATTATCTTGAAGTGATAGGTCATGGGATTAATAAAGTAACAGATAAACCAATCAATTTTATTGGAAAACAAACAGGATTTTAGAGGTGAGGATATGAATATTGCATATAAAATACTAATCTTGTTTACTATGATTTTCTGCCATATTGTAGATGATTATTATTTACAAGGATGGTTAGCATCTGCAAAGCAAAAATCATGGTGGGAAAATAACGCACCAGAGAAATTATATAAATATGATTACCTAGCAGCGTTGTTTATGCATAGCTTTAGTTGGTCATTTATGATTATGTTACCACCAACGATTGCGCTTATGATTATTGGTGGAGTATGGAAACCCATATTATTAATTGTTAATTTATTGATACATATGTTTGTAGACAATCTGAAAGCTAATGAAAAGAAAATTAATTTAATTCAAGATCAAATAATCCACGTTATTCAGGTTATTTTTACATGGTGGGTTTTAATTGGAATATTATGATGGGTGATGTTTTATGAATAAAAGAGTACATAAAAAGCGGTTAAAGAAACAAGGATTGTATGTAAATCCAAAAGAAACATGGAATCTGGATTGTAATATTGCAAAATATGTTCTTCCAAGATTAAAGATGTATAAGAAATTAACCATTGCTTATCCTGGATATGGCGAAGCGAATACACCTGAAAAATGGGATGAGCTATTAGATAAAATGATTTGGTCATTCGAGCAAGTTGCTAATGATTATAAGATATATATGTCTATAAATTTTAAGGATTCCGATTGGAGAGATAAATGCAAGGATCTGAATGATAAGATTCAAGAAGGATTAATGTTATTTGCAAAATGGTTTCAGTATTTAGGGTGGTGAGAAGATGAAAGAAATTTTAGGAAATAATCTTGAACAATTCTTTTTCGTACTAGATTATCCAAAAGAATATGGAACAGTATGTACATACAAAAGTAATAGATATGAAGTTTGGTTAATGGATGATGAAATATTTGATATGATTTCAGATATGTCAGAAGAAAAATTCGTGAAATATGCAGGTGAAGATGCTTGGTGGAGAAGTAGTAACGGTAGTGTATTATATTCACTTGATAAAGGAGAAGTAATAATCAATAATCAGAAAATGATTGGATGGATTAGAAAACCTTGGAATGAAGAAATATCAAAAGATATTAAATATCAATCATTATCAGAGTATCTATGTGAATTTATCGGAGCTTCTACACCTCATAATGTTGTGGCTTGTGCAATGGATTTAGCAAAATTCAACCATTTAACAATGGGTGAATTGTTTAAAAAATATGAACCAGTGGAGGATTAATTATGATTATTACAGGAATGAATCACTTTTAGAAAGTATGTTTAAAGAAATTAGTAGAATGGTGTTATGAAAATTATCCAGAAGATGAAGTTGATTTGAATGATGTATTTATTGTTTGGTCATGTAAGACTTTACAAAACTATAAATGTCTTGCTTTTACTACGGTTTCTGGTGATGGCATTTATGCTGAATATACATACAACGGCGATAAGCAAGAATTATATGAGGATGTATATAAAAAAGTAACAAACACTTGCATTACTGAGGAATAAGAAAGGATTAAAGAATTATGAAGAAATCAGAACCAAAATTAATCTTAAACTTACAAGTTGATAGTGAAGAACTTGATCAGAAAGTTAAACTTGCAATGGATAAGTATATAGAGGATGTAATTGTAGGAAATCTCGATGATGAGATTGAAAAGATTGTCACTAAAAGAATTGGAGCGTTAGTATCAGCAGATAGATGGAATCCAAATCGAAAAATTAAAGATAAAACATTAGACACATATGTAAAAGAAGCAACAGAGAAAGTTATTTGTGATGTAATTGATAAGAATATCAAAGATATTTTTGCGAAGAAAGTTGCGGAGATGCTATAGAATTATGAATGAACAATGTAAAATATGTAAGAAATATAAAGGTGATTGCGGTCACCATTTTAAAGATGATTTAGGACATATAAATTATGATATTCCATCTGAATATATATGTGATAAATATGGAAACTGTGTGTCTTTTGAAGAGACAAGAACGAAATATCAAATTGCACTCACAAATATATTGGAAAATGAATCAAAAATTCAAGCATATGTTAATACACAAGTATTAATCGAAGCTTTAACAAGAGTAATAAATGAAGACAAAAAGTAACATAAAATATTTCTTTCATCGTAGTCTTGAATATCCTTGATTTCACTGACTTCTGAAAGAGATAACGTAATCAGAATACATAGAATCATGTGGTTTTGGGACGCTGAAACCGTATAAATATTAGTGATTTAATATATCACATGAAAGAAATAATTGATCGAAGAAAGGAAAACATAGTCTCATGAGGTAAGCTGCGCAGCACTTTAGGGACGAATATGAATAATAAAACATTTAATCCATTAAATGTAAGCAGTAAATTTGCAATCTGTGGGCTACCAATAAGAGTAGATACATATAAAACTTGTAGTTTTGGATGTAAATATTGCTTTTCAAATTACAGAAAGATTATGGAATTTGAGAAACAATTACAAGTAGCGAATATCAAATCTGTAGAAAGAAAACTGGATAAAATACTTAACAAGAAAGAAGTAAATCCTGAAAATTTCTTAGATGTATTAATTTCACAAGGATATGACTGGCATTGTGGTGGAATGAGCGATCCATTTCAACCAGTAGAACAGAAACTTCAAATTACAAAACAGTTGATTGATATAACAAATCAGTATGATATACATATTTTGTTTAGCACTAAATCTGATACAACTTATAATTGTGATATAAAACCAGAATTACATACATTTCAATTGTCTGTTACTAACACTAATGATAGAGTAGATTTTGAGCCAAATGTACCAGATATTTCAAAAAGATACAAATTCTATAAATCTCTTAAAGAACGTGGATTTAAAGTAGGTATTAGAATCCAACCGTTTATCCCAGATATTTCCACATTAGACATAATAGAAAAATTTAAAGATGCTGATCATTTCACAATTGAAGGATTGAAACTTGTTCCACAAAATAAGCAACATAAAGATTACTTGCTTGAATTAACAGGATTACATCATTCTGATTTTACACAAATGGGATTATTGAATTTAAAACCAGAAATAAGAAATGAATTATATAAGCCATTTATTGATAAGCTGCAAGAATATGGAATCTCATATAGTATTGCTGATAATGATTTACATCATTTAGGAACGTCAAAGTGTTGTTGTGGAGACACTTTGATACATAAAAGTACAGATTTTAATAATACGTCAATGATATGTAGATATGGAATCAACTATACAAGAGAACAGTTAAATAAAGAACTTAAAAGGTGTAGTGTTGATTGTTGTAAATGTAATCAGTTATTTACATCTAATAGGCAAGAAGGATGTGTAACAGTACAGGATTTTTATAATAAGAGGTTCGATAGAAAATCAAGTCCATTTAGTCCTAAATTTCTGTATCTAAATTAAAAATAATCGTCAGAAAAATCACCCCATCCTTCAGACATAGCTTTAGAAATAAGTTCTAGCATAACAGCAAAAGATGGAATCCTTGCTTGCCCTCTTGATGGAATCATATTTCCATCGGATGTTCTCCAAATAAATCTATAACCTTCTTTTTCTTTATTATCTGAATATGGGTATATAACATGTTGTAAACATAAAAATTCCCCGTCTTTTGCTTGTTTTTTAATTTCGTTTAATATTTTTATTGTCATAATCAATTATCCTCTTGAAATTTTTCTTAACTAAATTAGATCATATTTTGTATAAAAAATCAAGAGGTATATTGATTTATCAAAAAATCTATCATTACAACCAAATAAAATGTTTATTAAGAAAGAAAGGGATAACAATGAAATGTGTAAGTAAGAAACAATATGAATGCATAAAATTAACAAAGGAAAATTTAAAAGAATTTTTAAGAATAGTTGAACCTTATCTTGATAGTAAATATGTCTTTATCCAAGATGATAATGATAAATATTGTCTTGTTAAACATTTTAAAGTGGAGAAATATTATTTTTACAATGATTGGTATGTTTTCGATTGGGACGAAGCAACGTGGGGACGTTATACAGACGAAGAATTTAAAGAAGAATTTGAATTATTAGATGAATAAAGGAATAAATAAATGAGAATATTTGATGAAAATAATTATTGTATACAACCAGTGCTAAATGTTGCTGATTTATCGGATGATAAAATTGTAATCTTATATCCGAAAGAATTTATTGGTGATCCAGTATTAGAAGAAAATATTCCTAAAATGATTTCAGTAGTTAGAGAATATATTAAAGAGTTTGAATCATATTTAATGTTTAAAAATATGATAGGAAATGCTAGATGGGATTCAGAGAAACTTAAATATGGCAATATAGCCTATGAGCACCAGGAAAAAGCAGATAAATTAGCAGAAAAAATGAACGAAGGTATTAGCCCTTATGGTTGGTATATTAATAAAGTAAATGATAAATTAGCGTTCAATGGAATTTCACAAGAAGTTGATTACGCCGTATGTTTAGAAAAGATTGAAAGGTGATTCACGATAGAAATTAAATTAAAAAATGGAAGTAAATTAGAGAATATAGAATCAAAAGATAGTAAACGTAGTAATTCCATGAGAATTAAATTTGGAGAATGGGAAACTACAACACAAGAAAATTCAGAAGAAGTAATGAAGAAACAAATTTTATATTATCAGGAGCACCCAGAAGAATTTCTTGAATTGATGGGGCATGATTTACACTTGTATTGGTATCAGAAATTATGGATAAAGTTTTTAGCAAAAATTGGGAGGTAAATTATGAATTTCGCAAGCGCATTATTTTCACTTAAAAGAGGACACAAAATCAGGAGAAAACATTGGACAGGTTGGTGGGAACTGGATGGTAATGAAGTTATGATGCACTGTCATGATGGTAGAATTATCAATATCAGAGATTCAGAAGATATTACATATACAATCGAGAACATGGCATGCGATGATTGGACTATTGCTGATAATTGTGGAGTAAAGGGAGAAATTTAGATCAGATGAAAGTTCCCTTTCATCGTAAAAATTACGTCTTTTGAGGTGTATTTTTGACCAAAATATGCCTTAAAAGACACATATGAGGTGATAAATGAATGAATAATGTTAAAGTTACAAAACAATTTGTAGAATATTCAAAGGAATTAGCAGAAGATATTCTTGGATATAATAGATGTTTTCATTATGGTCATATGGATAACGGAACAAATAGAAAACTAATATATCATATCAAACGTTGTGAGAAACTTTTATCAGAAACGGAGAAATAAATTATGATGCAAGCAGTTGAAGTATTGTTGTGCTTTAATAGAAATTATATGACAACATATAATTTTAATACAGATGAAATATTTCAGTCACCAAATAAAAGTGTAAGATTTACTTCATCACAAATAGAAGCTGTACAAACTTGTATTCCACCAGAAACAAGAGCGTTTATATTAATACCGAATCATCAATATAAGACTTTTGAAGAGTTAGTATATCATTCAATTTTAAAAAATCCTGAAATGTTTGGAAGAAATTGTGTGAAAGGTGTTGAAAGTTATATGCGTTTTCATGGATTAAATGAATTACCAGATTATTCAATTAAGTTTAAACAATGTTTTTATTGAATAACGGAGGATGTATGAGAGGTAAACGATCAGGATTAAAATTTGTAGATGATTCATTTGACAATTGGTGTATTGAACATGAAGAAGAAATAAATGAGATTTTACAGCCATTTATTAAAATGCCTAGTAAAACTAGAGAGATTAAAAATCCGTCTATTTATGTATCATCAAAAAAGGAGTTATATGATTAGAACAGAAAAAGTAAATACATATCAAGTAGTTTCTAAAATTCTTCCACCATATCTGGTTAAGAATCTCACAGAAGATGAGCGTATTTGCCCTGAATGCAATGGATTGGGATTAAAGGTAAATGACAACATATATGGGATCAAGGGAGATACATCTGAGTTAGGCAGAAAATATATGTTTCCATACAAACATCAGTCGTTATCATTTTGCCAAAGTTGTTACAATGGGGTGCAACGGTTATGCCCTTATTGTGGTAAGCCATACAAACGACAATCATATTTACATTGTGAATGTGATGGACAAAGGCAAGCAGATAGAGAAAAGAAATTAAAAGAATGGAAGAAAATAATTAAAAATGCAGTAGAAGCAAAAGAATCAGAAGTAACTACAATGCTTTATTGTGAAGAAAACGGTGACTTTTATGATACTGTTGATGATTTCTTTGAAGCTTATACTTGGCACGAAAATGATTTTGATGTAAGACCTTCTCGATTATGGGTAACAACGGAAGAAAGTATACACATGGATGCAAATAATCTTATTGAATATGCTTGTAGCGATTTGCACGAAGATGCATTTGAGCAGTGTGATACAGATGGATTACAGAAATTACTGGATAAATGGTGCAAAGAACAAACAGGAACAAGCACATATTATCCATGTTACAAAGAATATGTGATTATACATTGGGAGAATTATTGATATGATTTTGATTGAAGGTAATTGGGAAGAAGTCAATGATCTTCAAGATGCTGCTTGTCTTGTAAGAAGTTATTACAATTCGGATTTGGCGGATGAGATTGAGAAGCTAACACCGATACATAGCGATGAAGAATATCAGGAATTGTTAGATAAAGTTTATGATTTAGAAAAAGAAAATGAAGATTTGCAAGATGAAAATAATGTTCTTGATTTGCAGAATGATGAGTTGAGAGAAGAAATTGAGAAGTTGGAGGATACATTACATGAAATCGAATAGGACAAATACAAAAGAAAATGAAGTCATGATGATAGTAGAAAGTATTAATACATATAAGAAAGTATTAGAAGATACAGAGGTAAATGTTTGTACTGGTATGACTGAATCTGAGAAGAAAGCATATAAATTAGGCATTTATAATTCATTTGCTGTAATTAATGATTTCCTTGACCAGAATTTAAACGAAGATGTACCTCATTATACTGTATTATTGCGTGATGATATTAAATCAGAAGAGTTTACAATTGATGATTTTAAGAAATGGACAGAATCAAGAGAACATGGATTAGTCTGAAATTTTCATTTCATGGAGGGAATATAATATGAAAAATACGTTAATTATCAGTGCTTATACATGCTGTGGTAAGACATACGCAAGTGAGCATATGAAAAATTATGACATTTTGGATGTTGATATTCGTAAATTTAAGACCATAAAGCGATTACCAAACGAAGAAGAAATTGAAAAAGAACGTCAATGGTGGGAATCAAGTCTACATCTTATGTCTACAGAAGCACATCTAAATCAATTCAAACAACAAATTATCAGTGTCGATAATCCAAATTTTCCAGACAATTTTATCCAATATATAAAAGAGAATATAGGTAAAGTAGACGTTATATTTGTAGATAGCGAAATTAAGATTAGACAATGGCTTAACGAAGCAAAAATTAAATTTGTGACAATCTATCCTTGGAGTAGTTGTTTGTCTGAATGGGTTGGAAGAATGTATTTACAGAATTATCCTGATTTGATTATCAAAAACAAAATTAATGGATGGCATCATGAGGTATACCCTGTTAAAGAGCCATATGGAGATCAACTAATTCGATTGTCTCACGGAAAATACATTAGTGAGAGATTTATTGACGATTGTTTTATTTTAGGATATGGAATAAACGGAGGAACAGAGAATGAAAGTAATTTCAAATAATTATAAAAATCAACCCAGAAATCCGCATCAAGTACCAGAACAAACTAAACGAAGAGTAGAAAAAGTAAAAATAAAATGTGAAAATTGCGGATCAATTCTTGAAGTATCAAGGGAAGATACTCATACAGGGTATCTAGGATTACCACATGTAACATGTCCATGTTGTAATTATGAAATGGACATTGAAGAATTTGAAGATGATGCGATTGATATTTGTGCGTCAAACGTAAAATATCCTACGCATTTTACTGTATCAAGTAAAGATTTTAGAGCTATTGAAATTTCAGATGAAGAAATTAATAAATGGATTCAACAAGGAATTGAATATTTTAGAGGAAACCCAGAAGCATATTCTTATTTTATGGGTTCTGGTAACAGTATGATACATATGTACAAATTCGATGAGGATAAAGAATACTATGTCGTAGTGTCAAAAGATTATGAATCAGGTGAAATTGAGTTTGAAGATGAGGATTATGGGACTAATTAAAACTCTGATTTCATGGAGAAAGTGAGAACATTATGAGTATAAACGAAGATTTTCAAATTCTTGCGAAAAAGTTGGACAATTGTGAACTACTTACAAATTACAATCTGAATGTATTAAATGAAGATATGATGTTGTTACAAAATGCTTTTATTGGAGCGTTAGTTACAAGAGATATTTCTGAAATGGAATGCTTATTGAATAATATAAAAGAACTTGCATACAGAATGAAGAATACATTAAAGAGAACAGAATCAATAGAATCACCAGATGTATTGGCTTCAAAATTTGTAGCGACTTATGATATTTTTGAGAAGATTTCAAAGATTCAAACAAAGAAATAAATAGTGTAGACATGGTGTGATTCTATATGTAGAAATATAGAATGGTAGGGTTCAAGTCCCTACCTACACATTCAAAAATAAATATGAAAGGAGAATAATTATGGCAAATATACCGCCAAAGAATCAAAGATTTGAAAGTGGCGAAATTGTGTTTTGGTGTCATCAATGTGGACATAAATATTCAGTTCATTATGGAATTGTAGATGAACAGTATAAATTTGGCGTTTATATTGATTATCTCTCACCAAGAGAACGTAGAAGAATCTATTCTGACTATGTAAAAGGTATTCCGATTGATGAATTTGAAACAGAACAAAGATTTCACAAACTTCCTAAGAATTGGAGTTATGATACAAAGCTATTTGAGATTAAACAAGATCCATTAACAGATGAAGAGATTAATTTTAAATTGGACATTAACAAACCAGAAACATTAAAAGAAGCATATAATAAAGGATTCTTAGTAAAACGTGCGAAAATCTTTCATGGAGAAATTCGTTCAGAGATTACTAATGATGGTTGGAGAATACATAAAGGGTATCCGCAAGATTGGGGAATCAATAGGACTCCAAATTATACAACTATAACTTGCTCAAAAGTATATCGCACATATGATGAAGCACAGAAAGAAGTAGATGAACATATTGCGGAATATAAACGTCAAGCTGCTTTATCTGATTACGATTGGTCTGTTGAGCAGATTGATAAGATATTAGGTTATTATAAGAACATTTGCGATTTAACTGATAGTGAAGTAAAACAGTATCGTGATTGGATATTATCACAAGATGATATAGAGAATATAGAAGTAAGAATCCATTTCGGAAATCTCGAATTTCGAAATTGGAACAAACATAAGAAATGGCATGGTATAGAAACTAATATGTGAGGTGGATTATGAGAAATATAGATAGATTTAGAGCAATGTCACTTGAAGAACTTGCACCATATTTAGTTTATAGAACTATGATCAATAAATCAGAAGTTTGGTGTAGTCCTAGTGGATATACGTTTAGTAATAAAGATGCTGCGATTGAGAATTGTATTCATTGGTTAGATAAAGAATATCATAAGGAGAATTAAAAGATAAGAGTAAATAAATTCTGAATTTCATGGAGAAGTATATGATAGAAAAATATCAATACAATACAAAATATAAAAATGAACATTATAATGAGTACATAAAAGAGTGTGAAAAGTTATATGGTTCACCATGTACACTTGATTTACAGAAAGAGTGTGATGTAAAAATGTTCCATGATCTTGTAGCTATTGATGAAGCAAGAGTACCAGATGCATACGATATAAAAGTCTTTATGGTGATTCCTTGTAGATGGCACAAAAAGAAGAGAATTAATAAAAAGATGCTAAAGAAACATGGACATCCAAATTATGTTCATAAGTTTGAAACTGTAAAAGGGTGGAGGTTACATTCATATACAAATGGAGAATTTGAATTTGTAAAGGATGGCGATAAGTTATGAAAGATGTTAAAATTGCAAGATTTGTAGAATTAATCACTAAAGGCAAAACAGCAATCGAAGCTGCGAGAGAATCCGGTATATTACATTTACTAATGGATGAAGTATTGACAGAATTATCAAAAGAAGATTATGAATCTGATTGGGATAAATTAGCGAAAGCGATTATGGGAGAATGTGTATGATTAAAAATGAAAAAGATAGTGTTTATCTAATTACTCATTCCTATGGAGAAGTAATAGATGGAATTACATATGATGAAGAATCAGCAAGATATTTTGTCGATAAAATGAATGAGAAATATAAATTATCTATGAAGTGTTTTGAGTGTCGTAAAGATTGGTTTGAAACTGGTGAAGAAACTTGCGATAATGCAGAAATTCATTTCAATGGTAGCAATCATGGTGATAGATGCACAGTATTTTGTGTAAATGATGTAAACGATAAGCTAAATAAGAATTATATCGAATCACCTTTTGAATATCATTACCAGAAAATTGACGTACTCGATGTGAAGAAAATGTTAGGAGAATAAATAGTATGACAGCACAGATTTGTGAAACGTGTGTACATAAGCATGATAGATGTTATTGTAGTCTGAATAGTACATGTGATAAGTATGAGAAAATTCAAATGGTAGAAAAGAAATCATGGGAAGAATTTAGGAATAACGGATTGCTTTGGTGGATCAATATGATTTTACATACATTCGGATGGGCGATTTGTGTAGTTATTGAAGAAGACGGATCAGTTTCAAATGCTTATCCTGCTAGAGTAAAATTCAGAGGATTTGCAGAGAAGAATAATACAGATGGTTATATTAAAGTCAGTCAATATTTGAAAAACAATGTGGGCGAGCTTGTAAAAGAAGCGAATGATTAAGGAGAAAGGAGTAGTTGAGTGGGTAAAGAACACGAAAATTGGTATTGGGAGGTAGAAGAATTTCCCAATGCTTTAGTTGGTAAATTACATTTTACTCAGTTCTATGATGATGAAGTAATCCTGGAATGGCAACAAAACAATGACAAAAAAGATGATTTCTACTATATTTCAAAGTTGATGGAAGTAGAATATGATTCTATATACGTTCCTTCTGAAAGTCCCGATGAAGCGATGGAACAGTTTATTGATATGATTGAAGATCACATTCAAGATCAAATTTTTTTCTATGAAGACATGTTGGAGAAATTTAAAGAAGAGAAATTGTAAAGGAGATTGAATAAATGGCATGTGAGAAATATACAAACTGTGAATATTGCAGAAAAGATTATCATTGTCCATACGATCATATGGGAGATGGAAGTCCTTGGTGTAGAGAATTTCAATGTACAGTAGATAATTGTAAAAGATATGAATGTATATCATACGAAGAAGAATTATTTGAGATACGAGGATATTGAAAGGAGAATAAATACATATGAATTATAGTAACAATATTACAATTCAAAAATTTATAGAACAACTGGTTGAAGTATTGAAATACGAGAATATATATCGAGAACCAAATGGCAAAAAGCTTGATATCCCGTTTTTAGTATCTGCATTGTGGCAAGATTTAATGAATAACTATGAATGTTATAATGAATTTTGTTCTGATTTAAGAGATTGTTATAATTATGATATTGTAATTGGAGATGATAATTATTGTATCTGTAAGGTAAATGTATTTCTTTACAATGAAACTGAAAATAATAATTGGAAATGTGCAGAAGAATCAGATTTTAGATATGAAATTACATTCAGTTACGATGAACGTAATTGGGGAGATTGTGAATGTAGTCCTGGCGATCCAGATTATAGAGAAGATAAACATTGTTGTGGTCATGGATGTGATTGGGAAGCTCCAAGTGTCGAAGTAAGAAAAAGTTTTCTTGTATCAAACCACTCATGGAGTGGAGATGAACATGATTATTGGGACTTTGAAGATAAATTTTATGAGAGTGATAATGAAGAAAAACAAAAGAAACTTCTAGCAGAAAGAGAATGTAAGATTAGAAATCTTAAAGAAACTATTGAAAATGCTCAGAAAGAATTAAAAAAGTTAGAGAATTTATAAACAAAGGAGATGATAATGTAAAAATTACAAGAGTAGAACAACAATTTATAAAGAAAAATAATCCGATCTTCAAGATAGTAGACCAATATTGTCTATATTCCAAAAATGTTTATAATGAAGCAAACTATATTATGAGACAAGAGTACATAAAGAATAATAAAATATTAAATAGTTATACTATTCAGAAATTAATGCAATCTATGGAGTGCTATAAAGAATGTGGGTCGCAAGCTGCACAAAAGACAATTCAATTAGTAGATAAAAATTGGAAATCGTTTCTTGTAGCCATTAAAGATTGGAGTAGAAATCCTAGTAAATATTTAGGAAAACCTAAACTTCCTAAATATTTAAAGAAGGACGGGAAACAAGTATTTATGTTAAAAAACATTCAATGTTCATTAAAAGATGGATTATTTAGAATATCGTTTAAACCATTTAAAGGATATACGGTAAAAACACATGCAAATGGAAAGTTAATGCAATGTAGATTCGTACCAAAAGGGTTGTACTATGTAATGGAAATTGTATATGAAATTGAAGTACCAGATATTTCAGAAACTTCTGAAAGAATAGTTGCTATAGATATTGGAGTTGATAATTTCATAACTATGGTAAACAACATTGGCGAGAATCCAATAGCTGTTAAAGGTGGAGTTATTAAGTCAATCAATCAGTTTTATAACAAACGAAAAGCTGCTATTCAATCAGAATTGAAGAAAGTAAACGGAAAAGATTGGTCAAAGAAATTACAGAAACTTACTGATAAAAGGTATGAGATGATTAAATACCAAATGCATTGTATAAGTAAATATGTAGTTGATTGGTGCGTCTTATATGGAATTGATACTTTGATTGCAGGACATAACAATAACTGGAAACAAGAAAATAAAGGTATGCAAAATTTCACATATATTCCTTATGAATTATTTATACAGATGCTTGCGTATAAATGTGAGAATAATGGAATTAAGTTCATAGAGAATGAAGAATCATATACTTCTGGAACATCATTTTTAGATAACGAAGATCCTATAAAAGAGAATTATAGAAAAGAACGTAGAGTTTATAGAGGATTATTTGTTTCTAATGATGGCAAGAAGATAAACTCAGATGTAAATGGAGCATATCAAATAATGAAAAAGGTAATTCCTGATGCTTTTAGCAAGGGAATAGAGGGTGCAGGTTTACACCCAACGATTATTAGCTTGGAGTGTGCTAGGTAAATAACGTGAACGTATTATAAAAAACACGATGAATCTTTCGTTTCAGATAGATAGGATGTGAGAAAATGAAACCGATTATTAGCCCTTTGGTGATTTATTTCGCTAGTAGAGTAGATTCTTTGAAAATTCTTGCTGGATGTATTTTAGTATGTTGCATAATTGCGATATTTATAGCATTCATTGAGGGTGACATAGAATATGGATCTGTATTAACTCATAAAAATTTTATGAAAAAATGCGTAATAACATCTATTATCAGTGCAGTTGTTTTAGTTATTACTCCAAGCACTGAAACAATATATACAATGATGGTAGCAAATGAAATTACACCAGATAATATTCAAACAATTGGCAAAACTGGTAAGAATGTAGTTGATTATATTACAGATCAGATTGACAAGATTGTGAATGAGGATGATGAAAAGGAGAATAAATGATTAATGTAGTAGAAGACATTGTTAAAATTATGAAATATGACAAATCACATAATTTTAAAGTTGTAGTTGAACCAAATGGAATTACAGTATCGCTTAGTGAAGGAAGCTTTGATGAGGTCTTTGATATTCCAATAAAATATGATTGTTCAGACGGAATATATATTGATAATGAAAAGCAAAAGGGAGTAATTGGTATTTGCGACATTAATATTGTTAAAGATATTATGGAATATCTTGAAAAACATATGAATGAACTTGATGAGTTATGTACTCAATGTGATTGGTCAGGTAGACAGGAAGAAAATTAAAATCCAAATTTCATCGGAGAATACAAAAATATGAATGATGGTTATAAAAAATGGAATGAAACGATTTGTCAAATGATTGACAGAAATTATAATGTAGAATGCACTGGATGTCGGGATGATCTTATGTTTAGCAGTAATTTTATTAATTCGACAAAAGACATAATGTTTTATAAAAGATATAAAAATGTAAAGTTAATACATATTATGGGATTATTTGAACAGTTTCATTTTCAAACAGAAGATGGTGAGTTATTAATACTTCCAGGACGATACATTATTTCAATTTTACCAGTAAAAAATAAAGAGAAATAAATCTTGTAGATTCAATCGAATCGAATTTTCCAAATAAATTGAAATTAAATAGAGAAATAAAAATGGGTGGTTAGCAGCATACCCTTGGGATTTTGCACCCATAAATCACTGTTGACATAGAATTTTATCATAGATTTAATTCCATGTTCCTACACTCAAATATGAGTGTGTTCACATAAATGTTATTACATGTTAAAAACAAAAAAATAAAAATCACAGGAGGATTTAAAACTATGGCTTTTAAAGTACAAAAAGCAGTAAGAGAAAAAATTTATACAAAGGTGGCACTTATGGCACCGTCAGGTGGTGGGAAAACATATTCTGCATTAAGATTAGCCACTGGAATGCGTGAAGAACTCGAAAAAATCACTGGAAAACCTTGCAGAATTTTACTTGCTAATACAGAGGGTGCAAGAGGTAGATATTATGCAAATGAATTTGATTATGACATTGTTGATCTTGTAGAACCTTTTAACCCAGAACAGTTTTCTGATGTAATTGATTTTGCAGTCGAAGAAAAATATGACATCTTAATTATGGACAGTACGTCACCTGAATGGGATGGCAAAGGTGGTTGTCTTGAATTACAGCAAAAAGCTGGTGGGACATATCAGGCATGGGCGAAAGTAACTCCAAGACATGATGCATTTATCAATAAGCTTGCTACAAGCCCAATTCATTTAATCGCAACTATGAGAGGAAAAGATCAGTACGAAATTGAAAAAGATGATAGAGGTAAAACAAGTGTTAAAAAACTTGGAGTAGGAGCAAAACAGAGAGATGGGTTTGAATATGAATTTACTTGTACATTTACAGTAGATCAAAAAACTCATATGGCTGAACCTCAGAAAGATAATACTCATATTTTTGAGAATGATAATGCAACATTACTTACAGAATCTCACGGACAGAAAATTATCAAGTGGGCTAATACATCGGATATTGAACCAACAAGACCTAAATTTACAGCATCTACAGCTCAAAACGTAGAAGATGATATTATTTCCATCAAAAAAGAAATTATCTCTTTTTGCACGAAACTTGGTGGCACAAAAAATGTAGAGTTAATGAATGCTCTGAAAGAATATGTTCCAAGTGGCAACCCAAATGCAATTAAAGATTTAGAAGCAGCAAAAGAATGTTTAGCAAAAGTAAAAGAAATCAAACCAGTACAGGCGTAATTATAGGAGGAAAATATAATGAATAAGGTAATGTTAATGGGAAGAATGACAAGAGATGCAGAAGTAAGATACACACAGGGGGAAAATTCATCCGCAGTTGCGAGATTTACTCTGGCTGTAGATCGAAGATTCAAAAGACAGGGTGATGAACAGGCTGCCGATTTCATTAGCTGTGTGGCTTTTGGAAAAACCGCAGAATTTATTGAAAAATATGGACATCAGGGTACGAAGTTTGTTGTAGAAGGACGTATTCAAACTGGAAGTTATACAAACAAAGATGGAATTAAAGTTTATACAACTGATGTCATTGTAGAACAGGTAGAATTTGCAGAAAGCAAAAATTCTTCTGAAAACTCTACAAGTAATGTTAATAAAACACCTGCTCCTGGAAGTGATAAATTCATGAGTATTCCAGATGGTATTGAGGAAGAACTTCCATTTAACTAAAAGAGGCAGATATGGCAGGTAAAAAAGAAAAAGAATATATCTGCGCATATAAATATTGTTTACACCACGGGGACAGAGTTAAAGACTCTGAATCCGTGGTTATTAATAGAAAACATTATCATTGGGATTGTGCAGGTATGAAACAAGAGATTACTGATTGTGTCAATACATACATGAGCTATATAGAAGATAAGACAAAATATCCTATTGCTTATAGAGCAATAAACACAATGGTTTTTAAAAATAGAGTCCCTATAGAATACATTAGAAAAAATATTGAGTCGTCAAAATTGTATTATTCTCAAAAGCCAGTGCAAGTTTTGTATGGCATCAGAAAGTTATTTTATGAGCAAGAATTTAAAGTATAGGTGGTGAGTAGATGCTAATTGATAAAAAAGACATTGAAAAAGCGAAAGAAAAGCTAGGTGACAAAAACGCTTTTTTAATAGCTGAATTGCTTGAACTGGATAATTTTGATGAAAAAAATTTAAAAGCATGTTGTCCATATCATAATGAAGATACTGCAAGCTTTATTTACAATAAAAAGAATTATACTTTTCATTGTTTCGGGTGTAATAAAACAGTTGATATCATTGATGTTTTAATGGAAAAAGGAAATACATTTTTAGAAGCGGCAAAATATTTATTTGATAAAGCAAATGTCGAATATAGCTTTGGCGAAAAAGATGTAAAAACTAGAAGGAACTATAGATATCCACACGAAGAACCGTTAAATGGTAAAACCAATGTCCTTGAATATTGGGGTAAACGAGGAATTTCAAAGAATGTAATTGATTATCTTGACATTAGAGAAGATTTACATGGGAATGGAGTATTTAATTTCTATGACACAAATGATGTTCTAACAATGGTCAAATATAGACCTGCAAGAACAATAGAAAAACATTCAGGACAACCAAAAACATGGTGTCAAAAAGACTCTGATACATCGGCTTTATTATTCAACATGAATAGAGTCAATACATCAAAACCATTATTAATTACAGAAGGGGAGACAGATTGTGCAAGTGCTATTGAGGCAGGATATATTAATACTGTAAGTGTTCCCCTTGGGGCAGGAAACCTTCATTGGATTGAAGAGAACTGGGATTGGTTAAACAATTTTGATTCAATTATTATCTGGTCTGATAATGATGAAGCAGGCATTAAAATGAGGAAAGAGTGTATTTACCGTTTAGGAACATGGAGAACAAAATATATAACAGCACCAGAATATTTTGAAAAAGAGAATGGTAAAAAAGTTCCAATAAAAGATATTAATGATTGCTTACAAATAGGTGGCAAAAAATTTGTGATGAATCTCATTTCAGATGCAAAAGATGTGCCAGTAAAAAGTGTTGTTGATTATTCTGAAATTGAGGAACTTGATATTTCTCAAATGGATGGAGTTAAGACAGGGATCAAACCATTGGATGAAGAATTGTTGAAAATTTTCTATGGAACATTAACTGTTCTATCTGGAAGACCTGGTAGTGGAAAAACTTCAATTATAGATCAGACAATTGCAAGAACAATAGATGATGGCAACCCTGTATTTTTGTTTTCAAAAGAAATGCCTGAAAGAATGTCTGCTAATTGGTTCAATACAATTATAGCAGGTAGAAGAAATATGGTTGAAAAAACAAGTAGAGACAATCGAAAATATTACATAGTACCTCAATCTATTCAAAAAAAGATGCAAACGTATTACAACAAAAAATTGTTTATTTATAGAGATGATGAACCTAATGATGTTGATTCAGTTTTGAAATCCGCAGAAGAATGTGTAAGAAAGTTTGGATGTAAATTGATTGTGCTTGATAACCTTATGATGATTGACCTGAATTGTGCAGAGAGTGATAAAAATACGGCTCAAACAAATTTGATTAATTCTTTGATTAAGTTTGCTGCAAAATTTAATGTAGCAGTAGTTTTGATTGCTCACCCAAGAAAAACACAAGATACCAATTCTGACATTGAAATGTATGACATATCTGGAACTTCTAATATTATTAATCTTGCTATGAGATCCATAGGTCTAAGACGAGTTTCCAAAAAAGAAAAAGCTGATGCAAAATCAAAATGGCATAACTTTGATGTAGTACTTACAGTGATCAAAGATAGGTTATTAGGAAAAGCAGATTTCCAAATGGGTTTATGGTATGACTTAACTTCTCGAAGGTTTTATACGGACTATGAAGAATATGATGCTCAATTTGCTTGGGATAGTGACATATATGCAGATAAATTACCATATATAGATAGGTCTGTAGATAATACATTTCCAGACCAATAAGGAGGCTGATTATTATGATGGATGAAGAACTGGATTTTTTGCTTGGAACAATGCAATGGTCATTTTCAAGATTAAACTCATATTACAATTGCCCGTATGAATGGAAATTACATTATCTCGAATGTAATAAATCTGAAAATGGATTTTTTGGTGAATACGGGTCACTTGTTCATAAAATTCTTGAAAAGTATGAAAAAGGGGAACTCTCATTATTTGAATTAAATGAATATTATGAGGAACATTTTAATCAAGACGTTCCTCATAATGCTCCACCAAATAAATTTGTAGACATTAGACAGTCTTATTATGATAAAGGTATTGATTATTTCGATAATATTGATTTAGCTTTGGAGAATTATGAGATTCTTGGTGTCGAAGAAAAAGTTGAATTTACTATTAATGGCAAGGATTTTATAGGGTATATAGATTTACTTGTTAAAGATAAAAAAACAAATGAGATTATTATTATAGATCATAAATCGGCAAGTTTAAAAATTTTAAAGAACGGTAAGATTAGCAAATCTGATCAACAACATTTCTTAGAATTTAAACGACAACTCTATTTATATTCAATCCCAGTGATAAAAAAATATGGTTCAGTATCAAAACTGAAATGGAATATGTTCAAAGATCAAAAATGGATAGAGATTCCTTGGGTTAAGGAAGAATATGACGAAGCTATTCAATGGGCGAAAGATACACTTAGTCTCATTGAAAAAGAAAGTAAATGGAATCCAAATCCAGATTATTATTATTGCCATTATTTGTGTGGTCAACGTAATCATGCTTGCGAATATAAACCCAAACCTACTGGTAAAAAACAACAAGAAGATAATAGACAATATAACCCAGAAACGGACACGTATGAGTAGGAGATATTATGCAAAATTATCATAAACACACATCTTATAGCAATGTTTTAGTTACTGATTGTGCTGCATCATATGAGGAATATATACAAAGAGCAGTAGAATTAGGGCAAAATGTAATATCAAGCGTAGAACATGGTTATCAAGGGAATTATTACGTTCCATACGAATTGGTTCAAAAGCATAATGATAAGCTTTTGAAAGATGTAGAATCTGGATTATTAACCCAAGAGCAGTTTGAAAAGAAGAAACTTAAATTTGTGTTTGGAGCAGAAGCATATTGGGTAAAAGATAGATTAGCAGAATATTCCAAAATAGATAAAAAAACAGGTAAAGAAATTCCGAATGAATTTGTCAAAGACAGAACTAATTGCCATATAATTTTATTAGCTAAAAATGAAGAGGGACGTAGAGATATTAATGAAATTCTTTCTGTTGCAAGTATAGATGGGTTTTATGGACAACCAAGAATTGACATCAATCTTTTATTAAATGTAAAACCTGAAAATATCATGGTAACAACTGCTTGCTTGAAATATTGGGCTTACAACGACATTGATGAGATTACAGAAAAATTATATAGGCATTTTAAAGATAATTTCTTTTTGGAGATTCAGTATCATAATACCGATATTCAAAAGAAAATAAATAAAAGAATAATTGATTTGCATGATAAATTTGGGATTAAATTAATTCTTGGTTGTGATAGTCATTATATATATCCAGATCAATATAAGGAAAGAGATAATTATTTAGAAGCAAGAGGTATCACATACGATGAAGATGAACAAGGATGGTATATGGATTACCCTGATGAGCAAGAAGCTCGTAGAAGACTAAAAGAACAAGACATTTTAACCGATGAACAAATTGATGAATGTATTAAAAATACAGATATTCTTTTAGATTTTGATGATATTGTTTTAAATAAAAACATAAAGCTTCCTAAAAACTATCTTTTTAACGGTGAATGGGTAAGGGATAAATCACAAGAATGGAGAGATACAACATTACATAATTTAGTATATTCAAAATGGAATGAAATTAAAAATACTGTATCTCCTGAAAGATATAAAGAATATGAAAACGGCATTAAATATGAATTAAATGCGATTATTGATACAAAAATGTCTGATTATTTTCTCATAGATTATGAGCTTGTTAAAACTGGCGTTGAGAATGGGGGAATCATTACAAAAACAGGAAGAGGAAGTGGAGTATCCTATTATGTTAATTCATTATTAGGTTTCAGTAACATTGATAGATTTATTTCACCTGTAAAGTTATATCCAGATAGATTTATTTCAAAAACGAGAATTTTAAAAACAAAGAGTTTACCAGACTTAGACTTGAATTTAGGTACTCCTGAAATTTTTGCAGATGCACAAATCAAAGTAATGGGTGAAGGGCATGCATATCCAATGATATCATATAAGCCTTTACAAGTATCATCAGCATTCAAGCTATATGCAAAATCTCAAGGATTAGATTTTGAAATTTCCAATGAAATTACAAGTCAGATCAAAGAATATGAAAAAGCTTTGAAAAATGCAGAAGATGATATGAAAGATTCTATTGATTTGTATACTTTTGTAGATAAAAAATATAAAAGTTATATAGATGAAAGCAAAAAATATAGAGGAATTATCAATTCAAAATCTCAAGCCCCCTGCGGATATTTGATTTATGATGGAGATATTAAGCGAGAAGTGGGTTTAATTAGGTGTAAATCCGAAGCGACAAAAAAAGAAGTAATAACCACTGTTATTGATGGAATGGTTGCAGAAAACTATAAGTTTGTTAAGAATGATTTACTAAAAGTAGATATTTGGCTTACAATCAATAATATATTCAAAGAAGCTGGAATAAAAACTCCTACAGTTCCAGAAATGACAAAACTTATAGAGAATGATAAAAAAACATGGGACGTATATTCCAGTGGTTATACTCTTGGAATTAATCAGTGTGAATCTTCATTTGGTGTACAATGTTGCAAAAAATATAAGCCACAAAATATGATGGAATTAACATCTTTAGTTGCTGCTTTAAGACCAGGATTTAAAACACAGCTTAATAATTTTTTAAATAGACTACCATATACAACAGGTGTTACAGAGCTAGATAACCTTTTAAAAGATTCTTTTCACTATATGATGTACCAGGAATCTATTATGACTTATCTTGGATGGCTTGGAATTGAACAAACAGAGACATATGCTATTATCAAGAAAATAAGTAAAAAGAAATTTAAGGAAAAAGAATTAGCAGAATTAAAGGCTAAGTTGCTTAAAGGATGGGTTAAAAATGTTGGTAGTGAAAATGGTTTTGAAAAGACTTGGGAGATCATAGAAGCCGCATCAAAATATTCTTTCAATGCCTCTCATGCTTTGAGCTACGGTTTCGACTCTGTATATGGAGCATATTGTAAAGCTCATTACCCATATGAATTTTATGCCGTAATGATGCAACATTATTCAGATAAAGGTGATAAGGATAAAGTTTCCGCATATAAAAAAGAAATGTTTGAATATGCAAAAATACGAGTTGGATCATATAAATTTGGATTAGATAACCGCAAATTTTCCATTGATAAGAATAATGGATGTATAAATCCATCTCTATCGTCTATTAAAAATTTCTCAACAGCAATTGCAAATACATTATATGAGCTAGGTAAAGGCAGTTATTCTAACTTATCTGATTTATTTGTATGTCTTAAAACAAATGGCATTGCCGATAGCAGAATAAAAGATCTTATTAATATTGATTATTTTTCAGACTATGGTGATATTAAATATCTTCTAAACTATTTTGATGTTTTCATGAAATTTTATAAGAATAAGAAATATCTATCACAATTTAAAAAAGATAAAGCGTTTGAATTTGGAATTGATTTTGATGTTCTTAGAAGGCATTGTGGTTCAGAAACAGTGAAGACTTTTATGAGAATTGATTCAAAGGCTATTATAGATGAATTAGCTGGGAATTTTGACGGAAAAGTTTCTTTAAAAGAGAAGTTATTATCAAGATACGAAGTTTTGGGTTATATGGATATAGTCGATAAAAAATATGCTGGTTATTGTTTTGTAGAAGACTTAAATGTTGATTACTCTCCAAAGGTAAAACTTTATGCTCTTGCCAATGGAAATACAATTCCAGTAAAAATTAGTAAGAAAATTTTCAAACAAAATCCTGTTAAACGTGGAGATATTGTAAAAGTTACAAATCAACATAAAGAACCAAAAAAGAAAAAGATTGATGGACAATGGCAAAAGATAGATGAACAAGAATGGTGGGTTACTGAATACCAAATTTGTTAGGAGTTTAAATGAAACAATATTATACAGATAAAAAATATAAAGAATTATTATCACATATGATAATTTTGGTTGATTCTAGGGAACAGAATAATAAAAGTGTTATAGACTGGTTTGACCGAAATAAAATTCGGTGGAAATCAAAAGCATTGAAAACAGGTGATTATGGATTAATGATTGAGAGTTGCCCTGAATTGGGCTTCTCAATTGACACATATTTTAGTGATGAATTATGCATTGAAAGAAAAAATTCTGTAAGTGAGTTAGCTGGAAATATCGCAAATGCATCGAAAGATGATGATAGGATTTTCAAAGAGTTTAATCGCATGATTAATGTAGAGAAAAATTATCTCCTAATAGAGAATGATAATATAGAAGATATTTTTACAGAAAATTATAAATCAAAACTAAATCCAACATCTTTTTTAAGAACGTTATTGACATGGCAAAATCGTAATAAAATGCACATATATTTTATTAAAAGAGAATATATGGGTAGGATAATTTATGAATTATGTAAAAATTGTTTAGATTCAAAAATATTAAAATAGGTGATTAAAATGAAAATCATAACACGACTATTGACAAAGAATCTTACAAAAGTGCCTATCTTATGAATCACATTTAATATACAGAAATATAAGAAGTATGGTAAGAAAAATTCCTGTATGTGTCACATCCATCCATGTTTAAAAGATGATGAATATATTATCACAACAATGAATGAATTATGTGATTACATAAGAGAGAAATATAATATGGAGAAGATTATATGAGAAGGAAAATTCAGTATTGCGAAGATAATGAAACTATCCACAGTTATTATGTTCCACATGAAAGGAATCCCTGTGGGTGTGGATCAAATTTGTATCATTTACAATATGACGGTAAAAATATATACGGAGTATGTAATGCTTGCAAAGAAGATCTTTATATTTACAATGATGATGTTATTCAGGAAAATTTAAATAAGGGAATATGGAGATAAGATGAAAGCAGAATTTCATGGCAAAAATAATACTATATATAGTGTGTTAAATTAAAATAAATACTATATATAGTACGAAGAAAAGAGGTGAACAATTATCATTCCAGAAAAATGTAATAAGTGTGGTTGTGAAGAATTTTACATAAAAGAAAGTGGCACACAGACAGGACTGTATTGTAAGAAATGCAACAAATGGATTAAATGGTTAAGTAAGAAAGAAGTAGCTGATTTCAATAAGTGCAACGTTGCTGATGTACAGCTTGATACAAACGGTAACATTCATGGCAAATTAATTCCTTCTATCGAAGATCGTTTATGGAGATTTGTAGAATTTCTTGATAAGAAAATTGACGAAGAATTACAAAGAGAACCATTATCTCAATCAGATTCTATTGCAAAATGTTCCTATTCACTTGCGTTAGAAAGAGATAAAAATGCTCTGATTAATATTCTTAATGGTAGAGAATTTCATGATATGGGAGAATAAATATGTATAGTAAAGAAAATCCATTAAAACTTAAAGTAATTAACTGTAAAAACTATATTTACATAGCAAATGAAGATTATTTTGGAGTTAAAGACTTAACTAGATACTTATTTGATGGTGAAGTACCAGAGAAAACCAATAAAGATAGATGGTTTAAACTTAATAGTATTCCTAAAGTTATAGCCGCAAAACAAGAAGATAAACGCATTAATATTAGGTATGAACTGAAAGCAGGATATACAGCAACAGAACTCATGCCACAGATTATTACACAAGAAATGAAACAGAGTGAAGAATACGATGAAGTAATTGGATTGTATAATTATAAGTACGATACTATTCCAGGAGAATATGAACCAATTGAATTTGAAATTAAAGAAATTTACGCAAGAGAAGATTTTGAGTTTGTTCCCAATGAATATAATGCAAAAACAGATTTACTCACGCAGATCGAATATCCAGAAGAAGCATATCAAGACAAACCTTGTAAACTAGATTGTGATGAAATGTTAAAGATTATAAGAAATTATGTTAAAGCAAATATTGATACTAATGTTGCCGACATCACATCTGATTATGATTTTCATTTTGAAGTAAAAAAGAAAATTGCATTGGCTGATCCATACAATATTTTAATTGATACAAATAATAATCTATTTAGCAAAAGAAAAAGAAAACCTAAGTGGGTTAATCGTATGATTTCACATAAAACAGAAACGATTATTGATTTTAAAAATTCAACATCTATAGATTATGGAAAAGATTGTGTAAAAGCTCCATCTATTATCGGAGAAAATTATCAAGATTTACAAAATAAAGTAGAGAGATACTTATCAGAACTTATGACTCAGATTAATAAAAAATATTGTGAATGTCCTACTTGCAAAGGTTGGGGAATTATAGAAGGAGAATAATATAATGACAAGAACAAAAGTATTTAGTAAAGATTATTTAGTAAATGAACTTGATTTACCTTGGTACAATACTATTTTTGATAGAATTGTAGACACTACTCGATGGTCAATTATCCATGAAATTGTATTTGAAGATAATGGAAAGTTTTACATGACTACATATTCAGAAGGTGCAACAGAATGCCAGGATGAAAGACCTTGGGAGTATGATGATGAGATTAAATGTACAGAAGTAGAACTTAAAGAAATCAAAGTTAAAAAATGGATTCCTGTAGAAGATGAATAAAGAAGTAAAAGACTACGTAATAAGAGTAAAAGAAACTTTAATGAGTAAATATAATATGGATGCAGATAGCGCACGTTTTGATATTATATTTTCACATATGTTTTCTTCATTAGTAAAACCTCCATATGAAGGCATACATAATGACGTAGAAGTTGTTGCGGATAAGATTTACAATGAGTGGATTGAAAGAAGAAGGTGATTATACGAATTATTATATCTCAGATGTGCATTTATTTCATAAGAATGTAACAGCCGAAGGTTCTAACTTCGACAACAGACCATTCAAAACGCTTGAAGAAATGCATGAAACAATTAAAACAAACTGGAATAATACAGTTACCAATGCTGATCATGTTTATATCCTTGGTGACTTAGCGTGGAAAGAGAATGAAGATGTAATCTCATTTGTAAGTAAACTGAAAGGTAACAAACATTTAATCGTTGGCAATCACGATAGAGTGAAAGACCAACGGTACAACCAATTATTTGTAGAAGTTTGTAATTATAAGGAAGTAAAGGATAATATCAATAGCAAAGAATATAATGTAGTTCTTTCACATTATCCATTAGCTTTCTGGAATCATCAACATCATTATAGAAGAGATGGAGAAGAATATAAGGTGTGGAACATTCAATTATATGGTCATGTTCATAATTCAAATGAAGAAACCATCTTTCAAGACTTTATAAAGTCACTGAATGACAAGCACAATATCAAATGTATTGCTAAAAATGTTGGATGTATGATGAAGTATATGGATTATACACCTAGAACATTAGCAGAAATTATTGGAAAGGAAGATATTAAATGCCAGTAAGCAATGATAACTTTTATAAACCAGAAGAAGCTCTACACGAATTGCAAGTACAAGAAACTATTCTTAAAACAGCCATTGACGTACAAGTTGTATTGAGGATTTTAGTTGATAAAGAGATAGTAACCCGTGAAGAAGTGCAGAAATATAGAGAAGAAGTAAGTAATAGTCCTAAATATAAAATCGTACTTGATGATATTAAAAGACAAAAAGTAGGATTCCAAGCAGCTAAAGATAATCCTCAAGAATATCTACAAGCATTATTGAGAGCAAAAATGAATGGAGATATTAAATGAAAGATATTTTAGGAAGAGAGCTACAAGACGGGGATATTTGTGTTGGAAAAGGCACTGGACGTAATGTAATTGGAATGTCAATTGGTGTCTGGTATGGTAATTCAATGACTGATGAAGATGGATGTAAACGACATATGAGAGATCTATTTAAGGTTGTAAATCCTTCTGATGATGAACTTGAGATTACAAATGAAATTAAAAGTAGACTACGAGAACAGGAAGAAGAGAAAGAAAAGAAGAGACAAATTAAAACTATTCCATTGAAAGATTTAGTTGTTGGTGGAATATATAAAGGCATCAATGGAGAATATTATCTATATTTGGGAAATAAAATTGTTTCTAATGAATATAGAGACGCATTAATGGAAGAAAAGGGTAATTGTTTTATTCATATATCAAATGCAAATATGGAATTAAAAAGAATGTTTAATTCGACAGATATTGAGGTTTTAAAAGGATGTAAAAAATTAGTAGAACATATAAAAACTGTAGAATTAAAAAAATTCCCAATAATAATTGAGTCCTGTTCTCCGCTTGATTACAAAAGAAAACTTACAATAAGATGAAAGAACTGTTTCATGGAGGTCAAAATGAGAGACAAGAATAGAATACCAGAATTTACTAAAGAGTTAGAAAGAGTATGGATGCAATGTTATCCGGACTTACGATTTGGTCAGTTGATGATAAACTTTCTAAATTATGTTGCACTTGAGCATAAACGAAATCCATTCTTTCCAGAAGAATCAGAGATGTTAAAGTATCTGAAAGAATATGCAAAGAAAAGTCCATATTATAAGGAGAATAAATGAGTAAGAAGAATTATAAATATGTTCCTTGTGTGAAATATGGTGATAATAGCGGATGGATGGGAGATAAATTCACCACTATGCAACAAGCATGGGATTATCTCATGGAACATAAAAAGAAATATGATACAAGTAACGATGTTGTATTTATAGGTGTCATCAAATGTAAGAAAGATGAGAACCCATTTACACGAATTGTTGACATTGGAATAAGGAGTTATAACGTATGGGAATAAAAAGTAGATATGAACGTATTGAAAAGATGAAAAGTTTGATTGAAGAACTAAATAATGCTTCTATTGCATATTACACAAGTACACCAATTATGTCTGATTATGACTGGGATAAAAAATATGAAGAATTACAGATGTTGGAAAATCAAGAAAACATCATCTTTCCAAACAGTCCTACTCAAAACGTTGGATATACCGTATCAGATAAATTGAATGAAGTTAAACTTGATCATTTGATGTTATCGCTCGACAAGACAAAATCTATTAACGATTTGAAACAATTTGCAGGAAATAAACAGTGTATTGTATCTGTGAAATGTGATGGTCTTAGTACGACATTAAAGTATATTCATGGAGAATTAGTAAGTGCTGTTACTAGAGGTAATGGTTATGAAGGTACAGATGTTCTCCAAAATGTATTAACAATCAAAAATATTCCAAAGAAAATCCCATATTATGATGAGTTAATTGTTGATGGAGAAACGATTATTGGATGGGACACATTCAATAAAATTAATGAAAACATTAAAGATACAGATAAAAAATATAAACATCCAAGAAATCTTGTGTCTGGCTCATTACTTTTATTAGATAGTAAAGAAGCTGCACAAAGAAATATGAGATTTATTGCATGGCGTGTTATTAAAGGATTTGAACATAAATCTGTTTATGAAGATTTGCTAAATGCAGAAAAATGTGGATTTGAAAGAGTTCCAATGATTCCATATATAGGATGCGAAAATACCCAAACTGTATTAGATACAATTAAAGATGTTGCTGATGCAAACAATATTCCATATGACGGTGCAGTAATGACATATGATGATTATGATTATGGAGAATCATTAGGCAAGACTGATAAATTCTTTAGACATTCCATTGCATATAAATATGAAGATCAGTTATATGAAACTATACTAAAAGATATTGAATGGAATACTTCTAAGACAGGATTGATTAATCCAGTAGCAATATTTGAACCTATTGATTTAGATGGTGCAATTACAACCAGAGCTACATTACATAATATTTCTTATATCAAGAAATTATCTCTTGGTATCGGTGACAGAATCAGAGTATATCGCTCAAATAAAGTTATCCCAAAAGTACATGATAGTATTGATAAATCAAATAATTTTACAATTCCTGAGAAATGTCCTATTTGTGGTGGAAGAACTGAAATTGTGAAAGAGAATGATTCGGAAGTATTAATGTGTATGAATGATGATTGCAAAGGTAAATTATTATGCAAACTTTGTCATGCAGTAAGTAGGAATGCACTGAATATTGATGGATTATCAGAAACTACACTTGAGAAATTTATTTCTCTTGGATGGTTAGATTCTATTAAGAGTATTTATCATCTATCTGATTATAAGGGTAAAATGTATAGTCTCGAAGGATTTGGTAAAAAATCAGTAGATAAATTGTTAGAATCTATCCAAAAGAGCAGAGAAACTACACTTGACAGATTCGTTTATAGTTTGTCTATACCTATGATTGGCAAAAGTGCAAGTAAAGATATTGCTAAACATTTTAAATATAACTTTGATGAATTTTATCATTGTTTCTCTTGTGGATATGGATATTTTTGGAATCTTAAAGTAGATGGTATCGGTGTAGTTGCAAGTAATAATATTCAAAAATTTGCCATAACACACATGGATAAAGTTTTTGAATTGAGTAAAGAATTTACATTTAAAATTCATAGTGAATCTAATAATGCTCAAAATACCTTACAAGGAAAAACATTCGTTATTACAGGATCATTTGAGAAATACAGCAATAGAGATGAACTGAAATCTATTATTGAGTCAAATGGCGGTAAAGTATCTGGTTCTGTATCTGCTAAGACATTTGCGTTGATTAATAATGATATTGAATCTTCTTCCAGCAAGAACAAGAAAGCAAAATCATTGGGAGTGCAAATTATCAATGAAGAACAATTTATGCAACTATTAAATTAACATTATAATAGGAAAGGATTTTATAAAATGAAGTGCAAAGTCAAATTAAACACAATCAATGATGCAGGATTATTTGTAGCAAAATGTGGAGAATATAAAGATGTGGATATCGACTATGTATATTCTAGGTACACGATTGATGCCAAATCTATTATGGGGATTTTAAGCACAAGTCTTAATAAAGAATGTGTTGTAAATTTCTTATCAGATGATGAAAAATTATGTAATCAATTTAAAGAAGATATTAGATTATGGATTGTGGAGGAATAAAGAATGGGAACAATTACAATTTTGTCAGAAACAACTAAAACACCAATTACACTTATTGGTAATAGAGCTGGTATTTGTTGGGGAGCAGATGTGACAAATGCTGAAAAAAACTATAAACGTGGTATTGCCTGTATTAAATCTGGTCATGGACGTACATTTGAATTTCCTGATGTTCATATGATTATTGATGGATTTAGTGCAAGAGTAATGAGAGAATATGAAAGACATGTAGGCGGATTATCCCCTTGGTTACAAGCATCTACAAGATATATTAATTACAATGACTTCGATATTATCGTTCCTAAATCTATTAAATCAAATGGAGATGCAACAATTACATATAATCAAGCTGTGAAAAACATTAGACAAGCATTGTCAGAATTAAATGACTTATGTATTCCAAGAGAAGATCTTGCGAATTTACTTCCATTAGGAATGACAACTAAAATTGTTGAAAAAAGAAATCTTCGTAATCTCATTGATATGAGCCATGTAAGAAAATGTACAAGAGCATATTGGGAATTTAGAGAATTATTTTTCACTATTGAAAATGCTTTAAGAGAATATTCAGATGAATGGGCGTGGATTGTTGATAATATGTTTAAACCCAAATGTGAATTAACTGGATATTGTGATGAAACTAAATCTTGCGGTCGTAAGCCAAGAAAGGAAGCGTGATTATTATACATACAGTATATTGTGTATTAGGAAGAACAGGATCAGGCAAATCAACTGTGACAAAAGAAGCTGTAAAGCAATTGAATATGAATATCTTGCGCTCATATTCAACTAGACAATATCTACGACAAGGTGAAACAAAAGAAAATTCAGACCATATATTAATTTCGCCAGATAAAATAGAGAAATATCGTAATGATATGATCGCTTATACTGATAGAGTAGGATATTGCAATTTCGCAACAAAACAACAACTCTTAGATAATGACTTCTACATTATCAATCCCACAGGATATTACGAATTAAAACTTAAAACAAAAGATATGGATATTGAATTAGTAACCATTATGGTGAATGTTCCATATAATGATTTGCGACAAAGAGCAAAGAAACGTGGAGATTATGACGCTTGGCAAGCTAATTACATTAAAGAAAGTGAAGAGTTTTCCAATTTTGAGAAATCACATTTAGTTGATTATTTCATTCTAAATGATAGAAGTCTTGAAGAATCTGTTGCAAAAATGGTACGTATAATCAATAAGGACAGAGCCAAACGAGGTATCACAGATGAGAAATGATATTAAAACGCTATATGTTGATTTCGATGGAACGTTAGTCACCACCATAGATGCGATTGTTGATTTATATAATGAAGATTTTCAATACTACAAGAAATTCCATTATGTAAATTGGTGGACTGTTGATACTTGGGGATTTGAAGAATGTAATTGTGCTCCACCTGGATATATTGATTTGTACTTCAATCAGCCAAGATTCTTTGAGAAATTACATTTCATGCCTTGGGCTGAACGTGCAATTAATGAACTATCTGAATATTACACTATCAAAATTGTGTCACATGGATATTCACCTAATCTTAAACAAAAAGAGGAATGGATTAAGAAAAGATTTCCAAATGTAGAATTTATCGGTGTAAACCTCAAAGAATATTCTGATAAGTCACATATAGACATGAGTGATGGTTTATTTATTGATGATAGCTCAAGAAATCTTGTGACATCTAATGCAAAAGAAACGATTTGTTTTGGTAGAACATATAGCTGGAATAAAGATTGGACAGGTAAAAGATTGCAGAATTGGGCTGAAATTAGACAATATCTGCTAGGGATTGGGAAAGAGGTGACTTTGGAGAAGTGATTATTAGTAGCGGAGAGCTAATACGGGAATTAAAACGCATTGGGGATAATTTCATTACTGTTGAAGTTGAGAATAGAGAATATGTAATTGATATGATTTCGCATAAACCAAATTGTGCTGACTCATTATGTACACATCTTGTTTTGAAATGTAAAGATGGTGGCAACGGTGAAATCAAAAGAATTTGTTCATAAATAGTGGAGATATTGGTTGATAGGTTGCATCTTGTAGATAAAGATAATGTGCTAAGTATAAATCTGATATTACTATTTTTCAGAAAAACATTCTAATTATGACTATTAACAAATTATATAAATATCTCCACTACGGATATTATAACACGAAAAAAGAGAAAATAAATATATAAGATAAAAATAGTAAAGGAAGATAAGAAAATGACAGAAAACGAGAAGAAACTACTTGTGGAACTTATTTGCAATGAACAAACCCATATGATTATCAAAGATCATACCAGATATGATACTGATAAATATAAAGAATTAGAAGCACTCAAAATTAAGATTAAAGATATGTGAGAGGGGTGGTTATTATGAATGTAGTTATTGTTGGAGTTGGATCTTTTATCATTGCGTGTTTACTTGTAATTGCGTATATGTGCTTGTGTTTGGCGGTTTCAACAAAGGATAGAGAGAAGATTGAAAAGGAACTATTTAATAAGAGATTTGGTAAAGGAGATAATGAATGATTAGAATTATCAAAAAAGATGGAACTTTAGAAGATTTTGATGAACAAAAAATTGTAAACGCTTGTGATAAAGCTGCAAGACGGGCAATGTTTGAATTTTCAGAAAATGATTATTCTATTATTCTAAATGATGTTTGGCAAAAAATTGAGGAATTATATGAAGACGATTCTAATATTGAAATTTATGATATGCATAATATTGTAGAATCTGTTCTTGAAGAAGATTTTCCAGTTGTTGCAAAAATGTATAAAGAGTATAGAAATTACAAAAAAGACTTTGTTCATATGATGGATAAGGTATATGAGAGAAGTCAAGCTATCAGATATATTGGAGATAAAAACAATGCCAATACAGATAGTGCATTAGTAGCAACTAAAAGAAGTCTTATTTACAATGAATTAAGTAGCCAATTATATAAGAAATTTTTCTTAACACATGATGAAAAACAGGCTATGAAAGATGGATATATTTATATTCATGATAGGAGTGCAAGACTCGATACATTTAACTGTTGCTTATTTGATATTGGCTCAGTTATGAAGAATGGATTTGAAATGGGAAATATTTGGTATAATGAGCCAAATTATCTGGACACCGCTTTTGATGTTATGGGAGATATTATTTTATCAACGGCTGCACAACAATACGGAGGATTTACTGTACCAGAAGTAGACAAGATTTTAGAACCATATGCAGAGAAAAGTTATGATAAATATTTTAATGAATATTTAGAAATTTGCGAAGATGTAAATGGTATTATTCCAGAAGTAATGGATTTTAGATGTGAAAAAGCATGTGAATATGCCACTGAAAAAGTGGAACGTGACTTTGAACAGGGATGGCAAGGGATAGAATATAAATTAAATAGCGTTGGATCAAGTCGAGGCGACTATCCGTTTGTAACAATGACTATAGGACTTGCAACAAGTAAATTTGGTAAAATGGCTGCAATTACATTATTGAATGTTCATAAAGAAGGTCAAGGTAAAAACGGATTTAAACGTCCTGTATTATTCCCTAAAATCGTATTTCTTTATGACAAAGATTTACATGGAGATGGTTCTGAAAAATATCCTAGTGCAGATGTATTTAATGCAGGAATTGAATGTAGTGCAAAAACAATGTATCCAGATTGGTTGTCATTAACAGGTGATGGATATGTAGCAGAAATGTACAAAAAATATAAACGAGTGGTTAGTCCTATGGGTAAGTGCAAATCAGCCCATGTAAAACGGTATTTAACTGTTTGCTTAACAGGTGTGGCGTAAGCTGCTAACAGATAGGTCTATAGGAGAAGAAATTCGATTGTACTATAGATGAAGCTGTGCTTCTTAAAAGAAGTTAATCGACTATCGGTGATGAGTGTAGCCGAGTAGAAACAGAGATAAGCACTGTTTCCAAAGATACCGCCCAATGACGAGATTTAGGACACCTCTGAGGGAAAAGCTAGTCAGTGCGTATGGTGACATACGATTAACATGTGTAGAGCATTTCTTTCACCTTGGTATGAAAAAGGTGGAATGCATCCAGTAGATGAAAATGATAAGCCTGTCTTTGAAGGAAGATTCAATCTTGGTGTAGTTAGTCTTCATCTCCCGATGATTCTCGCTAAAGCAAGAAGGGAATCTAAAGATTTCTATGAAGTTCTTAATTATTATCTTGAAATGATTCGTAATCTCCATAAACGTACATATGAATACATTGGTGAATTAAGAGCAAGTGTAAATCCTATTGCATTTTGCGAAGGTTGATTACTTGGCGGTCATTTAAAACCAGACGATAAAATTAAATCATTATTACCACCAATGACATTAAGTTATGGAATTACAGCATTGAATGAACTCCAAAGATTATATAATGGTAAATCTATCAGAGAAGATGGAGAATTTGCATTAGAAGTAATGAAGTATATCAATAATTATACAAATAAAATCAAAGAAGAAGATCATTTACTCTATGCAATTTACGGTACTCCTGCTGAGAGTTTATGTGGGTTGCAAATTAAACAGTTCCGTAAGATTTATGGGATTGTAGAAAATGTATCAGATAGAGAATATGTAAGCAATAGTTTCCACTGTCATGTGTCAGAAGATATGAATCCTATTGAAAAACAAGATAAAGAAGGAAGATTCTGGAATTATTTTAATGGTGGGAAAATTCAATATTGTAGATATAATCTTGGATATAATAAAGAAGCTATTAAGACATTGGTGTTAAGAGCAATGGATAAAGGCTTCTATGAAGGTGTAAATCTTGCAATGTGCTATTGTGAAGATTGCGGTTATCAACAAGTTGAAATGGATGTATGCCCTAAGTGTGGAAGTAAAATGATTACTAAAATTGATCGAATGAATGGTTATTTAGGATTCACAAGAGTACACGGGGAAACAAGATATAATGAAGCAAAAAATGCAGAAATTAAAGACAGGGTGAGTATGTAATATGAATTATCATAATATAACATATCCAGATCAAAACAATGGTGATGGGTTAAGAATTGTATTATGGGTGGCAGGTTGTGAACATCATTGTACAAATTGTCAAAATCAGCAAACGTGGAGTCCCCAAAGTGGGATTCCCTTTGATAAAAATGCAATGAATGAAATACTAAATGAGTTAAAAAAAGACTATATTAGTGGAATTACATTCAGTGGTGGTGATCCTTTACACCCCAAAAATGTACAAAATGTTCTGAAAATCGTGGATGAAATTCGAGTTTCATATCCTGCTAAAAATATCTGGTTATACACAGGATATACATGGGAAGAAATCTGGATTAAAAATAATATTAAAACTGATGATAAAATTAAAGATATGCGTGAAAAAGCAATTAAAAATCTTCGCAGACAAGTAGTAAGGATGTGTGATGTACTTATAGATGGAAGATATGTCGATGAACTCAGGGATATATCTCTACATTGGAGAGGTTCATCTAATCAGAGAGTTATTAATGTACAAGAAACATTGAAACAAAATCAAATAGTATTATGGGAGTCTTAATTGACTCCCGTACAAAAGGAGAAAATCTTATGGTAGAACCAAAAACATATCGTGTAAAACAATCAGTCAAAGATAGAGATTTTGTATCTAATAATTTCAGAGTAACCACAACTCAATACACACTGAACAAACCATTGTATACGGAGGAAATTATTCTTAATCTTACCGTAGATAAAGAAGATTACTTCGTATCAACGAATGTACGATATGCTAACGGTACGTTATTTGCACCATTCTATAATCCAGATGACAGAGGTAATAATAAACTCTACAAAAAAGTAGTAAAAGCGTATAACAAATTCATGAGTAATATGAAAGATATTTTTGAGGAAGTATCAGAGAATGAAGACTATTAATAAGGGAGATGTTGTGTATTACACACGAGTATTTCCAGAAACAGGAACATATAATTTGTGCGATTTAGTTGTAAGAACTGTTATGGATAATTGGTTCTGTGGTGTAGACAAGAAAGACAAACGTGCGTATCTATTAGGATTCAATGAGATAGATGAAAATGTGTTTGACAATCGTTCAATTGCTCTTAGAAGAATACATAATGCAGAACAAAAATATCCGCAAATAAACGGAGAAACATATTATGAGGAATATTAAAAATAACGTTGATTTAGAATGGAATGTATTTGTGCCTGATATAAATAAAAGAAAAATAAAAGTATTTAATATCTTCAATCATATAAGTTACAAACAGGAAATTGTCGAATTATTAAATCACAGAGATGATTACACACTGGAAGAATTTAGAGAAAAAGTTAAATTATCAACTATGTATTATTATTGGTGTAAATGCGAATGGGAGATTCTAATTGCTCCTTTGATTGGTGATTTTGATAAGGAATCTATGAAGATAGACGTATATAAACAATTAGAAATAAATTGGAATCACTACATAAAATATTTATGGGAGATATAAATTTATGCTTAAATATTATATACCAACAACAGAAGTGTGTATCAATTCTATTAAGCCATTTCATATAAATTTGTACGCACGTAAGATATGTGAAAGTCATCCAAATGAAAATATAATTAAAGTTAATTGGGATAATGCGGAAGAAGAAATTCTCAAAATTAAGAATGTATATCCTATTCTTCCGTTTGAAATTATTAAAAAGAGAAAAGGATTGAAGTTATTCTTTTGGAATAATTTATTTTTAAATGTAAAACAATGGAAAGAAGATTTGAATATAGAAATTACAACAACTTGGAAAGAATATCAACCTTCAATAAAAATGCTTATGAACTTCTACGACAGTGATAAAGCTATTCAATATCTTGCTGAGCGTGGTCTTAATACAAGTTCATTAATAAAATAATTATAACAAATTACATACACAAAGGAGATTATTAATATGGCAAAAAGAGTCGCAAAATTTGAGAAAGTTACATACGGACAGTTTGAAAAAGATTGGCTTGATACATTTGATATTCCTGAATTAGATACATCAACCCGACGTGAGATTGAAAGTATTTATGGAGCAATTACACTACCCAAAAGAGCAACAAAAGGCAGCGCAGGATATGACTTTGTAAGCCCTCTGACATTCACTTTAAAGCCTGGCGAAACTATTAAAATTCCTACTGGAATCAGATGCGGAATGAATACTGATTGGGTGTTAATGCTGTATCCTAGAAGTGGATTAGGATTCAAATTTAAAGCTAGACTTTGTAACACCGTTGGAGTTGTGGATAGCGATTTTTATTATAGTGATAATGAAGGTCATATCTTTGTTAAACTCTCAAATGAAGGAGATAAGGAGATTAAAATTCTTAGGGGAAATTCATTTTGTCAAGGAATTTTTATGGAGTATGGAATCACAGAAGATGATAAAGTAGAAACTTCTCGTAATGGTGGATTTGGCAGTACGGACAAGAATAAAGGGTGATATAATATAGAAGCAAAAGAATTAAATAATATAATCAGTGATGAAAATGGTGCATTGATTATTATAAATATCTTATATGAACAAGGCATTATTAATAAAAGAACTTATGATAATATTTTGAAAAAGTATAAGATTACATAATATAGAAAAATACTGTTGAAAATAAGGCTTATTTTATATATAATAGTATATAAAATAGGCTTTATTTTTGAAAGGAGATAATATGGATAATTATATAGCATCCCTCGATAGAAATAGACCAAGAAATATTGCTTTTTATGGACGTGTTTCAACTGAACATGAAGCACAATTATCAGCATTACAAAACCAAATGCAATGGTATGACGATCAATTAAAGTTTCACCCCAATTGGAATTTAGTTGAAAAGTATATTGATGAAGGAATAACAGGTACTCAAGCAAAGAAACGTCCAGGATTTTTAAGGATGATTGAAGACTCTAAAAAAGGGAAATTTGATTTAATAGTAACAAGAGAGGTATGTAGATTTGCTAGAAATACAGTAGACACTTTGGTATATACCAGAGAACTCAAAAGCAAATATAATATAGAAGTATATTTTGTAGATGATAATATTTGGACTATGGATGGTGATGGGGAATTACGACTTACATTGATGGCTACATTAGCACAAGAAGAAAGCCGAAAGACTTCTGATCGTGTTAAAGCAGGACAAAAAATCAGTAGAGAAAATGGCTCATTGTATGGTAATGGAAATATCTTAGGATATGATCGTGTTGGAAATACCTATGTAATTAACGAAGAACAGGCTGAAACAGTTAGAATGATTTATGATATGTATTTAGATGGTCTTGGTTCAATGAAAATCGCTAAGTCATTATCTGTTCAGCAACGTAAGAATGCAAGTGGCGATATAAAATGGTCTGCTGAACGTGTAATGAGAATATTAAAAAAATCAACATATACAGGTGTACTTGCTTATGGTCAATCACATAGTAATAACTATCTTGAGCAAAAGAGAATTAATAATCTTGATAGAGACAGTTATATATATCAGAAAGTAAACATTCCTGTTATTATACCACAAAATAAATGGGACGATGTGCAAAAAATAATCGCTAGACGTACAAAATCTGTAGGCGATAAATTATCTGGTAAAAAAGATGTAAAAGAATTTTGGAGTAAAAAACTTCTATGCAATTGTGGTAGTTCTTTTAGAAGAAACAAATGGAGAACTAATAAGACAGGTGAAGCAGTATATGGTTATCAATGCCAAAGACAGCTTAATTATGGAAGTAAACAATTTCGTGAAAAGAACGGATTAGACACGGATGGATATTGCGGAATTAGAATGGTTGCAGATTGGAAACTTGATATGATGGCAAAAATGGTTATAGAACATATTTGGAAAAATAAAGGTGAATCTGTTATATTAGCATTAAAAATGATATCTGAAAACTATGAAGAAGATGTAAAACCAAATAAAAAGAATATCAAGGAAACAGAATTAAAAATAGAAAAACTACAAAAACGATTACAGAACTTAATAGAAATGAGAGCAGATGGCGAAATATCAAAAGAAGAGTTTGCTGAATCAAAAAGTACGATCACTGAACAGATTTCTATATTAAATTCTGAATTAACAATTGACGAAGTTGAATCAGATGAACCAGAATCAATTGAAAAGAAGATAGAAGTTATAAAACAAGCCATGAATGAGGTTATAGATTTTTCACAACCTAAGTTACCAAAGTATATCATTGATAAATTCATTTCAAAAGTTCTTGTTCTTGATAATAATAAATTTAGATGGTATATTAATTTAGGAAATGATTATGATAAGAACTCAGACATATATTTAGACACACAAGTAGAAGGACGCAAAAATAATTATTCTGCTCAGATATTAAGTAATGATGATAGCCTATCTTCTGTCCATAGCAGCACAGGCAGCTATCGCTGAGAAGAATGCATAATTAACATAAAATATAGATTCATGCGCGAGCATGAGAGTGTCCAAACGTAAAATGGCTCCTGGAACTTTAGAAAAATCTGAAGCTCCAGGAGCTTTTTGATGTATTTGTAGTGAAACGTGGAATAATCATTTGTCAGAAAGTTTTAATTATGTGATCTTTGCATTTATGATCAGGAGATTTGATTTCAAAACTCCGGAATGCGAGGATGATGATACAGAGACAAAACTTTATACAAAAGCAGACGTAAATGTAAGAAAAGAAGCAGGAAAAATAGCCGGATAATTAAGATAGTTTATCTGATTATCCGGCTGTTTTTGTCTGGCTACATAGTAAACTTCATAGTAAAACAAATTGACGTTATATATGAAAAGTGATATAATGTACAATGATTTGACATAAAATATATAAAAAAAGTACAAAATACACAAAAATACTTACTGTAGAGGTGCTTCAATGTATGCAGAATTACAAATGGAACTGGAAACAAAATAAATAAATTACAGGCAGTCATCAAATTTACAGGGAGTTATTATGGAAAATATTTCTCCAGAATATGCAGCCAGACTACATGGAAACCAGTTAAATCCTTATAGTCAATGTATCACGAGGGAAAATAACAGCACCATCTGGACAATAAAGACTTTGAATGAAGAAGCATATGAAAATATAATTATGCCGTTGTCTGAATGTACAGATATTTTTTTGAGAAAAAAGGGATTATCAATTTCTGTATGTAATAAAAGGATGCACTTGAAAAATGATAATGAACTTATCACAGAGTTTTATGAGAAGAAATGTCCGAAATATTTGGAGATAAAGTTTCAGACACCCACAGCTTTTAAAAGCGACGGAAAATATGTAATATATCCGGATTTGGGCTTAATATATGCCAGTCTTATGAGAAAATACAGTGCTGTTTCAGAAGCTTTTGATATGTTTGATGAGGAAACACTGGAGGCACTTGTTGAACAGAGTGAAATCGTGCGGTACCGTTTGCAGACAGTACCATTTCCATTGGAGAAAGTTCAGATCACAGGTTTTACAGGAAGTATCTGTATTCATATTAGAGGACCAGAAACAATGGCAAGATATCTGAGAATGTTATTTAAATTCGGAGAATTTGCCGGAGTGGGAATTAAGACAGGCATGGGAATGGGAGCAATGAAATACGTCAGGAGGAATGAAGATGATTGACCAGAAAATTAAGTTGATTACAGGAAGTCTGCTTCATGACATAGGAAAAGTAGTTTACCGGGAAGGCAGTGACAGAAGAAATCATAGTGTATCAGGATATGATTTTCTTAAAGAAGAGGGAAAAATAGAGGATAAAGAGATTCTTGACTGTGTAAGATACCATCACTTTTCAGAAATCAAAAGTGCACATCTGAAAGAGGATAATCTGGCGTACATCGTTTATCTGGCAGATAATATAGCTGCCTTTGCAGACAGGAGAAAAAAGGAAGACACTGAAGAAAAGGGTTTTGATCTGTCAGTCCCGCTTCAGAGCGTGTTTAATGTATTGAATGGAAATAACCAAAGTTTTTATTATCAGCCAGGTGATATGGATGATCAGGGGAAGATTAATTATCCTGCTTCTGAGAAAAAGCCATTTTCCAGAGAATTCTATATGAAAATCTGTCAGAGAATGTTAGATAATTTCAGAGGTATGAATTGGAGTGAAGAATATCTGAACTCCTTACTGGCCGTTATGGAAGCAAATCTTTCTTATATGCCATCCTCCACTTCAAATGAAGAATTAAGTGATATTTCCCTGTTTGATCATGTAAAATTGACTGCGGCAATTTCTAGCTGCATATATGATTATTTAAACGAAAATCATTTGAGTTATAAGACGGAATTATTTGATAAGAAGGATTTTTATGACAGGAACGCATTTCTCTTATGTTCTATGGATATTTCAGGAATACAGAGTTTCATATATACAATAAGCTCTAAAAATGCATTGAAAACTTTGCGTGCAAGGTCTTTTTACCTGGAAATTATGATGGAGCATATCATAGATTTTCTTTTAGACAGACTGCAACTGTCAAGGGCAAATCTTTTATATTCCGGAGGCGGACATTGTTATCTGCTTCTTGCAAATACAACGGAAACTGTTATGCAGATTCAAAAATTTCAGGAAGAATTGAAGGAATGGTTATTGAAACAGTTTCAGACAGATCTTTTTGTTGCTTTTGGATATGTGCAATGTACAGGGAATGCATTCAGAAACGTTCCGGAGGGTAGTTATACAGAGTTATTCAGGAAAATGAGTAAAATGCTGTCGTTGCAAAAACAGCACAGATATACGGCGAGAGAAATAATTCGGTTAAATAATCGAAAAGAGCAGGATTATTCCAGAGAATGTAAGGTTTGCAAAAAAATCGGACATGTAGATGAAGAGGGAGTTTGCCCTCTGTGCAGAAAAATAGAGAAGCTTTCAAAAAATGTATTGTATGCAGATTTCTTCTCCGTTATACTGGAAAATCCAGATGAAAGAGAAGATGCCATGCCGCTGCCGGGAGGATATTGTCTGGTTGCAGACGATGAAAAAAAACTGTGCAGGCGAATGGAAAATGACGATTATTTTGTACGATCCTATTCTAAAAATAAGCTTTATACAGGAAAACATATTGCTACGAAACTGTGGGTAGGAGATTATTCAACAGGAAGTACATTTGAAGAATTTGCCCGGGAAGCTGAAGGCATCAGCAGAATCGGGGTATTGAGAGCAGATGTGGATAATCTTGGACAGGCTATTGTGTCAGGATTCCATAATGCAAAAAATGGAGACAGATATATGACATTATCCAGAACAGCTACTTTATCCAGACAGTTATCCTTATTCTTCAAGTATTATATTCGATTCATCCTGGAAAATGGAGAATATTCACTGGAAGGAAAAAATGGTGGAAAGAAAAGACAGGCTACAATTGTATATTCCGGAGGAGATGATGTATTTATTGTAGGTGCATGGAATGATATTATTGAACTTTCAGTAGATCTGAGAAGAAAATTTGAACAATATACTCAGGGAACATTAAGCATTTCAGCAGGCATCGGTGTTTATGATTTTTCTTATCCGATCGCTGCCATTGCCGAAGAAACCGGTAGGATGGAATCAGAGTCAAAGAGAATGCCGGAAAAAAATGCAGTGACATTACTTCAGGATGGAGAGATTCATCTGGTGGATGACGGGGATGAAGAAAAAGAGATCAGTGATGGAACCTATTCATGGAAAGAACTGGAAGAAGGAGTTGTTCAGGAAAAATACAGGGCATTATGTGATTTTTTTGAAGGTATTGACGAAACCAGAGGAATGTCCTTCTTATACCGTATGATGGAGTTGGTAAGAGGACATGAGGAGAAGATCAATTTTGCAAGAATGATGTATCTTCTTTCCAGGCTGGAGCCGACAGAGGAAGGACCGAAAAAAGAAAAATACAGACAGTTGTCTCAGAAAATGTACAGGTGGATTCAGTCGGATCAGGATTGCAGACAATTGAAAACAGCAATTAATCTTTACGCATACATTCATCGCACAAAGGGGGAACACAGGGATGAGAATTAATGAGAATAACTATGTAGATAAAGCTGAAGAGGCGATTAAGAGTCTGGTTGAGGAATCAAAGCAAAAATGCAGAGGAAAAGTAAATATTGTAACTACATCTAAAATACGGAATCTTCTGGCAATGACCGCAGATATTTATAATCAGGTTCTTACATATACATCAGAAAAATTGGATGATGAAATTTGTGGAAGAATTGAGTATCTCAGAATTCGTTTCATATATGAATGTGGTCGGGAGCCAAAAGTAAAAGCATTTGTAAAACAGGCAGAAATTCTGGAGATTCTTAAAGAAATCAGACAGAGTAAAAAGAATTATCTGTTGTTCAGCAAATATATGGAAGCTTTGATTGCATTTCACAAATATTATGGTGGCAAAGAACAGTAGGAGGAAAGATTTATGTATGGAAAAATCAGGATTTCAGGAAATATTTTAGTAAAAACAGGAATGCATATTGGTGGAAGTGGTGCATTTGCTGCAATTGGAGCTGTGGATTCGCCAATCATAAGGGATGCCAGAACAAATCTGCCGATGATTCCCGGAAGTTCTCTGAAGGGGAAAATGAGAAGCCTTCTGGCAAAAGAATTCAATGAGCGTGTAGTGGAGCCAAATGAAGATCATGAACGTATTACACGACTGTTTGGCTCTTCAAAAAGGGGAAATATAAAAAGAAGCCGATTACTGTTTTCAGATATGGTTCTGAAAAATGAAGAAGAGTTACGAGATGCCGGACTTCAAAGTATGACAGAAGTAAAATTTGAAAATTCTATTTCCAGAGCTACTGCTGTGGCAAATCCCAGACAAATTGAACGAGCTGTCAGAGGTTCTGTCTTTAAACTGGATTTGATATATGAATTGGAAGAGGAACAGGAATTTTTGGAGGATATGGAAACTCTCGCAGAAGCAATGAAGTTATTGCAGTACGATTATCTTGGAGGAAATGGATCCAGAGGATATGGAAAAATCCAATTTCAGGATATTTATACAGATGCAGTTGTCGGCCATGTTGATAATACATTGCTGGAAAAATGCAATGCGATTCTGAATGAGGCTGTGAAAGAGTAGTCGGTGAAAGGAAGGATACTTTGAATTATACATTATACTGTTTGGAGTTTATAAATGGAGTCCATTTTGGCAGGGGAAATCTAGATAGTTCAGAAATCACTTTTCATGCAGATACGCTGTTTTCAGCTTTGTTTCAGGAAGCACTGAAAATGAAAAAACAGGATAGATTTCTGAAACAGGTGTCAGATGGAAAAATCATATTCTCTGATGCATTCCCATACATAGGAAAAAATTACTATATTCCGAAGCCAATGATTGCTGTTCAGACGGAGGATGAAAGCAAACAGGGAGATTCCCGTCAGAAAAAGAAATTCAAAAATTTGAAATAAATCACAGTAAGTACGCTCGCAGATTTTGTGAATGGAACTTTTCCGGAAGAACATATGGAGGATATGAAATATCTGGGACTTTATGATATGAAAGTTTCAGTAGGAATCCATGGGATGGAGGAGCCGGAACCTTTTCGGGTTAATACATGGAACTTTAATACAGGAACAGGTTTGTATGTGCTGTCAGGATATGAGAATGAAAGTGACAGGGAATTGTTAGACGAACTGTTTGAAGGTCTGCAATATACTGGTATAGGTGGAAAGAAAAGTTCCGGACTGGGAAGATTTATATACAAGGTCTGTAAAGTTCCGGAAGATATGATGGGATATTTAAAGAAAAAATCAGAAAAAAACATTTTGCTTTCCACTGCGCTTCCTGAAGATGAAGAATTGGAACAGGTTATAAAAGATTCCTCATATCTTTTAATAAAAAGATCAGGATTTGTAGATTCATCAGAATATGCATTGCAGCAAATGCGAAAAAGAGATCTCTATGTTTTTTCATCTGGTTCATGTTTTGCGCATACATTCAGAGGAAGAATCATTGAAGAAAGAAATGGTGGAAAACATCCGGTATTTCGATATGCAAAAGCTTTCTTCATGGGGGTATAATATGGAACGAAAATTAAAAACATATCAGATACATCTGAAAGTCAATGGACCGGTATTCGTAGGTGATGGAAACGAAATACAGAAAAAAGAATATATGTTTCTGAATAGAAATACCATAGGGGTAATAGATGGCTCAAAGTTCTATATGTTGGCTAAAAAACTTCATCTTCAGAATGATTTTGAACGTTTCATGATTGATGATACAAGAGAAGACTTGAAACATTGGTGTTTCAGAAACCATGTATCTCAAAATGATTTAAAAAACTGTATGAAATATGTAGAGAATGTGGGTGACAGATCAGAAGAAAAAGGAAAGCTTCAGGTAATGACCTGCATTACAGACCCATATGGAAATCCTTATGTACCCGGAAGTTCTCTGAAGGGAATGCTACGAACAATTCTTCTGAGTAGAGATATTTTACAAAATCGGGAGAAATATAGAACTGATACCAGACAGCTCAGGAGTGATTTGAAAGTTAACAGGATTAACAGAAGAATCTTAAATAATAATATTGTAAAAATTGAGAAAAATGCATTCAATTCAGTGAGGTCTTCAGGGAAAGAAACGGTTGATTTCGATATTATGTCAGGTATTATCGTTGGAGACAGCGAACCCTTGTCCAGAGAAGATATTATTTTGTGTCAGAAATGGGAGCAGCACACAGATGGTACATACAAAACATTGAATATTCTGCGAGAGTGCATAAAACCGGGAACAGTCATTAAAAGTACATTGACAATTGATGAAACACTTTGTAATATAAAAAAGGAAGATATTTTGGAAGCAGTACAGTTATTTTATGAACAGTATTATCAGAATTTCCAGAAGAAATTTTCACGAAGTGACAGGAGAAAACCGAATACAGTATTTCTGGGAGGTGGAAGCGGTTTTGTTTCCAAGACAGTGATTTACCCGTTATTCGGAGAAAAAGAGGGCATTGAAACTGTAAAAAATATTTTTGACAGAACAAATGTGCCTAAAACCCATCAACATTATAAAGATACTCGTATAGGAGTATCCCCTCATATTTTAAAATGCACAAGATATCAGGGAAAAGAATATATGATGGGGGAATGTGAATTAAATATTATTTGAGCATTTTGTTCTTAAATGCGCGAAATTCTGTATTTTGCCACGCATGGCTTAAATATTGGATTTGTGAGAATTTTTTACTTTCCAAAACGGCTGCATTTCAATAAAATTACTTTTCCCCCGCAATCCCCTTATTCGTCCCAGACAGGACATGGGGTTGCGGAGATGGTATTGAGAAATGTAGCTCCCCGATAGGGGACGGAAACTCTGTAATCCGTGTTCTTTACATATTTGCAAAAAATATTGAGAAATGTAGCTCCCCGATAGGGGACGGAAACAGTATATTCCACTCTTTCAGTTTCACGAATATCCAGTATTGAGAAATGTAGCTCCCCGATAGGGGACGGAAACAAACCACAGACATTTAAAGAACAAATATGGGAATTTAATTGAGAAATGTAGCTCCCCGATAGGGGACGGAAACAGTTAACAACCTTATAGCTTCATCTACGGACACAATTTTATTGAGAAATGTAGCTCCCCGATAGGGGACGGAAACTCCTGTTGATGTTACTATACTACGTGACTCATAGATTGAGAAATGTAGCTCCCCGATAGGGGACGGAAACCGGTAGATAGCGAATCTACATAATGTGTATACATTATTGAGAAATGTAGCTCCCCGATAGGGGACGGAAACAAATGTCAGTGCTAAATTGTAAGCATGGTACTAGTGAGAAATGTAGCTCCCCGATCGGG
>ERZ1673749.224-NODE-224-length-77964-cov-10.811421_pt1 | contig 77964 bp, 80 predicted proteins | sample MGYA00580204_ERZ1673749 | MGnify/ENA primary metagenome ERZ1673749 (study PRJEB41218, sample SAMN15661745) | gut metagenome | host: Homo sapiens | place: Canada: London | collected 2015-08-20/2019-03-30 | study: EMG produced TPA metagenomics assembly of...
CTACGAAGGCCCACACGATCATATGCATTTGCCCCACGTGTGTGGGGATAGCTCCATTGCCATATCGACGGAATGCTGAGTATCGAGGCACGCCCCACGCCTGTGGGGATAGCTCCCGGCTAGCCGCTCAGCTTAAAATCTCGGCCCGGTACGCCCCACGTGTGTGGGGATGGCTCCAAATCGCCTAACATCTGCTGGGACTCCTCGATGTAAGCCCCACGCACGTGGGGATAGCTCGATGCGGCGTGTTGACCCGGATCGGTGGTTGACGTAAGCCCCACGCTTGTGGGGATGGCTCCACTACGCTACGAAGGCCCACACGATCATATGCATTTGCCCCACGTGTGTGGGGATAGCTCCATTGCCATATCGACGGAATGCTGAGTATCGAGGCACGCCCCACGCCTGTGGGGATAGCTCCCGGCTAGCCGCTCAGCTTAAAATCTCGGCCCGGTACGCCCCACGTGTGTGGGGATGGCTCCAAATCGCCTAACATCTGCTGGGACTCCTCGATGTAAGCCCCACGCACGTGGGGATAGCTCGATGCGGCGTGTTGACCCGGATCGGTGGTTGACGTAAGCCCCACGCTTGTGGGGATGGCTCGGTTATAGGCACGAGGGCGAAGACAGCGAGGAGTAAGCCCCACGCCTGTGGGGATAGCTCCTACCGGATGAAACCGGCATCTGCATAGAAAACGTATGCCCCACGTTTGTGGGGATAGCTCGATGACCGCCTACGGGCGCTTGCTAATCGTTTGGTACGCCTCACGCACGTGGGGATTCTTTGTGGTGTGTGCATTGTGGTCTTGTTGTGAGGCGTATGCCGGAGATTCGTTGTGGGATGTAGTGTCTTTTTATTTATGCTGCTCGTCTTATTGGATTATGGATTGTTTATATCCGTTGCGCGTATTTGTTGCATTGCGGGCCATAAACGTTTAAAGGTCGTCGCGGGTGCCTTGCGTTCAGGTAGCGCTCAATAGAACGCGAGAACACTTACGGTACCTAGCCATAGATTGGGGGTGGAAAGCATGGAGCGTCCTATGTGGCACGTAGGGTGCGATGTGAAACAGTGTGCAGTTATGGCAAATGTCACAATCGTGCTTCCAGCAATAAAATGCCGGATAATCTCAATTATCCGGCAGGTTTGGATGTGCCTGCTCAGTCCCCTACTGTCCCCTATTTTCCACCAACGACGGCGATAAACCCCGCAGAAAGGAGTGAGAGTAGCGACCTTCTGACCTGCACGAATGCACTGTGTGCCCGTTTGCGGCGACAATCCTTGGCCTGACGTGTTGAGGCTTTGGCTAAGCCGCGAACGCCGTTGCTGGGCCACCCCTCAAGAATGGCTCAAACCGAGAAAATAGCCAGTTGCACCGCACGCAGCACTATGTTCTAAGCGAGCAAAAACAAAACGCACAGAACGGATTGAAGCGAATGGAACGTATTGGATATGACGCTATGGATAGCAAGGGTTGAAACGACCGTGAGGCCCGCACTGTATTAACAAGCACTCTAGTGGGTAATCAAAATGCAGGTTCCCAAAACTTATAAAAGTGACTAAGCTACGTAGAGAGAAAACAAACCTCTACACTCCCCTCCCCCACGCTAGGTGCAACGGTGACAACAATGAGTAATGAAGTCAATAGGAAGCGCATCCCCCAGCCGGTGATTGAAGAACTCAACGAGGGCGAGTTCTACATGTGGCGCAGGGGCCAATCCGTGCTAACCCTTAATGATGCGGCGCGATGGTTCCTGTCTGAACAGCAAGCGCAGAAACTCTCCCACAACAGCATCAAGTCGTACCGAAACGGTATAAACGTCATTGGCTCCATCATTGGACGGCTCAACGAGCAACAGCCCAACCGACTTGGGTTAGACGTGATAAACCGCAACGATCTGGCGGACGCTTTTTCTGAGTACTCCGCAACCCATTCGGTTAGCTCCCAACGTCAAACCCGTTCGGTATGGAACAGTCTGTGCCGGTTCCTTACTGCCGAGGAAGTCATCGACAAAAACCCGATGGAGCGCATTCCCGCCATATCCGGCCGACGGGGGCGCACCATCCCAAAGGCACTCCCACCCGAAGCTGTGGAATCCCTACTGTCCTACCTCGCAGATCCCAATACCGATGGGCGTCACCTGAACAAATCCTCTAAACGGTGGCGCGAGCGAGACTATGCGATGATTCTATTGTTCCTGGTTACCGGGATGCGCGAGGCGGAGATGCGCGGGGTCAACATTGGGGACATTGTGGAACCCTACGGCTACAACGGGGCGCGCAACATCAATGTGCGCGGCAAAGGCGACAAGGAACGCCTGCTAAGCATCGAGGCTCCGGCAGTGAAAGCCCTGGAGGACTACCTCGAAACCCGCTACCTTCGACTGCCCCACACGGGAAGGCCCGCGCGAACCCCCTGGGGCCACTGGGAAATGGATGCGCCGCTGTTCGTATCCGCTGACGGAGAGCGGATGACCACCGACCAGATCTACTACCGTGTGGAGGTCGCCTACCGCGAGGCAGGCATTAATGGATACCGGGCACGGGGCGCGTTGGTTCACCAGTTGCGGCACACGTTGGCCACCAACCTTGCAGACGATCCGGAGGTGACTCTGTTTCAGCTGCGGCAATTCTTGGGCCACTCCTCACTGTCCTCCACCGAGCGCTACACGGCTGGTGCAGGTCGAGTCACCCGTGATGCGGCCCGGCGTAACCCTGTTTATCGGGTTGTTGGTGGGGCATAGCGCCACACCCCAAATAATCACAGTGACTAAAACGGTTCGACTTCTTGGTTGGGTACACGGCTACTTTTAGCACCTTGTAGGTGGCTGGAAACCCACCCTTTTTACACATCAGCCCACTCAACCGGGAGGGACGGGTTAATGATGGTGGCGTGGCCTACAGTTGTACGCCACCAGGAGGCGGGGATCAACGATCCGTCACGAAGGGCGTGCCACCCATCATGGAAGATGCCGACAGGCCGCACTTCTGTTTCCAGGAGTTCAACCCATTCGAGGGTTTCCCGAGTGATGGTGTCGATGCTCGTGACCGCCCACGCCGGGCAGGTATTGGACTCCCAACGTTGAACGGTGCGAAGCCCCGCCCCCAACGTGTCCGCCAGCTCCTGAGCTGACAGGCCAAGGCCGTCGCGCGTGGCGCGAAGCCACGCCCCGGCAAGGGAGTGCATGTCCCCAGGGTCAACAGATCGGTGTGGCGTGTTTGGGGGTTCGTTGGTGTGTGGGGGGTGAATAAGCATGGACTGTATGGGGGTTAATGTTGAGCTACTTGGCGAACTCTGCCAGCTCTTTCAGGGCAATGGCCAGGGTGTTTGCGTCGGTGATGGCACCGCCGTCCTGCGCGACGTTTTGCTCCACGCCGTGACCGTCAACCTCGTAGTCGGCCCAGCTATAGCCTTCCGTCACGCCTTCGTCGTTGGACTCCAGTCCGAAGTATCGGATTAGCCCATCGGAGTTTTCGATGCGGATAACGTTGTCCTCGGACGGATGGGGCGTGTAGTTGATGTTGAGATGGTTTGCGAGGTCTGCGGATGCTAACTCGTCCAGGCTGGTGGTCTCCAAAATGTGCTGGGCGATGGCGTTGAAGTTGGTCATTTTCTGGTTTCCTTCCGGTGTTGAGGTCGGCTTGTGCCGTTCCTTTTCTTTGGGACACTTCCAACCCTAGTGGGTGGCATAGTATTGCGCCACTCTGGGGGTGTAGGACGGGGCTAGTAAGTGATTTTTTGTTCAAACTCCCGGGCGGTAAGTGGATGCTGCGCCCAGGGAAGATGGTGCAGGCCTTCATTAAACGATGGCAGCTGCATGTTGCCCTGCGCTCGACGTTCGGAAACCTGCTTGCGATACAGGTCAAGCAGCTTTCCCAGTTGCTCCACACTGTCCTGCTCCAGCTTCCTGGCTTTGGAGGCAAGGGACTCCACCTTTATGTCTCGCTTGGTTGCCGACACTGCTGGATCATCGTCATAGCGTGGGTACTGCGCGGCGAACACATCGTCGTGGATTTTCCTTACCTCTTGAATGAGGTTGTGGAGTGTAGATTCTGCATTTTCTACCTGGCGATCAAGGTCGGTGGACATAACTTCCTCCGTTGTGGGTAATGGTTTTATATTTGCTTTGCAATAAAAGGATACCCTCAAATAAAAGCCCTGAACAGGGAAAATGTTAACCCAGGGTGGGTGAATTAAAAGCTGGCCGAGATAAGCGAAGCCCCCACCGGGGAGGTGGGGGCTTTACACAACCGACCAGTACAACCAATGGGGCAACAGCGTTGCCTACACGGCGTAATGGTGGGACAGATCCTCATCTGACACCAAAAGCTAGTTTAGGCGGCCTTAGCTTTGCGTGCATCATCGCCCACGAAGTCCGGCAGAAGCCTTGCCGGATTGTTCACCCCACGCATCTCGTCGTCTAACTCGGATCGGATACCGGCCTCCAGGGATTGGGAGTGCGCCTGCCCCAGCCTCCACTGTGCGCAGCGTCGTGCGTTGACGGCCGCGCGGTCTGCGAAGTCGTTGAGGACATGGCCGTTGTGGCCACGCACCCAGTGCACGTTGACCACGATTCCCTCGTGCTGTGCCCGTTCAATGGCTTCGAGGCAGGCTGTTGCCCTCTTGCAGGGGTTGTCGATGCGCTGGCGAATGTGCGGCAGGTTGATGAATCGGTAGACCTCCAGGCTGTCGGTGAGCACATCGAGGATTCCCAGGTTGTCTGTGGCGAAGGTGTTGATCGCACGTTGGACGGCGTGGAACTCTCCTTCCTCGATGCTGGTGCCGTGGATTGACCCGGATCGGAGTTGGCCATCTGAGCAGGCGGCGGCCCAGCCAATGGTTGAGCTGTGCGTGCCTTTTGATGCGTCGGTGGCCACGACCATTCGTTGGCCTTTGCGGGACATGCGACGGTGCTCCTCGCGCTGCATGTCGAAGGCGCGGATACTGTCGGTGAGTGCTGCTCGTGCCGACGACCAGGTGGCAGTTAGTGCGGGGCCGGTGGCCACGCTGCGCAGCATGAGCCCTGGGAAAAGGTTGTGCTGCTCGTTCAGAAGTTTCCGCAGGATAGGTGAGGTTGTGTAGAGCACCATGCTGTGCTGATGCTCGGGGTGTTCATCCCAGCAGCGTCGAAACTCTTGAACCATCAATCCTTCAAGATCATCCTTGCCGTTTTTCAACGCTTCCTGCATCACGGTGGGCTTGTTCTCACCCACGGCGGAGGCGATAAAGCCGTAGTATTTGCTTCCTCGGCGCACCATTTCGTAGTGCAGCACAAAAGGGGTGGGGCAGCCAGTTTCTGCGATGGTGGTGGTCATGGGAACGTCCTTTCGTTGAATATGGAGACCCTGTGTGGGTTGCGTTTGTTTCTGGCCTCAACGTTACGACCTGGGTGTGCAGGCTGGCCCGAAGTCGCCTTTTGGGTCAGGCTGGGTGTGCACACCCCGCCCGTAAGGTGTTTTGTGAATCAAACCCAACCCGTCAGGAGCGATACGCAACATGGCAAGCAACGCCCTTTCCTCCGTGCGCCTGGGCATGGAAGTCAACCACATCACCCTCGCGCACTTCACCGAAGAATCAGTGACCCAGTTCCTGCACTACATTGCCGATACTGTGGAAAACCGCGTGGTCAAGCAGGCTGGTGCTTCCCCGTGGTTTCCCAACATGGATTCCGACCTGCCGGGAAGTGTGCGTGTACCCGCTGATGACGGCGGTGAACCGTTTGTGTTCAACCTGTTTACCAACCCGGCTGTTACCCGAGCGGTAACCGCAGCCGATCCGGCAAACCTGGTGGATGTGGCCGCCCTGATGCGCCAGGCAGCCGACGATGGCAACGATCTGCAACGCCTAGCGTTTCTGCGCATTGCAGCCCGCTGGAACTACAGCATGAACCTCCAGGGCGAGAACCGGCTTATCTACGACCCGAACTCTGCCCCGCTTCCCGGCGACTATGACGACAATCAAACCGGCATGGTCTCACCCACCCACACCATTGCCCGCACCCGCGTTGTGCACGATGATGACGGTTTGGCTGTTGTTGACCAGGACGGAGGTAAGCGCCACCCGGCAGGACGGTTTGCTGACACCGCAGCCAAGGAGGGCGGCGATGATGCTGCCCCCACCATTGACCTGTAGGACGGCGTAGTGGTCAACCAACCCCAGTGCGGTGACTCGGCCCCCACCGAGCAGGCCGTGTACCTCGACGACAACGGCGTGGAGCACCCCACGCTTCCCGCCCCACCCGGCAGCGTGTGGCCTGACAAGGTGCACGCGCAGGAGCAGACACTGCACCTGCGCACGGTGGGTCGGGTGGCTTAACCCCTGGCTGGAAAGGAGCAGGATGGCAAGCAAAGCAGGTGGAAGCCTCACCCTGGTTGCCGCAGTTGCGGTTGCTGGTCTGGTTTATGGCAACACTGACTTCGGCGAGGGTGGTGACACCGAGCAGGCAGCTGTTGAGCAGCCCGCCCCCGCACAATCGGGGCAGGACACCGACCAGCCGCACACAGGTGAGGGGCTTGCAGATACGCTGCGCCGCGTCATAGGGCAGGATGGGGCTGGCTCCTCCGACAGTATTGGCAGCTTTTTTGAAAACACCGACCCGGGCGGCGGTGACGGCTGGAGCCTGGAGGAGCGCAGGAAAGACGACAAAGGGGTCTGGGACTACGCCAAGGAATATGGGGCAAGCCCAGGCGACAGTGTGGACGATTCCGCCGCAGGAAACGGCCCTGCCCCACACAACGATGCGCTAGCCCAGTTGGAAACCCTGGAGGTGCGCGACGCCGACCCGCAGGATGGCTACACGCGAGAAAAATTTGGTGAGCGCTGGACTGACGACACCAACGTTGGTTTGTCGCACAACGGGTGCGACACCCGCAACGACATTCTCGGACGCGACCTTGACCAGGTGGAATACAAGCCAAACACCCGCAACTGCAAAGTTCTTTCCGGCGTGCTGCATGACCCCTACACCGGCCAGACCATCACTTTTACCAACGGCAAAGACACCAGCTCCGCCGTGCAGATCGACCATGTTGTCCCCCTGTCGCAAAGCTGGAAGACCGGCGCACAGTACTGGAGCGATGAAAAGCGCACTGACTTCGCCAACGATCCTGAAAACCTAATCGCCAGCGACGGCCCAGCCAACCAGGCGAAAGGGGATAAAGGTGCAGACGAATGGCAACCGCAGGAGGCCTACCGCTGTGAATACAACGCCCGTATCGTACAGGTGAAAGCAACCTACGGGCTGTGGGTAACCCCCTCCGAGCACGCCGCACTTAGCCAACAGCTCGCAAACTGCTAACCAGGCAAAACGACAAACCCCGGCACAGTCACATTGGGGTCTGTGCCGGGGATTCCCTTGTCTTTGAGCAGCATACGCTCGCCCCACAGCCTACCGCGAACACTGAGCCTTGCGCAGGGCTTGGACTGCACACCCTGCTGCCAGAATGGGAATCATGGCTAAACGACGACGCACCACCCGCTCCAAGCGCCGCACCACCCGTGCGGCGAAGCCATTTCCCACCCCGGGGCCAGGCGAGCAACTATGGCTGGTTCACCTACCGTTCGGGATGCGCCACCCCGCAGCGCACTACCGTAAAGACCTCAAACGCCACCTCGTGGTTGCCGAGAAACTACCGGACGAGCTAGCACCCTACGCTGCGCAGCCCTACAGCTATGAAGCATGGGTGCAAGACCAGCTCAACCACAGCACAGAACCCACCCTGCACGGCAGTGCTGCTGCCAAAACCCCGCGAGACAGCCAGCTGGCAGATGCGCGCGCCATTGTGGAGGCCGCAGCAGCGGGGTGGCGTGGAATGTACGTCGGCTCTGGGGTGGGTACAGGCAAAACCATCACCTGCCTAATCGCAGCAAAAGCCATCTGCCACCTACGCGGGGGCGACACCGTGGTCATCTCCTCCGACAGACCATTCCGGCTGACGGGGCCAATGTGGCGTTCCAACATCGCAGCCATTGGTGATGGTGGACTGCGCTGGATTGTGGTCTCCTCCGACGGTGGGCTTAAACAGCTCATGGGGCCAAACGGTAAACCCAGGCTCAACCCCTGTGTCTACATTGCCGATGAAGCCCACCAGTTTCGCCGGGATTCACAGCGCACCTCCCGAATGCGCCGCCTAGCCCGGCTGGACAAGGAACCCGGCCCCGAGGTGCCTTTCACGATTGCGGTTACCGCCACCCCAGGGCACACGCCAGCGGAATACCGCTACCTATCCTCCCTGCTAGCCCAAACCCAAGGCGAAAGCGCCGCCCGGTGGGCAAACCTTGGCGCTCGTCTAGCTGATATGGGGCTTCCGTTGGAGGAGTCCTACGGCCAATGGGGCTGGGATGCGCGGGCCGAGGCCTCAGCAACCCTGCGGGATGAAGCCACCGCCCGTGTGCGCGACTGGATGCTGACCACCACCCCACCTGTCATGTTGAACCGTAAAGCCTCCTGGGGTGCGCCCCAGCTGTCAGGCCAGCCGGTAGACCTCACCCCGGAGCAGCGCGCCAAATATCTCCTGGAGTGGGGCGATTTTCAACGTGAAATGCACCTGGCTCGCCAAGGTGCTGACAAGGCGCGTGGTCTGGCGGCAATCACCCGGTTTAGGCAACAGGCAAGCCTGCTGCGTTGCCAGCACACTGTGGAGCGTGTGGTGGCGGATGTGGAGGATGGCTACCAGGTGGTTGTCTCCGTCGAGCACATCACCACCGGGGCAGAACCCATCGCCGAAGCCCTCGCCGAGAAAGGCATCATGGTTGCCCACCTGTACGGCGGGCGCGACGATATGGAGCAGCAGCGACTGGCGTTTCAGAAAGGCCACGCTAAGGTGGCGATCATGTCTATCGCCTCGTCGGTGTCGCTGCACGCTAACGAAGAATTAGCCGACGGCACCCGAGCTACCGCCACCCCGCGACGCGGCTATCTGCACCAGGCACGCTACAGCGGCATTTCTGCCGAGCAGATCATGGGCAGAACGCACCGCGACCACCAGACCTGCCCGTGGAGCCTGCTGTATGCCACCAACACTATTGAGGAGGCTGCCGCCGAGCGCATGGTCTCTCGCCTATCCACCATCGCCACCAGCGTTGACGCTGACCGATCCAACCTGGAGTCAGTGGCCGCACTCTTCGGCGCTGACTGGCTGCCCGCAGCCCAAGCCTTGGGGGAGGACTAGGAATCCCAGCTACCTCCTGATTTCGCCTGCACACCGGCACTGTGTAGGTCGTGTGTGCGAACACGAAACGGCCCGTGTCCGAGGGTGGTGGTAAAGACCTCGGGAGGGCGTGCACGTTGGTGTGCCACAATCGGAAAACACACCAACCGCCACCACAAGGAGTTTCAGAAATGACCGCAGCACCAACCACAGATTTTGCTGCGCCCACCCCACCGCTAGACCAGTTCTTCGACGATCTTGACCGCTTCACCATCTGGGATGTTGCCCGCGACGCATCCCACCTTGCTGGGGTGCGCAGCGTGGACACCACCACCAACTACGCCGACATTGGTCAGGGAATCGCCCCCGAGCGCGCCTCCCTAACCCGCACGGACGGAACAGTGCTCACCATCGCATTCACCATCGACCTGGAGATGCTGCCGGATGGAAACGCCGGAAAAGAAAGCATCACCGGCTGGGTGTGGAAGACCACCGAGCAGCCCGAGTGGCACACCTGCCACGCGCATGGCAGTTTGGCTGAGCTCTACGAGCAGATCTCCAGCTGGGCTGGCGGCGGCCACGACGATGATCTGCCCACCTTGTCCACCCGCCTGCAAGGGGCATCAGGAACCATCTACCGACTGGTGTGGAAGCCACTGCACATCGAATTAGCCGACGGCAGGGTTGAGCAGGCCTGGCACCACGAAAACTTCCCGCCTGCCCGCTGGTCAAAAAAATACTGGATGGAGCAGATTCAGCCAGCTGTGCACGTGCGCATCCACGGTGGTGGACTGTTTACCGCCAAGCAGGTGGACAGCGTAGACGACCTCACCTCCGGCAGCTTCGCGCTAATTGCAGAGGGCTAGCGTGGGCGTTTTATATTTTTCAACCCTTGCGGGGGCTATCGCCACCAGCTGGGTTTCAATGAACGTTATTCGCTACCGGCGCTCACTCCGCACAGCCGCATGGGTGGTCAGCATCGCAGCTTTCATCCTGGTAATCGCAACCCGCAACGCTATCCCCGATGTTTTCGGCGTGCTGTACCTCTACGGCTTCGTCGCCGGGACAGCCGCAGCCGTCTGGGACGTTTACCACACCATTAAAGCGCTATCCGAACCCTACCTCCCCGCAGTGAACCACCACCCAGAAAACGACTAGCCACCCCACCATCCACTCATTCGGGCACGTGGCAATACAGGGTGAGCCATAATCATTCCCAGATGCACACCACGGTGTGCACAACCAACCACCACCCAAAGGAAGCCACCATGAATTACGACCAAGACCTACCCGACGAACAGGCGGACGTGTGCGGATATTCCTACGACCACGATCTCGAGATCACCTTTGAAGATGACGAGACCATTCAGTGGGAGTGCCGCGAATGCGGGGCCGAACTCTACAAGGATAAGACCCTCTAGCACCCCGTCTGCTCAACCGACTAGAAATCATCAACCCCGTCTAGCGCCCCATGCCGGGGCCATCCGGTGCAAGGAAAACCACATGGCACTTACCTCGCAGCAGACCACCCGCCTTTTCAACAGCATCGGTTTTGCCTGCATCGCCCCACCCGACAAGGCGGTGGAATCCATTACCGAGGCCTACTTCCTTCTCCCCGAGGTTGCCATAACCCCAACCAGCCTCACCGACGAAGAATTAGGGCAGCTGACCCAATGGGTTACCGAGGCCTGGCGTGCGATAAGTGACGGAAAACCCGCTCGACGTTTACACCGCGCCGCAATGCTAGCCAAACGCATCGCCGATGAACGCAACCCCTGCTAACTGCCACCCACCCGCTGCACAGAGGCCATGTCCACCCCGGCAGGTAAACTAACCGCACCACGCAAAAACCACCCTTGAGAAGGAGTAATGCATGTCCCTAAAGGCGATTCAAGTAAATTCAGACGGCACCCACAACGTCATTGACTTCTCAGAAGGGGAAGACGGTTTTCTTTCCACCGCGCTCGACGGAGGCTGCGTCGAACCCCTCCATCTCAACCACCAGGACACCACTGTCACCGCCTGGATGGACGAGGAGGGCATGCTAAAGAAACTGCCCGCCAATCTGACGGCCACCGCCATCGTGGAAGCCCTCGCCCAGCAGAAACTCAACGCCCCACTGGTGGGGACAGTAGTGTTCACTGGTTCTAACCCACCTCATATTGGCGGCCTGCCGGAGGGTGCACACCAGGAGATCCTGGCCATCATCAACGCGCAGTAAACCTCACCCTGCCCGCCCCGGTCGGCGTGCACACTGGTCTGCAACAATGCAGGCAAACCGCACGCCCAACCTGGGGAGGAGACAATGACCACTCCGCACCTGCCTGACTTCTACGCAGGGCAACCCCTGAACTGGTCAAACTGGTCTGCTGACCTTTCCCCCGCCGCCCGCATGGCACAGCACGTCCTCCGTGACGAACCCACCCCGCTGCGCCTGTGCGAACAGTGCCACCAATGGGATCGCATCCTGGTGTGCTTCGCCACCATCCGACCCCGCTTCGACAACGTTGTCGATCTCAACGCCTATCGACGCGGCAGCCCCGAACAGCACCTGCTCGCCCGCTACTGTTTCGCCTGCGCACACACCACCATCACCAACCTGGACACCGGAATGATGGACATTGTGTCGCCCTCCCACACCACCGTGGACGACATTCCGTACCCGCGCCTACCACACAGGCAGTAGCGAGGCTCACCGCAGCGCCTGCACACCCACCAGATAGCGTTGAGTGCAACTATTCACCGCCAACCAGGAAAGGGCGTTGCTTGTGGCCATCAATGCGGGAACCCTTAAACAGATGCTGTTTGCCGTCGGATTCAACGACACTAACCGCATCGGCTCCCAAATGAGTCAATGGTGGAACGTGTCTCCCCACGTGGCAAGCACCTGGCTGACCTCCAAAACCCCGCCTTTTAAGGCGGAGGATTTTGTACGCAGCATGTTTGAAGACATGGCAGAAGTAGTCGGCCGCATGCGGGATGCCACACTCGACGACAACTGCGACCACTTGCTGGTGCGCACCTACCCGAACAAAACGCATTTTGACCTGGGTGATGTTCTGCCCACCACCACCCGTTTAGACTCGCCACCCTGGTGGAAAGCCCGCTACCACCGCGCCATTGAATACTTGGCCATGATCGAACTGCTCAGCCCCTCCGGCGTTCCCATCACCGCTGTGCCCACCCACCAGTGGCCTGGCGAACCCGACGAGTTTTTCATGCACGCCCCCGCCGACTGGCAGCCCGGCAGCCTCCCCAACCTGGTGGAGAAAGTCCGGCCCCTAGACCACGATGCCTGGCGAGATTTTCAAGACCTAGCCGGTATGGTCGAATACCTCAGAAACCACACCCTCGATGCCGACGGCGGACTGGTCTACATCCGGTCGTACACCGCCAAAGAAACCCCCTTGGCAGACCTATCCGGCCCCTCCCCCAACCCGAACCGCTACAACCGCGCCCTCCAGCACCTACTCATGTGGGACTACCTGGAACCATCTGGGGCGAACATCACCGTCATCGCCAACCGTCGGTGGCCCACCAACCGCAACGAAATCGTCCTCACCTTACCGCGCAACACCCCCATGTATGCCGTGATGCACCGCGAACCCACCAACGCCTACATTGACCTGTGCCTACCCATCGGGGACGGCGACAACCACCCACCCATTGAGGGAAGCGACCAACAACTTGATGGAAGCGAAGACCTCACCTCTATTGCCACACTGCGCCCAGAACACGCCCCCACAGAAGACGAGTTAGGCGGCACCGGGCTATGGCTATCTTCGGCAGCCAGCAAGGTACTGGCCGCGCACGGGTGGAAAAACCTTGAGGATTGGCGCTTGTCTGGCAGTGGACACCCGGTGGGGACAACAACCATCATCCCCCTAGACGTTGATGCACTACAGGGCGCATAACAGCCCGCGATACGAGGGTGTGTTGCAGGGTGCAGTACGCGCGTGTACTTCACCGTGCACACCCTGCCGTTATCCTGATGGGTAGACGTTTTGCCAACCCACGCAAAGGAAAGTCCATGACCTACACCTTGCGCCGTGTCATCGCGGGCACCGCCGCATTGTCTGCCGCCGTCCTCCTCGCCTCCTGCGGGGGCGACAACGAGGGCGAATCCAACAATGCAGACGGTAACAATACCGCCACTGAGCAGCAGGAAGTCAACGAGCTGGTAGACAAGTCCCCCAATTTCAGCGACTCCGAAACCCGCCTTGCGGAGATGGAAGCAGAAGGGTGCGGCCCCCAGTTTGAGAAGTGGTCGAAAGACATGATCGTCTTCATCACGTGGGTCAACAATGGCGATTGGGAGCATGTTCAAACCGAAACCAACCCCACCACCCTGGCCAACAACACCAAGGGCTGCGAGCTTAAAGTCACCGGCGCAAACATCACCGGCTCCGAGGGTGGAGACCTCAACGACTTCACCGTCACCACCGTAGGATTGACCAGCGAATCCAACCCCATCGATCCCGGGGCCGTTCAAGCCATTACGGACAGCCGCGTTAAAGGTGAAGACCTCACCGAACTAACCGACATGCAGCAACTAGCGTCCATCAGTCCGCTAATGGCCAGCGCGGCTGACTTTGCTAACGCAAAAGGCCTAACCGAGTTCCACGGCCAATACAACAGTGACAGCAAACTAGCCGAGGGGTTCTACGCGGGAGACAATACGTGGCTATCGACGGTTTCCCCCGCCAAGTTCTACAACGACACGACCAAGGGGAAGCCAGACACCCAAGGCTCTAGGGGTGCTTGGGCAGCTGTCACCACTGATGATCCCCAAAAAGATACCGAGCGTAAATCTGGCCCCGCAGCAGGTCAGGTAGCAGAGTTCTTCACTCGCCAGATGGGCAATTCCGTACGTAGCGGCGATCAGTGGTTTGAGATCAAAGGCTCCGACAGCTACCGAAACGTCTAAAGCAACTGTCCGCTTTCGGCTTAGCGGGTGCGCAGATCCACAGCGGTTTGCGCACCCGCTACCTGCTTATCGGAGGCAAATACACCTGGCAGGGAGGCTAGACACTCCCCGACATAGCGCGGATGGCACAGCACGACCGTTCCGCCATACAAACCACCCTCGTTACGAACGTGTACACGCCCCCACGGCTTATCCATGTTCGCCCCGTGGGCGACCACCACAGTCACTGGGGCTTGGTCTGCCCCCATACCAACCTTCGTGGCCAGGTAGGTCATGTTGCGCACCGGCCACACAGGGACGTGCTGGCCAAAGTCGCGCCGCGATCCATCCATGAACTCACTAGCAAAATGGGTGGCCTGGTTAATGATGACGGGGTTCGTGTCCTCCACTGCGTTTTGGTTGTTGTCGCGCATCATGCGCTCCCACGCAGCCGAACCTTTAATGGGGAAACCTGGACGTTCACGAATGGCGGCCTGTGCCTGCATGAGGAAGTCTTCATCAATCGGGGATTGAAGAAAGCGGGCTTCCAGGCCGTCAAAGTCCACGCTGTAGATTCCTACAACCCCGCTGGGGCCAACCGCGATCATGTCCGCGTCTAGACGGTCACAGCTGCACTCCCAACTGGGTGGCAGCTGGTTCAACTGTTCGGCCAGATCGTATTGATACGCCTCCCAGCGGTCGGGGTTGGTCGCGGCGGTAAGACTACTGTGGCCTACCGCGTCGTAGTCTGCGTACACAGGAATCGTGGTCAATGCCCCTGCCCAACCTGCATCGGCCTGGGCTTGTCGCAGTTGGTTGCCGACCCAGGGAGACCAGTCCCACACCACAGCAGCAACGGCCACCACCGCCATCAGTGCAATAGCGGCGGGCAGCGATACTGACATGAGGGGAAGTGCTACCAGCATGGAGGCAGGGGTAGTCCACCATTGAATGCTGCGGGGGCTTCCAAACAGGGTGCGCGTGTCGGCGAGTTTTACTTCTGCTGCTCGGGCGGCGGCCAGAATGACTACACCTGAAACGAGTCCCGCCACGTGTTCTTGGGAGACAAGCGTGTAAATAGCTGCTCCCCACAGTCCCGCGAGCGCTACTTTTCCAGCCACAGGCAACCACGGGGCGCGGTGGGAAAGGTATTCCGGCCGGGTGGTCTCGCGCCATCTGGTGGCAGGAGTGGGCAACGGTACGGGGCTAGCGCTGGAGGCGGTGGTGTCAATGGTGGTCATGGTGGTAGTCCTAACTGCGGTTAATCCTCTATTTCTGTTGCGACGGCATCGTCAACGAGCCAGGTGTTGTCGTCTTGTTTAACGACTGTAACCTGCCAGTCTCGGGTGCGGCCCGACAGCTTGCGCCCAGACTCCGTAATCGGCGTTTGAACACTATGGACAGAGCGTATTGCCTGTTTAGCGTCGTCTTTTACCGGGACTGGCCTATCTGCCCAGCCCACCTGGGAGACAACGACTCGGACTGGGTTGTCGTAGCTGGTTTTCTGGTTGTACCAGGAGCGGGTGCGCACAATCGCTGGGTTGGGTTCGAGTGGTTTGTGGTTGTCTCGATAGTGCTCGGTGGTAAGCGGGTAGCCGCGCTCCACCTCGTTGCGCTCGTCCACCTCACGGCCGGGAGCGAACGTGGTGCTCAACAAAACGAATTTCTTGGCCACGTCATCGGGATCGGTACGGTCAAGACGGACGTTATCGACCGTTGGTAGATCGTTGGGGTCAACTGTGGGGAGGTCATCGTTTTTCTGCTTGGCTTTAGTAACCGTCGCTGGGGCTGAAACGCTGGTTGGGGTCGATTCCTCCTGTTGTGCTTCTCCGCATCCGGTGAGCACAAGTCCTCCCACAAGGAGAGCGGGGACTGTTTTCTTCATCATGGTGGAACTCCTACTTTTCTCCCGCTTGTGAGGCTTTGTTGTCGCCAAGTCGGCTGGGTTTCCAGGTGTCAACCAGCCACTTATCCCCTTGTTTGGTCAGGGTAATAGTGTGCGTCCTGTGCCCTGAGCGTGCGGTTTGGTTGGGAACGCCTGAGTTGACGTTGATGGCGGCGGTGATGATGCGGGTGGCGGTGGTGCCATCATCTTCGCTGTCCTGCACTTTCACGATAGGGCGGGTGGTTGCTTTTAGTTCGCGCCACACATCCCAGTCGGTGTACACGTCGCCTTCGGTGATTTTCATGTTGGCTTCAAAAGAGCTGGGAACCATCAGTTCTTCGGCTCGTGCAAGGGAAGCCCACTCAGTGCTTTCGTGCGCCGCGTTGTGGCTTTCGATGATGGTGACAAAGTTTTCAGCCACCGAGTCCGGATCGGAGAAGTCAGTGTCAAGGGTCGAGCCGTCGGGAAACGACTGGCCTTCCTGCGAGGAGACTTCCGTTTTGGTTTCCGGATCGGGTTCTTGATCTGCGCCACACGCGGCTACGCTTCCGCATGCGACTGCAATAATGATTCCCGCTGTGACGCGCTGCCGCAGTGTTGTCATGGTGCCTTATTCCTTTCCGAGGGTTGTGGGGCTAGTTCTTGTAGCGGTAGAACTCCACCTCACCCTGCGCCAGGTCGAGTTCTTTTACGCTTCCCGATTCTTGTGTGACACCAATACTGCGGCCCGAGTCTTTTACGATGGACATGGTGGCATCGCTGCCGTTGGCCGTGTGTACCGCAATGTCTCCCGGCTGGGGGTTATCGACTTTTTCCAGGTTGCTATCGCTGCCAAGCTGTTCTGCCTGGGCTGGAGGGGTGTATTCACCGTTGGTGGCTTGAGAGTAGGCGTACTGGACAAACTCACCTGTACCGAACGTCTTTTCACCGTCGCCCCTGCCTGCATCGTCGGGGCCGCCTTCACCGCCGCCACCCATGCGATACTTCACATCTTTTTGGGAGGTTGCGGCCTTGAGTGCGGACTCGCCGGTCTTATCTTCATCCTTTTTGTCCCCACTGTCGGATTCCTTGTCAGGTTTGTTGGAGTCTTTATCCCGCTCCTTTTCGGCATCTTCCTTAGCTATGTCAAGGGCCGTCCGGTCTCCGTCGTCATCGTTTTGGGGAGAGTTCTTGGACTTTTCCATATCGGTGTAGGACTCCGCGAGCTTCATGATTTTCTCCATGTAGGAGCGCGGGGTGGAACCGTTCTCGTCGGCCACGCTGTGGTCGAGGCCGTTTTCCACACTTCCCAAACCACCAAGGTAGGCACCGAGCATCAGCTCGGTGGTGTCTCCCTGCACCTTGCCCTGAGCCTTCCATTGTTCGATGGTTTCCGCATTCTGGCAGTTGAACCTGGCCTGCGCCATGACCGCATCTCCCGGGTCGTTCGGGTCGCCAGAGCCTGGTGGGCCGGTCACGTTGCCCTCCTCGTCAACCTCGGCACCGTATTGTGCCCACACGTCCTTGCGGAACTGGCCGTAGCCACCGACCGGGGAGTCTGCGCCCACGTCGCGGTATTCCTGCTTTTGGAAACCAGACTCGTGGTACATCTGCGCCGCCAGGACTGGTGCGGAGACGGCTTCGCATTCCTGGGCAGCCTTCTCGAAGAACGGTACGAACTCTTCCGGGACTTTCCCCTCGGCCAGCGCTGCTCCCGGGTCGGCGCTACCGGACTGGGGTGTGGCACCAATTGCGCAGGCTTCCACATCCTCGAACACCTGCGGCATGGTCACGCCTTTTTGCGCGCCCTTAGAATCCCAGAGGGCAGCCACGGAGTCAGCAGCGATGTACTCATACTTCGCCAGCTCCACCTCCAGGGACTTTCGTTCTGGGTACACCCTGACCAGAACTTCGGCGGCCGGTTCCGTTAGCCAGGAGTCGTCATCGCCGTACTCGTCCATCAGCGCGTTGTAAAAGTCCCTGGTCACTGACTTCGGGTCAAGCAACCTGGCGCGAGATTTCCTGAACGTGGGGGATTCGGCGAAAATGCCGACCTTGTTCCGGTCTTCCTTGCCGTCCAAGTTAATGAGGTTGGCCTGCTGTGCAGACAGCATGGTGGCCAGCACCGCTGCGCGTGCCTGTTGGTCTTCCGGCAGCTTGGATTCCTTAGCTGAGGCAATAGCGGCTTTTACTGTCGCCTGTTGCTCAACGTTGATCTGCATGTGCAGCTGGTCGGTTTCCAACTGTTTGTTGGGCAGCAGGTTGGGCAGGTCGGATTTTGCTGCTGGTGACTCCGGATCGATTTCCCCACCGGAGCTTTCCGATCCAGATCCAGATCCGGAGCCGTCCACGGTTTGCCCATCCAGCGGTTGGTAAGTGGTCGCATCTGTAGGGAAGCCGCCGCCATCGGTGATGGCTACGTGCACGTGATCCATGTGGTTGGCGGTGTCGTCGCCACGATCTTCCATCTGCGTCCAATCATCCTTGCCGGAGCCACCCATCCACTGGCGCTGCTGCCAGATGATGTGGTCAATGCCCAATTCGTCGGAGTGGTCTTGCAGATAGGCAGCAATGTCATCGCCGAGTTTCTTCCCCTCGGGGGATTGGTAGTCCTCAATCATAAAATCGAGCGCCAATCCCTCCGGGTGCCACTTATAGCCGTCGTCTGGGCGGTAGCCACCGATGGTTTTTAGCTCGGGAAACTCCTGGTACACCGCGCGCATCGCACGAATGGTTTTCACCTGGAGGCGGTCTTCGGAGCCAACCTCGTCGGGAACTTTCGGCAGCTCAGAGTTTCCCGAATCAGAACCAGAGTCAGATCCTCCTGACCTTCCCACAGCAGAAGCCATTTCATCAGCGAACACGCCAATGGCTTCCGGCCCGGCAGGGTGCACATTGTCTGGGGCGAGCATGCCGGGGTTACCGTCGGCTTTCGCCCCCCAGTCGAGGTAGTCGTAGCCGCTGTCTTTGACCATCTGATTGAACTCTCCGGCGTGGTCAACGCCGTGGATGGTCATAAGCACCAGCCTGGCATCACCAATCTGATTTTTAACCTCTTCCACCTCTTGTTTGGTTACAGGGCCGTTGGTGCCCAGTGCCATCACAACGGTGTCGAAGTTTTTGGCATCGCCTAGTTCGGTCGTACCCTCCTGCCATTGTTTGCCGTCTCTAGCACGGATTTCCGCGTTGGGAAGCTTCTGTTTGATCACGTCTTGAGCAGCGTGGGTAATTGAGTCGCCAACAACCAAGGTTTTTCCGTCGGACTTACCGCCAGCTTCATTCCCTGATGCGGGGTCAGGTTTTTCTTTGCCCAAAAACGTTCCCTCGGGGGCAGGCTCTAAGGCCTGCAACTCCGAAAACTTGTTGCTACAGGACGGCCATGCGCCCCATCCCTGCTCTTTCAGGACGCGGTTAGCCACCTCCATTTGTTCCTCACGACCTGCTTTATTAGCGCTGGGGGCAAATTCTGTTCCGCCAAAACTCTCCCAGGTGTGTGGGGTAAATTGCAGCCCTCCCTGGTATCCGTTTCCGGTGTCAATGGCCCAGTTTCCTCCAGATTCGCAGCCTGCCAGCTTCTCCCAGTCTGCGGCCGTAACGACTCCCCCACCGCCCTGCGCGAGAACTTGAGTGTCGGCAGCCAGGGTGAGGTCGTCTGCTCCCAACTCCACGGTGGGGCCAGCGGCGGTGGCTTGCTTATTTTCTTTATTCCCGTCGTCGCCTGGCTTTCCTCCTTCATCTCCGCTGGGCGCACCGCCGCCAGCTTTCTCGAATTTTTTAAGCCACGGCAGCGGGTCTACACCCTTTCCTTGCTGCCACCCGCCTGGGTACACACCGAAGTGCAGGTGAGCGCCCGAGGAATAGCCAGCATTACCAATGTCAGCGATGTGGTCACCAGCTTTCACCTTGTCGCCTGCTTTGACGTAAATCTGGTTAGCCTCCATGTGGCCATAGAGAGTTTCTACTTTCTCGCCATCAATCTCGTGCATAATGCGAACCCAGTTGCCGTAACCGCTGGCTGGGCCTGCCTCAACGACTTCACCGTCAGCAGGGGAAAAAATAGGTGAGCCGTAGGCATTACCGCCCGCAAAGTCGAGGCCATCATGCCAGGAGTCATCCCAGGCACGGTAGCCAAAATAGGTCGTAATCTGGCTTGCGTCCTCGGAGACAGGCATACCGAGCTGGCCTTGCCCAGATTTAGATCCGCCACCGCCGCCGCTATTGCTACCGCCTGCGGTTACTCGTGGTGAGGCGGTACCTACGTCGATGCAGGTTTCGTTCTCATAAATCATCTCGTGCCCGCTTTTCACGTTGGCAATCACGCCAACAAACATGATGAACAGGGCGATGACCAGAAGAAGAATCAGCAAAATGATAGCTATAACAGGCAAGCTGGCAGCTAGCACTTTCTTTTTGACCAGGCCGAGAACTAGTTTTTTCGTAGCTTCAACGGCGGCGTTCTTTTTCTTCTCCTCCGGTTGAGTCTCCTGCTGGGTCAACGCTTAGACCTCCGGCATTTTTTCGTTACGGTCTACCGGGCGCGCATCAATAACCTGGTAACTTCCGTCGTCCTCCACGGTCATTTCCACCATGTAGGTCATGGTTTCTTTTTCCAGCCCCTGACCGTTTTTCAGCTCGTCAACCGTGGCAAACAGGTCTTGCTTCGCCCTAATGAACGTCACTTTTGCTGCTGCCACGTCACGGCCGAGCGCAACCTCGGGTTCGCCCTCGAACTTGTAGAACGCGGATTTTTTATCCTGGTTCCACGTCCATGACCACATCTGGTCTGCCTGGGAGCGCATCTTGCTACGGAACTCGGTGGAAGCCATGTGCTCCCATCGGTCAAACCAGTCTTCCTTTGGCTCAAAGTCGGAGGGGCTGAACGTCTGCCACTGCTCAATAAAGTTCTGGGCGGTCGCAGACACCGCTTCCTCCCCCGCTTCGTCAGGAATGTCAGGAGCATTTTTCATCGACGTTAAAGCAGGAACGGTAGCAGTAACCGTGCTGGATGCCTGCTCGCTAGAGCGCGCAGACGAAGGAGCCGCCGAGGGGCCACGTGAGGCGTCCTCGTCCTCGCCGCTCCCGCACGCTGAAAACAGGCAGGAGGCAGCAAGCACAGCGGCAGTGACGGTCATTGTTTTGCGCATTGGTCTCTCCTTGTTCGGTTACTGTTTAAGTGTCTCAACTGGGTGTGCACACCAGCCCGAACTGCGTCTACTGCACCATCCAGCCGCCGACTGAAACCATCCAAAAACCAGCCCCCACCAGTAGACATAGGGCAGACCAGGCCTTTTTCCCACGCCCCCACAAGTGGATGGAGCTATCGGCGGCCGCAACCCCAATAAGCGCTGAGGAGACAACCGTTTGAATGGTTTGCCCCGTAGACGATGACGCTGGGGTTAACCACAGCGCAGCCAGTAGGTAAACGTAGAAAAACAATCGCCCCCTCAGACTGTTGGCCGTGGATGCGACAGCCCCCATTGCTTTTCCGACTACGCGGGCAGGCATGCCTACATCACGCCTGAAATGACGAGGGAGACAATGGCCAGGGTGATAAAGGCGATGAACACCAACTGCTTCCAGTTCAGGCCTGACACTGGGCTGGGTTCATCGAGAAACCCGAGCTGGCTGGTCACATTGACCGGATCTTTCACACGCTGCCACCGTGTACGCCCCGGTGTCGCTTCCTCGTCATCGCCTTCTTCGGCTTGGCCACTGTGAAGTGTGGCCTGCTCGGCGGGGCGGTAATCCTCGGGGTTGTTTCCGTAAGCCACCCACATTTCATAGTTTTGGTCTTCGATCACCTGCCCCAACTGGGAATACAGTTCACGCAAGTCGGCAGGGTCAAGCTGCATTACAGCCAGGCCGGACTGCTCACCAATGTGGGACAGAATGACCAGTTCAGTCGTTGTGGCATCGGCGCGCTCAACCACCAGGTTCTCGCCCTCAGACTCCCATTCCATGCTGGGGGCTTCCCCCTCGCTGGGGGATTCCTCCTCGTAGTCCTCAACTGGCTCCGCTGCCTCAACCGATTCCCCGCCCTCCAGGTCAGGGTTATCAGCGCTGGATTCTTCGACAGCGGTGACCTCTACCGTTTCCTCCGGTTGGGGCGATTGCTCTTTGGATGGTACGGACAGGTCAACGGTGGGGACGTCTTCGGAGTGTCCAGTCGCCGGGTTAGTCATTTCGTTCTCCGTTCAGGGGTTGATGGTTAGCGGCGGCGCTTGCGGGTACGGGTTCTGCTGCGGCTGGCGCGTCGTTGGTCTTGCTGCTGTTGGGCAGTCATCCCGTCTGCCTTTTCCTGGGCTGTGGCCTTTCGGGACGGGCTGGTTCGGGTTTCCTGCTCTGCGTTGCCTAGGCGGGCTAGACGCTCCTCTTGGGTGAGGCCTCGCAGTGACTCCACAACCTGAACCGGGGTGGCCTGGTTGACCTGCTTGCGCATCTGTCGGCGCTCGCGGATGCTCAGCACATCCTCCCCTGCCTCATTGCGTTTAGCGTTTTCCTCGCGCTTCATCTGCTGGAACAACTCTTCACGGCTCTGAGTGATTTGTCGGGAACGACCGTTCGGGTCGGAGAATGCGCTTCGGGTTGCCCCTGCTGCGCGGCGCGGCAAGTCTCGTGTGCGGCTGATGTTAGCGCTGGAGGGTCGGTTTGCCGAACGCGATGGTGTCGCCGCGCCCGAAGTGGGGCGAGACCCCTTGGCCGATGGCGCACTGCCGCCTGCGGAAGCGGCGGCTGCGCCTGCTGCCGCACCGGCTGCTCCAGCGACTGCGCTGGAACCTGCGTTGTCCCCAGACGAACCCGATGTTCCGCCCATCGGGGCCGCGCCTCCCTGCCTCTGCGAAGCAGCGGCCTGTCGGGCTGCGGCGCTTTGCTCTGCTTGCTGGCGATCCATGATGCGGCCCCCGCTTGCGGTTGCTGCCATGTCTCCGCGCTCAAGGGCACGGTCTTGCTGCCGCATTGCGTAGTGCGAACCGTCTCCGGTTTCCTGCTGGTAGCGCTGCTTCTCAACGCGGCGGCCAGCCTGCTTGGCCTTGAAGTCAGCGTGTGCGTTGCGTGCAGGACGCGAGCCGATGCGCGCACCGTGGTACGCGCCCAGGCCTGCTCCGGCAGCAGCCAGCTTGGAGCCGCCGACAACTGCGCTCTTTCCGCTGCGGAGAACGCTGCCGGTTGCCCTAGAGGCCAGGTTTCCGGCCAGAACGCCACCGAACGTGGAGCTTCGGGAAGAGCCGTCCGCGCCACCGAACTGCGACATTTGATCCGCCTCGCGCACCATCTTGAAGGCGATGAAAAGGATCAGTCCCAGCATCAGCAGTCGGTAGCCTGCATCCATATCCATTGCGGAGATTTGTGCCACGGTGAAGATGATGATCGTCGTCATAATTCCGTAGATGACGCGCACCACCACGGTTTGAACCAGGTTGGAAAGCCATTTGGTGGCGTGCTCCACGCCCTTAAATGAAGCCATCGTTAGGGTGATTGGCCCCATGAAGAACAGCATGAGCAAGCGTGCGTGGAAGACCACGGTAGCGGTGGCGAAAATGGCCACGCCCACGCCGACTGTTGATGTGGATATGAGGCTGACAAACGCTTGTGTGAAGTGGTTGGAGCCGCTGCCCTGGGCGCGGTAGGCGCTAAGGAGAGACCCGTTGCCACTATTGGCTTTGGCAAACAGATCGTTGGCCACAGCGGTGTAGGGGTCGCAAGCAACCATTGCTGCCTGGTTTTCTTCCTCGTCTGCCTCCGAGTCGTATTGGTTATTGTCCAAACATTTTTGCATGCGTTCGGTAATGTCTGGCCCACCCATCTGGGAGATTAGATAGGTGCGCAGGTCGTTGCAGTCCTGATAATCGTTGTAGCACGGCAGCGGGGTAGCGCTTCCCTCGTCTTCCAAAGCGTCTTCATTAGCCTGCGACTCTTCGGCAGGAACGCTCCCCTCCTCCGGCTCGATTGGGGTTTTCCCCTCCGGGCCAAACGTTGCTAGTGCCCACGGCTCATAAGCCATCGCCTCTGCCAGCAGGCACGAGGAGTAGCGCTGTCCATCCTGGATGGCGCTGCCCCCAGATGGCTTAATGCACATTGCTTCGCGGCCGGAGTCAATGCTGCCCAACACTTCGTTGGAGATTCCGGCGTTGATGGTGCCAGCGGTTTTATCCAGCCACGACATGACCGTGTAGAAGCCGTTGCCTTGGGGGGCGTTCCAGGCGGCACCAGCACTCAAACCGCCGTAGGCGATGGCAGCAATGAAGGTTGTCATCATTGCGCCGGTGGCATTGCGTGCGGCGCGTTGCAGGTTGTTGCCACCTTTAATCATGCGGGCGGCAAACAACATGAGACCAATGACGTAGGCGGTACCGCACAGGCCGAACATGACGTTAGCCATCATGGTGACCGCTGGGGTAAACGAAGTGTAGAACGGTTCAAACGGGTTTTTCACCTGGGAGAACTCTTTTAGGGCAATGACGGTTTGCAGCCCCAAAAGGCCCAACCCGTTGACGAATCCGCCGATGGTGACACTAACCCACGGCTGGAATGCGCAGTTGGTGTTTTCGCCTTTTTTATCTTTAGTCCAGTTGACATAGCTCAGGCCGCGTAGACCGGCGACCTCAAACAGTGTGTAGTTGCTTAGCCCTTGTCCCCCGTCGAATTCTTCCATCTCCACATTCATCAGGGTGCTTTCCCCGTCTTTGGGGGTCAGCCCGGCCAGGTTGCCGTTGGCCAAGAATCCCTCGGGGCCAGTTCCCACCGGCTGTGGGGACAGTGAGGGGGACACCACGCCGCACAGCATCTTGTCACCAAGGCCAAAAGTCATGTCAAAGGCTTTCGCCTCATTGTTGGAGGTGGCCAACGTCAGCATGGAGGCCGACAAAATACCGATGAAGCCGACGGAGACAGCTTTAGCGAAACGACGCTTCACCCTCCCACGCTCCGTGGATGGGGTGGACTGCGCGAACCGTGAGCGCATCACCACCACTAAAAGACCAAGCACAGTGGACAGGCATGCCAGCCAGCTCACGCTCGCAGGAAACCACGGGGAAGCCATCAACCCCGCCCACATGGGCAGGTGGGATAGCGCTACCGTCCACCCCAAATGCACTCCCCTGTGCGGCGCAACCTTGGCAGCCAGCGCTGTAACAAGCGGGGCAATAAGAAACGCGCCCGCCAGCTCGTAACTGTCGCTCAAAGCAAACAGTGGGGTAAGCAGCAGCGAAAACGTCACCACCGCAGCCTGGAGCGCGAGGATAGAGGCAACCATGCCCACAGCCTGGGGCCAGCGGCGGGAGCCAAACCGCAAGGCGTGGAACGTGGCCACCAGGCCGGTCACAACCAACGCCGCCGCAAGGTTGAACACGACTGCCACCAGGCCGATAACAAGCGCGTAGGAGCCTGCCGTCGCAAACGCCGCTATCGGGTCGTCCCCGGCGAAGTGTTGCCACAGGCGTTTATGCCAGCGCGGCTTACTGGGGGAGGCAGTCGCCTCCTCCTGCTGAGGGGCAAGCGTTAGGGACATGCACAGTCCTTTCAGGTAGCCGTCTATTCGGTTCGGGTTCTAGTGTCTCATTAGGGTGTGCACACCCTTTGGGCATGAAAAAGCCCCGGCAGATGACTACCGGGGCACAGGCCAGAGGTCTATTCCGAGTCCTCCACGATGTACTGGAACTCGTCGTACTCGTAGCGCGTCAAAGCCTCGCGCACCTCACCCTTTTCGGTGGCGATAACGCCGGTTCGCAGCGCGTCGCGGGTGCTGTTGTCGATCTGCCAGTCGCTTGGCACCGCAGACAGCGGGGTGGACTGTGCGTCGGAGCGCGCACCAGGGTTGGTTTCGGCAGCAGCCACAATTTCCCTAAACAGTCGATCCACGCGCAGCATGGAGGTTCGACCATCCGCGTCAGACATGACGCACACGCCGGTTTCCATCTGTCCACCGTCCTCGGGTCGCAACAACTGAGAGGACAGGTCGGACATGGCTTCGCCATCCTCGTCTGCGAGGGAGGAGCGCAGGAGCTTCATAGCGTCGCGGGCTTCGGAGCTACCCATCTGACGGAAGACGAACTTAGTGGGGAACTGGTTGGTTTCCGCCTCGTCATCGTCGCTTTTCTCGTCGTTGAGAACGTTCACGTCTTTCGCCTGCTGGGAAATAAATATCACGCCGAAGAAGCGGGAACGTCCCTGTCGGAGAAAGACGTTGAGCATGGAGCGTCCAGCCTTGAATGCGGTGATGAAGTAAGCCTCGTCCACAAACAGAAGACGGGGGCGGGTTCCCTTGCGCTCCAGGTGAGGCGAGTATTCGTCCTTGGAGAGGGAGAACACTTCTTTCAGCTGGCGAATAGCCGACAGGAGGGCGGCAGCAGCGTCTCGCTGGTCTTCCGTCCATTCCTCCACGGAGGATTTATCGTCGGGGATGGACAGGCCGATAAGCGTGATGATGACGCGGCGACGGCGACCAATCTCAAAGGTTTCAGCGTTGGGGGTGTGGCCGAACATGAGCTTGCCGAACTGGCGGTAGGCTGCACGCTCCAACGCGCCCTGCACGCGGCGCATCGCTGCCACCGCATCGCGCAGCGCGAGGAATGCTTGGGCTTCCTTGGAGGCTTCCGCCTCATGCTCCATGCGGTCAAGGCGTTCGATTTCCTCACCCAGGTAGCTCGGCATTTCCGCAAGACGTGGAATGCGGCCGGTTTCCGCATAGCGTTTACGCATTGCCTGGAAAGCCTGGTCAAGGGCATCCTGGTCGCGTTCATCAAAGACGAGTTTGACGATTTCACGCGCGGCTGTCTCGCCCGTGTTGTAGTCGTTGGTGATCGCCCACGGGTCAAGCATGCCGGGTGTGCCGTTGCCCAAGTGGATCATGGACGTTTCCTCCCAGAACTCCGGCAGAACCGGCTGGAAGGGGGAACCTGGCGTACCCAAAGAACCGTCTTGGGCTGCCTCCATAAAGCCTTCCTCACGTACCTGGTCACCAAAGGAGAGGTAGTAGACGAAGTTCTGGAAGTCGTCTTTCGGGTCGATGGCAATACACTGCACGCCTGCTTCGGATTCGACGAAAAACAGCAGGAGTGACAGGGAGGTTTTACCACCACCGGAGGAACCGATGATGATGGTGCCCGCACCGGAGTCCTTGGTCATCTGCACGATTGGATCAAAGTGCACGACAGCACCGTTGGACAAGGTGTATCCGATGGGCCAGCCGCGCCAGCCCTGCATGCGGCCTGCCTTGGTGCGCACATCGTCTCCCACCGAGGGGCTGGAGTCGAGGCGGGCGAAGGCGAGTGCTTCCAGGTCTGTCCAGCGCTCACCATCCACGTCCACACCGTTGGTGAATTTGTTGAGGAAGTTGCGGCCCAGACCACCAGGGCCGACTCGCGGCGGGGTCATGTCACCGGGTAGCTGCTCCTCCAGGAGGTAGCCCTGCACGCCTTTTGTACGCTCCAGGGTGGCATCGTCCCCGAAGAGTCCTTGCAGTTCACCGACCACGGAGTTGAGTTCATCTGGGCTGGGGGCGGAGACAGTAATACGTTGCTGGGAGACCAGTACGGGCTGGGCTTGGATTTCGTTCTTCTGCTTCAACCCGTCAGCAATCTCATACTTCTGGTCAAACGCCAGTGAGGGGGCGGCTCCGGTCTTGTAGCGCTCGTTGGCCTCGTCTTCCAAGCGGCCAATATCCGGTTTGGATAGGGCTTTCCATTCTTCTGCGGAGATGATGGTTCCGCGCCACGACACATCCACCGGACGTGGCATGGAGCGTAGCTTTTTGCCCCAGGCGTTGGAGTAGTTGTAGCGAATGACTGGGGAAATGTAGTTGATGGTCAGGGTCGTGGTGTACGAGTACTCCCCCATGCCGTTGTTGGGGTTGGGGTTGGGGATGCGCACGTAGTTGTCGAATACTTCCAGACCCGAGTTAACGATCTCGTCGAAGTAGCCGCCGCGCCACGGGCGGGTGCGGGCAACGCCAGTGCCGTTTTCTACCGGGTAGTGCCCCATGAGGGCTTTGCGGATAAGCCAGGCCAGGTCGGCGCGCTCCATCGCGGTAGCGCCGTGTCCTTCCATCAGTAGCTGCACGCCGCGAGCTTTCTCACGGAATGGGGCCAGGTCGCGCTGGTCGAAGATTTCCTCGGTGACTGCTGCGGTGCTTCCCAAGACAGCACTGATGGGGTCTTTGCGGCCTTTCACATTGAAATCGCCTAAGCGAATCAGGAGGTACTGGCGGCGCTCTGGGGTGGATTCGGCGATGTGGGGCACGACTTTTTCATCCACCAGGCCTTTGAACAGTTCGGTGGGGTTCCACAGGTTGTTGACGTACTGGTTGCGCCAGCGGGACACATCGAGGGGCACAAACCGGGTTACCAGGTGGTACTGGACGCGGCTGTCGTTGTACTGGTTGGCGAAGTGGATGGATAGTGCGCGCCACGGCTCCACGTTGGCGTTGGCCTGGGAGAGTTCCTTGGCGTAGGAGGTGAAGTCGTCGGAGGTGGTGTTGAGGATAACGCCTGTCCACACGGACTTTCCCTTAATGAACAGGAACGGATCATCCTGGGCGTAGCGGTAGTCAATGCGACGCTTATCCTGCCTGCGTTTGCGGGGCTTGGCCTCCTTCTTCTTGCTCCGGTTGACGATGTTTTTGTCCCACCAGTCGGAGACTTTCTCCCCCAGGCTGGAGTCATTGTCGTGCTTGCTGCGGAAGTTGCGGGCGTCCCGGGCGCGGGTTTTACTGTCCTCAAACGCCTTGGCTCGCGCCTTGTCCTTGTCTGTTGTGATGGTGGTTGCCATTTAGGTGTTCCTTTTCTGTGGTTGGTGGCAGTGTGTGCGGGGTTTAGGAACGGTCGCGCCCTGTGTGGGTCGAGTGTTCGTCGTCGAAGTCGGGTTCTTCATCGAAGTAGAAGTGGCGGTTCCAGTCCACCAGTTCACCCGCGCCGGTTACGTCGAGGTCTTCACGCAGCGCCTCACCAATGGGGGCTGGCTCGTAGCTTTCCCAGCGTCGAATATCGCCAATGCGTACAGGTGCCCACTGCGGCCGCCACAAAATGACCTGCCATTGCAGATCATCGGGGGCGAAGTCAGCACCAACAGCTTGCATGTATTTGCGTGGCTGGAAGCGGCGCATGAACCATTTTTTGACGATGGTAAGCGGGGTGTCTTTGACGTTTTCGCGGGTCAGCTTCCAGTACACCCAGTAGCCGAAGCCGACGAAGAAGAGGCTGCAAATAACCATTGCGGGAAGTCGCAGCAGCATCAGGGGAATAGCTAAAAGGAGGGTGGGAACAATAGCCACACCGAAGGCCGCGCCGACGGAGAAAAGGTCGAGGCCACCCCACTTGGCGAGGTTGATCGAGTTGGAGATTCGCCACACGCGCGGTCGATGGCGTTTGAACGTGGTGTAGTCGAAGTACTCGTCGTTCACGGTGTAGTAGTCCCCTTAGCTATAGAAAAGGGGGCGAGGCCTAAAGCCCCTCCCCCAATGGTTCTTCCGGCATGGAGGTGTCAGCCTCGCTAGGCGAGGCCACCGCCAAGGCCAATGAGCCAGCCAATCAGGCGGGTGCCCAGACCCAGGAGGATGGCCACGATGAAAATGGCGGCCACGCCGGTGAATGCCTGGCCGATGGCACCGCCTTTAAGCATGGTGATGCCGATCCACACGACGGCGATAACGAAGGCGAGGCCGATGAACGCGCCGCCGATGGCGACCCAGTTTTGGGTGAAGTTTTCCACGGCTCCGATGATGGAGTCAGCGTCGCCGCTACCCTCAGCTCCGGTGTCGAAGGACTGGGCAAGGATAAATTGGTTGGTCATCTCTCGGGTGGCTGCAAAGGTCATGTCTGGTGGTTTCCTTTCGAGGATTGTGGGTGTTCGGCTCCTGCACGTAAAAGTGTGTCATATGGGTGTGCACACCCTGCCCGAACTGCGGATACGTGGTTTTCTGCGCTTTTAACCATCCATTACGCAGTGGCACCCCCTAGTGATTCATTGGCGGTGGCCCCCGGCGTTTTCTGGGCGGGGCCATCGCCACTACCGGACGAGTTGTCACTGTCCGAGCTGTCTTTAGTGTCACTGAACCCGTGGTCTGCGGCGCTACCACCGGAGGAGGATTCACTGCCACCGTCTTCCACTGGTTTCGCATCGTCGGAGTCCCCTTCGCCTAGCGGGCTGAACCCGCCGCTGAATCCTCCGCCGACGTTGCCGGAGCTGTTTTTAGAGTCGGGGTCTGCACTTCCCCCGCCGCCGCCAGTGGTGACCACGCCGGAGTCGAGGGATTCAACCTCCCATTTTCCGCCGTTGTACACCATTCCCACGCGGTAGCCGGTGGGCTGTTCATGCCCGCCTGCCTCGTCAGAGACATTCCAGGTGAGGTTGACGAAGGCATACACGCGGTCGCCCTCCTGATAGTTCCAGCTGGCGGTATCCCCATCCACCTTGTCTGGCTTGCGGGCCGGGTAGGCCTTAATGTCGGTGAACTCGGGGTCAGCGACAACACCATCCATGCCGGAGCGGGCTTCGCCAGTCGCGTCGGTGGAGAGGATAGCGTCGAGTCCCTGCGCGTCGGAATCTCCCCATGCGTCGAAGAATGTGCTCAGCGTTGGTTCCAGCTCGCCCGCCAAAGCACGATCCATTGGCTGGTTGAAGGTCATGTCTGGATTGGTGCCCACGGCGGTGGCTGCGGACATGCCCACAGGGCCAACAATCGAGTAGGCGGGGCGTTCCTGCTCGTTGGTGCCAGACCAGATGGGCAGTGTGGCTGTGAAGTGTCGCCCGTCGCTCATGGTGACGAAAAATCCCATGTAGGCCACGCGGGAGCCGTCTTCTCGGGTGAACTCCTCGCGTTCTTCCACCTGGCCGTTGAAGGTCACTGAGTTCACAGCCACGGCTTGGCCGCCCTTCTCCCAGCCACAGTTGGTGGCCACACCCTCAGCTTCCATGCCAGCCATCATTTGGTTGCGGGATTCAATGTCTTCCTTGTACTGCGGGTGGGTCAAGCACAGGGTGAGGTAGTGCTCGCCGAATGCGGCGGCGGCGTTGGTGGGAAACTGTGCGAGGTGGAAGTTCTCGGCTTCCTCCCGGGTGATTTGCCCCTCGGCGGGCACAGCGGAGCGGCCCACCATCACGCCTGCCACGGCGATGAACGCACCCGCTAAAACCCCGGCACCTGCCAGGTAGGCGGCAATGCGGTTTCCGCGCCTGCCCCGCCCGTCGGAGGGGGTGTGGCCGGGGGCTACAACATCAAAGTCTCCCAGTGGGATGCCTTCTTTGGTGTAGACGGTGACTGGCGCGTCATCGCCTTGGGCACCATCACTGTTGGCTAGTTTGCCTTTGACCTTGTTAAACCAGGTTTCCTTGGGTGGCAGGACGTGGCCGTCCGCGTCGGTGATGATGTGCTTGGCTTTGGGGCCGGTGCCATCGAGGAGTGGTTGGCCGTCCTCACCAAGGGCGATGTAGGTGCCTTGCCGCTTGGGGTTTTCCTCCAGATTCAAATACTGGTGGGTGCCATCGTCCTCAATGAACAGGACACCATCAACAAGGTTGCCAGCTTTTTCGGCTGGGTCTTTAACCGGCAGCGCCTTGTTGGGGAAGGAGGGCTTATCGCGCTCGTCCGGCTGGTAGGGGGTGAACTCCACTGTCTGCGCTGCGGATGCAGCATCAGCGGCCTGTCGGGACGGCTCCAGAAGGGTGTTGAAAACATGCTTTGTGTGCTGCGAGTTTTCATGCATGGGGCGAAACCTCTTAAACGTGGTTTCCGGCATACGGATAGCCCCGGGTGGGCTGTAGAGTCGCACACCCTCCGGCAGCACAAACGATTCCGGTATCTCCAGACCGTCAACGGCACTGTTGCGTGGTCGAGTCATTAGGCACCTTTCGTGGTTGGCTTCGATTCATCAGGGTATCGGTAGGGTGTGCACACCCCAGCAGCGTTTAGAAAGGGTCGTCATCGTCGTCGAGGGTGTCAGCAACCGACCGTGATTGTGCTGGTCGGGACGGCTGTCGCGGCTGGGGGGATGGGAAGTCATCACCGTCGGAATCCTCGAAGTCAAAGTCATTGTCGCCGCCGTCATCGACTGGGCTGAACACATCATCGTCTTCCGGCTCCGGCTGCGGGGCCACATCCTCACTGAACGGCTCCTGAAAATCACTGTCCGGGGCTGGTTCTGGTGCCGCGTTGGCCGCACGTGCCTGACTGATGGTTTGCTCAACCTGCACTGCTTCCTCCGCGCGCGCGGTACTGGTCAAGCGGTGGACTACGGGATTGTGCTGCAAGTCGTCGAGCATCTGGATGAACGTTTCGTCGCGCTGCTGGCGGGACTGCTCGACGAACTCACGGCTACCCCAGGACTTCCACTTGTGGGGCCGCTCGTGTACTGGCACCAGCTTCAAGTGTTCTGCCCAGTTGTTTGGCCCCTCTGGGGTGTTGGTGTGCACGGCGGTAAACTCCGGCACTTTCGACACCCACAAAAACTCGGCCGGGTTGTCTGGGGTAACGCGGGTTAAGCGCAGTGCTTCCGCCTGGCCGATGCGGGTGCGGTCTTCGGTGGTGGAGCGGATGGTGCCTGCTGCTGCCGCGCCCTGGAACAAGCCGGTTCGGTTGTGGGAGACCTCTTTGGTTTCCATCGCGATCTTCTTTTGCACCATGCCGGAAAAGGCGGCGACTTTCTCCGCGTCCTTCGCCTCCGACAGCTGCAACGTCATCAGGTGGTCAAGCTGGGCCATCAGCTGGCGCAGCCACACACCTGTGCCGTCTACAGCCTCAATATCTGCCAGCGACTGGGTGGAGATGATGGGGCGCACGCCCACGTCAGCGGACTTGTTGAAAAGCCCCAACATGGCGGTGGCCGCCGCTGGTGACTGCACCGCCGACAGCTCCTCAATTTGCAGCACCACCGGGTTCCACAAGGATTCCTCCCCGTCGAAGTCCACGTCGGGGTCACCTTCCAGGTCGGCCAGCTGGGTGCGGCTGTTACGCAGGGTGGACACCGCGTTTTGCAGGTCAAGCAGCACCATTGTACCGATCATCGCTGCCATTTTCGGGTCTTCCTGGGTGTCGAGGGAAAACACGATGATTTCGTTGCGCAAAATGGCGCGCACCAGGTCGATGCGCAGGCTGGGAATTGAGCCGGGGGACAAAAACGGCCCCACTGAGGAGTCGTTGATGTAGCTGGAGACGGTGGAGCGCACGCTGTTGAGCGAGCTGGATAGCAGCGAGCCGCGCTCCTTCAAATCCTGCTCAAAAGAGCTAATGCGGTCGTGGATGGCCTCAACCTTGGCTTCGGCAGCCTGGTTGGACAGGAATGGGTTAACCTTTTTTACTTTCTCAACGGTCACGGCCCTACCGGCTTTGACCAGGAACTCTGGCTCCAGCATGCGCGCTAGAAGCATGAAGCCGCCAATCGGGTGGCCACGCCGGTCGCGGTGCTGGTCGTAGCCGTTGAGCGCAGCAATATCGTAGGCGAGTTTTACTGCCTCATTGGCGGTGCGGGCGTAGGCTGCCGCGTCGCCCTCACGGTCAACCGAGTCAAGCAGCATGGCTGCCTTGGACGAGCCGTTGCCGTGCATCAGCGGGTCGTAGTGGGCTGGCCTGTCCGGCGCATACGGGTGCGGGGCGGTGTAGTTTCCACCGGCGCGGGGAATCATTTTGAAGTGCAAAAACGGCACACCCATCTGGCGGGCAAGCTCAGCTTTTGCCTGCGCTACCGCGTCATCACCCTTCCAGTCGATGGTGATGTTGGCCCCGCCCAGATTCATTACCTGCTGGGCTGCCAGGGAGTTAGCCTGGCGGGTTTTACCCGACTGGGAGGTACCCACCACCAGTACGGTTTTCTTCAACTCCCCCAGCTCAACGTCGGCAACCTCGCCGTATTTTCCGATGCCGACAGCGATTTTCCCGTCGTTTTTGTTCGACCAGGAACCCTCCTGGAGGGCGGCGGTGTTGCGCTCGATGCGGCGCTTGTCCAGCCAACCCACTGGGCGTTGGTTGGAGTACTGCTCGCCCTCATGCTCGGCGCGCAGGCTCATGGCGTAGGAGCGCCACCACCACCAAAAGCACATTGCCAACAGGGCCAGTGGCACGGAGGTCAAAATGTGCTGGAGCACGAGGTTGAGATGCGGTTCTTGGGCGTTGATTTTTCCCCAGTGGGCAAACAGACCAACCGGGCTGTCAGCGCCTAGCACGTTGCCCCACAGGAGGGCGGGGCCGGAGGAAAACCATCCGAGCCAGCGGGTGAGGTTGAATCCGGCTGCCGCCAGCCCGATAACGGTGGCGATGCCGGTTGCCATCCACCAGCGTGACAGGCGCACCAGTCGGCGCTCCCCCACCACTGCGAAGATGGGGAAAAGGAACACTGCCAGTGGCACCAGGGCCAGCAGTGTCACACCTGCCGCAGCGCCCAGGAACACTCCGGCGCAGCCGTTGGAGGTGTTTTTGCTGTCTTCTTTTTCGTCTCTGGAGCTTCCCAAGCCCATTAAGCCCATTGGTTGCCTTTCCACTCAACGATTCTTCTCACCCGTCCAGTCTCCCAGGAGGGTGTGCACACCCTTTGTGGATGCGAATCGTCTAGGCAACCCAAGCTGACGAAGCCAGGATGGGTTTAGCGCGAGGTGGTGTCTTCGTGACGGATTTTCAGCGTCAGGTACACCTCGTCAATAAGCCGGTAGGCCGCATAGATTATGGCTGCGGCCACCGGAACAAGCACCAGGCGAGCTGCCCACGCCACAGCGGTTTCGGTGTCGATTAGTCCGGTAATCCCCGCTACGAAAAAGCCTCCCTCCACAAGCAGGAATAGCATCAGGGAGCAAAAGGCTATGGTGGCGTTTTTGGCTTCACGGCTCATGGCGCATCCTTACCCGACGTGCGGTGGACTCATGGCTACTGTCCATCAAGCACTGCCGGTTGTGTCGGTCTTGGTTGTGCTTTCAAGTGTGTCAGCACAGTGTGCACGCGGGGGGTGTTTGCCTAGCCCACCCTGCCCGCGCGGAAGCATCCACAGACGGTTTCCCGCCCGTGGTCTACACCCCAACCGGCTTCGCTTGGGGTGGGTTGCAGCCTGCCGTACAGCCTGCTGCGGCTAGCGTCCATCCGTATCCACCAGCCGGTAGGACAGCCACCAGCCTCCCACCATTGCCACGGCCGCAACAGCCAGCACCACCCAGGCCACCGGCTGGGAAACAACCCCCACCGCGTAGACGACTGCGAGCACTGCAAGGGCTACCAGGCCAGCGGCTGCGACAAGCATGCTTGCTTGGGCTGGTATGCCGTGCACACCGGCAGCGATGTTGCGCAGCGGTGGCCGGTAGCCGCCGAGCGGGTCGGTGTTCATGTCGCGGTTGAGCATTAAAGATGGGTGTCCTTTCTGCTGTGATGTTCCAGTGTGTGGCCCCACCCTACAAACCGTCTACGCCACCCTGACCGACGGTTGCACCGGCGATGTGCGGCGGAGCTATGCGGAGTGTTTGCGGCATTCTGCGAGCACGCCGGGAAAGCGAATCCATTGGGTAAACGGCACTGGTTCCTCCTCGCCTTCCATGTCTTTGTGCCACAGTTCCCGCCACACCCGCCACGACACCATTGAGGTGCGGTAGGCGGCGGGCAGGTTGCGTTGCGCCACGGCGTACTCCAACCCTGCGTCTGCGCTTACATCCAACGGTATTACCGACACCGGCCAGTTCGCGTTGTCCAGCGACCAGGAGGACTGGTTCTGGAAGAACAGGTGGGTGGACGAGGATGCGTCCCACACGTCGCGCACCAACCCTTTATCCGGCTTTCCGGTAATCGGATTCACACCGGAGGCATGGCCACGCATCTGGGTGTCCACCGCATCGCTGACAATCCACTGCACCGACTGGAATTGGCCGTAGTGTGCGCCTGCACTTTTTAGTGTGTAGTCCGCCCCGCGCGGAACCGGATTGTGCTGGAGGCAATGCTCCCTGTAGCCGGTAAGGATGGAGCGGGCGCGTGACGGTGCTTTAGGTGTTGGCTCCACCTCCACGGCGCGAAGCTCACCGCGCTTGGTAACAACCAGAAAGTCGGGGATGCGCACGTTGGTGTGACCATCCTTCAACGGCAGGGTTAGCCACCGCTCCACCTGTTTGTTGCCAACCACATCAGCACTGGGGATGACACCGCGCTCACCGTCGCCACCGCGCACCACACCAAGGTTGTAAAGGAACTGATCGCGAGCTTCGGTGTTGAGGATTGCTTCACAGCTTTCAAAGGCGCGGGCTTCGCGTTCGGTGATGATTGTCGCGCCCGCCGCGATGTAGGTCAGTGCGTACTCTGCGGCAAGTAGTCGGTGCATCATTGTGGACTCTGCCGGAGGCTCCATTGTGCGCAGCGGTGAATGCTCGTCGAGGATTCCGGCACGCCTGCCCGCCGAGGTGGGGTAGATGATGACACCGGCCCACAAAACGGAGTCCATGCGAGCCAGCAAACCAGCCTGAATCATATGGCTAATACGCCTGCGAACCGTGCGCCAGGAACAGTTCGTGTAAATGTACCTGTGGGCTTGTCGCATCGACATGGCACCCAGGCGTGTTACCGACTCCAAAAGCAGTTGGTCGGCACTGCTTCTGCGCCACCCGTCGTTGTGGTGCAGACCCGAGTGTTCAGCCCGTGACGACGCTGACGAAGACTCGCGTTTCATTCGGCTTATCGACCCGGCTGTTGGCACCGGGGGAACCTCACGCTCCACCTGTTCTTTGACGGTGACTATTCGAGCCATGACACCTCACATCCAACACTGCTAACACGTTCACAACCCGGCCCTGTTTCAGCCGGGACACACACCCTGCGGGAAGGCTAAGCCAACCACAGGACGTAAAGCCGTTCGAGGCACGCCCAGCACCACGAAGCGCACCACCGGGCGTACCCCAACGCACACCACACAAGTGTACCCCAAACCTGGCCACCCACCTGGCCACCCCCTGGCCAGAACCGCAACACACCAGCTCAACCCCACAACCAGCACCAACACCCAAACAATCCGGCCAACACCACACCCCGCACCACAGACAACTATCCTCACTACCACCAACAACGAAACCCAGCAGCCTTTTTGGGGCTGACGTTGGGTGCCCTTGTTGGGTTGGTGGTTCGGATTCGGGCCTTTTGCGCCCTTGCCTACCCGGGGCTTGCTGCCCCCGAGTGATGCCTGCCTTTGCCTGTGGGCAAAGTTGTCTTCATCGGGGTGTGCTGCGCCTGGTGCCGGGTTGGCTGTGGTTGAAAAGTTCCCGACTCGTCCCCTGGCGCGGCAGGGTCGGCACTGCTTACCCCTTTGGGGGTTTCGCTGTGCCAAGTTCCCTGCCTTGCCGGGCGGGGACTCGGGCCTGTCACGCACCGTCGTGGACGGTGGTGCCAGGACTCACACCCCTGGTGGGGTGTTCGTGCGCGGCCGCACACGCCTACGTTGGGGTTGCAGGGCGTGCATTCTGGTTGTGTTGTGGTTGTTGGAGTCGCGGTGTTTGTGTGTGGTTGGTGTTCGTTGTGCGGCGACGGTGTGGGGTTTTGGGTGAGTGCCGAAACGGTGGCTGGTGTTGCGCCTGGTTTTCACGCCTACGATGAGGTTGGTTGTGCGTGATCATTGTGGGTGTGTTGTCGGGGTTTTCTTCGGTGGTGTGCCGGGGTGGTTTGCTCCGTGTGGTTGGCTTCTTGTCGGTGGGTTGGTAGCTCGGCTGGTTTAGGCCTTTGGGGGTTGTTGCCGAAACGGTGGTTGCGGCTCGGCCGGGCGCGCCCCCGCGCCCCCGCGCCCGGCCGATTTTCGGTGCTGCCGAAGTGGGTTGCGAAACCGTGGTTGATGCCCCCCTGTCGGGGTTTTCCACGAAGGGCACAACCAGCAGAAGACCACAGGGGCAACCCTCGGGCCGGGGCGGTGTCCTGCACCCCACCAGATTGCCCGCGAAACCAGCCTTATCGTTGGCGTGGCCACACCGCGCAAAACCGAAACCCAGGTTTCGACCCCTCACCACCCAACAACACCAACTGCACACCCGCGAACCCTAACTCGAATCCCACCCATGGACTCCCGCAACCACCACCCCACCCTGTTGCCCGCTGTCCAGACCTCATCGTTGGCGTGTGCGGTCGCGCTGCCCCACCCCCAACCACCACACAACCAACACCACAACCGTGGGGCACCAGCCGCAACCCCCCACGGGGGTTAAGGCTGGAACACCCCGCACACACCAGAACCAACAATCTGACAGACCCCAACCACAAGCGCGAAGCGTCGGGCCACACGGCTACATCAACCACCAGCCGCCGCCCGACGCGAAGCGGACACACCCAACCCCCCTGCGGGGGCGGGTGTGTCAACCACCCACACACCAGCAACCAACACTGGCAGACCCCAACCCCAGCATCGAGCAGGACGAGGCCACGTGCCAGCACCGAGTGCCGCACCACCCAAGTCCTGCGAGAGCACCCGAAACCCCCACGGGGTTGAAGGGTGCTTAAAAACCGCAACCACCAACCCGACAATGACCCTTTTAGGCCACCGTCGCTTTTCGGCCGCAACTAGGCACCACCTGCTTGCCCGCGCAGACCACGCCGGCGCTGGCGTGTGCGGTCGCGCCCCTGCGGGGGCTTCCCCTGGGGTGTTCCCCAGACCCCCTCTTATTGCCCGTGGAGCGTGCCCCACTCCCCCACCCGATGGTGGTGTGCGCTCGCCGCGCAGGCTCCCTGCCGGGAGGGCCGGGGTGTTTACCCCGCGTGGTGTGCCCTGGCGGGGACTACCCGCTGTGTGCAGCGCTGCCTGGTGGGTTGTTTGGGGGCTTTGCCTGTGGGGGTCGCTCCCAGCCGCTGGGGCGTGCGCTCCACCGGCCGCGCGGCCTCACCTCAGGCGGCGGTGGCCTTGGCGGGTGGGGTGCGTCGCGGCGCGGTGGCGTGGGGTGCAGGCTGCACCTGTCATGTGTGGGGCGGGTTGAGACAGGGGTGGGGTGGTGTTTCGCGGGTGGTGTGGGGTGCAGGCTGCGCCCGGCATGTGGGGTGCAGTGCACACCCAGCGTCTAGGCTGGCGGGTGTTCCCACCTCAACCACCAGGAGGCCCACCCCATGTCCCGCACCCCCGACAGTGGCAACCACACCGACACCACCGCCACCCTGACCGCTTTGGAGCGCGCCCGCCAGCGCGTGGTGCCCTGGCTGCACACCGCCCTCGACGCGGAGGAGGCCGCCCGCAAAACCGCCCGCAACGCCACCGACGACACCGCCCGAGAAATCCACGCCGCCCGCGCAATAGCCCTCCCGTGGGATGCCATCAGCGAAGAACTCGGCGGCATCAACCGCTCCACCGCCGCCGAGCGCGTCAAACGCGCCCGCCTGGAACTGCCACCCAGCAACACCAAACACCGCGACAGGTGGGACGCTGCCCGCGCCGCACTGCGCACCACCCACCTCGCCGAACAAGACGCCCGCCACGCCGCCGAGCAGGCCACCAACACCACCGCCGCAGCCATCGCCATCGCCCGCACCATCGGCCACACCTGGGCCACCATCAACGACGCGACCGGCATGTCACGCCAATCCCAACTCGCCCGCCTCAACCGTGCTTTCGCCGACGGGGCGCGCACAGCTGTGCCCAGCCCCGCCCGCGCCGCCGACTACACCGCCGACGACCACCAGCAGCACGCCGCCCACCTGACCGGGCAGGCCGCCGCCCTGTGGCAGCACGAGCAGGTAGCCCAGGCGTTGAGCCGGGGTGTGTCCACCGCCGTGCGCAACCGGCTGGCAGGCATGTTCAACACCGGCGACGGCCCCAATCTTGCCGAAGCGTCCCGCGTGGTTGTCGCCGCCGAAGACACCCGCCAGCAAGCCATTGATGCCGCCGTGCGTGCCCTAGCCAACATGCACCTGGCAGGGCTGGAGGCTGACGATCCGGCAGCAGCGATGTATGCGGCCGAGGCTGTCGAACAGGCCTCGTCGGCTACTGGTGGTGACCCGGCAGGTGACTACGGGGGAACCTCCACCGTGCTCAAGCCCTCCGACGCGGCTGAAACCGCCCGCCAGCTCAAAGACCACTAGACCCGCCCACGCGGCCGCTGAGAGCGCTGACAGCCCCACACCCACCCCAGTGGGCCACCGGAAGCACCCCAACCCGTTAGACGGCCACACAGCGCTACAGCAGGGTGGGTGCACACACCCGGCCGGGGCGTGGGGTGCAGACTGCACCGTATGCCTGGCAGTGTTTTACGCCGTGTGGTGCAGCGTGTGGTGCGCGCGCCGCAAACCCCAACTGTCCTCCCTGGGTCGTGCCCTGTCACCCACCCCCCTGCGTGAGCACCCCACCCAGATGTCGGGCACTGGTGACAGCTGCCGTGCGAGGATTAAACCGTTCCCCACCGAGGGAGCCAACGCCCCACCCGGGGGCTGGGACGCGCAAAGAAAACCACCCACAACCACCAAAGGAGCCAACCTCATGGAATGCCGATTCACCCGCTGCAACAGGGAAGCCACCAACGCTGAATACGTCCTCTGCGAAGAGCACGCCGCCCACCACGAGAAATGCCTTGAATGGGGCCGACTTCACATCGAGGGCAAGGCCACCAATGAAGACCACCCCGACTATTACCCAATCGTTGTGGACGTTAAGGACGTTGATTAGGCGCAGACTGCGCACAGCACCCCAGTCTTTTCGGCTGGGGCGCGTGCGCTTTTCACCCCTCCCCCACGCCAGGTTTTCGCGCCGCTGGCGTGCCCCACAGTGCATTACAGCATGTGGTGCAGCGTGTGGTGCACGGGCTGTAAACCCCAACTGTCAGCACCACCCAAAGACGCAATACTAGCCACCAACTGCATTTTTACCCACCCCGCCGAAACCGCCCACCACGAGTATCGGGCCGAGGTTTGCCGACGGGTGCGAGGCTTAAGCCGTAATCATCGCAAGCTACCTCAAAGAAAAAGTCCTAGGAGAAACCAATGAGTAACCAAGACCAAGTGCTCGCATCAATGGTGGCCATCACTCCGCCAGACAGGTGGGAAGAAAAATGCGTGGCGTGGGTAGAGTCCCGCGACACCGAATGCGGGAAAGACACGCAACACGGGTTTCTATGCTCACGGCACACCACAGTCGCAAAACGCCGATGGGAGAAGCAGAAAGCGAAGCGCCAAGCCCAGAAGCAGAAACGCGCACAGCACCGAGCGCAGCACATGACAGGGTGGCTTGCCGAACGTGACCGCATTGACACGGAGATTGCCAGGCGCACCCAGCCGCTGACCACTGACCGTGCTTTCTCCGGTGGTGTCGGCACGGAGCAGCACCGGAAGCACCTGCGTCGCCAGTTCTCCGATGCAAACGTTGAGCGCGTCGGCGCGCTGCTACGACGACGGCAAGCGCTCGAAACGCTGATAGGAGACCACGGGGAATGGGAGTAGGCCCCTGTAGAACACAGCTCCACCCTGCATGGGCGGGGTGCGTGTGGTGTCATCTCCCCAACGCCTGACCTCGCCGCTGGCGTATCCCGCAGTACACCACACCTTGCACCACACCTTGCACCACACCTTGCATTACAGGGCGTAATGCACGGGCCTCCGACCCCGACTGTCCGCCCCGAAGGAAAACGCACCATCGACACCACCTGCGGATTCTCCACACTGGTGTGGGTGTGTTCGTCAAGTGTCGGGCGCTGGGCATGACTGCCGTGCGAAGATTAAACCGTCCCCAACGACAGGGGGAACGCCCCACCATTCACCCCAAGGAAGCAAGGAAAGAATCACACCATGACCACCCAGCCCCAACGATTCCTGGAAGTCACCCGCATCGCCACAGGTGAGGTAGTCGAATCGTTTAACGTCACCGGCGACACCGATCGCCAGGTCGAGCGCCTGCTGCGCGGCCTTCTCACCAACCTGAACCGAGAGGAGTTCTACGTCGCCGACAACACCCGCGAGCCGGAAGCCTCCTAGGCTCGCCCCCACGCCCAGAACACCGAAGTAGTGAAAGGATTAGCGAAACCATGACCAATCAGAATCAGACTGCCACCCTGCCCGCACACGATGATGTTGTTTCCCTCAACGGCGTGGAGTATCGGGTCTGGCGCACCGACACTGTTGAGGTAGGCGCTTCGCTCGGCGGGGATGTGCTGTTTACCGACCGTCACAGCCAGGCCGCGCGCAGCCCGGAGGAAGCGCAAGCGATTTCCCTAGCCCTGGCAGCCGCCCACGACTACGCAAAGGCGCAGTAGTGAGCACCCGCCCCATTGAGGTCTGCCCCGCCAAGCAGGCCTGGCAAGAACACGAGATTGATGTACGGCTTCTAATCAACAATGGGAAATGGTCTGTATGGAGCATTAGCCGCGAGGAAGCCCTCACCCTCCGCGACAAGCTCACCGATTTCCTCGAAGACAGTGAGCAGTAGCCCCCAAACCCATACACCACTCCCCCACCCCTCGATGTTTTCTTAAGTAAAGGACACGCCAATGACCCAACCAGCCCCGCAAGAAGTTATTGACGCACACGAAGCGCTAGACGATTTACTACAGCTTTCCCTTACGCTATCGACTACACAGAGGCAGGAGTATGACGTTTTGCGGCTCCGAGGAATAATCCACCAAGCCCTCCCACCAATTCCACAGCACACAATGGCAGAAGTTGAGTGGGACGACGACAAGCACTACCTCGCGGAAGCCAAGCACGTTGACCCCCAATACGGCCTGGTCACCCTGATACAAGCCACGCATGACGGAAAAATCAGGTGCACGGTCAATAAAGAGGGGGAGACTTTCATATTCCTGGCGCGAACGAAGAATCTCACCCTAACCGGAAAACGCTACAAGCTCGTGGAGGTGCAGGAATGAGCCGGGTTAACAGGCAAGCTGTGCTCAAAAAATACGGAGGTCGCTGCGCATACTGCGGGAGAACACTCACCGCCGGGCGAAAAGGCGACACCGCTTTCCAGGTAGACCACCTACACCCACGCTACCTAGGCGGAGGGGACGAGCTAGACAACCTCGTACCAGCTTGCCAGCTGTGTAATCGCTACAAAGTCACCTACACCGTAGAGCAACTGCGAGAACAGCTAAGTCTTATCCCGTCGCGGTTGGAACGCCAATCCAATTACCGGCTAGCCGTAGCCCACGGGCTAGTCCTCCCCACCGGCAAGCAACCCAAATTCCTGCTAGACGGAGACGGCGACCAGTAGCCCCACAGCACACAGCTCCGCACCCCGGTCGAGAGGCCGGGGCTTTTCTTTGCACCACACCGTGCGCCACCGCTTGCATTACACCGTGTGGTGCAGTGCGCTTTACCTGGTGTGGTGCATGCGCCTAAAGCCTCAACTGTCCGCCCTCCACCGCCGCCTTTTCCATACGTCTGCCTGCACATTTATCCATCCCAACGTCGATGCTCACCCCGAGTGTCGGGCCAGGGTTTCCCGACAGATGCGAGGATTAAATCGTTCCCAAGACAGGGAGCACGCACCACACCACGCCCCACGCAGGGGCCGAACACGGAAAGAGGTTTCACACCATGTCTTGCTTCACTGTTTGCGACGAGCACATCCGCGTCCTGGTTCACGCCGCCGCCCACCCGGAACAGCTCGACATTGACCCCAGGGCGATGTGGGTGGCCCAGGGCAACAAGGTTTGCTATTACACCACAGACGGCCAGTTTCACGAGGTTAACGACTCCAACGCCGCCGAGTTTGGGCAAATGTTGCGGGAGGCTAATCTCCGCGCCGTCAGCGACCGCTACAACGAGGATAAGGAGGAGTACCCCTATGAGCACTCCCTACCCCGCCACACCAAGTGGTCGCCGTTTGAAATCATCACCGCCGCCGAGTGTTACCGCTATCAGGCGTGCGACGCTGCGGATTGGACTGGCAGCGAAGCCGAGCGCTTCACCAGCGACCTGATCGAGCGCATGGTTTCCCTAACCCCGCAGATGCAGGAGATCGACCTGTGGGAGATTGGCGAGGACACTGCCCCGCAGGCCGTGGGGGTTGCTACCCGGTAGCCCACGCGGCCCCGCCCCGTCGCAGCCTGCGGCGGGGTTTCGTCGCGTGTGGTGCAGCGTGCTTTACAGCGTGCAGTACAGACTGCTTTACGACATGTGGTGCAGTGCGCATTACAGGGCGTAAAGCAGGGGCTGACAGCCCCGACTGTCCGCTTCAACTCTCGAGAATTCAACCCGCCTACCTGCATGTTTACACATCCCGTCGTCGATGCTCACCCCGAGTGTCGGGCCGGGGTGGACTGCCGGGTGCGAGGATTAAATCGTTCCCAAGACAGGGAGCACACGCCACACCAACGCCCCACACCGGGGCCGAACACAGAAAGAGGTTTACACCATGTCCTGCTTCATTGTTTCCGACGAGCACATCCGCGTCCTGGTTCACGCCGCCTCCCGCCCGGAAGACCTCGATGTTGCCCACATGACCACACAGCAGGCTATCGAAAGTTCGGTGCGCTACCGCACCCCAAACGGCGAAGAACAATGGGTTAGCAAACACAATGCCGCCGAAATTGGGGAAATGCTGATGGGCTTTAACGTTCGCGCCTTCAACCACTCCTATGGCCGCAATGAGGAGCACACCTACACGCACCGCGCGCCCCGCCACACCAAGTGGTCGCCGTTTGAAATTATCTCCGCCGCCCAGGGCTACCGCTACCAGGCATCCGAAGCCCCGGGATGGGAGGGCAGCGAAGCGGAACGCTTCATCAACACTTTGATTGACCGCATGGTCTCCCTAACCCCGCAACTACGGGACGCTAATGTGTGGGCGATTGGGGATGACACCATGCCGCAAACTGTGGCGGCTGCCTCCCTGTAGTTCACCTAGCCCCTGTCGCAGTGCGCGGCGGGGGCTTCGCTATGCGCACCACGCAACGCATTACACCCCTGTGGTGCAGCGCGCTTTACAGGCTGTGCTTCACGCGCCCACAACCCCAACTGTCCACCCCTCCCCTACCCCATATCGACGCATTTAACCAGGTCGTATTGCTTGTTTCCCGGTCGAGGCGAAGGAGGTGTTTCGGGCATTGGTTTATGGCTGGGTGCGAACATGTGATTGTTCCGGTTCACGGGACAGGCCAACCACAACCAACGCCCCACGCAGGGGCCGAACGCAGAAAGAGGTCACCATCATGGGACAACGTTCACAGATGATTGTCGGATTCACCAACAACGAGCCAGTGCGCAAATTTAGCGGCCCCACCCATGATCGTCGTGCAATGCACTGCCAGTGGCGCTGGGGTGTGCATCTGATTGTGTGCGCCGCGCAGGCGGTACGCCTGGCGCGCAGGCAGATTGATTATTCGTACATGTACGTGCGTCCAACAGACGTGTTGGATGCGCAGTGTGCCACCTACGCGGTTAACCAGGTCTCCGGAGAGATTCAAGGCTTGCACGACGTTGAGGAGGTTACCGAATGGCTCAACAAGAGCGGCGCTGAGGCGTTCGACAACAATAACGGCATGTTTCTAATCCAGCTGCACGCCAGCGCCCCAGACGAGGAGGGCAACCGCGCCAACAGTTTCGCTTTTGGTTTCACCATCGGCGGCGAGAACGGCGGCGATAACGCAACAGTCGTCACCGCCGACGAATACCTAAAGCGGTTCGGCGAAACGGTTAGGGCGTGGCGTGATGATGACGAGGCCCGCGAAGCGCTGGACGCAGCACTGGACACGTTGCACGAGGCGGAGGCCGACGGGTTCCTTATGTCGCAGGAGGAGGCCGACAAGTTGTGCAGCACCCGCGCTGAATACGAGGAGAGTTTTTCCCACGCGGTGGCTTAGCCGCCTGCTAACACGGTGTGATGTGTGCACCCCGGCCTGTTTGGGCCGGGGTTTTCTTTGCACCACAGCCTGTACCCCAGAGTGCTTTACGGTGTGTGGCGCGCGCGCCTACAGCCCCAACTGTCCTCACTCCCCTACCGTCTTTTACACACCATCACCTGCACTTTTACCCACCCCTCCGACGGCACCCTCCCCGAGTGTCGGGCCAGGGTTTACCGACAGATGCGAGGATTAAATCGTTCCCAACACAGAGGGAAGCACACAACCTCCCCACACAGGGGCCAGACACAGAAAAGAGGTCACCATCATGGGTCAACGCTCAAAAATGATTGTCGGGTTCACCAACACCGAGCCAATGAGCAGGAGCGATAGCCCTACCCGCGAGCGCAGCGCTATGTATTTCCAGTGGCGCTGGGGGGCGCACCTGATCGTGTGCGCCGCGCAGGCGGTACGCCTGGCACGCAAGCAGGTAAAGGATAAGTTTCTGCATATTGCTCCGGCGGATGCGCTGGCCGCGCAGCGCGCCATCTATTCGGTTAACCAACTCACCGGCAAAATTCAGGGATGGCAGAGCGTCGAGAGGGAGACCAAATGGCTCGACGAGAACGGAACCGACTTGTCTGACGGCCCAAACGGAATGTTCCTAATCCAACTGCATGCCAACACCCCAGACGAGGACGGAAACAAGGGCAACAGGTTCACTTTTGGTTTCACCATCGGCGGTTCCAACGGCGGCGATAATGCAACAGTCGTCACCGCCGACGAATACCTTGAACGGTTCGGGGACATGGTTAGCGAGTGGCGTGCCGATAACGAAGCCTGCGAAGCGCTGGACGCGGCATTGGACACGCTGCACGAGGCGGAGGCCGACGGGTTCCTTATGTCGCAGGAGGAGGCCGACAAGTTGTGCAGCACCCGCGCTGAGTATGAGGAAAGTTTTTCCCACGCAGCTTAGTCGCCTGCCGACACGATGTGATGCGTGCGCCCCGGCCCCTATGGGGCTGGGGTTTTCCCATGCTGTGAAGCATTTCCGCCGCCTCACACCTTGCACCACAGCCTGTACCTCAGCATGCTTTACGGTGAGTGGTGCGCGCGCCTACAGCACCAACTGTCCGCCCAAATTCTCGAGACTTCAACCCGCCTACCTGCACTTTTACACACCCCACCGCCGAACCCCTCCCCGAGTGTCGGGCCGGTGCTTCCCACCAGATGCGAGGATTAAATCGTTCCCAACACAGAGGGAACACACGCCACACCAACGCCCCACGCAGGGGCCGAACACAGAAAGAGGTTTCACACCATGACCGCAGCATTCTCCACCGCCCCCGTCACCGCCCCAGCCCTCGACCGCCGCAACGACCCCGACAACTGGGTTCTGGGCGAGGCCTGCACGGACTGCCTGATGGCCATGATCAACGGCGACGAGTCCGGCATCAGCCCCGAGTGGAACCGTGACGCAGCCACCGCCACAAGCGCCGACTTCATCGTCGCCCTCGGCGACGGTGAGGAAGAATTCTCCACCAGTGAGTGCATTGTGTGCGAGAGCGCACTCCCCGGATACCGCCACGGGGTAACGCTCATGCCCCGCTAGCCCACCACACACAACCCCGGCCCCCTACAGGGCCGGGGTTCTGTCGTGCCTGCACCACGGCGCGTACTGCACGGCGGGGCACACTGTGCGGTTCGTTGCGTACTACCCGATGGGGTACTTCCTGCACTACATCCCGCATTACCCCTGTGTGGTGCACCGTGCTTTACGGTTTGTACCCCACAGTGCACCACAGTCTGTAAACCATGCGCCTACAGCCCCAACTGTCCGCCGATTTTTAGACACTTTCAACCCTTCTACCTGCATGGTTGTAAAATGGCCGCTGAGAGCATGGCGGGTGTCGGGCATTGTCTTCGGCGGCTGTGTGACGATTAAATCGTTCCCAACACAGAGGGAACACAACATCACATCGACTCCCCACACAGGGGCCGAACACGGAAAGAGGTTTCACACCATGACCGCATCGACCATCACCAACTACCCGGCAATCTCCAAGCAGACCATCACCCCCGGCGACAAGCTGGAAACCCCGATGGAGGATCTGCGCGACCACATCAAGGTGGGCGACTTCCTGGAGCACACCCTGGTTACCGACACCTCGGTTCTGGAGGTCATCAACGTCACCGCCAAGACGGTCACCCTGCGCAGGACTCGCAAGAGCAAGACTGTGTGCTACGAGGATGACCGCGTGGACAACGGCAGCGGCTACACCGCTTTCCTCACCGCCGTCGAACCCGACGAGGACGGCGAGACCCGCCGCGTACGCCTCGCCAAGAACGGCCGTTTGAAGGTTGGTAGCTGGGCGCGTGCCGGTTACTACCGCAAGTCCCTGTTGGTCAACGGCCTGCCGGTCTCGCGCACCGACCTTCGCTTCTAGTTCCTGCTTCCTGCCCCGACCCCACAGGGCCGGGGTTTCTTCATGCGCCGTGCTGCACGACCCGCCCCACACGACGCACCACACCGACGTACCCCAGCGCGCTTTACTAACCCGTGGTGCTCGGGTTTTCATCCCTGACTGTCCGCCCAAATTCTCGAGCATTTCACACGCTTACCTGCACGTTTACCAACATCGCCGTCGATACTCACCCTGAGTGTCGGGCCGGGGCAACCTGGAAGGTGCGAGGATTAAATCGTTCCCAACACAGAGGGAACACGCACCGCACACCACGCCCCACGCAGGGGCCACGCACCAAGGAGGACACCATGAACGAGACCACCAACACCACCACCAACGACGCCGCTATCCTGCGCGGCATCTACAACAACCCCGACACCTGGGTCTCCGGCGACGACCTCCCGACGTTCCTGGAGGAGACGTTCGGCACCGGCTCCTAACCAACCAGACCAACACCCCGCACGAACCACACCGTGCGGGGTGTTTCGCCGTTGCATGCCGCCCCCACACTCCGACAGTGCGCACCCTCCCACTCCGCACCACACAACGCACCACACAACGCACCACACGATGTACCCCATACCGCATTACACCGCGTGATGCACGCATGATTTACGCCGGGTGGTGCAGCGTGCTTTACGCGGCGTGATGCGCAGGCCTACAGCCTCAACTGTCCGCCCAAATTCTCGAGTATTCAACCCGACTACCTGCACGTTTACCAACCCCGCCGTCGAACCCCTCCCCGAGTGTTGGGCCGGGGTTTCCAGCCAGGTGCGAAGATTAAATCGTTCCCAAGACAGGGAGCGCACGCCACACCAACGCCCCACGCAGGGGCCACACACGGAAAGAGGTTTCACACCATGACCGCACAGGATTTCTTCACCGGACTCACCATCGAAAGCGCCCGCACCATCGTTGAGGACTATCGCGCGTGGGAAGCCAAATTTGCCGACGCTGACCCGTGCGACCCGGCCCCCTCCGAGTTCCTGGAGGATGTTCACAGCCTGGCCGTTGACCGCCTGCACATTGATTCCCTCGCCCCTGAAAAGCTCGTGCCGTTCGACGCTGACACGGCCCGCGCCATCTCCGTGGCCAACCTGGAAGCAAACAACGCTTACGACGACTACGGGGTAGGTTGCAAGTATGAGGATTTCGAGGGCTTTGAACGCTTCATGGATGCCCGCGTCGAGCTGGGAACCCTGATTGTTAACGCCGCCTGTGCCATCGTCGCCGCCCAGGATTGCGGTGAGCTGGTCGCCGCCTAGGCGTTCACCCGCATTAGCCACCACAGTCTGTGGTGGCTTTTGTACTGCACAATGTGCTTCACCCTGAACCACCGGGGCCATCTACCCCAACTGTCCGCCCTGAATCCCCGCCGAAACAACCTTTTACCTGCACTGACAGCAACCCCATGCCATCGGGGTTCGGGCGGTGAAACGCCGCCACATGCGACGATGAAACCAGTTCCGAACCACGGAGTCACAGCCACACCAACCACCCTGTAAGGAGTATTCATGTCCACCGTTTCCGCTTTTCTTGCCAAGCCAGACATGACCGCCACGCGAATCGAATTGGCCACCGACGAGTCCGGTAGCACCTACACCTCCCTCCAGAAGGCACTGGAGTGCCAGATGATCGAGCCGGTAAGCATCGGCTTTGGCAACCACACCCTAACGTTCTGGTTTGACGAGGAAGCGTTTTTTAAGCCCGACCCCCGGGTGAATCTGATGGCCACCTACCTGATGGATTCCATCACTCCGGCCGATATGGTGCTGAGCCAGTTCTATATCGGCAACTGTGTCATCACCCGCTTCGACGGTGAAACCGGCTACGAAACCCATCTTCCTGACGGGGTGGTGGAGGTGCTGGAGGAAGCCGCCAAGCGTCTACAAGACCCGGCTGAGCGTCAGGAGGCGTACAGCCGCCTGGTGGGTGCTTTCCTCCCCCACTAGGCCGCTTGGCAGGCTGTTTAGCCCGCCTTCAATCCTTGCACCACATCGCACACCACGGCGGTGTGGTGCACTCTGCTTTACATTGTGTGGTGCACTCTGCTTTACGCCCTGGGGTACGAACTGCAATGCGTGCCGTGCTGCACGGGCATCCAGCTCCAACTGTCCGCCCCATCATGGCACTGTTTGCGCTGCACACACCCTTTTCGCGTCGCCGCTAAACACGCCTTCGGGCATGGCGTGACCAACCCCTGAAAAACTAAAACCACACCAACCCGCACGGCCCACCCTGGGCGCGACCCCGATAGGAGAACATCAATGATTTTCATGCCGATCCCCGACAGACTTGTCTCCGAGCTGCGCCGAACCCGCAAGCACGTAGCCGTTGACGACGCAGGAAGCGACGACCCGAACAGTGTGCTCTACCTCAACGCTGGTCAAGGCTGGCTGTGGGAAATCACCATCGACTTCACCGCGCGTGTGGAAATGCGCCGTATCCACCGCTTTCGCCGTCACAGCACCGACGACGCGGCCGAGGTGCGCGTAGACCATGCGGACAGCACAAAGGCTAAAGACCTGGCTGTTGCAATACGCCGCATGCTGGATCGTCGCCCGCCGCGCACCTCCACACTTCCGATCGTTCCCACCAAGTACCGTAGGGCTGCCCGTGAAAAACAGCGGAAGACCGCCGCCTAAGCCCACAAACCCTGACTATTCCGCCGCGCCCCACATTGGGGCTGAACATGAAAGAGGTTTACACCATGAGACTAAACAGCTTTACCTTCAAACATGCCGTAGGGCTAGCCCAGTTCCTCACGCTCCACGCTTCACAGACCCTTACCCACCGCATGCAGGTTGAACTGCTGGCGGCCCTTACCCATAATTCCGAGGTGCGCGACACCCTTTTTCCGGCCGCGCCTAACAAAACATTGAGGTTGCTGTGGCTGGCGGTGGCCGATGCGCCCAACGCCACGCGGGACGCAACCTGTAATGCTTTGTGTCTAGCCGCGCTTGCCGCCGAGGATAGCTCTGTGGCCCTGGAGTTGGTGACATGCTCATTGGAAACTAATTCTCGTCATGAGATGACACGGCTTCTGTTCACTCTGCTTCAAACAGGGTTTCCTTTTGAACGGCTGCGCTCAATGAGCCACGAGTCGGCTATGGGGCTTCGTGGTGAGTTCATCAAAGATCCGATTAGGGCCAATAGGCCTTTTGTTTTGCCTGACGCGGCCGTGCATCCCGATTAGTCCGCGTCGCGCCCTGCGGGGTGTGTTTTGGGGTGGGGAAGAGCGCACCACGCGGTGTACCCCACGCTGCATTACAGCCCGCATTACAGCGCGCTTTACACTCTGTACCTCGCGCTGTACCACAGGGCGCATTACAGCATGCTTTACGTTGTGTGCTTCACGCGCATTACACCCTAACTGTCCGCCCAAACTATCGGAGCATTAACCCCATCTACCAGCACGTTTTACCATTCGTTTCGTTTCCGCATTGTTGAGTGTCGGGCATTGCTTCACCGGCCCATGCGATAGTGAAATCAATCCCAGACAGGGACGCACAACAGCACAGCACCCCACACCGGGGCACACCAAGAAAGGGAAGACCATGACCAACATCGACAAGATCAAGACCAAGGTTCAAAAACTCATCAACCAGGCCAACGACCGCCAAGGCCAGCCAGAGGCCGAGGCTTTCATGGCCCGCGCGGTGGAACTCATGGCCAAGTACGGTTTCGAGGAACGCGACCTTGACCGCGCCGACGCTGGTGATGAAATCATCTCCCAAACAATCGAGTTCTCAGGCTCCTACACCGATATGCAGGCCCGCCTACTCACTGGAATTGCCCAGGCGCTGCACTGCGACAGCTTTGGAAGCAAGCGCGCTCGCTCCACCAAGTGGAACAGCTTGACCCTTTTCGGGAAGCGTCGCCACATTGAGCGCGTGGCCATTTTGTTCCCGTTGCTCAACGCACAGATGGCGGCACAGGCGAAAGACTCCTCACTTTCTGACAACATGTTCACCAGCACCGTCACCCAGCGCCGTTCCTTCATGCTTGGCTACATTGGCACCATCACCAACCGTTTGACCAGGATGGAAAACTCCGCCGCCGACGGCACCGAAGACAGCAACCGCTACGCCGTAGCTTTGGTGGACGATGCGGAAGCCGCGAAAGCCGCCCTGCGCGACCACCTCAACGAAAGAGGCATGAGCGTAGGAAGCGACCGCGCACGCTACCGCGCGGATCAGGGGGCCATGCGAAACGGCAGTAACGCCGCCAACCGCGCCGACCTTGGCCAGGCCCGCATGGGTGGTGCCCGCGCCGCCATCGGACAGTAAGACCCCAGCCCCGCCCCGCGCTACACCACAGCCCCGGGGTGGGGCTGAATTTTCCAACCACACCACAACTGTCCGCTTCACATTGCCTGCACGCTGGGAATATGCCCCACCAGCCGGACGAATTCGGGCCACACTTTTCACCCCGGATCGACAATGGCCTTACTTCCACACAGGAAGAACCAACCACACAACCACACCCCACTGGAGGTTCACATCATGTCAGCCACTGTATCCACCCTCACCCACACCGCCGCCGCACGCGAAACGCAGGTACGCCGCCTGGCCCCACAGTTTTTTGGTGAGCTGTTCGACTTCAACACCTTCCAGGAGGAAAACGCCCTCGAAGCCGTCAACTCCACCCTGACCTTCGGTTCCCGCCGCGCCGAAATGATTGGCCGCGACGTGTTCTACGTCATCGACCTCGACAGCACCGGAACCGTCTCCCAAGAGGTCGTGGACGAGCTGGCCGCCCAACACAAGCGCCGCAGCCAGATGGTGCGCGAAACTGTTTGGGAGGACTGGAGCGACGAGGACAAGAACATTGTGGTGCCCCTGCGCGCCGACCAGGTGCCAGGCGTGCAAATCATTACCTCCAACGAGGTGTTTAGCTCCAAGTTTGAAACCTGGGATCAATTCCTGCGCCGCACCGGCCGCAACCCGGAGGAGGTCATTCTGGCCTAGCCTAAGCGCCCCACGCCGCCATTACCGCCCTGTGCTTACCGCATGGGGCTTTCCCATCCCACCACACCCCACACAGGGGAAAGGACTATCCCGATGAAAGCCACCGAACGTTTCGCCAAAGCTGTGCAAACCGCCAGTCTACGAGTGGAATCCGACAAGCGGAGCAAACAGCACGAGTTAACCGCTCTGGCCGCCCGCGATCCGGAGGAGGCTCGCCGGAGGGTGGGGGAGCATTTTTGCAAGGTTTTTGGGGAGGAGGTGTTCGCAAACACCGAAACCCTTTTGGAGTCCTGCGGGGTGCTAGCGGAGGTGAACCGCCGATTCCCTGCCGACAAGCGGAGCAAAAACGGTGAGCGCTGCTTCAACGGTGCGCTAGTTGCGGTGTGCCGCCATGCCGCCGAGTTCGTTACATCGTGCACGCTGGAGCAGACCATTCAAGTTTCCCACGGGGGAAGCCCCCGCGCGCTGGAGCGGTGCGAGGTGGGGGAGGTGGCCACGTTGATGCTAGCTATAGCGGCGCGGCTGCGCCTGCATGAAGCGTTGGCAAAACAGATGGGGGAGGACGGCTACGAAACGTGGCTTAGCGGCCAATTGGAGGCCAATAAAGACCTTCCGCCAGGGGTTGCCCTGGAAAACAGTCACCAGGCGTTGCTTCGGGAATTACAGTTGTAGGCAGGCGTTTTAGCATGCTTTACATCCTGTGGTGCAACGTGCTCCACAGGGTGCATTACGCGCCGCTTTACATGGCCGTGCTGCGCGACTGTGGTGCGCGCGTTTTCCGCCACAACTGTCCGCTTGTTCGCCAGCTTTCCGCACCATCGCCCCCGAAGGCTCGGGCACCGGAAACCCCACCCCTGAGAAACTGGGATGCACTCACAGGGGCTACACCTTCCACAGCCCACGCAGGGCACTACCGAAAGGACATACCGAAATGGAACCGACTGCCACCGCCTCAGAAACGCTTACCAGTGTCGATGTTGCATACACCCCCGCAAACCATATGGAGGTGAGCTGGGATGTTACTTCCCGAGCCGTCACCGACGCGGTGCTGCAAGAGCTGGCAACTGCAAACCTGGATTGCTTCGAGTTGATCGCGATTTTGCACAAGCTCGACGTAACGCCGGACGAAATGATGACCACGCTGGACTTTTACATTGAGTACAACGGCGAATCCTGCGACCTGGTTCAAGGCCGCGTGGGCAACCGTGTTTTTTACACCACTGTCGAAATTGCCCCCTGGACAGCTCCAACCACCATCCCTGCTCTAGTGGTGTTTTCCTAGCTGCTGGTGTGGGATGTTTGCGCACTAATGGCGGATAACCTTGTTTATCCGCCATTTTGAACCACACGGCGTAAAGCATTCCTGTGGTGCCGGTCGTAAAGCATTCTGCATTACACCTCGCACCACGCATTGAAATACAGCGTGCACTACAGCCTGCACCACATCGGCTTTCAGCCTTGACTGTCCGCACAATGCTTACCCGATAACCTGGCTTTTCTCATGATCAGCGTGTGAAAGTCGGGCCGCCACCAAGTGCCGAATAGGACACTGTAGGGGTAATCGACCGCGCCCCACAGTGGGGCTAATTCTTTGGAGGTTTCCATGACCATCACTGCTGACACCATCTCGTGCGAGTTCCTGGCCTTTTGCAACAGGAAAGCCATTGAACGCACCGCAAACAAGTTGCTCGCCTGCCTGGAGGGGGAGTCCCGCGCGCAGGTGCATCCACAGTTCAGTGGGGTGGGTGCAATCATCGTTGGCAACAATGGGCGCAGTGTGTCGTTTCGCTTCGACCTCCTGGAGGGGGAGTCCATCGACAACCCCGGCAAACGGATTACCGCCGACCTGGAGGTGAGCTACACGCAACAGCGTCAATACTGTGTGGATGTTCGCCTGGTGGAGACCACCGACAATAGTTATGCCATGCGTTTTGGTATGGGGGATTCGCCGTGGCGCACATCAACCCTGTACGCCTCGGAGACGGTGGCTCGCTTTGGGGTGAAGCGTCTGGTGGAGACGGCGACTGCTGTGTACCGCGCGCTTGTCGGGGCGGGGGAGGATACGTTCGGTGTTGTCGATGGGTTTGCTCGTCATGTTGGGCGCGCGGGGGAGGTTGCTCGCATGGGTTCGGCCGTGGGGGCATAGGCCACTTCGGTACCCCCGCCCCCTGTGGTGGGCGGGGGATTTTTTCTTTTAGCGTGGGGGACTGTCCGGTTTCGGGTTTCTGTCACCTGCTGTTATAGGGCTTGCCGTCGGGCTGATTCGGGCTCAATTATACCCCTGACCAGCATATATAAATCTTTTGTGTTATAGTAGGGGTACAGCCACAAAGGCTGGCGCTGTACAACAACTGAAAGGGTGTGAGACGTATGTTTACAGCAAACATTGAAATGGTAATCGGCTTAACCGTCGCAATCATCGGGGCAATCGTCGGAATAGGCACACTATGGAACAGGGTCAATGACCGCCGTTCCAAACAGTGGTTTGAAACGATGAAATGGGCATGGGAAATTGCCCACGACAGCACAGGGGACACGAGACGCACCGCGCTCATAATCCTCTACCGCACCGCTTGTTCGCCGTGCATTAAGCAAGACCGCCACACGGCTAACGCCGTCAAAAAGTACACAGAACAACTAATCCTCAACGAGGGGCGGGAGGGAACTAAGTAGCCCCCAGCAGGCTGGCAGGACACTGCCAACCTGCACCGCCCCGCGCGCCGACTGTCCGCCCCACACCACCTGCCACCAGCAGCATTCACACCCTTAACGGCAAAGTCGGGCACCCGCACACCACGGCACAGCACAATGGCAACCACACACCCCACACAGGGGCCAACCGAAAGGAACCGCCATGAAACTCCACGCCGCCATCAACCGCCTGGTCTGTCACCTCCTCTCCGCCCACAGCTTCACCCCCCTGACCTGGACGGCCAACCCCACCGAGGAGGAACTGCGCGCCGACAACCCCGCCAACGGCCTGTTCTTCTGGCCGGACATGCCACCCGCGCGCTCCCTGACCCCACAATCCGCCCCCTACATAGCCGACATGCTTGCCGCCCAACTGGGGCTGCGCACCGCAGTCTCGCTCACCCCGCAGGACAAGCGCGGCTGCTGGATTGAAGCCCTCGACACTGTTGCCGAGTATGCCGCCCGCACCAACGTTCCCGCCGATTCGGAACTGTGGACTTTCATCACCTGCGCCCACAACACTCGCGTTAGCCACATGGCAGGCACCATGCAGCGCTTCGCCGCCTAAACCGCCGCGCCCCGCAAACCTTTGGGGCGCTCGCGCGCCGTCCGCCCCAACTGTCCGGCCGTCGTCGGGGTGATGCACACTAGACAAATACACTGGGAGAAAACCCAACCACACCCAACAGGGAGGACTTTTCATGGCGTTCAACCAACGCGACCTCACCGCTCGCCTCCGCGAGGCCAGTCAGCAAATCAACGCTGAATTGCTGGAGTTTGTCGCCCGCGACATTCTCGACGAGGTGGCCGCCGCAACCGAGGCAGCCAACCAGGAAATCCGCAGCGCCGACGCAACCTGCGAGACCCTGCTACGCATCACTGAGGTGGCCACCGTCGCCGGGGAGCTTTTGGAAACCGCCCGCCAGTTCACCGCCGTGCAGGCCGTGCAGACCGGCTCCACCCTCCGCGATGCGGCGGCAGCCGCTGGGGTTTCCACCAATGCCATCAACCGCTGGATGGCGAAAGACAATGAGGTTGCCTCCGTGCCAGGTGACGTGTGGTGGACAACCGCCGCCCAGCAGCGCAACACCGACGGGGAAACCGATACTGAAACGGACGATTTCTTCACCGCCCACGAGCCGGGGGAACACACCGCAGAAAACCACAGTGCGGCAGAACTGTCCGAGCCAACTCCTGCACCAGCCACCAGCAACAGCCCACTCCCACAGGGTGACGAGCAACAGCATTGACTTCCTCTACCCCGTGAACGGGGTGGATTCCTACGCAGGCACCGCAGGTGCGTGCGTCTGTTCGGTGGGTTCCTGTTTCTTTGGGTCTGCAACAGCAAGCTGTTGTCTTATGCTCCCTCCGCAGGCGTTTAGGGTCTCCGCAAGCCCTGCGGCGACCATGATGTTGACGGCGGCGTTGTAGTCGCGGTCTAGTGTGGTGTTGCAGTGTGGGCAGGTCCAGGTGCGTATGGCGAGGGGTTTCTTGCCGTCGTGGGTGCCGCACACGCTACAGGTTTGGGTGGTGGGTTCCCATTGGTCGATGGTGATGATGGTTCGCCCGTGCTGGTCTGCTTTTTCTTTGAGGAGGGGCGTGAAACCCGCTGGGCGGGATACAACTCCGTAATTGAATGGCTCGACTGGTTCCGCCCGGCCCAGGGAGGTGAGGAGGGGCGTGCGTTGCGCAATTTTGAGACAGGCAACGACAATGGGCTTGGTTCCCGAGTCTTCGAGCTTTTAGCTTCCTAAACCCGCTTTAATCCCGCCCGCGCCACTGGGCGGGATTCTTCGTTTTTCGAGGCCAAAGGGTGTGCACAGGGGCATGAGAGACTAGGGGGGAGAACCCCGCTCACCCTATCGCGCATTTGAGGTCGCCATGAACTTTGACGTAGAGCAACTGACAGAAGCCTCCACCGCAAAAATCATCCGGTCGGCACTGTCCGCCGTGTGGCCCAACGTTCACTTCACCGCCACCACGGCCGACACCGCGTTGAAAATCAGTTGGACAGACGGCCCGTGGCCAGAGGATGTACGCACCGTCGCCGATGCCTACCTCGCCTCACCGGATGCCACCCCGTGGGACAACACCGTAATCCTCGCCGCCCCCAACGGGGAGTTCACGGCGGTCTACCCCGGACTTGACCACCTGGAAACCTGTCGCACCGTCAGCCCCAGCACCGCCGATGCCGTTACCGCGCACCTGGGCGACAGTGGGGTGCAGGTTAGCCCCGATTTTTCCTCCGAGTCAGGAGACAAGGTTTCTTTTGCTGCGCTCGCCGCACTGGAGGACTACTCCACCCCCATTCCACCGGGGGCTATCGCCGAAGAAATAGTCACCACCAGCAGCGAGGATAAGCGCATTATGCGACTGTGCGACCTGCTTAACCAGTGGTGCAGTAACCCCGCAGGCTTTAGTGAGGATGATTTCAGATTCATTGGGGAGATGCTGTGTGAGCCGGATGGCAAGGCAGTGGTCGTGTCGGCACTGTCCGATGAAGCGCCTGTTCCCGGCCAGATAACTGACCTGGTGGAAGAGGTGGTCAACGTAGCTTTCCGCAACGGCGACTACGACACCTATGAGCATGGCCGGTATGCCCTCACGCTTGTCTTCCCTGACCTGGAGACCACGCAGCCTAGCTTGTTCGAGCCGACCGTTGCGCCGCATCGGCGCATGCTTGCTGAGATGGGCCAGCTCCTACGCACCACTGTTGCTGGTTGCCGGTTCTAGAAGTTCGGGCATGGGTTAGTCGCCAAGTGTGATGATTAGGGCAGCTTCAACCCACACAGGGTTTGCAAGCGTTCCACACCAACCGAAAGGAACTGCCCATGTCCGCCAAAAGCGTTTACTTTTTCAGCCCCGACCCCGCCAACAAGAATGCTTTAACTTTTTCGCAGATTTTCGCCTTGCAGGCTCCGCTGTGGGGTGCGGTGTCTGCCGTGTCCTACATGTTTGGGGAGTCTGCCGTTCAGGTCTCCGTGTTTTTCGTGTTGGCGGTTGTCAGCATGGGTCTAGCGTCTCTGCTGTTTCCCTACAAGCATGCTGCACGCCCCGGCTCCCTCGACCGCATGGAAATCGAGCGGGAGGAGCAGATGCGCGATTGGGAGGCTTTGGCTCGCACTGTGGGAGTGCTGCGGGGATAGAGAATTTTTCGCCTGGTGCAAGTAGGGGAGTAGTGCCCCAACCTTGCACCACAGGCCGCATTACGTTGTGTACCACAGTCTGCATTACACGGCGCATTACACTATGCACCACAGCACGCATTACCTCATGCACTACACTCGCGCACCACACAGGACGCACCACACCCTTGTACTTCACACCGTGCCACCAAGGCTATTTTCTGCCCAATGAAGTACAGGGGTGTAATGCACAGAAAAATGCACCTATCGACTTTTACCAGCAGATTTAGCGTTTCCAGCCAAGGGTGTGCACGCCCCACTGATAGACTTCATGATCATTACGAGGGGTACAGACCGCCTCGTTGCACAACCACCGATACAGCTACAGCCATCACGAAGGAGCTTTATGTCGAAGCGCCGCATCGCGCCGCCGACCACCTCGGTCATGCGACAGCGCACAATCACCGCACTGTCCCAAAAGGGCGGTGTGGGAAAAACCACCCTGACCAGCAACCTCGCTTTCGAAGCAGCACGCCTTGGACTTCGCGTGCTTGCCATTGATGCCGACGGCAGTGGAGGCATGTCGGCCATGATGAATGCGTACCCAACCGCCGAATCAGCGGATTCGCGCGACCTCGTGGAAGACGACAACCTCTTCATCGGCCATGGCGTTGGGTACAACGTCGAGGGGGCGTGGGTTCCCCGCACAGACATTCCCTGGATGGAGGGCGGAGCCGCCATCGAGGGCGGCAGCATCGTCATCGTCCCCGCCGCCTACCCCGACGGCGACAAACCCTCAATTAGTGCCGTGCTCTCCAAGCCGGGAACAACCGAAGAGCCACGCCTTGCCCGCAAAATAGACACCGAGGAAAACCGCGACTTTTTCGACCTCGTAGTCATCGACATGGGCGGCACCGACGACCCGTACATGCTGTCAGCCATCCTGTACGCCGCCGAGCACATCGCCCTCCCAATCTATTCGGAGGGCGCAGCGCTGAGCACCCTAGACGGCCTGGAAAGCCGAATTTTGGCCTGGTTTGAGGCGACGGGAAAACCCGTCAATTATCTGGGTGGGATACCCATCAGCGTCCCCCCAAACCTGCACCGACACCCACAGGAGCGCGACGTACTCCACCAGTCCGCACTGTGGATTGAGGACACCTACAGCGACATTGGCACCCGGATGGTTGCCCCCGGCATTGAGCGTCGCACCGCTATTCCCGCCGCTTTTAGCGAGTCGGCCCCGGTTTCCACCATCGCCAGCTCCAAGCGCAAACGCCGCGACCTGGGAACTGTCCCCGCCGCACTAACCCGCACTTTGCTCACCATGCTGTCTGATATGCGCCCAGATCCGGATGATCCGGATACCGCGCAGCGCGTGGACTACGACGTGGACGCTATGACGCAGGCTGTTCTTTCGCAGGACATGCCGGATGAATGGCGTGAGGTCATCACCGGGCCGCACTACTACGACTCCAGCTTCTACGCCGATTCCACCCCAACCGCATCCGAGGAGAATTAACATGGCCCGCCGCACAATGAAGACGCGCCCCAACCAAGCCCCCACCTCTGACACCAGCAAAAACGGTTTTAGTTTTGGTAGCACCTCAAAGCCAGCGCCCGCGAAGCCGTCGAACGACACTACCGAAGACACTGCTGCGGATAAGGCACCGTCAGCCGACCCGTTTGGGGAAAACGCGGAGGATAACGCGCCCCTAGTGTCTGAGGATTTGATGCGCGGGCTTGCCAAGCCCGTCAAGCATCCCCCAGCCTCACGGAAAAGCACTGCCATCCAAATACGCATCCCCAGCGATCTGGATCTGGCTATCACCGAGGTGTTGCGCCAGCTCAACTCAGTGTCCGATGTGGAAATCAAGCGCTCGCCCATGATTAGGGCGTTTGCTAAGCGCGGAATGCTCGAAGCCCTCCAGGCATTCAGCGAAGGCGACGTGGAGGAAATCAAGGAAATCCTGAGCTGGCAGGGAGCCAGCTACACCGGAGGTGAATAATGAGCCGCGACCCATTTGGCGAGGAGGAAGTTACCTACCTCGGCCCCAAAACAACATCCGACAACCAGCCGATTTCCGACGATCAAGAGGACGAGTCCACCGGCACCGCTTTAGACGATGCCGCCGATCCTTTTGACGATGATGACGACACCACACCTGCCGAGCAGACAGGTGACAGCCACCCCGATCCTGAGCCGGAGTCGCCTGCCTACGACCTCGAAGGCGACGAGGCAGACGACTTTGACTTTGAGGACGAGCCACAGGACTGGGAGCCAGCGGTAACCCCAGACACGGCAGCCAATCGCACCGCGAGCGCGACCGCTGGGGACATGGAAACACCGGAGCGCCCTGCCCATGCGCGCCCCACCCCAACCTCCGTGCAGGTGGACTCCGAATCCCTGCCAACACCGACACCCACGCCTGCATCCCGAGCAAGTGAGCCGCCGAAGCCGCGCCACCGTACCCCGGCACCAGAGGTGTCTGCTAAGGCGAACCGTAGTTGGAAAGACCGCATCCTGGGCCTTTTCCGAGGCAAAAACACCGAGGAGCCAGTCAACGACGAGATGCGCAGCTTGCAGCGCTCGCTCCCCGGCACCATCAACGTCGCGTTTATTAACCGCAAGGGTGGCGTGGGAAAGACCCTGACCACCACACTGACCGGCATGACGCTTGCTCACCACCGCAACGACCACGTAATCGCCGTGGATGCGTCCCCCGAGGGCGGCGAACTCGGTGACCGCGTGGAGCGGGAACAGTACGGCAGTGTGCGCAGCCTGATCCGCCAGTTGGACGCGGTAAAGCGCTACTCGCACGTGCGCACCCACACCTCCCAAGACCAGACAGGCCTGGAGGTTTTAGGGTCTGACCCCGAAGCGGTGGGGGAGCCGGAACTGTCCCCAGACGAGTACCGCGCGCTAATGAGCGTCATGCGCGACTACTACCAGTTCATTCTCACCGACTGTGCCCAGGGCATTAACACACCCGTGATGGAAGCAGTGCTCGACGAAGCAGATGTTTTGGTTCTGGTTTCCGAGGGCGCGGACGGTATGCGCTCAGCAACGTGGGTTGCCTCCCAGCTCGCCGACGAAAACGGCCCCTACGGGGATCGGTACGCCCACCTGGTAGACGACATGGTGGTTGTCGTCACCCAGCGAACCGCCCAGTCCAATGTGGATATGGGCAAGGTGGCAGACCATTTCCGCACATTCGCCCGCAAGGTTGTTGAGCTTCCCTACGACCAGGCAATCGAGGGCGGTGGCGCGTTCACCCTGGACGATGTGGCACAGTCCACGCTCCAGGCAGGACTGGATGTAGCTACCGCCATCACCACGTCCAACGCATTCCAGGAGGGTGGTCGCTAATGGCTTCTCGCGGAACTTCGGGCTTGAAAGTCTGGCTCCTAGTTATCGTGTCGGCTATCGCATTGGCCGCCATTGCGTTTGCCGCGTGGGCCACCACGCGCGACGACGGGAGCACCGGCAGCCCCTCCGAGTACGAGCTACCAGAGGTGAGTCTGTCTCCCGACAGTGAACCCGGTTCAGGCGATGCGGCACGGCTTCCCTCCACCAACGAGTCTGGGGAGGCCACACCAACCACCTAGATCGAAAGGAGGGGCATGGCTTTCACCGCTGTTACCCACGCCAGACTGCGCGAGGCAGCGCGCCTGTTAGCCTCCCACGGGGTACACACCCCTGCCATCGACGAAGCTGGGCGGCGCGAACAATGGCCACCCATGTTGGAAACACAGCTGGTAGTCGATGTGCACCACCACGGCGCTGTCGCCTCCCAGCTTGGGGTGGACACCGGCCTTTTGCCCCCAGTTCCAGAAAACGCCCCCCAGGCAGGAACCATCGGGCAGCCTGCCGAGCCGGAACCCACCCTGGAGCTTCCGGTGCGTATGCCGCAATCAGCGGCAGAAGTCGTCTCCCCACGGGGAGTGCCCCTAGATTTTGATGGGCAGCTCGACTCCCTGAAAGGCGTTCCCCTTGCAGACTTAGACGGGGTGGGGGAAAAGAACCAGCAGCGCCTAGAAAAAATGGGTGTGCGCAGTGTGTATGACCTGCTGCACCATATTCCGCTGCGATATTTGGATCGCACTGAACTAACCCCTATTGCTGGCCTGTCCTCCGGCATGCGCGACGCGACTTTTGCCGGGGTGGTGTCAGACTTTACGGTTCGCCGGGGTCGTACCCCTTATGTGCGCTACACGGTTGCTGATGCTGGCAGGCGTGTGTCGTGCATGTTTTTCCGCGCCATGTGGATGGCCGGGCGTTTCCAAAAGGGCGATACGGTGCTCGTTCATGGTGACGTGACGGATTTTAACGGCTCCCTCACCATGAGCAACCCCATTATCGAAACGCTGGAGGACACGTCTGCTCCAATGGTCGCGGTCTATCCGCAGTCAGCGACTCATAGGGTGACAACGTGGCTTTTGCGCCGCGCAGCCCTGGATGCACTACGTCGCATTCCCCACCTCGATGACCCTGTACCGGAGGCGTTGCTGCGCCACCGGCAGCTGTTGGGCCGTCTCGATGCTTTCCGCGCCATGCACGTTCCTGCCAACGCGGCGGAGGCCAACTGGGGCCGCGAGCGCGTGGTTTATGACGAGTTTCTGCGCCTACAGCTCTCGCTGGGGGTTATGGCTCACGCCAAGAGGAAAGAAAAAGGAATCTCGCATAAGGCCGCAGGCACGCTGCTGTCTCAATGGCGCGAAGGGCTGCCGTATGCGCTTACCGGCGCGCAAGACCGTGCCATCGCGGAGGTTACCGCCGACCTGCGTGCTGACCGGCCGATGAATCGCCTCCTCCAGGGTGATGTGGGGGCCGGAAAGACCGCTGTTCTGGTGGGAACTGCTTTGCAGGTCATTGAGGGCGGACACCAGGCAGTCATTGTGGCTCCGTCGGAGATTTTGGCCCGCCAACATTTTGAGGAAATGGCAGAGGCGTTGCAGCCGCTGGGAATCCAAGTGGATTTGTTGGTGTCGAAATCATTGCCGCGCCCCCGCAAGCAGGTGCTGTCAGACCTGGCAGACGGTACGTGCAAGCTGGCTGTGGGCACGCATTCACTGCTCCAGCCCACGGTGAAGTATGCGGCTTTGGGGGCGGTGATTGTTGATGAACAGCACCGTTTTGGCGTGGATCAGCGTGCTGCCTTGGCTGATGCTGGGCCGGAGGGGAAAGCCCCTGATGTGTTGCAGGCGACGGCAACGCCCATTCCGCGCACCAGTGCTATTACCCAGTTTGGCGATATGGACGTGTCCATCCTGGATGAAAAGCCTCCGGGACGCTCCGAGGTTGTTACCCGTTGGGTGGAGTCTGCCCCCATCACGGATGCGGATTGCGAGGTCTGGAAAGCCATCCACGACCAGGTTCAACAAGGCCGACAGGCGTTCGTTGTCTGCCCCCTTGTCACCAACAAAGACGGCAACGCCTCCGAAACGAAAATGGCTGCAAGCGCCGAGGCCACTGCCGAGGAACTAGCCAACGGGGCGCTCTCCACCCTGCGCATAGGGGTGGTGCACGGCAAGCTCAAACCCGCCGAGCGTACCGAGCGCATGGCCGCTTACGTCGCTGGGGAGATTGATGTTTTGGTGGCCACCACCGTCATCGAGGTGGGCGTTTCCGTACCCAACGCCACTGTGATGGTCATGCTGGACGCGCAGAAATTCGGTCTAGCCCAGCTGCACCAGCTGCGCGGACGTGTGGGGCGCGGCCGCCACCCCGGCCAGTGTTGGCTAGTGGGTGAGGCTACAGGCGACGGTAGGGAGCGCATGGAGGCGATGTGCTCAACGACAGACGGGTTCGAGCTGTCGGCAATGGATTTGCAGATTCGCGGCCCCGGCGCATTGACCTCCACCGCGCAGGCCGGTAAAAAATCCGGCCTCCAGGTCGCCAACCTGATCGCCGACGAGCACATCCACTTGGCTGCGCGTGCTGATGCGCAAGGCATCCTGTCCCGCGATCCCCAGTTGCTGCGCAACTCCGCGCTGCGCAACGAGGTGCGCGCCGCCTTGGGGGACGATGCGGCCTACATCCTTAAATCCTGACCCCCTGCTGGTTCGGGCACCTCTTGCGACGTGGGTGCTGAAATTGGCCTGTACCCAATAGCCACGCCCCACGCAGGGGCACAACGACAGGACACCACCATGAGCCAGACACTTGTACGCCCGCACACCCAAACCCAGTACCCGCCGTCCGCGATTGCCCGCAAACTGCGTCTCCTCGACGATGCGAGCTATCTCCAGGCAGTCCGCCTCGGAGTTTATGACGTGGATGGTCGAATCCCTGGATTCTGCGACTTTGACCGGATGCGCCGCAGTGAAATCGCAGAGCAGATGGGAGTGAGTTTTAACTCCACCTACTCAGTGCTGCCTGATGATGGGCTCAAAAAGCTGTATCGAGAATACGTTGCCGGTCGCTTCGATAGGGGAGGGATCATCCCGCAACGCATTTGGCGGTTGATGGACAAGACCGTCAAGAAGGCCGTGGCGGACACGTTGCGCGGCCGCAGAAACCATATCCAACCGGATAGCCCATCCGTGCACAATGCGAAGCAGTTGCCGACCAACAGGCTGGGAGATCCGGTGCTGGGCCACCCCAGGAAGAAGCGTTCCCCGTACCCATCTTTCCTCTAGCTTTTCGCCAATCGCCGCAGCGCACCACGAGGTGCACCACTGTATGTAAAGCATCCCGTACCGCACTAATGTGGTGCACTCTCCCAAAATCGGAAAAACAGCGCTAGAATAAGGGCTGACCAGTTCGGGTTGACTCGTTTCCCCGGGGGGCTGTGGTTGGCCTCCTAATTTTTCTGGTGACTGTGGTTGGTTCCAGAAATGCGCTGGTTTTTAGGGCGGCCCCCGAGTGTCCCAACGAAAGGGGGCCGCCCCTTTTTATGTTTTCCTCCCCAAAAAGCGTGCACACACCACCATTAGGCTGACGAGCAAAGCCCGTTACGCACAAAGGACAGCGCCCATGCCACCCACACATTCCGCCAGCACCTACACAATGCTGCGCCAAGGCATTGACGATGCAGCGTTTACCTCCACAGAACACCAGCTCCACCTCGCCAGCACCCTAGGCTCTCACCCCAAATGGCGACTGCAAACAAGCAACGGCACCGCTGAGTTCATCACCAGGCAGGGAACCATCGTCACCGCCACCGTGCATCCGCTGGGAATCATGGACGGCACGATGTGGACATGGGCCTGGGCTGACTCCCGCATCCGCGACGACCGTGCCGAAGCAGCCCGCCAAGTCCGCGATTTTGGCCACTCCCGCGACAACGCCATGCTCGCCCGCGCCTCCTACCCGCTGACCCCACAGCGCACACGCATCACACCCGAGCAACTGGTGGCCATGTCGAAAAACGTGCACCGCATCTGGCGGCATTTCGTCTTCCCCCTCGACAACTCAACACGCCTGTACGCCGCCATTCACCTACCCACACTCGAACTTCCAGAACCCTCCACCGCCTCCATCAGGCAAACCATCACCACAGCCCACCGTCTGTTTCCCATTACCCGTTTCCGACGCGCCGCCGTCTCGTATGCACGGCTGCGTGGAATCACCCATCAGGAAAACCGCGACCACACCCACATCCGACTCATGCCCAGCAACGGAACCGTAGAACTGTCCTGGGTGGATTTTCCGCGCCTTGATGGGGTCGGGCTGGAGTGCACACCACAGTGGGACACTAAGCAGCATGACCAACAAGCACGTAGACAAAGCCCTCAAAGACCGGGACGACACCGCCGCCTGGCTACGCAGCCCTCAGGCAGCCACGATGGCGCAGATGGACGAGCAGATGCGGGGCAGGGAAGCGGGGCTGGTTCCCGGCAAGGATGACGCTGACAGTCTGCGAGACTGGATTAACTCTCGATACGGCGATCTTCCCCCTGCCGCTGGCCTCGACTCCGTTACCGCCGCCGCGCGTGAAGCAGGCAGGCTGCGCCAGTGGCAGGCCCAGCGCCTCGAAGCCTCCGGTGTTGTCGCCGTCCACGGCGATGTGGCGACCGTTGCGCAACGCCTGGCCTCTACTGGAGCGTTCACCCACCCTTGCCCCACACCGGAGGGGCTTCCCCCCATCCTGACGTTTGCCTGGTCAAGCCCCCATCACGGATATGGCACCTACAGTGTGACCGGCCCCGGCGAACTGCCTGGGGAAAACACGGTCTGCGCCATCACCCTCGACCTGGACAACCAGCGCATGATTGAGTGGTCACCCACCCAAGATCTGGACTTTACTGGCGGCATCCAACGCCTCCTCGACACCACTGATCTCACCCTGCCACCGTGGAATCCGGCAGGTGATGAAGCGCTCTCCGTGGATGACCCTGGGCTAGAGCAGTGGAAGGCTCGCATTATTGCTTCCGCAGGAACTAACACCGCCGATGGTCATTCCTCTCTCGTGGAGCAGGCCAATGCTGTTCTAGCAGCCATCTACACCGGCCTTGTGAGCGTGAAAAAGCAGGGTGGTGGCTACTTCCTTGACCGCCCGGTCGGCTAACCCCCGTGGGGTGTGCACACCCTGCTTATACGCTGTTATTTGACCCCGAGACCCATCAACCATTTACTGGAGGACAACCACATGACACTGCCTAACCTGACGGACGCGGAGCGCAAGGCGGCCCTGGAAAAGGCGGTTGAAGCCCGCCGCAAGCGCGCAGACTTTAAGAACCAGGTTTCCAGTGGCGAGCTGACCGCAGAGAAGGCCTTGGCCACCGCTGCGGGCGACGAGACACTATGCAAGATGAAGGTTGCGGATTTTCTGCGCACCCTGCCGGGAATTGGCAAGGCGAAGGCTCAGGAAGCGTTGGCCACCCTGGAGATTGCGGAGACTCGCCGCGTGCGAGGCTTGGGTAAGGTGCAGCACTCCCAAATCGTTGACCTGTGCAAGCGTATCGACAAGCGTGCTGCTGCCGCAGCAGCGAAATCTGCCTAACCCCTCGACGAAAGCGGGGGGAGTTTACAAGCAAAAGCCCCAGCCGGGAGTTACGCTCCGGCTGGGGCTTTTGTGTGCCCTTTTAGGTCTAGGCTGCGATCTTGCGGTTTGCCGCATCGACGTACTGGACATACCAGTCAGCCGCATTGGTTCCGTTGTCGGTGACGGTGGTGTCACGGAAACCATCAGCAGAGTGCGCGCCCTGCTTGAGGTAGTCAGGGTTGGTGGCAAGCTCCATCAATCCCGAGTTGTCGTTGAGAATGTCGATGGAGGCCGAGATTGCCGCAGAGGGCATCTTCGCCAAATCAGTTAGGTCGTTCATTCCGGCCTTTTCGTAGCCGTCTGACAGGCGACCCAAAATCTTGTCGATACCCAGGTTTCGGGCAAAATTGTCCGCCGCGTTCGGCAAAGCCTCGATGATGGCGGGAAGATCCTTGATCTGCTCGTAGAGTTCCGGCAGCACCTTTGGCAGCTTCGGGATGGCGGCAGCAATCAGTGCTGCGCCCTGGCCGGTGGGGTCACCAGCATGCAGCATGGCTGCGCCAGACACCAGGGAAACCAGGGCCATGATTGAATCTCCCGACAGTTTCAGCGGTGGCAGACCCGACAGGGAGAACACCGTGTTGGTGGCCTCAACAGCCATCAGGCCACCCATGCGGGTATCACCAGCCATTGCGGCTTTGGCAACACCGGCCATGTTGGTGGTGACCTTTTCACCCACCTGCACCAAGTCGCGGGCCAGCTGGGAGTTTTCCGGCAGGGAGCACACAATATCGCCGGGGACGCACATGGAGACGACCGCTCCAGTCATAAACCCGAAGTCTTCCTCGCGCTGGCCTGCAACACCGCCACCAGCAACGGCGGGCATGGTTACCGGCTCCACGTCCTCAAGGGCGTTGTCCTCAGAGGTTGGTTCCTTGCCGGAACCGGAACCAGAGTTGTTCTTATTCGGCTTGTTGGCATCAGAGCGGGAGCCGTCCCCAGCCTGCTCCTTCTTCTCAGAGCTGGAGGCTGCTGAGGAAGACTTCTCCGACTTATTCGACTTGGAGGTCTTCTCCTTGTCGCCAGCGTCAGACGACGACTCATTCGACTTGTCCCCGGTGGAGGAGTCCTTAGTGTTGCTTCCCCCAGTGGTTTGCTTGGACTCGTCGTTGTTGCTGCCGGTGGAGTTCTTATCGTCCCCCTTGTCGTTGGAGGCTTCCTTGTCCGTGCTATCGGCACCGTTGGATTCAGCATCCGCAGATTCGCCGTCGGCGGGGGCTGCGTCTGTGTTCTTGTCGGCATCGGCCTTGGACTGCTCTCCAGCCTGCGGTGAGCTGTTACTGTCCGCTTCTGACTTGATGCCGTCCTGCTTGTCTTCGCCCTTGTTGGCGGCTACCGCGCCGCCCACATTGGCCGGGGCAGAGTCTGAGTCATTGTTAGAGGCTGCGCCGTCTTCGCCACCGCTTTGCGCTGCGTTGCTTCCAGACTCGCTGCCTGCATTGCCGTCAGCCGCACCGTCTGCGTTGTCTACACCGGGGTCGCCTCCAACCTCAGCATCCTGGGGATCGCCTGCAACCTGCTTCGAGTCACCAGAAATGGACTGGCCTTCACCCTCCGTGTCGGCGGCTTCGCCCTTCTCCTGCGAGGGGGAAGGCTTGTCCACGGTCGGAAGGTTAGAGCCAGAGGCCTCTACGGTGCAGCTTTTTGCTGGCTTGTCCACACACGCGGTTTCCATGAGGTTTCCCGAGGGCATAGCTCCCGCTACGCCCATTTCGGTGGCTGCGAGAGAGTTGGGATCTTCCTTAAACTTCTTGAAGCAGTCCTCGAACGTCATGTCCCCACAGCGGCCGTTGCGGTAAGCGTCACTTACCTCCTCCTGGATTTGGACTTCGGTGGGGCCATTCCCATTTTCGGAGGTTTCCTGCTCGTCTTTTCCGTCTGCCACGACAAACATGTCGGCTCCGGCCGCCAGGATGTGGGGGTCAGCATCAGTGGACAGGGAGATTCCGCCCGTGGACTTCACCTGGTTTCCGTCAAGGGCGTTGTTTTTCACCTCGCCCCCATCCTCTTTGGATTCCTCGCCAGCCTGCTTAGGCTTGTCGTCCGACTCGGTTTTAGGCTCGTCGGAGTCCTTCGACTCCGACTGCTTGCGTGAGGAGTCCTTTTTGGAGTCTTCGCCAGCCTGCTTAGATTCACTCTTCTCAGGAGTTGCAGACGTACTTTCCTCGCTCTTCTCCCCGGCCTTGGCCAAGTCTCCACCCATAAGCGCTGCGGAAAGACCATCGGCTTTGTTGCCGTTCATCTTCTGGGCGATGGATTCCTCGTCCGTCATTTCCGCGACGGCTTCACCCACCTTTCCCGGCAACGATGGGACCGGTTCGTGACTGTCCGCGATGAAGTTAGTGTTCTCTGTTCGGCTCGGGTCGGAAAACAGTACAACGCCAGCCATTGTTTCAGGTTTAACGCTGGTCTGCTTCTGGCCAATCATTGTGGCCACATCGCCCGCAACATCTGCGCCCTGCGAAAAACCAGTCAAAAAGACGCGGGATCCATCGCAACGATTTTGCACATCCTCGATGGTTTTGATGGTTTTTGTCGCACCGTTTTGAATCGAGGTGGCATAAGCTGTGCCGCTTACGCCAGCATCAGCCGCGTAGTTAACGTAGGTTTCGGAAAGGTCGCCGCCGAGCTTGTCGCGCAATGGCGAGGTCAGGTCAGCGATTGTGCCTACCGGCTCATTGGGGTCGCGGTCGCGGTTGGTTTCAAAAGTGCCGGGCACGGCAACCATGACAATGGGCGCACACTGTGGATTGGTGGATTCCTCATTGGCTGGTTCTGGGGTGTCTGTTTGCTGGTCAAGTGCATTTTTGACCAGTGGGTGGCCCATTGCCGCATCCTTGGCCATGTTCGTAAGCTCCCCTGTGTCTGGAAGCTGGGGGGAGCCGGGAATGTTGGCTGCATCGAGGGCGGCTTGGGCGGCTTGTTCTTCCTGTGCTTGGGCGCTCGGGGCGACGGGCAATGCGGCACTCGCCACGAGTGCGGCGGCCGCAAGTGTCGAACCGACCGCACGGACAGGCCTATAGATTTTGAACACCTGGTTTTCCTTTCTGCGAAGTTCTGCGGGCTTGCAGGGTGGCGGGAACTGGTCAAAGGCGTATCGCTGGTTTTTGATAGGTGTACCCACGTCCGCACACTAGCAGCGGGGTGTGCACGCTCCCGCCAGTCTGGAAAAACCTACAGCTTGTTGGACTACCCCCTATTTGGGGTAGTCGCTTTTAAGCGTTTCTAAGCACGCTTGAAGCCAGGGGACAGGATGACTAATCGCAGAGGCCTCAATCGACCACCAGCGGGAGGATAGAAAATCATCCCACCTGTCCATCACCTGCCTGGGAGACCACCCACGATTGAGGATTCCACTGTCCTCCACAGCCCTCGCCAAACTCCACGGATGGATCCTCCCACCCCTGGTTATCCAGGGCATTGTGTAAATCACCTGGGCCGCCAATTTTTGCGCCGCCAGGGAGGGGCGAGGTTTCTTCCCCCGCGCACGCGCGCGTGCGCTTGAGTTACCAACTGATCTACTAAGAGGTTTTGATCTCGTGCAGCACCGCTGATGGGTATGCAGTAAATCGCCAGACGCAGACGAATGCTGCTCATATTGCCTGGCCCACGCGGGTCGAGCACGCTCCTGCTGACGGCGCAGCGAATCCACGATGGCATCATGCACATCCTGCGGCATCGACAAGTCGTGAACGGATGCCGCCCGCGTCTGCATGATCCTGTATTGCTGATAAGCCACCAGCCTTTCATCCCGGCGCAGATGCCGCCCCCGCGCACGCTCCACGGCCCACCCCGTAGCCCGCAGCGCCGCCCAGCAGGCGCGCACGCTCGACACCAACGTTGACTCCGAGGGGATACGGCCCCCAGTTTTGACAAGTCGCCGCGCCACACGGTAGGCCACCGTGCGTGCAGAGACGGCCACCCACCTCCCAGAGCCACGGTCGGCGGCAGCAGCAATGACCGACAGGATCATCGCGGCGTGTCGCAGGGGTACACGAGTCATGCGCGGATGGGAGCGAAAGTTCGGGTCAGCTAAAGCATTAACCCGCCAGGCCACCTCTCCGCGCCACCGCGTCGCGCCCTTTGAGGCAGGGCAGGGGAGGAGAAGCGCGTTTTGCTCGGGAACGCACCGCGTCTCCAGCCCTGCGGCACTCCACCGGAGGGCAGCCTCCTCGGCAAGACCGTCTAGCAGTTGCAGGGAAGCGGCTACCTTCCCCTCCACTTCGTGCAAAGGGGTGGAGGGGGGAAGGTGCTGGAATGAGCGTTGAAAACGCAGCTCACTAGCGTGCGCCAGCTCGGTGGACTTGGTGATGCGAAGCTCACGGTCGTAAACGCGCGCAGCCAGGTTAAGCCCAATCAGCACCTGGAGCACTGCTTTTTCCTGAGCTACCCGCCCGCGACGTGGTATGCAGCGACTGTGATGCGCAGGTGTACTGCCCTGCGTATCCCGCTGTGAATTACCGGGCGTACTGCGGTGTGTGGTGCGCTTGGTGATGTTTTTCGCGGATGAACCCCCGCTCGGACATGAATAATCCCAGGTTGTAGCCCTTTTTTGCGCAGGGGTTGCGCAATTAATCTGGGTAGGGCTAACCTGGGAATCACTGAAGCTAATCAATAATTCCCTAACTCTTGGGTTCACGTCAGTGAATTTGGGAAGTAAAGAAGCTCCTGGTTGCCGCCGGGGGCTTCTTTTTTGTCTACCCATTCACAGACGTTGAACGTTTACCTTCAAAATGTTCAATCTGTCTGCTTCGTAGAATCCTCCAAAAATCGTGGTTGGTTTATAACCCATCAGGTTAGCAACAATCCCCAAGATCATGCCGCACCCAAAGCGGTGCGCACAGCCATCCAGCCCCAGGCTTCCCACCCGCCACTTCCGTTACGCCCCTGTTCCCAGCAGCCCTCAACGCACCTCCCCATGATGGGGTGTTTTATTCCACATTCACCCCGACTTTTTATCTTTGCCATGCACGCCCCTCTCCGAGTCGCCTGCCATGAAATTCCCGCTGGGAAACGCGACAGTTTTACTGTCCGCCGACACCTGCAAAACCTCGCTTTGCCCTGCTGCGAGCCGCCCCTTCTCAACCCCACGCGCTCAACTTCGGGCAGGGTGGCTCACCCCGCTGATACCGTCAAAGAAAGACCAACAACCACTGGGACACACACAGGACAACCATTAATGACCGACAAGAAACGAGAACTACGCGAGCTGAAAGAAGCCGCCGAAATCGCACGACTGCAAGAACTGTCAGTCTACGACCGCGACGACATGGGGTTCGCAAACAACAAGCTGATTCAAGCAACTTTCCCCTACAGGGACACCGGGGAACGTCAATGGACAAGCACGAACGGCGGCACCACAGTAACTATTACCGCGTTATCCAGCAAACACGGTTTGCCGTATGGCACCTACCCGCGCCTACTAATGATCTGGCTGACCGGAAAAGTGGTAGAAAACGCCAACTCCTTCGACCCGGAAGACCCGGCACGTCGAAAAATCTTCTTCGGAAACCACCTCTCCGCGTTTATGAAAGAGCTGGGCATTGATGCTCGCTACGGATCGCACACAGATCTCGCGGGAAATGTCGTCGTTTCCAACTCCATGCGCCTGGCAGAGCAGATAAGGCGCGTCTTCAACCTGAATATCAACATCGAATCCGTGTATGCAATGGAAGATAAGGAAGTCGAGTCCTACACCAACACCCTTATCTCGCAGAACCTGGAGCTGTACTGGGATAAGCACACCTCCCCCGACCAATACTCCCTGTTAGATAGCTACGTCGTATTGTCGGAGGATTTCTTCAATTTCCTAAAATCCCGCCCAATCCCAGTGGATCTAGGGATGCTCCGCAAACTTAAATCCAGCGCAATGGCTCTAGACCTGTACGTATGGCTGACCTATCGAGCCTTCTACGCACATAGGCCATTCGTGGTCACAGTCCCAGATCTCATGCGACAGTTTGGAACAACCCTCGATCCCGACAAGGCCAGTGATCGCCGCGATTTCATGATCAAGTTCCGCCGCGCAGTAAAGAAAATTCACAAGGTCTGGCCAGAGACAGCCGACGTTCTCAAAAGCGGCGAAAAAAAGCTCCATGTCATCCCACGAGGGAAAGGGCTGAGTGTTCATCCCATGAAGCCCAGCGTTCCCCCCAGGGGGGACAAGCCTAAGAAGCCTCGCCGTCGCGGTTAGAGCGAAACGCTCCGAAAACTAGACCACCACCCCTTCGTGGGAGTGGTGGTTTTTACGTTTTCGCAGTTTAAGGACAACATATTTGGACACATTTGAGTTATCCACAGTTAGGTGTCACGTCTACAAGTTATCCACAACATATTTGGACACATTTGAATCCTGGCAAGTTATCCACAACATATTTGGACACATTTAGACCCCCGGAAAACAACATATTTGGACACATTTGACCCCCGGAAAACAACATATTTGGACACATTTGGTTCACGTTTTCGCAGCGTAGGCAGCAAAAATCGAAGCCGCCTATATAGATCCCTATATAGATCCCTATAAGGCGAACACCCCAAAACCGCTACTGTGACACCAGACACATCAACAATCGACTCCCGCACTCGCTGCGCTCGTTTGGGCTGCCGCGAAAATCGCTTACGCGATTTCCTTGCCTCCAAACTCCCCTCCCACAACACACCAGACTGATGTGGTTACCGTTAGCAAAAATCCACCAGACTCCACTTCGGGCACTGCGACTTCGGTTGGCTGAAAAATAGAAAAAGAACCCACACCAACCACATCGCCTGTAGGAGAACCCGTGGACGCAACCCCCGTCATTGACGACGCTCTCAAACTTCTTGGCCGCACAGACCCCAACGCTCGAAGCAACCTCACCGCCGCGCTCACCGCGCGGGGGTTGATTAAAACCCACCGTGCGCTACCACCCCAGCCCCTCGTCTGTGTTGACGGTGCTGTGGCGAGCACGCAAACAGATGTGTTGCTCTGGACTGCTGCCACAGCCGCAAACTCAGACAACGACCACAGCATCATCCATCACGGGGTCGCACCCATCGGCCCCTCCACCGACCGTCTCCGGTCGGCCATGATGGCTCTCTGCGAAATGGAAATGGCCCTATATGCCTCTGAGAGCGCCGAAACCGTCTGGATGGATGGCGGGCTTAGCACGCCCCTTATTTCCGTCTCCACGGCGCTGTCAGGTGTCGATTTGAGTGCGGTTCCAACACTCGATGCCCTTCTGGAGCGCACAAATGCCCCCAAAATCCTCCACCGCTACACAGAACTAGCCCAAAACGGCCAGTTGCGAGCACTGCCAAAACAGGACACCGCGACCGGATATGCCGAAAAATGGAAACAGCTTCCCGGCCTCGACGACAGCACCCAACTGTGGGTCGGAGACCGCACCGACCGAGCGCTGGCTTACTCGGTACTAGCCCCCGGGCAATTCTTAGCCCCACGCCGCGCAGTAGAAGCACAAAGAGTGAAAATTCGCACCAATGACCAGGCGGGTGATGCCGTGAGCCAATGGGTAGAAAAACTCAACCCTCAGTTTGAGAAATGGCGCAGCAACGTACGCGCCTATGTCACCTACGGCACGCCAGAACGCGGCCCAGGCCGCCCCGTCAAAGTCGAGTTCACCCTTCGGCAGGGTGAGGATGCTGACGATGCCGCACAGAATGCGGTGGAGATGGCGACAAGCCATATTTCCGGCGCACAAATCGTGGAACCGCTACCGCAGTTCTTGGTGGATGCGACGGCAAAACGACAGGTGACCGCCGAGATGCTGAACCTTATGGCTATCGCCGAACAGCACCTTGGCGGCCACCACCCAGAAGCGGTAAACGCTTACCGCAGTTAACCAACGCTAATGGCCTTCACCTTCCAGTCCTTGCCATCTTGGGCAAGCGTGATGACCTGATCCGTCTTGCGTGTTTCTAGCTTGTCGCCATCTTGGGCAGGCTCCATAAATTCGGTCAGCGTGACCTTGAACTGATTATCTTCCTGCCCCTTGTCGATTTTGAGGCAATATGCGTCACCATTGCCTTCATCATCAATTCCTTTTTGCAGGGCTTCTTCGGAGTCATACATCGCACTGTCCAAGTACTTCACGGCTTCCTTGGCGGACTTGTCCACGTAGTAGGCGTGATTGAAAGCCTTAATCGCCCCTTCTGGGCTGGAGCCATCTCCCTTTTCTGCGGTGCCACCGGAGGATTCGCACTGCTTGGCGGCTATCGACTGAAAATCAGACTTTTCCTGGGAGGAATCTTCGTTGGGGGAGATATTGGAGGAGGGCGCTTCGTCCTGGGCGCTTTGCGCCTGCGCCTGGCCTGCATCGTCATCCCCGCTGCCGTCTAGGGACTGCATGGCAACCCAGCCGCCTCCAACGGCGACGACACCTATCACTGCCGCAGCGGCGACAATTGCCCCCCTTGCCTTACGGCTGGAGGGCGAACGGGTTTCCCCCTCTTCTGTTGAGGCCTCAGATGGCTCCGGCGCTGAGGAGCGAGCACGCTTTTCTTCTTTTGCGGCACGCTTCGCCTCTTTTTCCTCCCTGCGCCGCTCAGCTTCCGCCGCTTTTCGCTCCTTGCGCTTGGCAGCTTCCTCGGCCTTGGCAGCATCGCGTTCCGCTTTACGCTGTCGTTTTTCCTCCTCGCGTTGCTGGCGGCGGGTTAAACGGTCGTCGGCCTTGGCTGAGCGCTTCTCCGCTTTAGCTTCGGCCTTCGAGGAAATCTTGCCATCATCGACTCGAACATCCTCTGCGCGGGGCGCGGCAAAACGGGTAGCGCGCGGGGCGTAGTCGTGGAACTCGGTCTCCAGCGCCTCGTCCATCCATTCGTCCTCCTCCGCCGTGTCGTCGTCGGCGTTGATGACTTCTGGCGGTTCCTGCTTAGGGGCAGGGGCGGAATCTTGCTTTGGGCTGTGGCTGGGGGTCGTGACGTGATCGAAGAAAGGGTCGGAGTCTTGTTGTGACTCCTTGGCGTTGGAACCGCTGTCAAGACCTGCATAGGGGTCAAAGCTGTCTTGTTCGTGGGCCATCGTGTCTCCTCTGTGCGCTGGTTGTCCCGAAGTGCAACAAAAGGCGAGGTAAAAGCGCTGGTGTGCGCTTATAACCTCGCCTTTTAGGGCTTGCACATCCAATCGGTCTTAACCTTAACGGTAGGGTGTGCACACCCTCTTTGAACTGCGGAAAGTCAGTTTTTGAAGCTACAGTCCGTAGTTTGCCATGTCTCCCTGACCTCCCAGGACGGTCTGGTCAAAGCCAGAAATCGCGGCATTCGTCGAGTCGCCATGCTTCTGAGCCTGGGCGATTCTCTGGTCAGCGGTATCGTTTGCGCGGTCGGCCGCGTCAATGACTGCCTGGCTGGTGGTGGAATTCGTCTCCAACGCGGCAGCAGCGTTGGCGATCATGCCATCCGTGTTGATTACCTGGTTGAACTGCTCCGCTGCCTGGGCTGCACCGTTTGCAGCGTCGCATGCTGGGGTAGCACCCTCACCGCACTGCGGTGGCGCGGTGGCCGCGAGGGAAACCTGCTCATAAGTGGAGGTTAGGTCGTGAACGGCCTGCTCATACTCGCTAAGCTGCGGCTCGACCGGCTTTTGCTCTGGCTGGGAAAGGTTAGAGGGAGCCTGCTCCTGATACTGCGGGGCGGGTTGCTGCCCTGGAGTCTGCTGCTGGTTTTCAGCTGGCGCTTCCTGTACTGCTGGGGCTGCCTCGATATGGCTGGTCTTCGAGTCGGAGACCCCCTCATAGACGTTGTTGTCCTGTCCCTGGTTGCCGTTTTCGCCCTGGCTGTTGTCTTGCTGTGCGGGGGATTCTTCGGCCGGAGTGGTTGGCTGCTCGTAAGACGGAGCGGGGGTCGTCGGTTCCTCGTAGGACGGCACCGGGGTCGTTGGCTGTGGCTCTACCGGCTGGGAAGCCTGCTCACCCTGTCCCTGGTTGCTGTTTTCGTCCTGGCCTTGGTTGCCCTGGCTGTTGCCTTGCGCGGGGGACTCTTCGGCTGGCGTGGTGTTCAGCCCCGGCTGGGAAGCCGGGCGGCCCTGGTCGTCACCCTCACTCTCGCCCTGCCCCTGGCCCTGGTCGTCCTGTCCGTTGCCTTGCGCGGGGGACTCTTCGGCTGGCGTGGTGTTCAGCCCCGGCTGGGAA
>ERZ1673749.237-NODE-237-length-75418-cov-8.638616_pt1 | contig 75418 bp, 68 predicted proteins | sample MGYA00580204_ERZ1673749 | MGnify/ENA primary metagenome ERZ1673749 (study PRJEB41218, sample SAMN15661745) | gut metagenome | host: Homo sapiens | place: Canada: London | collected 2015-08-20/2019-03-30 | study: EMG produced TPA metagenomics assembly of...
ACCTGCGACCCCCACACCCCCAGTGTGGTGCGCTACCAAACTGCGCCACAGCCCGTCCGTCGCCGCGTCTGCGGTAACTCGGTCAGATTACATCACTGTGAGCAGAAAAGGGAAACCGGCAGGTCAATCTGCCCGAAGCGGCGAGCGTACATCTCCATCAAGGTAGACCCACGCGCTGTCCTCGCGGATGAAACGCGATACCTCGTGCTGCACGCCGGTAGGCGAGTAGGCGGCGAACTCCACAATCCCTTCCGCATCGAAGGGGCCGCCGCCTTGCGTGCGCAGAATCTCCAGGCGCGTAAACGGCATGCCGGTCGACGGCAACTCTGACACCCTCGGTCGGGTCTGCACAGACCACGTGGTGTGAAGGTACTCGGGCAAGCCGCGAACGAAGGCGGAGTAGCGCGAGCGCATGAGCGCCTCGGCCGTCAGCGCTTTCGCGCCACGATGGTAGGCCCCGCAGCAGGCAGCGTAGGGTGTGCCCGTACCGCACGGACACACAGAAATATCGCGAGCCACCATGGTTAACGCTGCCTGTCGCGCTCGCGGCGCTGCTCGACGGTGGCGGTGTCCACCGTCGTGGTGATGTCACCTGCGGCAACGTAGCCGTCCACGGTGGAGGCGGCACCGGCGGCGCGCAGGGTCTCCACCTGCTCGTCCGTCAGGTCCCCGTAGAGGGTGATGTGGCGGGTGAAGGTGGTGTCTGCGTCGTGGGTGACTTCCACGCGGACGTCGTCAAGCGGCATGCCCTTGGCAGCAATCCTGATTGCCTGCGAGCACGAGACGGCGAGCGCCGACATGAACAGCCCCGTCGAGGTCACGCCCTGGCCCTTGCCGCCGGCGTTCTTCGCGCGGTCGGTGGTGATTTCGCGGCCTGAGGTGCGCACCACATCCCCGTACTTCGTGCCGCGGGCCGAGTAGGAGATCGCGTTGGAATCGCCCGTGGGCTCCGGGGTGAACTCCGGCACAATGTACTGCTGGGCCCAGGACCCGATGATGTCGGCGGCGCGCTGCGCGGTGCCCTGGCGGGTGAGCAGGTGATCGGCCTTGTCCAGCGCCATGAGCGACTTGGGGTAGCGGGTGAGCTGGAAGATGGTTTGTGCGTTGTCGATGCCCACGGTGACGTCGATAGGCGAGTGGACCACGAGCAGCGGCTTGCGCACCTTACCCAGGTACTCCTCCGGGTTCGTCTCCGCGAGATCCTCCAAGAAGTGGCGCGAGATAACCAGCTCACGGCCGCCCAGGGTGACGTGGACCGAGCCGTTCGTATCCGCCTCGCCGATCTTGTCGGCGTAGTGCAGCACGGAATGCGCGGGATCGAAAGGCGCGCCGACGGTGGCCACCATCTTCAGCATCTTCTTCAGCTCCGGCCGGGTCGCCGCCTTCAGCACTGCTGCGCCACCAAGCGAGTGCCCCATGATCAGCTGCGGGGCCGTAAAGTGCTTCTCCATCCACTGCGCAACCGCGACGATATCGTCGACGTTCTGGCTAAACGAGGTCTGCGCAAAGTCGCCCTCGGATTGGCCCAGCCCGGGAAAATCGAAGCGCAGCGTGGCGATGCCATGCTCGGTCAGGCGCTTCGAGATGCGGGACGCGCCAGGGGTATGGCGCGAACCGGCAAAGCAGTGCGCGAAGATTGCGTAGGCCTTCGCCGGCCCGTCGGGGCGATCCATGGTGGCAGCGAGCGAAAGGCCCGTTGACGAGGGGACCTTCAGGTTCAGAGACTTCATAGCGCGGGTGTTCCCTTTAATGCTGAGTTTTTTGCTGAGTTCACAGGTGGTCACGGAGCGTAGCGCGCCAAGCGTGCGCGCGGGCTGCAATACAATCTAAAGCACAAAGAAACTCGCAACAACAGGCCGGGCCGCACACGACTCGGTGGGCGAGTGCGGGCAGCGGCGCGCGGTGCTTAAACTTTAAACATTGATCTTTGCTGCACGATTGCAGCACCGTGAAAAGGGATGAGGAAGGACGGCCCTGCGCATGGGCGCATTCGACTGGTTCTGGAAGGCGATGGGCTCGACTGCCGAGCGCAACAACAAGAAATCCAAGGGCATCGTTGCAGCAGCCTACGAGTTGCTCCCCGAGCTCGAGCAGCTTGACGACGCCGCGCTGGCCGCCGCCATCCGCGCCACCGTCGCCGACGGCGCAATCAAGGACAAGTCGCGCTTCCTAGCCGTGTTGACGGTCGCCTCGCAGCGCACACTCGGCATGCGGCCTTTCGACGTGCAGAACCAGGCGGTCCTGCGGCTGCTCGAGGGCGACGTGATCCAGATGGCAACCGGCGAGGGCAAGACCCTCGTGGGCGCAATGGCGGCAACCGGCTTCGCCCTGACCGGCAAGCGCGTCCACGTCATCACAGTGAATAATTATCTGGCCGGGCGCGACGCGGAGTGGATGCGCCCGCTCGTGGAGTTCTTCGGCCTCAGCGTCGCGGCAGTGACCGAAGCCAACAACCGAGAGGAGCGGGTAGCGGCCTACCGCGCCGACATTATCTACGCGCCCGTCACCGAGATCGGCTTCGACCACCTCCGCGATAACCAGATCACCTCGCGCGACCAGACGGTCCAGGTGCCCGCCGACGTCGCCCTGGTGGACGAGGCTGACAGCGTGCTTGTCGACGAAGCGCTGGTCCCGCTCGTCCTCGCCGGCTCAGAGGGGAGCGAGCAGGCGACCGGGCAGATCACCGAGGCGGTGTCCCACCTCGTCGAGGGCAAGGACTACACCATCGACGCCGAGGGGCGAAACGTCTTCCTCACCGACGAGGGTGCCCAGCGTGTGGAGCAGCTGCTGGGGATCGACTCGCTCTACGGCGATGGGCACATCGGCACGACGCTCGTACGCGTCAACCTTGCTCTGCATGCGAAAGCGCTCTTGATCAGGGACGTGCACTACATCGTTGACGACGGCAAGGTCGCACTCGTCGACGCCTCCCGTGGGCGAGTGGCCGAGCTGCAGCGCTGGCCGGACGGGCTGCAAGCCGCGGTGGAGGCGAAAGAGGGCCTGAAAGTTTCTGAAGGCGGCCGGATCCTGGACTCCATTACGCTGCAGGCGCTGATGCAGCGCTACCCGACGGTCTGCGGGATGACCGGTACCGCGGTGGAAGCAACCGACCAGCTGCGTTCCTTCTACGACCTGCACGTCTCGGTGATCGACCGGGCGAGCGAGCTGCAGCGCTTCGACGAGGCCGACCGCATCTACGCCACGATGGAGGAGAAGAACCGCGCGATCGTCGAAGAGGTCGTGTTGCTGCACTCCAACCGCCAGCCCGTTTTGGTGGGAACGCACGACGTGGCGGAGTCGGAGGCGCTCGCCGAGGCGCTCGAGGCCCGCGGCGTGGCGGTGAACGTGCTCAACGCGAAGAACGACGCGGAGGAGGCCCGCATCATCGCGGAGGCCGGCGACCTGGGGCGCGTGACCGTGTCGACCCAGATGGCAGGGCGCGGTACCGATATCCGGCTCGGCGGCGCGGACGAGGCCGATCACGATGAAGTTGCCGCTCTGGGCGGGCTCGCGGTCATCGGCACCGCCCGGCACCGCTCGGCCCGCTTGGACAACCAGCTGCGTGGCCGCGCCGGCCGGCAGGGCGATCCAGGGTTGAGCCTGTTCTTCGTCTCCTTGGAAGACGACATTGTCACTACCGGTGGGGCCGACGAGCAGGTCACCGCGCACCCGGGCGCGGACGGCAGGATCGAGTCCAATCGGATCCAGCAATTCGTGGAGCACTGCCAGCGCGTCACTGAAGGCCAGCTGCTGGAGATCCACTCGCAGACCTGGAAGTACAACAAGCTGCTCGCGGACCACCGCAAGATCCTGGATACTCGCCGCGCGGCCCTGCTCGACACGGATGCGGCCTGGCGCGAGCTCGCCGAGCGCAGCCCCCAACGCGCCGCAGAGCTCGCCGACTTGGACCAAGCCGTGCTTAAACAGGCGGCTCGCGAGATCATGCTCTTCCACCTCGATGCCGAGTGGTCGGAATACCTCGCGCTTATGGACGACGTGCGCGAATCCATCCACCTGCGCGCCATCGCCCGCGAAACCCCGATTACCGAGTACCACCGCATCGCCGTCCGCGAGTTCAAGGAGCTCGCGAATCGTGCCGTTGACCAGGCAGTCGACACCTTCGAGCACGTGCTTATCGACGCCGATGGCGCCCACCTCGCCGACGCCGGCTGGAAGCGACCAAGCGCGACTTGGACCTACATGGTCTCCGATAACCCGCTTGCAGGTTCGGGCAACAGCGTGATCTCTGGGATCGGCAATATCTTTCGGTAGCGTCTGCGTCGTCGGGAAGCGCTACCTGCGAACTTGGTGAGTGAGTGGTGGCAAAGGCCCACAGAACCGGCGCGAGTCGGTAGTATGACAGACAGCTAACTGAAAACCTCGACATCGACGGGGGCCAACGCGGCCGCAGCACGTCGGTATCACACAAAGTCAGGAGTAAGTGATGAGCGAAAACACCGGTAACCCGCAGCACCAGGTGGAAACCACCTCGGTGTTCCGCGCGGACCTGCTGAAGGAGATGGAAAACGGTGCCTCTGCCTCGAAGGACGGCATCACCGGCGCAGAAAATCTCCCCGAAGGTGCGGCACTGCTGGTTGTTAAGCGCGGCCCGAACGCCGGCGCTCGCTTCCTGCTGGACCAGGACTCCACGACGGCTGGGCGTCACCCGGAGGCCGACATCTTCCTGGACGATGTCACGGTGTCCCGTCGCCACGCGGAATTCCGTCGCACCGAGGATTCCTTCGAGGTCGTCGACGTGGGCTCGCTGAACGGCACCTACGTCAACCGCGAGCCCCGCAACTCGCAGTCGCTGTCGACCGGCGACGAGATCCAGATCGGCAAGTTCCGTCTGGTCTTTATCGCCGACGAGAAGTAGGCTCCCACCTGTCCACACCGCGCTTTCGTCCAGCTTCGATGCCGGGCGCAGGCGCGCGACGTAGTAACGAAAGATCCACCACTAGTGAGCGCACTCCGTAGCACCTCGCCGCTGAAAGCGGCTGGCCAGTCCCCGAAGGGGAAAGCCAAGACCATGTCCATCGGCGTGGTTCTTGAACGCCTCCGCGAGGAATTCCCGGACGTGAGCCTGTCGAAGATTCGCTTTCTCGAGTCCGAGGGGCTGATCACTCCGCAGCGCACCGCCTCCGGCTACCGCCGCTTTACCGACGATGACGTGGAGCGCCTGCGCTACATTCTCATTACGCAGCGCGACAATTACCTGCCGTTGAAGGTGATCCGCGAGCAGCTCGAGGCCATGGATTCCGGACAGGTCACCGCCATTATGAGCGGGGCCGACGCCGAACCGATCGTCTCTGCGGACAACTTCCGTGCGACCGTGGACACCAAGTTGAGCGACACAGAAGTCGCTGAGCAGGCCAACACGGACCAAGCCACCGTGGCCCAGCTGATCAAGACTGGCCTGATCAGCCCCGATCGGGCCGGTTACTTCACCGCGGACGACGTGAGCGTTGTGACCACAGCGCTGGCCCTCGGCGACTTCGGCGTAGACATCCGCCACTTGAAGACGCTGCGTACCACGGCCGACCGCCAGGTCGACCTTATCGCGCAAGTGGCCGAGCCCATCGCGAAATCGGGCAAAGAGACTGCGCAGCAGCTGGCGGAGGAGACCGGCCAGCAGATGTCGGCACTGATTGTGTCGTTGCATGCCTCGCTGGTGAAAAATCAGTTGCGCAGGAGGCTGGGCAACTAGCCCGCTTCTCGCGCCGCCGACCCGTTGTCTGGGCTCGGCGGCGTTTTTGTTTGCCCGCGTATGGGGGTAGGGGAGCCGCACTTAGATATAGCTACTGTTTCTTGTGTGGCCAGTGAGAAAGATGGGGTGAAAGAACTCTCAACGTGAAGTTGAGGGTTAGTGTTCGGCGTGTTGCGCGTGCAAAGGTTGACCAAGTGCCTATGCTTGACATTTAATAAGCACAACGGCACTTTCAGCCAAACATCATGGGAGTAATTACGTGACTACGAACACCCCGGAACTCGACGCGCAGCCCGCACTCGATGCCGCCGTCCAGGAATCGCTCTTTGACCTCGGCCCCAGCGACGAAGTTGGCTACCGTGTCCCGATCGCCTGCCAGGTCGCCGGCATCACCTACCGTCAGCTGGACTACTGGGCACGCACCGAGCTCGTGCGTCCCTCCATTCGCGGTGCCAAGGGCTCCGGCTCGCAGCGTCTCTACTCCTTTAAAGACATCCTCGTGCTGAAGATTGTCAAGCGACTGCTCGACACCGGCATCTCCCTCCAGAACATCCGCCTGGCAGTGGACAAGCTGCGCGACCGCGGCGTCAACGACATCGCAGAGATCACGCTCGTCTCCGACGGCACCACCGTCTACGAGTGCCGCAGTAACGAAGAGATCATCGACCTGCTCGGCGGTGGTCAGGGCGTCTTCGGCATCGCCGTCCCGCAGATTATGAAGGAGCTCACCGGCACCATCTCGGCGTTCCCCTCCGAGCGCGTGCTTCACGACGACGCCCCGACCGCCGAAGTCACCGGCATCGACGAGCTCGCCGCCCGTCGTCGTCGCAAGTCCTCCTAGGCGAGCGCCTACTCCCACAGAGAAAACGTCCTCCGCGCGGTGTACGCGGAGGACGTTTTTCGTCTTCCTACTTGGTGCCGGTCGCGGTCGCGAGCGCCTCCGGCAGCTGCTCCGGGCCGCTTGCCTTGGCGTGCGTGGCGGCGACGCGCTCCACGCCAGCGTCGGGCGCCGCATCGCCGACATGGACAACGGCAACCTCGACACCCTGGTCCAAGTACTGCTGCAAGGAATCAGCGAAGGCGGCACCGTCTGCGTCCTCGCCCGCGTCTGCGGTACCGGTCGTCACCAGCACAATCCGGACTGGATCCTCGCCCCCGGCGGACGCGGACGCAGCTGCGGCAAGGGCCTCGCGGGTTTGCGGAACACCGCCGGTGAGAAAGCGGTGCACCGCCACGTCAACCTCTTCCGCGGAAGGGGTAAGCGCGACATTGACTCGGTAGCCGCGGGTGACCCCCTCGTTCAGCGGCGAGGAATAGTTCCACAGGCCCACCATCTTTTCCTCCGCGGCGACAGCACTTGCGGCCTCGCCGATGGCGTCCTTCGCCGGCTGGAGGAACGGCGCCATGGCATCCGAAGTGTCGAGCAGGAATAGCGTGTGCTCGGCATGCGCCGCGGCCTGCTGTTCCTGCGGTGCCTCCTGTGTCTTGGATTCTTCGGCGGCGGTGTCGCTCGTGGCGGTGGCGTTCGCGGCTGCGTTGGGGCCGAATGCGGCGGCCCAGACGGCGTCGTCGATAGCCGGCTGCGCATCGGCGCCGTCCTGCGATTGCGCACGTGCAAAATCCTGCCCGGCGCGCGACTGATTCTCGTCGATGCTTTCGCTCGCGTTCAAGGGGATCGCGGCGTACTGCACGGTGGCATCGACGGGGCTGAAGACGAGTCCTTCGGGGGTGGCGTCCTCCGCGGTGGCGACGAACGTGTCCGGTGTTTTCTCAAAGTCGGCAAACGATTCGACGCGTTGCTGAGTGAGCGCCTCGACTGCGCGATCCTTGTTTTCGCCTGTCAGTTTGGCTGCGACCACGGCTGAAGCCGAGGGTTGTTCGCCAGCGGGGAAGCGGACCGAGCCGAGGTCGATCTCTGCGGCATCGATTGCCTTCTCGCCAGCGACGCCGACGGCTTGTGTCGCCACGGTCTCTGGGTCGGATACGGCAGCGGTGCGCTTGGCATCCTCGATGGTCTTGTGTGTCAGCGGCGTGTCCGGTGCGACGTACACCGCCGCGTCCGCGACGTTGTCTACCAGCTTGGGCTTCACGCAGTAGTCGCGGACGACTGGTGCCGACTCGGCGTAGGCGTCGACGACCTTCTGGCCCACGCCCTGATCGGAAGCAGCGACCGGCAGCTCGAGATCGCCGGAGACGCATTCGCCGCCCTTTGCCTGCTCCGCGCTGTCGCTGCGGCCGAAAATGAGCCACAGCACCAGGGCGAGGACAAGCAACAGCGCCACGAGTACCGCGATGGCACCTCCAGACAGCGTGTAATTGTTTTTCCCGTTGGAGTGCCGTGCCATGTCAACCGCCTTACGCGCCGGAGATGCAAAAAACTTCTGCCGCCATCTTATCCGTCTAACAGCGCATCGAGGATCGCGACAAGCCGAAGCCGCAAGGGCTCGGCGGCGTCGGCAATCTCCCGCTGCCTGCGCACGTACTCTGCCTTGCCTTCCGGCGTTTCAATCGGCACGACGCCGAAACCGAGCTCGCGGCAGTCGTAGGGGGAGGCTTCCATATCGAGCTTCCTGGCTTGCCGAGCCAGCGCAAAGGTGTCGAGCAGCAGCTCTCCAGGCACGGCGGGACCGAGCTTGGTGGCCCATTTGTACAGGTCCATCGCCACGTGCACGCACCCCGCCCGATCGTTGTCGGCCTGCCTCTCGCGCGTGAGCACTGTGAGGTTCAGGGGCCGAGCGGGTGGGGTGAAGAACCGGAAGGCGTCGTAGTGCGTGCACTTGAGCTGGTGCGATTCCACCACCGCGTCGGTCCCGGCGCGGCCCAGCCGCAGTGGCAAGTCGTGGCGCGGTTCGTCTGTGCGGTAGACCATTGCCCACTCGTGCAATCCAAAGCAGTCGAAATGGGCATCACGCTTGCCGACGCCACGCAGCAGCTCCCGAATCTCCTCCATCGCCACCCCGTGGCGGTCGACAAACGCAGCGGCGTCGAACTCGACGGTCGCGCCGCCACCCTGGGTGCACACGACGCGGTAGTCGCGCGATGCGGCATGGGGCGTGTCGGCAGCGTCGTCAAGCACGCGGCCCAGCCCCGGGTGCCAGCGCCGCAGGTGGGTGGGGCGCAGCCAGTAGTAGTCGAAGAGGAAGTCCCACACAGGGTGGTGCTGCCCGCGCGCCCGGCGGTCAAGGTGGGGGAGCACCCACGTATTGGCGCGGGCCTCGTGCGCCGCCATCGCTGCGCGGTACTGCGCGGGTGCAAGATGCTCGGCCACGCTAGTCGTCCTCGTGGGTCCAGTCGGCGACGGTGCCGACGTACTCCTCGATGACATCTTCCAAGGCGACCACACCGACGACGATCCCGCCGTCGCGGACCTGCGCCATGTGGGCGGAGCGGCGGTGGAGAGAAGTCAGGGCGTCGTCGAGCGACTGCGCCCCGTCGACGCTGCTCAGCGGGCGGATCTTCGACCTTGGCACAAGCGGGTCCGTATCCGCAGACTCCATCAGGTCCAAGATGTCCTTGACGTGCAAATAGCCAACGAACACGCCCGGGGCCGACTCGACCGGGAAGCGGGAATAGCCGGTCTCGCGCACCGCACGTTCCACAGTGGACAGGCGGATCCCCTCCGGCGGCAGCGCAATGGTCTTCACGTCCGGCAGGCGGATCATGACCTCCTTGAGGTTGCGCGAATCTGAGCGCAGCGCCTTGGCCAGGCGGGCGGTTTCCTCGGCATCCAAGAGCCCTTCCTCGCGGGACTCCTGAATCATGCTGGCCAGCTGCTCCTGGTCGACTGTAGATTCCAGCTCGTCACGCTGCACGATGCCAAAGGCCGCGAGGGTCTTGCGTGCAACCCAGTTCAAAAACTCGATGATCGGGCGTGTCAGTTTCATCCACACCGTCATCGGGCCGGTCAGCCACATCGCGGTCGATTCCGGGCCCGCGATTGCGATGTTCTTTGGCACCATCTCGCCAAGCAAGATGTGCAGGTAGGAAATGATGCAGAGCGCGATTGCGAAGGACACCGGGTGCAGGAGGTTCTCCGGCAACCCCAAACCCTTGAAGGGCATTTCGATGTAATGCGCAATCGCTGGCTCGGCAACCTTACCCAGCACCAGGGAAGCGATCGTGATGCCGAACTGGGCGCCCGCCAGGTAAATCGAAAGGTGCTCTGTAGCTTCGAGGACCCCCTTGGCGTCCTTCTTGCCCTGCGCCAGCAGGTTCTCCAGCCGGTCGCGGCGTGAGGACACCAGCGCGAACTCCGCGCCAACGAAGAAGGCGTTGAGCGCGAGCAACACGATGATCAAGACAATGGCAAGCCAAATACTCATGCCCGCTCACCTCCCTGGCGTTCGGCCTGTACCTGCGCGGCGATCCGCTCGGCTTCCTCCGGCGAGACCGGGCTCAGCACGACGCGATCGACGCGGCGATCATCCATCGCGGAGACGTGGCCGCTCCACTTACCGGCGCCGCCGGCTTCAAACTCCTCGTGGAAGTTCGCCGCCGCGTTCGGCAGCACCACCGTGTCGCCGGCCTGCGGGATCCGGCCCAGCGTCGCCATGATCAGCCCGCCCAGGGTTTCGTAAGGACCCTCCGGGGCGGTGTAGCCGGTCATCGACGCGACGTCGTCAAGCCGCGCGAGCCCGGAGACCTCCCACGAGGTGCCGAAGCGCTGGAAGTCTCGCTCTTGCTCCGCGTCATCGTACTCGTCGTAGACCTCGCCTAGGATTTCCTCGACGACATCCTCGATAGTGACCAGCCCCTGCGTGCCGCCGAACTCATCTGCGACAAGCACGACCTGCGAGCCCGCCGAGCGCACGCGATTGAGCACCGAGTCGCCGTCGAGCGTGCCAGGCACGAAGGGCACAGCCTTCGCGAGGCCCGCCAACTTGGTCGTCGCGCGCTCGGACTTATCCACTGAGAACGCGTCCTTGATGTGCACTACGCCGATCGTGTCGTCCAAGTCGCCGCGGCGCACGGGGAAGCGAGAGTGCCCGGTCTCGCGGGCAAACGCAATCAAGTCGGCGACGGTGTCCTCGGCGTCGAGAGCGTTGATCGTCGAGCGAGGCGTCATCACCTCTTCCGCGGTGGTCTCCCCGAACTGCAGGGAGCGGTCAATCACCGCCGCGGTATCCGCGTCCAACCCGCCGGCCTGGGCCGAGCTGCGCACCATCGCGGTAAGCTCCTGGCCGGAGCGCGCGGAGGCGAGCTCGTCGGCGGGTTCCATGCCGAGCTTTCGCACGATGAAGTTCGCAGAACGGTTCAACCCGTTGATGAATCCCTTAAAGACCTGGTTAAACGCGTTGACCGGGGGCACCACGAACCGCGCCGTGGCAAGCGGATTCGTAATCGCCATATTCTTCGGCACCAGCTCGCCGAACACCATGGAGAGGAATGTCGCCACCGCCAGCGCGAGGATCAACGCGACTGCGCCGGAAGCCTGGGCGTTCAACCCGACCAGCTCGAGCAGGGGAGCGAAGTACTTTCCCAGCACGGGCTCGGCGAGAAATCCTGAGGCGAGCGTCGTCAGCGTGATGCCGAGCTGCGCGCCGGAAAGCGTAAAGGAAAGGTTTGCGTGATCGCGGGCGACCGCCTTGGCGCGCTTATCGCCCTTCTCCCGCACGTGGGCGTCGATAGTGGAGCGCTCGAGCCCCGTCATTGCGAATTCAATCGCCACGAACAGTCCCGTTGAGGCTGTCAGCAGGATGAATCCCACGAGCGAGAGGATGGATATGAGTATGTCCATTGCAGTTAGCGCCTATGTCTCCTTCGTGTGTGCTGTGCTTTCCGACGCCCACTCGCCCTCCGCACCGGCTGCCCCGGCGGCGGAAGCGGCGCGCCCTTCGGCTCGCGTGCCCCGGTGATTGTCCTGAGGCTTTCGGACAGTGGCTCGACGTGGACCTCGCGGGCGTCGACGCCCGCCTTGCGCAAAAGCTTATCGACGTCTCCACGCTGCTCATCCATAACGAGAGTGACCACTGTACCTGAAGTGCCAGCTCGGGCGGTGCGGCCGGCGCGGTGCAGGTAGGCCTTGTGCTCTGCGGGCGGGTCGACGTGCACGACAAGCGAGACGTCGTTGATATCGATCCCGCGGGCGGCGATGTCGGTGGCTACGAGCACCGGCGTCGACCCGTCGGCAAAACCCTCAATCGCACGGGTCCGCGCCCCCTGGCCCTTGTCACCGTGCAGGCCTTGCGCGTTGATGCCCGCGCGGCGCAGCTTCTTCACCTGGCGATCGACCCCGTGCTTCGTGCGCATGAACATGATGGTTTTGCCCTCGCGCGCCGCGATTTGCGCGACGATTGTGTTGCGCTGCTCGCGGCTGCCGACGAGCAAACGCACGTGCTCCATCGTGTCGACTGCTGCCTCGACGGGCGCGGTCGAGTGCGTGACCGGGTTGTGCATGTAGCGGTCGATGAGCTTTTGCACGTCTCCGTCGAGCGTGGCAGAAAAGAGGAGGCGCTGGGTGTTGGGCGGCGTGGCGTCGAGAAGCTTGCGGACCTGTGGAAGAAAGCCCATGTCGGCCATCTGGTCGGCTTCGTCGAGTGCGGTGACCTCGACCGCTGCAAGCGAGAGTTTTCCCTGGTTGATGAGGTCTTGCGCGCGGCCAGGGGTGGCGACGAGCACATCGACGGGGGCGGCGAGCGAACGGATCTGGGTATTGATGTTTACTCCGCCAACGACCTCGAGCACGCGGAGTCCGAGCGCGGCGGCGGGGTCGTCCAGGCGCTCGCGGATCTGTGCCGCAAGCTCGTGGGTGGGTGCGAGCACCAGCCCGCGCGGGCGGCCGGGCCGCGATGGGGCGCCGCCGAGGCGGACGAGCATTGGAAGCCCGAAGGTGAAGGTCTTTCCGGAGCCGGTGGGGCCGCGACCAAGGACGTCGCGGCCGGCAAGTGCGTCGGGAATCGCCGCTTCTTGGATGGGGAAGGGGTGCTCGATTCCCTGCTTGGATAAGACGGTGACCACGGGGGTTGGTAGCCCGAGGTCAGCAAACGTGGTTGACGGTGTCATTGCCACGAGTCTACCGCGCAAAAACCCCGAAACCCTTATTAGACGCACGTTTTGCGCTGTCGGTTCCGTTGTGGGCTGAAAGTGCAATACTTCTCACACATGCTTGTTTGCGCAGCTCACGGGTGGTTATCGTGGGTGCCATGACACTCGTAGACGCACTGATCGCACAGGACCGCGCCGGCATCGCCATCGTTGCCGACGCGGCCTCGGCAAGCGTCGACGAGCTCGTTGCCCGTGGCATGGACCCAGACCGCGCCGAACAACTTTGTGGTGCCGCTGAAGTCTTCTTCGGCCCGGTGCGCAACAAGAAAGCCCAGGCGGCGTGTGTGGCCGCGGCACGCGAAAACCAGCACCGCCTCGACACCCTGGCCTATATCGCACGCTCCTCACGCTCACTGGATACGGATACAGACCGGTGGCACTACCGCCAAACCTTATGCGAAACCCAAGGCGACATGCGCCGCGTGATCAACCGGGCGAAAGCGCTGAAAAAGCAACTGAAACCGCCCGCGCCGCGCGTACCGAAGGCCTCGGTGACCTTCCACGACAAGGGCTGGTCGACGGTGCACATCACCGGGCATACCACGGATGTGCTGCCGGTCTACCGGGCTGCCAACAACGACCCGCAAGCCTGGCTCAACAACACCCGCAGCACGGGTGGGGACGCTGCGATGACCACGGTGCTGAACATGGACATCGGCGACTTCGCCCAGTGGCGCATGCGCGGCGACGGGGAGATCGAAGTACAGCTGACTAATGGTGAGTGGCTTTCTGGTGCGCAGTTGGTCAACCGGAAGCTGCACGCCTCGGGCTATATCGCTTTGATCTCCGCCACGGATGGGCCGGTCAACCTCTACCCGGTGCGTCTTGAGCGCCACGCGAGTGGTGAGTTGCGCGCGTTGATGAGCGCGGATGGCGTCACCTGTGCGTGGCCGGGGTGTAACCAGCCGGCGGATTTCTCGGAGGCGCACCACATCAAGGAGTGGTCGAAAGGCGGGGCGACCGAGATTGGGAATATGTGCTGGTTGTGCACGTATCACAATCGGCAAAACGGGCGGCCGAAACGCGGGCGGATGCAGCGCGTCGGCGGGCAGATCATGTGGCAAAGCCCCAAAGGCTACCTCTCACCCAGAGGCACACGCCACACCGACCCCGCACGCCGACACGCCCGACTCGCACACACCCCAGCAACAGGACCACCGGGGTAAGAGCGCTTGCGTTACGCGTCGATCTCTTCGCGCTTGCCAGACCAGGTGGTGTGGAAGGTGCCGTCCATGTCGACGCGCTTGTAGGTGTGCGCGCCAAAGAAATCGCGCTGCCCCTGGATGAGCGCAGCCGGAAGCCGCTTGGAGCGCAGCGAATCGTAGTAGGAGAGCGAGGATGCGAAAACCGGCACCGGGAGCCCGAGCTGGGTGGCGGTGATGACGACGCGGCGCCAGGCGTCGATAAGCCCGCCCTCAAGCTCCTGCTTGAAGTAGGGGTCGAGCAGCAGGGATGGCAGCTGCGGGTCCTTCTCGTAGGCTTCGGTGATGCGGTTGAGGAACTTCGCGCGGATGATGCAGCCGCCGCGCCAAATGCGAGCCAGCGCCCCCGGCTCAAGGTCCCAGCCGTATTCCTGCGAGCCCGCGTTGATCTCGTCGAAGCCCTGCGCGTAGGCGACGAGCTTCGAGGCGTAGAGCGCGCGGCGAACGTCCTCGACAAACGCCTCGCGATCGATGCCGAGCTCGTCGAGCGTTGTCACCTCGCCGGCCGGTAGCCCAGCCTGCTGCGCCGCCTCGCGCTGAGCGATTGCCGACGACAGCGCGCGCGCAAACACCGCCTCACCAATACCGGTGACGGGCACGCCCAGGTCGAGTGCCTCCTTCACCGTCCAGCGACCGGTGCCCTTTTGCCCGGCGGCGTCGAGGATGACGTCGATGAACGGTTTGCCCGTCTTCGCGTCCGTCTGGCGCAGGACCTCGGCAGTGATCTCGATGAGGTAGGAGTCGAGGTCACCCTCGTTCCAGGTACTGAAGATTTCCGCGAGCTCGGCGGGCGCGATGCCTGCGCCGTAACGAAGCAGGTGGTAGGCCTCGCCGATGACCTGCATGTCGGCGTATTCGATGCCGTTGTGCACCATCTTGACAAAGTGGCCAGCACCGTCCGGGCCGATGTGGGTCACGCACGGTACGCCGTCGACCTTCGCGGAAATGTCCTCGAGCAGCGGCCCGAGCGTCTCCCAGGATTCCTTCGGCCCGCCCGGCATGATCGACGGGCCGCGCAGCGCGCCTTCCTCGCCGCCGGAAATGCCGGCGCCAACGAAGTGGCGGCCGCGCGCCGCGACCTCCTTCTCGCGGCGAATCGTGTCGGTGAACAAGGCGTTGCCGCCATCGACGATGATGTCGCCGTCGTCCATCGCGGTCGCGAGCTGGTCGATCACCGCGTCCGTCGCCGCTCCTGCCTGCACCATAATGATGGCCTTGCGCGGACGCTTCAGCGAGGCGACGAAATCCTCGATCGTCTCGGCGGGGACGAACGCGCCCTCCTCGCCGTGCTCGGCGATAACCTGGCGGGTCTTCTCCGGGGAGCGGTTAAAAATGGCCACCGTGTGGCCCTTCGAGGCGAAATTGCGGGCGAGGTTGGAGCCCATCACGGCCATGCCAACGACGCCGATATCGGCGGTTCCGTACGCAGGAGATGCTTCAGTCATGCCGCCGATTCTACGCGTCGGTAGCGGTCAGCCGCGCTAGAGTGTGGCCATGACTCCACATGCGAAAAGACAGGCCGGGTTGCCCAGCCGTTTTGCCAGGGAAGTGCTCGACACGCCGCTCGACGACGCCGAACTCCGCGCCCTCAACGACCTGCGCGGCGGCTTCGGCGCCCACATCGGGCTCGTCACCACCGCGTGCGCGGCGTCGGGCTGCACGGGCTACGTCGAGGTTGGGCCGCAGTTGCTGCAGGTCACTGGGGTGGTTAACGGGGGCGTGTATGCGTCGATAGGCGAAACGCTCGGCTCGATTGCGGCGATCGCCGCGGCCGGCCGGCCCGCTGTGGGCATGAGCAACTACACCGATTTGCTCGGCAGCGTCGCCGAAGGCCGCATCGAGGCGGAGGCGGTCCCCGTGCACACGGGCAAGCGCACGCACCTGTGGCGCGTTGAGCAGCGCGCGGGCGAGCGGCTCGTCGCTGTGACGAACCTGAAGCTGATGCTTCTCGACGCCACCTAAAGCCAATGGTTACGCCGGAACCACCAGTACATCAGCGCCATCGACGCGAACATGACGAAGAGCACGACCGGGTATCCGTACGACCAGCCGAGCTCCGGCATGTTTTCGAAGTTCATGCCGTAGATACCCGCAATCATCGTGGGCGCTGCGGCCATGCCGACGACCGCGGAAATCGTGCGCATGTCCGAGTTCTGCTGCATGCTGACTTTCGCCACGGAGGCGTCGAGTAGCGAGGAGAGCCGCTCGTCGAAGCCGAAAAGGTGATCGCTGGCAATCGTGGCGTTGTCCATGACGTCGCGGAAGTACGAGCGCAGCGTTTTGCGCAGCAGGTCTTTGTGCGCGACCAGGGCGTTTTTCAGCGCCGGTACGAGCGGGTCGATCGCGTGGCGCATCTCCAGCACCTCACGTTTATACATGTAGATCTTGTCGATGTTGATGTCGCGGCGTGGGGTGAATACCTCGTTTTCCAGCTCGTCGACGTCGGTCGCGAGCTCGCTGGCGACGCGCAGGTGGTTGTCCACCGCGTAGTCAGCGATCTTCCAGGCCACTGCCGCCGGGCCGAGAATCGCCAGCTCTTCGTCCTCCTCGAGCTGTGCGGTGAGGTCCGGTAGGGGAGCGTGGTGGCGGATCGTGATGGCGAAGTTCGGGCCGACGACGATTTGAATCTCGCCGGTGGAAATGATTTCGCGCGAGTCGTCGACCTCCTCGTCGTCGCGGTAGTACACGGTGCGGATGACGAGAAAGAGCTGGTCATCGTAGCGCTCGACTTTGGGGCGCTGGTGGGCGTCGATGACATCGTCGACGATGAGGTCGTGCAGGTTGAACAGTTCCGCGATCCGTTCCATCTGCGTGTTCGTCGGTTCCTTGAGCGAGAGCCAGACGAAGGCGTTGTCGTGTGCTTCAACGCGTTCGAGCGCGTGGGCGACGCGGACGTTTCCGGGCTGGCGTTTACCGTCGACAAAGATGCGGCAGAAGTCGATCGATCGCTCGATTGGCACCGGGACGTGGGGTGCAACGGGTGCGAAGTTCTTCTTCGGCCGTGGACGTGGCATGGGGATCCGAGGCGGCATGCATGCCTCCCTTCATGTGACGCGAAAACCAGCGGGCAAAGCCCTGAGAAAATACTACGCCCCTCCCGCCGGGTGCGAACCCGCGGGAAGGGCGTGGCCTGTGCGCAAGCTAGAAGGCTTGCAGGCCGCGGGAGCGGAAGACCTCGCGGACCTGTTCAACCCGCTCCGGGGACGGAGGGCTGACGTCCTCGAGCTCGTAGGGCAGGCCGATCCGCTTCCACTTGTCGGCGCCCATGTTGTGGAAGGGCAGTACCTCCACGCGTTCAACGTTGTCGGCCCAGCGAGCGACGATGTCGGCGACGTTGTTCACGTTCTCTTCGGAGTCCGTGTAGCCCGGCACCACGACGAAGCGCACCCACACCGGCTTGCCGATCTTGTTGAGCCGGTCACCGAACGCAATGGTGGGCGCGAGCTCGCGCTTCGTCACTGCGTTGTAGGTGTCTTCGTCGCCGGACTTGACGTCCAAGAGTACGAGGTCGATGTTCTCCAGGTCCTCGTCGGTCAGTCGCGCTCCGAGGTAGCCGGAGGTGTCGATGCAGGTGTGAATGCCCGCATCGTGCACCAGCTTGAGTAGGCGGCGTGTGAACGCAATCTGGAACAGCGGTTCGCCGCCTGACAACGTAAGACCACCGCCGGAAGCCTTGAAGATGCTGCGGTAGCGCGTGACGCGCTTGGCCACCGATTCGACGGATTCGAGGGTGCCCTCTTTCATCTCCATCGTGTCCGGGTTGTGGCAGTACACGCACCGCAGTGGGCAGCCGGACAAGAAGATGGTCATGCGGGTGCCGGGGCCGTCGACTGCGGTGACTAGCTCCCACGAGTGCACGAGTCCAACGTCGCCTGTTCGGCGGGCTTCGAGCAGTTCGGGGCGGGTGATTTCGAGATCAGCGTCCGCGGTGCCGCCGAGGCCGGCGGCGACGCCTCTGACCCGCTCGCCCTGCTGGGGTTCGAGCGTAACTATGCCTGTTGTTCCATCTTGCGCCATTGGCTGCCTCCTAGGCTCAAATGCTTATCGACGAGCGCCCCACCGCCCGCCTCTGCCAGAGACGAACAGTGGGGCGTTGTTTCAAATGTGTGCGCCTCGCTTATGCGCCGCGGTGGAAGGTGCGCGAGATGACGTCGCGCTGCTGCTCCTTGGTGAGCTTGACAAAGTTCACCGCGTAGCCGGAGACGCGAACGGTGAGGTTCGGGTAGTTCTCCGGGTGCTCCATCGCGTCCTCCAGGGTGTTCTGGTCCAGGACGTTGATGTTTGCGTGGTAGAGGCCAGAGTCCATGTTGTTTGCGGAGCGGTTGGCCTTCATCGAGTTGAGACGATCTTCAAAAGTGTGGGTAGCCATGATGGATTCCTTTCTGGAAGTGTTGAGTGGGGTATTCGTATTCGCCACGCTATGCGGGGTGAATCTCGGAGTCCGCGTGCTCCATGATGAAGCCTGCGTCCAGCACGCCAACCAGGTTGGCCACCTGCTCCTCCTTGTTGCGGCCGAGGCCGGAGGGGGTGATCGTGTTGGTCAGCGAGATGCCGTCAAGCGCGTCGTTGTAGTCGAGCTTGCCAACCGAGAGCATGGACGCCACCATACCGTGGTTGTCGGCACCGTTCTCCGGGTTTGCGCCCGGTGCGAACGGGGTACCGGCCTGGTGCCCGGAGGGGAAGGAGCCGGTGGCCTTGCCGTAGACAACGTTGGAGGTGATGGTGAGCACCGACTGGGTCGGGATCGCATCGCGGTACATCGGGATCGACTTGATCTTCTGCATCACGGTGTGCACCACGGTCGCGGCGATGTCGTCGGCGCGGTCGTCGTCGTTGCCGTAGAACGGGAACTCACCCTCGGTGATGTAGTCGACCACCAGGCCGCTCTCGTCGCGGACCGGGGTGACCTTGCCGTACTTGATCGCGGACAGGGAGTCGGCCACGATCGACAGGCCAGCGATGCCGCAGCCCATGGTGCGCACGATTTCAGAGTCGTGCAGGGCCATCTCGATGGACTCGTAGGCGTACTTGTCGTGGCAGTAGTGGATGATGTTCAGCGCCTCGACGTAGGTGCCGACGACCCAGTCAAGCATCTCCTCGTATTTTTCCCAGACCTCGTCGAAGTTCAGCGGGCCGTCGCCGGTGATCGGGGTGTGTCCCTCGGTGACCTGCTTGCCGGTGACCTCGTCACGGCCACCGTTGATGGCGTAGAGCAGGGCCTTCGCAGCGTTCACGCGGGCGCCGAAGAACTGCATCTGCTTGCCAACGGGCATCGGGGACACGCAGCAGGCAATCGCGGCGTCGTCGCCCCACTGGTCGCGGATCTGCTTGTCAGACTCGTACTGGATCGAGGAAGTCTCGATAGAGATCGCGGCGCAGAATTCCTTGTAGCCGTCGGGCAGTGCCGGGTCCCAGAAGATGGTGATGTTCGGCTCCGGAGCCGGGCCCAGGTTGCGCAGCGTCTGCAGCAGACGGAATGCGGTCTTGGTGACCTGGTGGCGGCCATCGGTGGAGAAGCCAGCATCGGACCAGGTTGCCCAGTACGGGTCGCCGGAGAAGATCTGGTCGTAGTCCTCGGTGCGCAGGAAGCGGACGATGCGCAGCTTGATCACGAGGGCGTCGATGATCTCCTGTGCCTCTTCCTCGGTGAGCGTGCCGTTTGCCAGGTCGCGCTCGAAGTAGATGTCGAAGAAGGGGGAGAGGCGGCCAATCGACATGGCAGCACCGTCCTGGCTCTTGACAGAGGCCAGGTAGCCGAAGTAGGTCCACTGTACAGCCTCGTGTGCGTTGGTGGCCGGGCCGGAGATATCGAAGCCGTAGTCGGCAGCCATCGCCTTCAGCTTCTTGAGCGCCTTGATCTGCTCGGCATGCTCCTCGCGGTAGCGTGCCCAGTGCTCGGAGAAACCCTTCTCCAGGGAGGCGTCCTTGGCGGCCACTTTTTCCTCGATGAGCTTGTCCACACCGTAGAGTGCAACGCGGCGGTAGTCGCCGATGATGCGGCCGCGGCCGTATGCGTCAGGCAGGCCGGTCACGATGTGGGAAGAACGAGCCGCGCGGATGCGGGGGGTGTAGATATCGAAGACGGCGTCGTTGTGGGTCTTGCGGTACCGGGTGAAGACCTTCTTCACGTCTTCGTTGACTTCCTTGCCGGCCTCCTTGATGGCCTGCTCGACCATGCGCCAGCCGCCGTTCGGCATCATGGCGCGCTTGGTCGGCACGTCGGTCTGCAGGCCGACAATGACGTTGTCGTCTTCGCAGATATAGCCGGCGGGGAAGGCGTCGATGTCAGCCGGGGTTTCGGTGTCGACGTCGTAGACGCGGCGCTCGCGCTCAACAGCGAGGTAGTTCTTGTCCAGCGTGTCCCAGACGCGCAGCGTCTTTTCCGTCGGGCCGGCGAGGAACGAAGCGTCGCCGTCGTAGGGGGTGTAGTTGCGCTGGACGAAGTCGCGGACGTCGACCTGCTCGGTCCACGGGCCTTCCTTGAAGCCATCCCATGCGTTGGTCTGCGATGCAGCGGTAGTAGCAGTCACGTTGAAAATCTATCCTTTACATCTCGAGGATCTTCGATGATGGTCGCGCTAACTCTCTCCCAGGTTCCCGTTCAACATCCGCCACTGAAGCGTGCAACTTCAGCCGATGATTTGAAGCGCGCCATCGTTAGCACCATCATAAGGTAAGACCATTGCGGATTGCATCTCCGGCACGGTGTGATGTCGCGCACTGGGCGACATTTGCCCCCAAACGTCGCAAAAGGCCCGGTCAAAACGACCGGGCCAAACAACGCGCCTCCCCGAGGGGGAGTAACGCGGGGGTAGTACGGGGTTAGTTTTCGCCGTTGGTGTCGCGGACTTCCTCGAGTCCGTCGTCGCCAGCCTTCTCGCGCAGCTTGTTCAAAGAGTTGCGTCCGTGCAGCTGCTGCAGGGTAGTGGCGAGGTTGTAGCGCTTCGGAGTTAGCGCGTTGAGCGTCCAGGTGTACAGGGAGACAAGCCGGTTTCGGCCGCCGACCAGGAAGGATACGTGCACAGCCAGCCACATGAGCCAGCCGAGGAAGCCGGTGACTTCGACCTTGCCCATCTTGACCACGGCGTTGAAACGGGACACGATCGCCATCGAGCCCTTGTCGAAGTATGCAAAGGCATCGCGGTCTGCTTGCGCGACGCCATGTTCGACCTGCTCCTTAATAATGCGGCCGACGTACTCGCCGGACTGGATCGCCACCTGGGCGACGCCCGGCAGGCGATCGCGGCTCATCATGTCGCCGACGATAAAGACATTGTCGGTAGCGCCCACGGTGAGGTCCTCGTTGACCGGGACCTTGCCATTGCGTTCGGCTTCGACGCCGACCTGCTCGGCAATCTGCTTGCCCAGCGGGGAGGCCTGGACGCCGGCAGACCAAATCTTGGTGGCTGCGCGCAGCGTCGTTTCCTTGTCGGTCTTGGTGTCCTTGTACGTCACGGAATTGGCGTCGACGTCCGAGACCAGGGCGTTGAGCACCACGGTCACGCCCTTGCGCTCAAGCTCGCGCTGGGCGCGCTTGCCCAGTCGCTTGCCGAATGGCGGAAGGACCTGGGGCATGCCGTCGATAAGCACGACCTTGGCTTGCGAGGGCACGAAGTTCTTGAACTGCCCCTTGAACGAGCGGTGGGCCATCTCGGCGACCTGGCCGGCGAGCTCCACGCCGGTCGGGCCTGCGCCGACGATGACGAAGGTGAGCAGCTCCTCGCGCTCTTGCTCGGTCGTCGCGAGCTCGGCGCGCTCGAATGCGCTGAGCAGGCGGGCGCGGATCTCGAGCGCGTTGTCGACCGTCTTCAGTCCCGGAGCGAATTCGGCGAAGTGGTCGTTGCCAAAGTAGGACTGGCCAGCGCCAGCGGCAACGACGAGCGAATCGTACTCGTACGTGCGGGTAAATGCGCCCTCGTTCGCGGTCACGGTCTGACCTTCGACGTTGACGTCGGTGACGTTTGCGCGGACAACGGTGACGTTGTCCTGGTCTGCCAGGATCTGGCGCACCGAGGTAGCGATCTCGCCACTCGAAAGCAGACCCGTGGCCACCTGGTACAGCAGGGGCGCAAACAGGTGGTAGTTCGTGCGGTTGATCAGCGTGACGTCGACATCTGCGTCGGCGAGCTCACGAGCTGCGAACAGTCCACCAAAACCGGCACCGACAATAACTACGTGGTGGCGGTTGCCTGCGGGGCGAAACGGCGTTTCTGCCATAAGTACCTACTCCTTGCACACAAAGTACACAATGCTGGGGAAATTTTTACCATGCACATCCTACGCTTTTCGCCGCAAACCACCAGTGATGGGCCCCGTCGTGGCACCGACCGCGAGCAAATCTGACGACTAGCATTGTGCGGGTGGCTAACTCTCAGCGATTTCCGGAGCACCTGGCGCCTATCGACGCGGCAACGTGGCCAGCCGTGGCCAGCGCGCCCACTGGCCGGTTCCTTGCTTTCAGGGCAGGGCGCGCCGAAGCGCATTTCGCCGCGACGTGCGCGAAGGCGAAGCTGCACCTCGAACCCCACGATGGCGAAGGCCCGGACCTGAGTATTGATTACGTGGAAGTCTTCGACCGGATCGCCGTCAGTGGCTGGGTTGGGCTCGCGGAGAGCTATATGGCAGGAGAGTGGCACACCCCAGATTCTGACCGTCTGGTTCGCGTCCTGCGCGGGCTGATCCAGGCGGGGTATACGCCACCGACGTTGCGTGTGGCGCCGCCGCAGCACGGCGATGCCGGCCAAATTCCGCCATCACTCGTCCAGCATTATGCAGGCGATGGCGTGAGCCCTTTCCAGGGGCACTTCGCCACGGGGGTGCCAACGCGTGAGCGCGTGCGTATCAAGTCGTGGGTGCCTCGCGCGGGCCGGGGTGGGGAGCCCGCGACGCACTTCGTGGATCGAACGGAGTTCTCGGCCCCGCTTGACGACGCCACGACGCGGGCAGATCTCGCCGACGCGCAGGCACGTTCGGTGGATATGGTCGTCGACGAGGTCGGCGTGCGTGAGCGCTGGCGGATTCTCGAGTACCCAGCTGCGGGGCCTGCAGTCACGCTAGCGACCGCGGCACGCAACGCGGAGACAGAATGCGTGACGGTGGACGAGGCGACCGCGGCGGCGTTGCGTGAGCAGCTCACATTCGCTGGGGCGCACGGGCACGTTCGCGCGGCGAATCCAAACGTGAAGCCGCTTGGACGCGATTTCGATGCGGCCGTCTCTTTCGAGTATCTCGAGACATTGTCGTCGCCGGACAAGGCGGAGTACCTGACGCGGTTGTGTAAGGCGGTCGCGCCCGGCGGCCGGATCGTGGTGCAGACGATCCTTGGCACTGAAAAGATGACGCAAAAGGGCGCGGGCGCGAGCGCGTCTGCGGCGCTGACCTCGCTGCGCGCGTATGTGTGGCCGGGGCTGGGTTACGCAACGCCAGAGGAACTGGCGAAGCTCGTGGATCGGAAGACGCCGTTGCGCATGATTGGGTCTTCGCACGCGCCAGACCATCTGGCACGTTCCTTGGCGCTGCAGCGGGCGACGTTTGAGACGCATCTGCGCGACGCTGCGGCCGATGGCTTCGACCCGGTGTTCCGGAGGCTTTGGGTGTGGCAGCTGGCGCTGCGTCAGGCGCTCGCGGAGCTCGGGCTCATTGATCTCGCGCACGTGACACTCACGGCGCGGCACCGTCGTGGGCGACGGTAGGGGTGGTGAGTGTGGCGTCGGCAAGCGATGGCGCACGCGTTAGTTGACATAATGTACATTATCGGACATATATGGTGATATATTGCGTCACGTGACGCAATATAGGCCTAGTCCTTGGTTAGGTGCAGGCGGACGTTGACTTCGCCCTCCTCGTTGATTGTGGCCGCGACGAACTCTGGTGATTCGACGCCGTAGTCCAGGCGGTTGATCGGCACATCGCCAGCGACGTACAGCGAGGATCCGGAACGCGCCGCGGTGAACGCGTGCGTGACCGGATTGGTTTCGCCATGGATAGTCATCTCGCCGGTGAGCTCGACTGTGCCGACCGAGCCGTCCTCCGGGAGCTGCGAGACGTCGGCAGGCTCGGTCACGCGGAAGGTTGCCTCCGGGTACGTGTCGGTGTGCAGGAGTTTGCGCCGCACATTGGCATCTCGGACGTCGCTATCGCTCGTGAGGTTGCCCAGGTCTACGGTAATCTCGCCGGCCGTCAGCGTGCCTGCCTCGATGGTGACGTTGCCGGTCACGCCCTCTGTTGACGCAGAGGTAACCTTCCGCTGGCCCGGGAGCACCTCGGAGAACGTAAAACCAGCCGAGGTGCTATTTGCCCCCGGGCGTTTCGTTACAGACCACTCGCCATCGACGCCAGTCTCCGCGGCCTTCAGGCGCGACTCGTCGATGCCCTCGGTCTTGACCCCGTTGCTAAACAGTCCACTGAGAGCCAGCGGTACCAACGCAATTGCGAGAAGGATGACCAGGACAACGGAGACAACAACGATGAGGATCGTCCGCTTGCGCTTTGCCGCTGCAACGTCCTCGGGTGTGGGCAGATTCCTAGATTGCATGCTTGCTACCTTAACCTCTCGATGTGTTGAGCCAAGCTCACCATTTCGTCACAAAGGTGACGTAATTCCTCTGGCGTCGCGCCCTCGGCCGCAGCTGTGCGGACGTCTTCTGCTGCGCACCGCAACTGGTACAGCTGATCGCGCAGGTCAGACACCTTTTCTGGGCTAAGGATCACCGCATTGTCCGGTATCTTCGTTCCCGTCACGGCATTTCGCTGCTCGTATGCGCGCTGCTTGCACGACGGGCTGCAGAATTTCCGACGCCGACCTCTCCCCTTTTGCTCCGGCAACGGGCCGCCGCACCAGGCGCACACGGGAGGGGTGCGATCCCTCCGGGCAACGTGGGGCGATTGTTCGGGAGCCGATGCTGCTACGTCGTCAATGCTTGCCACACGGTAAGCCTAGTACATCGGGCCAACCCCACCCCACCTCTCCTGTGCTGACTACCGCTAAAGGTGGCTCCGGGAACAAAAGCCGACGCGGAGTCGTTATACTAAGGCGTTGACTTTGCAACGTCACCGGGCGCGCGCAAGTACGGCGAGTCCGGGTGCATAAGTGCCGCACCGCACGAAATTGAAGGGATGGATATAGCATGGCTGATCGCGTGCTCCGAGGAAGCCGCATGGGTGCCGTAAGCTACGAGACCGATCGGGACCACGACCTGGCCCCGCGCCAGATGGCAAAGTACCGGACCCCGGACGGGACGGTGTACGAGGTTCCCTTCGCAGACGATGCGGAAATCCCCGAAGAATGGATGTGCAAGAACGGCCAGCTGGGCACCCTCATGGAGGGCGAAGGTGTGGAATCCAAGCCGACGAAGCCGCCGCGCACGCACTGGGATATGCTGCGCGAACGCCGCAGCCTCGAGGAACTTGACGTGCTCCTGGAGGAGCGTCTCGAGCACCTGCGCAAGCGCCGCCGCGCCGCGGCCCGCCTGGCCAAGGAGCAGCAGGAAAACAAGTAGGCACCACACGCTTCAAGGCCCGGACCGCAGGCATTGCGGGCCGGGCCTTGAACTATGAGGCACTAGCGGCGCTTGTTGCGCAGCTCGTAACGCGCAAGGTTGACGCCCTCGCGCACCATGTCCTCTGCCTGCGAGAATGCGGCAGACAGCTGCTTTGGCAACTTCGGCAACGAGGTGTTGCTCAGCTCGTATTTGCCCAGCTTGAAGCCTTCGGAGAGCATGTTGACTGCGTTTTCTGGTGCGCCGTCAAGCTTGGCACCCAGTCGTGAGAGCTTCGAGTTACTGAATTCATATTGAGTAATCTTGCCCAGCTCCTTCGCCATCTCGGTGATCTGCGAGCCGCGCTTGTCCACGCCCCACTTCGTCACCTCGACCAACGAAGCACCGGCGAAGCTAGCATCCAGCTTCGACTCGCCCAGCGTGCGGTCCTCGAAGGTAATGGGTACCTCGCGGACGTCGAAGCCGGCCTCGATGACCTTGTGCGCCAAATCCACCTGGAAGATGTAGCCCTTATTCGATAGCGCATCCAGGTCAATAGCCTCGAGCACTTCCCGACGAAAGACTCGGTACCCGGCAGTCATATCGGCGATATCGCAGCCCAAAGCCACCGAAATATACTGGTTGCCCAGCTTGGAGAGCAGGTAGCGATTCTTTGGCCAGTTCTTTACCTCGCCGCCTTCGACATAGCGAGACCCGATGACCAGATCCGCACCGTCGGCAATCGCCCCGAGCAAACGGCCAAGTTCCTCGGGCGCGTGCGAGCCGTCCGCATCCATCTGGCACAGCACCTCGTAGCCCTTTTCGAGGCCCCAACGGAACCCGGCGCGGTACGCCGCGAGTAGGCCTTCCTTCCCCGCGCGGTGCAGCACGTTGATCTCGGGGTGCAAAGCGGCGAGCTCGTCGGCCTTCTCACCGGTGCCGTCCGGCGAATTGTCGTCCACGATCAGCAGGTCAACAGCCGGGTTCGCCTCGAGCACGCGACCCGTGATCAGTGGAAGGTTCTCCAGCTCGTTATAGGTGGGGATGATGACCAACGTTGAGTTCGCCATAAACGGTTACTCCTTGAATGAACGGTTGTTAGCTCTTTCGCCCTGCTTTGCTTCCCGACGTCTGCGCGTCCGGCGCAACTAAGGCGCGCGATTCACTCCTTGCAGCATACTCGCGCCGCGTGGCGGCCAACGCACCGATGGCGGCAAACGCACCGGCAAGCACCATGAGCCACTCCAGCCACGCACCGATGCGGACCGCGAGCGTCTGCCCAGTCTTCAGCGGAAGCGTCGAGGTCAAATGCGCTGGGGTGAAGATCTCGGTCTGTTGCTCGACCGTCCCATCCGCGCGCACGATGGCAGAGACGCCGGAGGTGGCCGCCACCACGACGGCGCGGTCGGTCTCGATGGCGCGCATGCGGCTCATGGCCAATTGTTGATAGGTCATGTCGGTAAACCCGAACGTGGCGTTGTTGGTAGGGGTCGCGAGCAGCTGCGCCCCGTTTTTCACGGCCATGCGGTAGGCCGGATCCTCGGCGACCTCGTAGCACGTGGCGATGCCCACGAGAGTCTCGCCCATGCGCACCACGCCCGGGCCATCGCCCGGTTTGAAATCGCCCGCGAGATCTACGAGTTCGGAGAAGTTGCGGAAGAAGTCGCGCATTGGCATGTACTCGCCGAACGGCTGCAGGAAGCGCTTATTGTGCCGCTCCCCGACGCTGCCGTCCGGGTTAATCACCACCATGGTGTTGCGGGCCCCGACGTCGTCGCGAGTTAGCGTGCCGACCAAGAGCGGAGCACCCGCCGCGCGGGCGGCCCGCGTGACCAAGGTACCGGCCTCGGGGTCGACGAAGGGGTTGACATCTGAGGCGTTCTCCGGCCAGATGACTAGGTCGACAGGCCCCTCTTCTGCCGCGAGGCGCTCGGTTTCATCCACGTGGTTCTGCAACACCGCGCGGCGCTGCGCGTTAAAGTCGAGCCCCATTCGCGGCACGTTGCCTTGAATCGCGGCCGCGCGAACGGTGCCGGTAGCGCCCCCGTCAGCGGACACCCCCACACCCGCAAGGGCCCCGAGCGCCAACGGTAGAAGCGCGCTGAGACCGGCGACTATCCGGGCGCGGCCACGGTGCAGCACGATGGCGGCAAGGCTCGCTCCGGTGACCACCGCCGCCACGGTCACGAGCGCCGGCCCGCCGTATGCCGCAAGGTTGGCCAGCGGCCCATTTATCTGGCCCCAGGCCAGGCGCACCCACGCAAAGCCGCCGAAAGGAAAGGAAGAGCGGGCAAACTCTACTGCGAGGTACACCAACGCGAAGGCGGCGAAGCCCCAGCGCTGGCGGGCGACCCACACGCCCGCCGCGCCTGTGAGCAGGCCGTACAAGGAGAGAAAGCACGCCAGCGCCAAGTACGGCATCGCGCCGACGAACTCGCCAATCCACGGCAATAAGAGCAGGTAGCACACGAGCGCCTGCAGCAACCCCAGGCACGCTCCCGCTCGCGCGCTTGGGCGCGCAGCTGCAGGGTGTGTTGGCCAAGGCGCGAGCGCGGCGAAGAAGAGCGCCATCGCAAGCACCGCCAGCGCCCAATAACCGAAGGGCTCATAGGAAAGGAAAACCAGCGCGCCGGAACCCGCGGCGAAAAGGCAACGCAGCGTTGTAGTCCACACGTGACTCACCTACTGCGCTCCCCGCCCGTTGTCGGGGCCAGTGTCATCCTCGCCTGTGCGTTTGCCTTGCTCAGCATCCTTGCGGAACATCTCTTCGAGCTCGTCTGCGTCAATCACCTCATGGGACGCATCGGTCGAAGGCTGCCCTTTGGCTGCGGCGGGACCGAAATTGCCGTAACTGGTTTGGAACTGCGACAGCGGCGAGGCGTTGTAGACGCGCACGCTGAACTGCTCCATACTGCGCATCGCCCGGTTGGTGATCACGCGGCGCAGGAGCGCGCGGGTTGGGCCGAATACCAGCAGCAGCCCACACGCGGAGGTGACAAAGCCCGGAATGATGCTGAGCAACCAGCCCGTCATCAGCAGTGCGGAGTCGCCGGCAATGCGGCCGAGGGAACCGCGCCCCTTGGCCGCTTGCGTGAGCGTGCCCCGCAGGTTCAGGCTCGCCAATGCCCCGCCGAGAAACATCAGCGCGAAGATGGCGAAGATGGCCCAGCCCACACCGATGAGTTTGGCAACCCCATAGAATGCAAGAGCCTCAATGAAAAAGTAGGCGAAAATAAACAGCGGCATGCGGCCAGACTACCCGCCGAGTTGGCGCAGCAGCCATTCAACATCTCCGGCGAGGTGCTGGAAATACGGACCGTAATGGTTCAGCCCGGTCCGCCCCGGCAGACGCAGGAGACGACGGGTCGCAAGCGGCACTCCCCACTGTTCGGCGAGCGTGTGGACCAACGCATACGGGACGATGTCGTCGTGAAGCGAAGCCCAGAGTCGCAACGGGATGCGTAGGGGCCGCCGCTGCCCGAGCGCTTGCCGCTCAAGCACTTCGGCGGTGTACGGGAGCGCATCGAGTAGCTCAGCCATACCGATCCCTTCCCGCGTCCAGGCGGCGGTGCGCGCCCAGGGGCGGCGCAGCGCAGCGCCCACGGCGCACACCTGCGCGTTATCGACGATCGCCGCAGCCCCGTCCGGGCTCAAATGCGGGACAAGCTCCTCCGCAATGCGCGGATGATGCGCGATAAGCCCCGCGACGGCATAGAGGATCACTATCGACGGCAGGGCGCCATCGACGTGATCGAGCATCGGGATCAACGCGGCGGGCGGCGCACCGCATACCGCCGCCAAGGGCTGGAGCTCGGGCGCGTACTCGGGGCGTTCGAGCCACGCACCGACTGCCCCGCCGCCTTGGGAAAAGCCCCAGAGGCCGAGGGCATCGGTGCCGAGGGAAAGGCTGGTGGCGGCGCGGGTGGCGTCGATAAGCGACTGGGCGGCGGCGACGTGGTCGCAGTACAACTGCACATTGTCGGTCGGATCGCGGGGGTAGTCGGTGAGCACGACATTCGCGCCGCGGGCGAGCATGAGCGCGATGGCGGGCTGCTCGTACGCTGCAATCAGATCGAACGAGGAAAGCCGGGGTGCGAGGCCGACGGTGCAGGAATAGGACGGGTCGCAACGCGTTGCCACCCCCTGGGTAGACGGCGCAAAAGCGATGGTGGGGCGCGGGCCCGTGCCGCGCCAAGTCGAGCGAGAGCGAAACACTGCCCCGGTGGCTGCAAGAGTGCGGCCGGAGGCATCGGCAGTGACATAGTCGATGTGCCACGCCTCCGCGGGGTTCACTCGGTGCGTCAACCCCACGGCCTTGATCTCGCGGGCTTCGAGCAAGGCGCCCGCACTGCGCCCTATCACCCAGGCGGCCTGCGTGTGCTCCGGTTCCTCGCGGCGAGCACCGCGCACCGTGTCGGCCGCCAGCCCGAGCGCAGCGCGCAGCGCTGCCGAGTACGTCCTCACAGTCACCTCAGCGTGGCATGCGACGCCAGATCGGGCGCGGGACTACACGCATGATCGCGGCAATCAGCGCCAAGCGGCGTGGGATCCAGACGGTGCGGCTGCGCTCCGCGCGTGCTGCGTCCACGACCGCGTCGGAGACGTCCTCCGGGGTCACGGACATCACCGCCGGCTTCATCCCCGCTGTCATTGACCCGATGACAAAGCCCGGCCGGGCGGTAATCAGTCGCAGTGGTGAACCGTGCAGCTGGTCGGCCAGGCCCTGGCAGAACGCGTCGAGGCCCGCCTTGGTTGAGCCGTAGACGTAGTTTGCGCGGCGTGCTCGCCATCCGGCGATGGAGGAAAAGGCGAAGATCTCTCCGCGCGTCATTATGTTCGTCAGCACAGTCAGCGCACAGATCTGCGCGAGGTAGTCCACGCTGCCGATGCGTACAGCTTCCGCCTCGTCGCGAATGGCGCGAGCGTGATCCCCCAAAATGCCGAAGGCGACGATCGCGGTAGTGATCTCTCCCCCACGCTGCACGTCTTCCACAAGCGCGCGATGCGAGTCGAGGTCGGTGGCCTCGAAGCGTCGCATCTCGACCTGGGCGGCACCTGCTGCCTCAAGCCGCGCGCACACCGCGGCGGCGTCGGGGCGCTGTGGGGACCGCATCGCCAACACCACCCGCCGGCCGGCGCATATGCGCTCGGCGACAGCGGTGCCAATATCGCTCGTTCCGCCGAGGACGAGGATCGTCCCCGAATTCTCACCGTGCCGAGTATCCACGGTATTAACGCAGCTCGCGAGCGACGTTATTCAGCGTCACAGCGCCGTCGTCGTCCAGGTAGACAATGTCTTCCAAGCGCATCCCCCACTTGCCAGGGATGTAAATGCCCGGCTCGATGGAAAAGGCCATCCCCGCTTGCAGCGCAGTGTCGTTGCCGGAAATGATGAAGGGCGCCTCGTGGCCGGCGAGGCCAATGCCGTGTCCAAGTCGGTGGGTGAAGTACTCACCGTAGCCAGCCTGCTCGATGACGCCGCGTGCGACGGCGTCGAGTTCGCCTGCGGTGATCCCGGGTCGGGCCGCGGTCACCGCAGCCTGATGCGCGCGGAAGAGCACCTCGTAGGCGCGGAGCACCTCCGAGTCCGCCTCCCCCGCATCGCCGCCGACGACGTATGTGCGGGTGCAGTCTGAGTGATAGCCGGTATCCAAGGTCCCACCTAGGTCGACCACCACCACATCGCCGCGGGACAAGACACGCTCGGAAAAGTCGTGGTGCGGGTTGGCACCGTTTTCGCCAGATCCGACGATGACGAAGTCGACGGCCTCGTGCTCATCCATGATCAAGCGGTCGAGCTCCTCGGCTACCTCAGCCTCCGTGCGCCCGGCAACCAACAGCTCGGGCACGCGTGCGTGTACCCGGTCGATCGCGGCGCCCGCACGCGCGAGTTCGGCCAGTTCTGCCTCCTCCTTCGCCATGAACAGCGCTGCGAGCGTGTCCGTGGCCAGGCAGGTGTGCGGCAGGAGTGCCTGCAGCGCGAAGACGTGGTCGGCAGTCAGCGAGCTGCCCAGCGCCACGGGCTTTTCAGCGTCGAGCGCCTCCGCTGCGAGCGCGTACGGGTCCTGCCCGTCCTGCCAGCCGCGCACCTCTACCCCGCTGTCTTCCGGCACGCCCAAGCTCCCGATGTCGGTCAGCGGTGCCACGAGCACCGCACGCCCGTCTGCCGCGATCGCCAGTGCCGTCAACCGCTCGTGCGAGGACGACCAGCTGCCGGTGAGATAGGCGAATTCCGCCCCGGTGCCGACGACAAGCCCGCCGAGCGCGTGCTCGGCGACAAGCTTGGCCGCGCGCTGCCGACGGTGTGCAAATGTGGTCTGGTCTATACGCGTCATGCTGCCAATCCTAGGGCGATACACTTTATCGCGTGACACCGCCTTCCTACCCTGAGCTGCTTGCCCGGTGCTCCGTGGGCGAGCGCTACTGTTCCGGCATTTTCGTCGCTGACGACACCGTGCTGACCTGCGCGCACTTTTTGCGGCCAGGAGACGAGTCCCGCCCCGGAACGATCACAGTGCGCGTAGGCAGCAGGCGCTACCGCGCGCGAGCAGTGCAGCGTTTCGGCGGCACCGACATCGCGCTACTGCGCGTCAACACCAACGTTGCCGGCCCCTTCCCCAAGCTAGGCCCGGCTCCGCGCCCGCTGGAACGCACCGTCACCTTCGGCTTCGGCGGTGGAGCGAACACACCAGCGGCGCGCAGCGGAAGGTTTCTGCTCACGCTCCCGCTGGCCTTTTCACGCAACCTGCGAACCTTCGTGCGCCCGGCCGGTATCGTCGTCAATGCGCAGCCAGCAGTGAAGGGGGATTCCGGGGGCCCAGTGCTTGTCGACGCCCAACTCATCGGCATCCAGTCGCTGATCCTCGACCCTTTCCGCACCAACCTGCGGCTCGCGACGATCTCGCTGCTGACCGACGAGGTACGCGAGGCGCTGGCCTAGTTGCCCAGGGCGACCACGCCGCGTCGAATAGCGTCGATGGCTTTGTTTGCCGAATCGCGGATGCTATCGCTGTAGCCGGTCTTCTTTACCTGTTCGAGCAAGTCGATGACCTGTCGGCACCAGCGCACGAAGTCGCCGGGGGTCAGCTCTGCGCCGCACTCGGCGGCCGCAGCGAGCGCGTAGCCAAGCGGGGCTCCTGCGGTCCACTGATGCAGCGAAAGCGCGAAGGCGGGGTCGGGCATGCGGGTCACCGGCAGCTGGTGGCGCTGCTCATCGGAAGTGAGCTCGCCGTAGACGCGCATGGTCTCTCCCATTGCCTCGGCCATGTCCTCGGTCGCAGCTTCTGGCGCGCCGTGCGTCGCCTTCCGGTTTTCAAAGACGACCATGGAGGCCACACCGGCAAGCTCGGCGGGGTCGAGGTCGTCCCAAATACCGCGCTTGAGGCACTGGGCGACCAAGAGATCCGAGACGTTATGGATGCGGGCTAGGCGCTCGCCCTCTTCGCTCACCGACGGCTCACCCTCGCGTAGCTCCACGTAGTCCAGCTCCGTGAGCAGGCCGATAATGCGCTCGAAGGTGCGGCCGAGCGAATCGGTGGAGCGGTCCACGCTGCGTGTAAGTGCCGCAAGCTTGCGCTCATCCCGGACAAGCTCTTCGCCCACACGGGCGAGAAGCTCGCGGTCGTGCGCCGGCCAGGAGTGAACCGGGTGGGTGCGGATCGCCTCTCGTAGCGCCGTGATCTTCTTCGTCGGGCGAACCCGCGCCTTCTCCCGCAGCTTGCGTGGTGCGTGCAGGTTGCCGCTGTGAAGCTGGCTGATCACCTTGCGCGTGTGCTTACGCGGCTGGTCCTGGACGTGCCGCGGCACCTTGATCTTGCCCACGACCACCGGCGGGTTGCGGAAGGACGCGGCGTCGATACGTCCCGACCAGCCGCGCTCGGTGGTCACCCACGGCCGCGGGTCGCGGCGCTTTCCGGCGACCTGAACAACGGCGGCTAACTCCGGCTTCTTCTTTCCCGGCAGCGCGATGACCTCGCCCACCTGGAGCCGGCCGAGAATCGTCTCGGTTTCCTGCTGGCGGTTCTCCACCGCGTGGCGACGCGCCTCCTTCTCCGCCACGCTGAGATCGCGGCGCAGGCCCAGGTACTCCACCAGATCCGCCGCCGGGTCATCGCCAGGTGGGGCAAACTTCGCCACATCCGCGTGCAGCTTCTCGCGCTGGCGGCGCACCTTCGAACGCAAGCGGTCGATATCGCGCACCTCGCCCACCACGGATCGATTCGTTTGGAACTGCGCGAAGGATTGCTCGATCAGCCGGATGGAATCCTCGTAGCCGTTCATACCCAGCATGTTGATGGCCATGTTGTAGCCGGGCTGAAACTGGGAAATGAGCGGATAGGTACGCGTCGAGGCCAGCCCTGCGACCTCGCGGGGATCCATCGCGGGAGCCCACTGCACCACAGCGTTGCCGATGTGGTCGATTCCACGGCGCCCGGCCCGACCTGTGAGCTGGGTGTACTGGCCCGGCGTGAGGTCGACATGGGCCTCGCCATTAAACTTCACCAGTTTCTCCAACACCACGGTGCGGGCGGGCATGTTGATGCCAAGCGCAAGCGTCTCGGTGGCGAACACCACCTTGACCAGTCCGCGGACAAACAGCTGCTCCACGATGTGCTTGAAGGCCGGCAGCAGGCCCGCGTGGTGGGCAGCGTAACCACGCAGCCAGGCCGTGCGCAGCTGGCGGAAGTTAAGCACGTCGAGGTCCTCGTCGGGGATGCCTTCCACGCCGGCGTCGATAATCGCCCGGGCCTTTTCCTGCTCCTCGGGCGTGGTGAGCTCCTTACGGGAGCGCAAGCACTGGAAGAGTGCCCCGTCACAGCCGGCGCGGGAGAAGATAAACACGATCGCCGGGAGCATGTCGCGCCCGCCGAGGGCCGCCACTACCTGGGGTCGGCCGACCGGCTTGACCTTGTCCTGGCCTCGGGTATGCCCGCTGCGGCGGCCCTTGGTGCGCGAGCGAAAACCGCGCCCTGATTCGAAGTCTGCACGGCCCTCGTCGGTAGAGCCCGCCTCGATGCGCTCGATGGCGCGCAACAGTGCGGTGTTGACGTTGCCGCCGGCCCCACCTGCGCCCGCATCACCGGTACCCGGTTCGAAGAGCGGAAAGACCTTGCGGCCGACCATCATGTACTGGCTCAACGGGACCGGTCGGTGCTCCGAGACAACGACGGTGGTGTCTCCGCGCACCGCATCGAGCCACTCGCCGAACTCCTCCGAATTCGACACCGTGGCAGAAAGCCCGATCAGGCTGACGGATTCATCGAGGTTGAGGATGATTTCCTCCCACACCGCGCCGCGGTCTCGGTCCGCCAGGTAGTGGATTTCGTCCATGACCACATGTGAGAGGCGGTGCAGCTGCCCGGAGTTGGCGTAGATCATGTTGCGCAGCACCTCGGTGGTCATCACGACGATTTCAGCGCCGCCGTTAATAGAGGTGTCACCGGTGAGTAGACCGACCGCATCCTCCCCGTGTTCGGCGACGAGGTCGTGGTACTTCTGGTTGCTCAGCGCCTTAATCGGCGTGGTGTAGAAACACTTGGTGCCCTGGCGCAGCGCGAGCGCAACGGCGAACTCGCCCACGATGGTTTTGCCTGAGCCCGTCGGCGCGCAGACCAGGACACCGTGGCCGCGTTCGATATCGGCACACGCCTGCACCTGGAACTCGTCGAGGGGAAATGGACGCGCGGCGCGAAACTCTGCGAGAAACTCCAGCTCATCTACCGGCGTCGGATCCGGCGATACTCCTTGCTCGTCGGAAGCCTCTTTAAAAAGGTCATCACCGGACACGGACTGCGAAGAAGAAGCGCGGGAAACCATGCCCCTTAGAGTACGTCGTCGAAAGGATCCTTGTCCGCAAAGGAGCGCGGCCCCGCCTGCTGGCGCGGTACCGCCGACGCGTTGTCCATGTTGGATGCCTGCACGCGCGCGCTTGGCGTGACTGGCGCGGCAGTGCCAATCGGCCCGGAAGCCGTCACAGGCCCGGAAGCCTGCTCGTCGTCAAGATCCATCCACTCCGGGCGATTGGCGTTCGTGCGCTTGTCGTGGATGCGACAGAATTGGAAGGCCATCTCTACCAACAGGCAGATAGAGACGCCGAGCGCGAGCATGGAGAAGGGATCCTGCCCAGGAGTCATCACCGCGGCAAAGCAGAAAATCAGCACGATGATCATGCGCCGCTTGTCCTTGACGTGCTCGTAGCGCAAGATTCCAACGAGGTTGAGCATCACGAGGATGAGCGGCACCTCGAAGCTCACGCCGAAAATGACGATGAGCGCAAGCAGGAAGTTGTAGTACTCGCCGCCGGTAAGCGCTGCCACCTGGAACTCAGTACCGATGGACATCAGGACGAACAGGCCCTTGTCCAGCACGAAGTAGGCCAGCACAGCGCCGGCTACGAACAGAAACACCGCAATGGTGACGAAGGTAAAAGTGTAGCGACGCTCGTTCTTATGCAGTCCGGGCGTGATGAAGTTCCAGATTTGGGTGAGCCACACCGGCGAGGCCAACACGAGCCCAGCGAGCGCGCCGACTTTGAGACGCAGCATGAACATCTCAAACGGGCTGGTTGCGAGCAGTCTGCAGTGCCCGTCTCCGGAAAAATCTGCACGTAGCTCGTCGGGAAGGTTGCAATACGGCCCGCGGATGATCTCGCCGAGCGGAATGATGCCTGGCGGCGAGGATTGATACCAGATGAAGCCGACGATGGTACCGAGAACAACCGCGGCCAAGGAGACCATGACGCGCCGACGCAGCTCCTGGAGGTGCTCAACCAGGCTCATCTCGCCGGTTGGGTTCTTCGCCCTCTTGCTGCGCTTCAGCTGTAGCGACAACGCCACTTTCCTTTCATTCCCAAAGCTCTGCGGTGCGACACTGCGAGAAAGGCAGCGTTACTGGTTACGCTGGTTTTCCGGCTTGTCCCAGAAAGACTCGGGGCGTGCCGCCTGCTGCGCGTCGCTGTTGGTCACGCCGGTGCTACCGCTCGTGGGAGCGTCGAGCTCTCGCTGCGGCTGTGGCTGGCTTGCAGCGTCGTCGTTCTTCATTTCCTTGACCTCGGACTTGAAGATGCGTGCTGAGCGCCCCATGGAGCGGGCCAGGTCAGGCAGCTTATTCGCGCCGAAGAGGAGCAGCACGATGACGAGGATGATGAGGATTTCGGTCCAGCCAAGGCTAGCCATAGTGGATCACGTCTCTTTCCAACAATTCCGACGGACGATAAACCTAAAGCGTTATCTTAACGTGTTGGTTGCGCGAAGTGCACGCTCACGCACCTCAGCGGCTATCCCCTGCGGTTCGATGAGACGGAGCCGGTCCGCGTGCGCGAGGCAAAAGCGGGCCAGCCAATCTTCGGAGCCGTAGCGCAAGCGTGCGTCTACCCACTCGGCTCGCGGATCGCTCGAGTTGGAGGCCTCAGCTGGCGGGCGCTCGAGCTCAAGCTCCCAGTACTCCGCCATCCACAGTGCATCGCCGCGAACTTGCAGGTGTGCTACGTGGCCGTGCGCAAAGGCGAAAGGCTCCCCCGCATCGGCGGCAGCGTGTACGGCGCGCTCGTCAACCGGCTGATCACTCACGCGGATCTCCCGGATGCGGTCCAAGCGAAAGGTCTTTTGCGCATTGCCTTCCAAAGCGCGCAGATATATCTGGTCGTCGCGCTGCAACACCGCAATTGGCGAGACCGTACGTTGAGAGACCTGGTCCGAAGTCGCGGAATAGTAGCGCAGCTCAAGTTTTTTGCCCGCGCCAATCGCTTCCGCAACGGCGGTCGCGACTGGAGTTTGCGAAGCGAGCTGGTCAACATCGGTCACCCCGGCGGTGTGCGTGACCGCGCGAATCTTGTCTGCGGCGGAGCGCACCGCATCCACGTTGACCAAGCCCGGCAACGTCTCCAGGGATTCCAGCAGCAGCAACAGGGCGTGCGCCTCCGTCGGCTTGAGCCGCAGTGGAGCATTCACACCCTGGTCATCAATCACGGTCACCCCGCGCCAGCTGTGCGCGAGGTCGAACATCTCCCCCGGTCCGCGGCCCACGCCGGAGAGGTGAAGCCGGTCGAGATCGTCGCGGACTTCCCCGACGTCCATATTGAGGTCCCGGGCGATTTCCATCAGTGTTTTGTCTTGGTGCCGGGAGATGTACGGCAAAAGGTTCAAGAGGCGTACTAACCGTCCCGACTGCTCATGCGCCATAGCTTCCTCCCTTGGTCTCGCGGTCGGCCTGCGCGAGTAACGCAAGGACCTCTCGCCGAATGTCTTCCGGCTCTATTGCACGGAGGTCCCCTGCGTAGGCAGCGGCGGTGCGCACCACCCAGTCGCGTTCGACGTTTTCGAGCACGATCGTGTCTGTTTGCCCCGACTGCCCTGTTTCGCGCACGCCCTTCGCGGCCAGTTCCTCGGCGCTCCCCGCTGTCACGGTGATGCGGGCGTCCGCAATTGGCCCGCGCAAGAGGTCGCGGACAATCTCCCGTGGATCTCTCGTCGGTTCGTGGAAATCTAGGGTCTCACGCTGCAGGGTCACACGAGAAATGCGGGTGACACGAAAGGCGCGCTCGGCTTCTCGATCCACGTCCCAGCCCACCAGATAGGCACGGCTATGTAGGGACACGATGCTCCACGGATCTAGGGTGCGACGCTGTACCTGCCCGCTGCCCGGAACGTGAAAGTCGAAGTGGGCGCGCAGCGTGTAGCGAATCGCGCCGAGTAGCTGGTGGAAGGCATCGGCGTCGAGTTGCGTGGCATCGTGCGCGGCGGAGGCGAGCGGTGCGCTGTCGAACGCGCGCGTCGCGCCGGAGGCAGCAAGCTTTGTCCAGCCGGAGCGGGCAAAGGCACCAAGCGAGCCGCGCTGGCTCAAATCGACGGCGAGCCCAACGACGCTCGCCTCTTCTTCGGTCAGGTTGACTGGTGCCAGCTCGTAGCGTTCCCGGTCAAGGCTGAGCTCGCCGTTGCGGTAACGCACGGGGACGCCAGCGTGGCGCAGTGTCTCCACATCGCGGCGCACCTGCACGTTGAGCGCTTCCGGGCTGCGGTGCTGGTAGCCGTCGACGTGCTGTGCCACCCACGCCGTGGGGCGCGGCCGCGGGGAGCCGAGTAGGGCGAACGCCAGGTTTGCCTGGCGGACCTCCGGTTCTAGCTCTGCCACCTCACTGCCTTTCTCGGTTCCGTGCCGTCAACCCTTAAAGCTTGACGGACAGTTAGCGCTCGGTACCTTCGCCCGTATCGAGCCCGTCGATGTAGTCAATGAACTCGTCGACGCGTGCGTCGGAGGCGGCGAAGGGGTCAAGCAACTCGAGCGTACGTGGTTCGGGACGGTTCGTCTTGAGATGCACCCAGTCGACGTTGTGGTCGACGCCCGCGGCGCGCGCGGCGGCGAGAAAGCGGCCACGCAGCGCGGCACGTGTTGTCTGCGGCGGTACCGCGGCGGCCTCGGCGATAGCCTCGTCATTGGTCCAGCGCTTGGCCAGCCCCTTGCGCTGGAGCAGATAGAACAGGCCCCGATCGCGGTTGATGTCGTGGTAGGTCAAATCGATCTGCGCGAGCTTGGGGTGATCCCAGTCCGCGCCGAGCTTGTCTTTGAACTGCATGAGCAGTTTGCGCTTGATCACCCAGTCGATCTCTGTATCTACCCCGGAGAAGTCCTGGGTAGCAATTGCGTCGAGCGTACGGGTCCACAGATCCACCACGCGCGCCATCTCCTCATTCGGCGTGCCTTCGTCCGGCCGGGTTTGAAGCCAGCGCTTGGCAGCTTCGAGCGTGGCCTGCTGCACCTCGAGCGCGGTGACAGTGCCGCCCTCCTTCAAACGGAGCTGCGTCTGGCCGGTTGGATCAGCGGCGATCTCGCGGATGTGCTCGATAGCGTTGTCCAGGGTGAAGTCCGGAAGGTCGAAACCGGCCTCGAGCATCTCAATGACCAACAGCGTCGAACCGATTTTCAACGCGAAGGATGGCTCAGACATGTTCGAGTCGCCCACGATGACGTGCATGCGGCGGAAGCGGTGCGAGTCGCCGTGCGGTTCGTCGCGCGTGTTGATGATCGGTCGGGTGCGCGTCGTAGCCGATGACACGCCCTCCCACACCTGGTCGGCGCGCTGCGAGATGACAAAGCGGCCCTTCTTCACCATGCCCGCGCCGCAGATGAGTTGGCGGGTGATCATAAAGGGTAAGAGCTGCATGCCGAAGGACTTCAGCGCGAGCTCCCTGCTGATGAGGTAGTTCTCGTGCGTGCCGTAGGAGTTTCCCTTCGAGTCCACGTTGTTCTTGAACAGGAAGACGTTGCCGCCGACGCGGTCGTCGGCAAGCGCTTGCTCTGCTTCGGCGGCAAGGCGGTCGTAGATCAGCTCGCCGGCCTTGTCGTAGTTGAGCAGCTGGGTGACCGAGTCGCACTCGGCCGTGGCGTACTCGGGGTGCGAACCTACGTCCAAATACAGGCGGGACGCGTTGTCAGTGAAGATGTTGGAGCTGCGGTGCGCTGCCACAACGGAGCGAAACAGGTAGCGCGAAATCTCCTCGGGGGTTAACACCGCGGCGCCCTCACGAAACGCGGCCACGCCGAACTCCGTCTCCACACCCATCACGCGGCGGGGGTAGACAGTGGCCATCGGGTTACTGCCCACCCTTTTGCACGAAAGAGCGCACGAATTCCTCGGCGTTGTTATCCAGCAAAGAGTCGATCTCGTCGAGGATGTCGTCGGTGCCTGCGGTGTTCAGCTGGGCCTGCCCGGCGTCGACGTTGCCTTCCTGCTCGCCGTCGTCGCCGCTGTTGCCGCCTTGTACGTACTGCTGCTTAGACATGGTTGAATCCTAATCCCTTCATCAGTGCTGTGACGTCCTCGGCGCGCGCAATAAGCTCGCCGACCTCTTCTTTGGTAAAGCCATCGACCTTGTCCATCGGCAGGCGGTGCGGCTGGTTGTTCACCAAGAACACCACCGACTGCCAACTCGACGCGACTATGTTCTCGCCGAACTTCTCGCTCACACGCCCACGGAAATACGCTCGCGAATCAGTCGGGGGCTCGGTGACTGCCCGCCTGATCGTCGCCTCGTCGACCAGCGTGCGCATCTGTCCCTTGCGCACCAGCGCGTGGTAGAGCGACTTTGCAGGGTCGATGTCCGCGTACTGGATGTCGATCAGCTTGAGCTTCGGATCAGCAATATCTACCCCGCGATCTACGTAGCGCTTGATCAGCGCCCACTTTGCGGTCCAGTCCAACCGGTCCGCGGTGCTTAGCGGCTCGCGCTCCAGATCGTCGAGAAGCTCAGCCCACAAAGTAAGGACCTTGGTGTCCACCTCGTCGAGATCCGGCAGCGCCGCTGCGCGCTCGCGGTAGATGCGCAGGATGTCGATGGCGGTGAGCCTGCGGCCGTCGGCAAGCAACAGCTCGTGCGTACACGTCGGGTCGTGGGAGACCTGCTTGATCTCGTCGACGGGGTTTGCCAGCCGGAGGTCGGAAAAATCGACGTCGGACTCGATGCAGTCGAGCACGAGCTTGGTCATGCCCATCTTGAGGAAGTTCGAGTACTGGCTCATGTTTGCATCGCCCACGATGACGTGCAGGCGGCGGAACTTGGCGGCGAGCGCGTGCGGTTCGTCGCGAGTGTTGACGATGCCGCGGTTGAGCGTGGTCTCCAGCGACACTTCCTGCTCGAAGTAGTCGGCGCGCTGCGAGATCTGGAAGCCCTCGCGCTCCGACTCCTGGCCAATGCCCATCCGGCCTGCGCCGATGATGACCTGGCGGGTCACGAAGAAAGGGATGAGCGCTTGGGTCAGCCGAGCGAAGTCGGTCTGCCGCGAGTACTGGTAGTTCTCGTGGCTGCCGTAGGACTGGCCCTTGCCGTCGACGTTGTTTTTGTAGAACTTCAGCGGAGGGCACGGCGCCATCTTGTCCAGCACGCTGATCTGCTGCGCCCACAGCTCCCGGATATCGGCCGCGGCCTTGTTCAGTACGTAGTCGCCCGCCGCGTCGTAGATCATTGCGTCCCAGGCGTTCGAGACCTCCGGCGAGGAATACTCCGGGTGCCCATGATCGACGTAGTAGCGGGCACCGTTGGTGGTGACCACATTGGCCACGCCCATCGCGTTCGCGTCGACCACCGGCACCGTGCGGTAGCGCTGCAGGTCGAAGCCGCGGGTATCTTTCAGTGGGGCTTCTTCCTCGTAGCTCCAGCGTGAGCGGGCGGCCGTGTTCATCGCCGCGTACGCCACCACCGCGTGGGTGGAGGTGAGTAGCTGGCTTATCGACGGGTTGTCCGGCGAGGTGATCCCGTACTCAGTCTCGGTGCCCATATAGCGCTTCATAACGCACCACCGTACCTGGCACGTCGCGTATTTGTGTGAAAAATGCGAATGGGCGTATTTTATTTACATGAGTTCTGTCACCCACGCAAGCGACCCTGAGGTAGCGCCGAAAGAACGCAAGTTCTTCGGGCAGCCCTGGGGGCTGGCCAACCTCTTCGGCATCGAGCTCTGGGAGCGCTTTAGCTTCTACGGCATGCAGGCCCTCTTGGCCTTCTACATGTACTACTCCACCACCGAAGGTGGGCTCGGGATGGATCAGACCACCGCGCTCAACCTCGTCGGCGCGTACGGCGGCTTTGTGTACATGATGGCGCTGGTCGCTTCCTTCGTCGGCGATCGCCTGCTGGGCGCTGAGCGGACACTGTTCTACTCGGCCGTGTTGGTCATGGTCGGGCACATCGTGCTCGCCCTGGTTCCGGGTGGGGCTGGGCTCGCCATCGGCCTCATCTGCATTGGCGTAGGCTCCGGCGGCGTGAAGACCTCGTCTCAGGTGGTCTTGGGCGAGTTGTACTCCCGCACGGATCCGCGCCGCGACGCCGGCTTCTCTATCTTCTACATGTCGGTCAACATCGGTGCACTCTTCGGCCCGGCGCTCACCGGCGCGATCTGGGGAATGGCCGGCTTCCACTGGGGCTTCGGCTTGGCGGCAATCGGTATGGCGCTCGGCCTGATCCAGTACACGCTCATGCGCAAATCCAGCATCGGCGGCGCGGGCTCGGAGATCCCGAACCCGCTGCCCCACTCCGAGTACGGGAAGTGGATCAACGGCACGTTGCTCGTCGTCGCTATCGTTGTCGGATTGCTTGTCACCGGTGTGGTCCCGCTGAGCTCGCTGTCGTGGATCGTGTTCGCAGTCGCGCTGGCCGCAACCGTGTTGCTGCTGTGGGAGATGTTCCACTCCGATGAGGTGACCGCAGCGGAGAAGTCGCGTCTAACCGGCTACATTCCACTGCTTGTGGGCTCGGTCGCGTTCTTTGCCATCTTCCAGTCCCAGTTCACCGTTGTCGCGGTGTACTCGGATCAGCGCGTGAACCTGGACCTGCTCTTGTGGGAGCTCACTCCTGCACAGGTGCAGTCGTTTAATCCCTTATTCATCATCATGTTCTCCCCGATCCTCGCAGCCGTGTGGACGATGTTGGGCGATCGCCAGTGGTCATCGTCGGTGAAGTTCGGGGTGGCCAACATCGTGATCGGTGTGTCGCTTTTCCTGTTTCTGCCGTTCGTCGGCGGTGGCGAGAGGTCGACACCGCTGGTGGTGCTGGTGTTGATCCTCTTCTTGTTTACGATGGGTGAGCTCCTGCTGTCGCCAGTGGGTAATTCCCTGGCCACCAAGGTCGCCCCCGAGGCGTTCAAATCGCGTTTGTTTGCCGCCTGGCTGATGACCGTGTCGATGGGCACTGCCCTCTCCGGCGTGCTCGGTTCGCTGTACAACCCCGACGACGCGTCTGCGGAGCGTACCTTCTTCCTCACCCTCTCGGCAGTGACTATCGCGCTCGGCGTCGTGTTGATCGCCATCCGCCGCTGGGTGTTGGAAAAGTTCGCTGACGTGCGCTAGCGCGTTTACACTTTTCGACGAAAACGCCGAATCAGCCCCGCGGGCTGGGTTTGCGGGGTAGGCTACCCGGCAACGATGCAAACGAGAGGTGAACCCATGTCTGATGTCGACAAGATTGAGCGCGATACGCTTCTACCTGCATATTTCGGGGAATTCGGTGGCCAGTACGTGCCCGAGCCGCTCTACCCGGTACTCGATCAGCTCGAACGCGCTTTCGTGGACGCCCGCGAGGACAACGAGTTTCTCGACGAGCTCTCGCGCCTCCAAGCGAAGTTCCTCGGCCGTCCGACTCCGGTTTACGAATGTGCCAACCTGCCGAGGGTTGGGGCGTCGAAAATTTTCTTGAAGCGTGAGGACCTCGCGCACGGCGGCGCGCACAAGGGCAACCAGGTGTTGGCACAGGCGCTGCTCGCGAAGCGGTTGGGTAAGAACCGCCTCATCGCCGAAACCGGCGCCGGCCAGCACGGCACCGCCACCGCCATGGTCGCCGCGCTGATGGGCATGGAGTGCACAATTTACATGGGTGCGCAGGACGTTGCCCGCCAGCAGCCGAACGTGCGTCGCATGCGCCTGATGGGTGCCACCGTCGTCCCCGTCACGAACGACGCCGGCGGCTCCATGTCCAACGCCATCGACATCGCCTTGCAGGACTGGGTCGAAAACATTGACTCCACCCACTACGTCCTCGGCTCCGCGTGCGGCCCCCACCCCTTCCCCACCCTGGTCAAGGAGTTCCAGGCTGTTATTTCGCGCGAGTCCCGCCAGCAGATGCTGGAGGACACCGGCAGACTTCCCGACGCCGTCATCGCCGCCGTCGGCGGCGGCTCCAACGCCATCGGCGCCTTCGCCGAATACTTGAAGGACGAGCCCGGCAACGCCGACGTCAAACTCATCGGCGTCGAACCCGCCGGCGAAGGCCTGGACACTGACCGCCACGGCGCACCGCTCAACCATGGCAAGCTGGGCATCCTGCACGGCTCCCGTTCCTTTATCGTCACTGGTCAGGACGGCGAAGTCCTCCCCGAGTCCTTCTCCGTCTCCGCCGGCCTGGACTACCCAGGCGTCGGCCCCGAGCACGCTCACCTCCGCGAGATCGGCCGCGCCCAGTACGTAGCCGTCACTGACGAAGACGCCCTCCAAGCTTTCCGACTCCTCTCTCGCTACGAAGGCATTATCCCCGCCCTCGAGTCCTCCCACGCCCTGGCCTACGCCCTGAAGCTCGCCGAAGTCGCCGACGCCAATGGCCACAAACTCAACCTGCTGGTCAACTTGTCCGGCCGCGGCGACAAGGACCTCGACTACGTCTACAACATCCTCGGCGACCAACTCTTCGACGATCCCGAGCAAGCCCCCATCGGCGACCTCCACATCAGCGAAGTCCTCGCCTCCATGACCAACTCCTCCAACGAGCGCGAGGCCGGCCGCACCGTCGCCCACTAGTTTTGGGGGCTCCACGACCTTGGACTTGCTCGCCTGCCCTTGCCAAACCCTCGTATTTGGTGCTGCTTGGCTTCGTGTCTCTTTGTGCAGTGACAAATCACGCAGCTAGGGAAAGCTAGCCCATCTCTGATCAGCGTGTATGAATAGCCAGTCCAATAGGCGCTTCATGTCAAGGATTGTGAACGATTTGTCGTTCGCAGTTGATGGTGTCGGGTTGGAGTGTGGGGCGTTGTGCTGGTTTGGATGATGGTGACGCGGCTCGGTATGTCTTTTGGTTGGGTTAGGTTCCTATAGCAGTTTGAGTATGTCACTGTCCTTTCAGATGGAGGGAACGGAAATAAACATAACCCGCTCACAATCGGGTGGACAGGCTATGAATCTACGGCGACCTGAGGTGGAACTGCTGACAACGTGATGGGATTACCAGCCGCGTTCTGCGAGGCGGTGCGGCGCTGGCAGGTCGGCGACGTTGATGCCCACCATCGCCTCGCCGAGGCCGCGGGACGCTTCGGTGACAACCGCGATGTCGTCGTAATGCTTGGTTGCCTTGACGACGGCCTTCGCGCGAGCTTCCGGGTTGCCCGACTTGAAGATGCCTGACCCGACGAACACTCCGTCCGCGCCGAGCTCCATCATGAGCGCCGCGTCTGCCGGGGTCGCGACACCGCCGGCGGTAAACAGCGGTACCGGCAGCTTGCCGTGCTCAGCGACGTAGCAGACCAGCTCGTAAGGAGCCTGCAGCTCCTTTGCCGCGACGTAGAGCTCGTCACGGTTGGCGGCGTAGGTGGCCTGCAGGGCAGCGATCTCGCTGCGGATCGTACGGATGTGCTTGGTGGCCTCCGAAACGTCACCGGTGCCAGCCTCGCCCTTCGAACGGATCATGGCAGCGCCCTCGTTGATCCTTCGCAGCGCCTCGCCCAAGTTGGTCGCACCGCATACGAAGGGCACATTGAAATCGCGCTTGTCCACGTGGTTGACGTAGTCCGCCGGGCTGAGCACCTCTGACTCGTCGATGTAGTGGACGCCGAGGTGTGCAAGTACCTTCGCCTCTACGCTGTGGCCGATACGGGCCTTGGCCATCACCGGGATGCTCACGGCATTGAGGATGCCCTCGATCAAGTCCGGATCCGACATGCGCGCCACGCCACCCTGGGCCCGGATATCTGCGGGCACACGCTCAAGCGCCATGACAGCAACCGCACCGGAATCTTCGGCGACCTTTGCCTGCTCTGGGGTGACCACGTCCATGATCACGCCGCCCTTAAACGAGTTGGTCAGCTCTGCAAAATTGGTGAAATCAGTCATAGTGCACAATCTTCAGCGAGCAACTGGTAGATTCCAAGGTCCAGTTTTATTTTCATTCTTTGTACCAGTTTGGTGGTCCGAGTGTTCCTTGACATCTCCCCCTCCCTGCCCGTGCCACTGCCGACGCAGATCGCACAGCAGATTAGATTGGCGGTGGCGGAAGGCACACTTCAGCCCGGAGATACTGTGTCAAGCACCCGCGCACTGGCGCAACAACTCGGAGTCTCTCGTGGCACTGTGGTCTCAGCGTACGACCAACTCATCAGCGAGGGGTTCTTCCTCTCCACCCAGGGAGCACCCACACGCGTCCACCCAGAGCTGAAGCTCGCACCCGCAGCTCAAGGACAGCGCAGAACCGGAGTCTCGCGGAAGCTCCCCCGCACCCGCATCTCTTTGCGGCCTTCTGCAGGCAGCAACGGCGCGGTGCGTCCGGCTGCATGGCGCAAAGCGTGGCGGGAGGCAATCAATGCCACCGGCGCGAGCCTGGACAAGACCGGCGAGCCGGAGCTCAAAGCCGCGATCGCCGAGCACCTGCGCCTCGCCCGCGGCGTGAACGTCGATGTGAACCAGGTAGTCATTACTGGAGGCTCCCGTGAGGGGTTGCTGTTGATCCTGCACACACTCGGCCCGCAGTTGCGCGTCGGTGTGGAGGACCCGGGGCACCCTGGGCTCCGCCGCGTGATCCCCCTCGGCGGCCACAAAGCAGTCCCCTGTGCAACCAATGCTGGCGGCGTAGAGGTAGACGAGTTGCCCGGAGACCTCGACGCGCTACTGGTGACCCCCTCGCACCTCTACCCTTTCGGTGGTGCGATGAGCGCCGCCCGGCGCTCCGCCCTGCTGAACTGGGCATCAACGACCGGTGCCGTGCTCATCGAGGATGATTTCAATACTGAGCTACGCTACCTGCTCTCCCCGCAACCGACGCTGGCCACGCTTTCGCCCGGCGCAGCCGTGCTGACCCTGGGCACCTTTTCCACTCTGCTTTCACGGGAGTTATCCGCTGGTTATGTCATCGCCCCGCCGGCGCTTGCGCCTGCGCTACGCAGTACCCGCGAAGTGCTCGGTATGCCGGTTGCCACCGTGACCCAGCGCGCGATTGCAAACTTGCTCACTGGCGGGTACGTGCGACGGAGCACGCGCGCAGCGCACAATCGTCTTTCGAAACGACGCGCCATCCTGGCTGCGACCTTGGTACCAGTACTCGAGAAAGATGGTGTCAGCGTGACCGCCCCCGATGCAGGCGGTGCAGACCTAAGCGTGACCTTTTCGACGCCGGAACTCCGCGATCGCTTCGAGGAAGACCTAGCGGGACAGGGCATTGAATGCGGTCACGAATCGAGCCTCTGGTCAGACGGCCATGACGGGCTCGTGCTGAGCTTTTCCCACCTCACCGATCCTGATTTCGATCTCGCACTCACTGCAGTTAAAGCGGCTGCGTCGCGCCTTTCTGCGGATTCGCAGGCACGGGGGTCAGACCTTGAGCATCTGCTGCCTGAGCCACCTCGTGCTCGCGTACACTCCTCCGAACAGCCCAGGCGTAGACGGCGCCCGTAATGTTGTGCAGGACTGCTGCGACAGCGCCGGGCAGTGCAGCCTCGGGGGAAAAGAACTTGCCAGCCATACCACTGGAAAGCCCTGCCGACTGCGTGCCCACCTCGATAGCGACGGTGCGTCGGTAGCTTTCGGGCTGACCGGTCACCTTTGCTGTGTAGTACCCCAGCACGTAGCCGACCACGTTATGCACCAGCACCGCGACGAACACGAGCAGTCCGACCTCGACAAGTGCCTCTCGGTTCTTCGCCACGGTTGGAAAGACCACGCCACCGATGCCCACGATGGAGATCCAGGGCAACACCGGGGAGATGTGCTGCATCCACGAATCGAGCAAGTAGCGCAGCACGACGCCGCCGACGACGGGAATCAGAACCGTCTGCGCCAACGACCAAGCCATCCCCGCGCCGTCCACCTGGACGTCGGCACCGGCGAGCAAAAGCATGATGATCGGCGTGACGATGGGCGACAACAGGGTCGACACGCTCGTCATGGCGACCGAAAGCGCGACGTCTCCCTTGGCCAAGTAGGCGATGACGTTTGAGGATGTGCCGCCGGGCACTGACCCAAGCATGAGCAAGCCGACCGCCAACGCAGGGTGCAAGCCGAAAAGCTTTGCTACCCCGACAGCGGCAAGTGGCATGATGACGAACTGTGCGACCACGCCGATGGCAATCGGCACGGGACGCTTCACTACCTCCTTGAAGTCCGGGATGGTCAGCGTGAGCCCCATGCCGAACATGATGATCATGAGGAAATAGGTGATGTAGCTCGTCAGCGGGAGGAACGGTCCCGGCACGAAGAATGCGAGGACTGAACCGGCCAGGATGAATGCGGGAAATGCCGCGACCGCGATCGCCGCGGATCGGTCCTCCTGTGCGGTAGATGGTGGTGGGGTGTGCGGGGTGGACATGAGCGGCCTCCTATTCACTCTGTGGGATACGGTTCCATGGGGTGGGATAGGAGCAGTATAGGTGATGCCGCCCACATTTTCGCGTTTCTATTCACAGATATTTACAGTTATTAGCCGCTATTCGCACTGCATTATCCGACGACCTCCGCACTGACGACGCGCTTGCCCTGGCGTCCCGTAATGCGGGCCCACTCGTCCGGGTTCGCGGTGTTCGGCATATCCTCGCTCTCGTCCTGCTCCGCACGCACGGCGGCCCGGAGGTGGTCTGCGGTGATGCCCTGCGCGTCTCCTCCCGTTGCAATGTGGTCTTTGATTGCCAGCTTTTTCGCGCGGTCGACCACGTTGGCAATCATGGCGCCGGAAATGAAGTCGGCGTAGTGGAGGAGCTCGGAGGAGCCGTCGACAAGCTCGAGACGCACGAACGGGCGCGGGGCGAACATGGCGTCGGCTGCGGCGTCGATAAGCACTGCGGGTTCGGCAGCGAGCGGGATCTTCGACGTGATGTAGCGCGACAGGATGTCTTCTGCCTCTTCGCGGTTCGGGCGCGAGACGCGGACCTTAATATCCAGGCGACCGGGGCGCAGGATGGCCGGGTCGATGAGCTCCTCGCGGTTCGTCGCGCCGATGACGATCACGTTCGCGATGTCCTCGACACCATCGATCTCTGTGAGCAGCTGCGGGACGACCGTGGTCTCCATATCGGAGCTCACACCGGAGCCGCGCGTGCGGAAGATGGATTCCATCTCATCGAAGAAGATGATCACCGGCCGTCCGTTCGCGGCCAGCTCGCGGGCACGCTCGAAAATCAACCTGATGCGGCGCTCGGTCTCACCGACGAATTTGTTGAGAAGTTCTGGGCCCTTGACGTTGATAAAGTGCGCCTGCCCGCCGTCCCCGATCCGCTGAGACAGCGAATTCGCAACCGCCTTGGCAATCAGCGTCTTGCCGCAGCCCGGCGGGCCGTAAAGCAGAAGACCCTTCGGCGGGGTCAGCTCGTAATCTCGGTAGAGCTCCGGGTAGGTAAAGGGCAGCTCCACCGAATCCTGGATCATTTCGATCTGCGAGCTCAGTCCCCCGATATCGGCGTAGGTGACGTCCGGGACTTCATCGAGGGAGAGCTGGTTGACCTCGGTTTTTGGCACGCGCTCGAAAGCGTAGCCAGCGCGGGTATCCACGAGCACCGTGTCACCGGCCCGGGCGGCCTCGCGCAGCGGCTGCGCCAGATGCACGAGGTGCTCCGCGCCCTGCTGGTCGGCGATAATTGCGCGCTCGGTGTCGATCTTTTCGGACAACGTTGCCAGTTGGCCGACGCTTTCGTAGCCGCACGCCTCCACCACGATCGCACCGTCGCCCAAACGCACCAGCGTGCCCGGGCGTAGCGCGTCCGGCGACACGTTGGGCGCGACCTTGACCCGCATGCGCCTACCGGAGGTAAAGACTTCTGCTTCAAGGCCGCGACGGGAGGCGCCGTCGAGAAAGATGCCGTAGGTGGATGCAGGCTCCCCCAGCGCCTCCACTTGGGCATATAAGTCGTTGAGTTTGTCACGGCTCGCCTTGAGCAGCTCCGCAAGCTTCTTGTTGCGGGCACTCATCGCCTGATTTTCGCGCTTGAGTTCGCGCAGCTCGGGGCCGAATGCGTCGTCGTTGATTGCGTTGGAAGCCATAGCCACCACCCTAGCGGGTAGATTGCGCTACTTGCGGGCGCGGCGCTGCGGGCGCGGGGGCGTGACGCCGTCGGCAAGCCGGCGGGTCCACACCAAGAATGCAGTGTGCGCGTTCATGCGGTGCTCGGGCCGAGTGGCCAGTCCCTCGACCTTCCACTCGCGCAGCAGGGTTTCCCACGCGCGGGGCTCGGTGAAGCACTTCGCTTCGCGGATCGCCTCCATGATGTTCATCAGCTGCGGCACGGTGGCGACATACGTCATGAACACCCCACCTGGGATCAGGACGTCTTTGACGGTGTCGATGAAGTGCCACGGCTCGACCATGTCCAAAATCACGCGGTCGACGGGGCCATCGAGATCGTCTCGCGTGATCTCGCCGAAGTCCCCCAGGCGCGGGGTCCACCACTCGGGTGTGCCGTTGAAGTAATCAGCGACGTTGTCCCGGGCGAAGGCCAGGTGGTCGTCGCGGATCTCGTAGGAAAAGACCCGCCCCTCCGGGCCAACCGCGCGCAGCAGCGACATGGTCAAAGCCCCCGAGCCGGCGCCTGCCTCCAGCACGCGAGCGCCCATGAAGATATCGCCCTCCACGAGGATCTGGGCCGCGTCCTTGGGGTAGATGACCGCGGCGCCGCGCGGCATGGACAAGACGTGGTCGACCAAGAGGTGGCGGAAGCACAGGTAGTCCGCGCCCAGGGTGGATTTGACCACCGAGCCCTCGTCCGCGCCGATGATGTCATCGTGCATGACAATGCCCTTGTGCGTGTGAAACTGACCACCAGCGACCAATTCGATGGTGAAGTGGCGGCGTTTCGCGTCAGTGAGCTGGACTTTGTCTCCTGCTTGGAATGGACCTGAATACATGCGCCTAAGTATGCCCTACTCGCCTGCCGCTGCGTAAAACGCGCTCAGCACCTTGACGAAATACTCCATGTCGCGCGCCCCGCACAGCTCGCGCGCCGAATGCATGGACAACAGCGGCACGCCCACATCCACTGTGCGGATGCCCATGCGGGTCGAAGAAATCGGGCCGATGGTGGAGCCGCACGGCACGTCGTTATTGCCGACGAAGGTCTGGCTCGGCACCCCCGCCGCGCGGCAGGCGCGCAGCCACTCTGCCTCGGTCACGGCGTCCGAGGCGTAGCGCTGATTGGCGTTGATCTTGAGCACCGGGCCAGCGTTGAGCCGCGGGCGGTGCGTGGGGTCATGCTTGTCTGGGTAATTCGGGTGCACCGCGTGCGCGGCGTCGGCCGAGACCTGGAAAGATCGCGAAAACACGTCGAAGGGGTCGCCTATCTCGCGGGCGATGCGGTGCAGCACGCGCTCGAGCAGCGGGCCGCCGGCGCCGGTGGTGGAGGCGGAGCCGACTTCCTCGTGGTTGAAGGCCGCGAGGACCATGATGTCTCGCGAGGCATCTTTCGCAGCGAGCAGGGCCTCAAGCGATGCCCACACGCTGGTGAGGTTATCCAGGCGGCCTGCGGCAAGCAGGTCGCCGAGCAGTTCGCCGCGCTGCGCGTCGGCCGTAATCAGCTCGTGCGTGAGGATGCGCTGCGGGGCCACGCCCGCAGCCTCGCCGACCAGCTCCATGAGCGGGCGATCCCCGCCGAGCACCGGCTGCGTGTGCGCCTGGCGGTTCACCGTCGGGCCGTCCGCTCGGTAGAGGTGGATGGCCAGGTTGGGGATGCGGGCGACCGCGCCGGTGTCGACGAGATGTTGCGCGCCGTCGTCGGTGACCACCCGTCCAGCGAAGCGCAGGTCCCGGTCCAACCAGCTTTGGAGAATTGGTCCGCCGTAGACCTCCACGGCGACCTGGCGGAGTCCCTCGCGCTCGAAGTCCGGCTCCGGCTTTGCCATCAGACCTGGCGAATCAGTGTGGGAGCCGACGATGCGGAAGCGCGGATTAGCGTTTTCCGGGACCCACCACGCAATCACCGCCCCGCCGTCGACCAGCACGTGGCCGCCGGGAGCCGCTGGGGAGTCGGGAGCGGTGGCGTCGATAAGCGAAAAGCCCTGGTCTTCGAGCGTGGCAGCGACGCGGTCGGCGGCGTGGAAGGCGCTAGGACTTGCATCGATGAAGTCAATAAAGCGAGCGAGCATACCTCCACTCTAAGATGTGGGGCACCATGACACCACGACCGCTAGCACTTTCACCGTCCCGCGCCTCCGATTACCAAAGCTGCCCGCTGAAATACCGGCTGCGCACCATCGACAAGATTCCTGAACCGACCACGGAAGCGCAAGTAAAGGGGACACTCGTGCACGCGGTCTTGGAGGACATGTTCAGCTGGCCGCGCGAGGCACGCACCTTCCCGGCGGCGGTGAAGCGCATCAAGCCGGCGTGGGCCGCGCTGTGCGAGAAGGATCCCAGCTGCGCGGAGCCGATTGACGACGAGATGGCGCTCTTCCGCGACGCGCGCGACCTCTTGCGCGGCTACTTCCACATGGAAAACCCGCTTGGTTTCGACGCCCACGAACAGGAGATGTACGTCAATACCGTGCTGCCCAACGGCGTGCCGGTGCGCGGATTCATCGACAGAGTAGACATCGCGCCGACCGGAGAGGTGCGCGTGGTGGACTATAAAACCGGCAAGAAGCCGCTGCCCCGCTACTCGCAGGACGCGCAATTCCAAATGCGCTTTTACGCGCTGGTGTACTGGCGGCTGTTCGAAACCATCCCAACTCAGCTGCGACTTATGTACCTGAAGGTCATGGACTCGATGTTCCTCGCGCCTTCTCGCGAGGAACTGGAATACTTCGAACGAGACCTCGGCGAGTTGTGGGCAAAGATTGAAGCAGACGGCAAGGAAGGACACTTCCGGCCGAAGAAGTCGAAGCTCTGCGGCTGGTGCGCCTTCCAGGAGCTGTGCCCCGAATTCGGTGGCACGCCGCCGGAGTACCCGGGCTGGCCGGGCTCCGCGGCGGACACAGTGCGCTAGAACAGCCCGGTGATGTGGCCGTCCTCGGCGACGTCGATGGTGTTGGCAGCGGGCTTCTTCGGCAGGCCCGGCATCGTCATGACATCACCGGTCAGCGCCACGATGAAGCCCGCACCGGTGCGCGGGATGAGCTTGCGCACGTGCAGCGTGTGACCGGTCGGGGCACCGAGGCGCGAGGGCTCGTCCGAGAAGGAATACTGCGTCTTGGAGATGCACACCGGCAGGGTGTCGAAGCCGTTCTCCTTCAGCGTCTTCAGGTCCCGCTGCGCGTTGACGGAATACTGCACGTCGTCGGCGCGGTAGATTTCGCGTGCGATGGTCTCGATGGAGGCTTCGATGCCGTCCGCCGGGTCGTAGAGCTGGGTCGAGGTGCCCTCGGAGAGGTTGTCCAGCAGCGTGGTTGCAAGCTCCGTGGCGCCCTGCCCGCCCTGGGCCCAGACGTCTGCTTCGGCGATGGCCACGCCGGTGCGCTCGGCCCAGTTACGCACCCATGCAAGCTCCGCGTCAGTGTCGGAGGTAAAGCGGTTCAGCGCGACGACCGGGGTCACGCCAAACTTGCGGATGTTTTCCACGTGCCGGGCAAGGTTGCTGATCCCCTGCTCCAACGCCTCGAGGTTCTCCTGCTCCAGATCCTCGCGCGCGATACCCGCGTTGTACTTGATAGAGCGAACAGTGGCCACCACGACGGCACCAGCGACGTCGAGCTCGCCGTAGCGGGCCTTGATGTCGAAGAACTTTTCCGCGCCCAAATCGGAGCCGAAGCCGGCCTCGGTGAGCACGATGTCCGCGTACTGCATCGCCGTGCGGGTAGCAAGTAGCGTGTTGCAGCCGTGGGCGATGTTGGCGAAGGGGCCGCCGTGGATGAACGCCGGGGTGCCACCGAGCGTTTGCACCAGGTTCGGGTTGATTGCCTGCTTGAGCAGCGCGGCCATCGCACCCTCGGCGCCGAGTTGCCCGGCGGTGACCGGTTCTTGGTCGTAGGTCAACCCGATGGTGATCTTTGCCAGGCGCTCCTTGAGGTCTGCGAGGTCAGTCGCCAGACCGAGGATGGCCATAATTTCGGATGCGGCCGTGATAGTAAAGCCCGTCTGCGCCGGCACGCCGTTGGTTGGCCCGCCGAGGCCCGTCACGACGTTGCGCAGGCTGCGGTCGTTGACGTCGAGGCAGCGCTGCCACGTCACGCGCCGCGGGTCGATCCCCAGCTCGTTGCCCTGGTGGATGTGGTTGTCAATCATCGCGGCCAAGGTGTTGTTAGCGGAGGTAATCGCGTGGAAATCTCCCGTAAAGTGCAGGTTGATATCCTCCATCGGCACCACCTGGGAGTAGCCACCGCCTGCCGCGCCGCCCTTGATACCCATCACCGGTCCGAGCGAAGGCTCGCGCAGCGCCACCATGGCGTTGTGGCCGAGCTGGGCGAGCGCATCGGTCAGTCCGATCAGGACCGTAGACTTGCCCTCCCCGGCGGGCGTTGGCGAAACGCCGGTGACCAAAACCAGCTTCGCGTCGGCCTTCCCCGGGTTGCGCGATACGTCGACCTTGGCCATGTGCGCGCCGTACGGGATCAGTGCGTCCTGGTCCACGCCGGCCTTCGCGGCAATGTCCGCGATCGGCTCGAGCGTGTGGGCCTGGGCGATATCGACGTCAGTTTTCGGGGTTGTATGTGCAGCTGCAGTCTCAGACATGTCCCCCACATTACCGCAGACGCGTGCCGCGCAGCGCTAGATTACGACGGCGCCGATGGCGTATCCCAGCAGGATGGAGATGGTGATGCACGCAATTCCCGGGAGAATAAACGGGTGGTCAAAGACGTACTTGCCAATTCGGGTAGAACCGGTATCGTCCATCTCCACTGCCGCGAGCAGCGTCGGGTAGGTCGGCAAGACGAACAGCGCCGAGACCGCCGGGAAGGCAGCCACCGCGGTCAGCGGGCTGACGCCAATCGCCATCGCCGCGGGCATGAGCGCCTTCGCCGTGGCCGCCTGGGAGTAGAGCAGGCAGGCTGCGAAGAAGAGCACGACCGCCAGGAGCCAGGGCTGTGCCTGCAGTACATCGCCAGCAATCCCCTGGATGTCCTCGATGTAGTGGTTGATGAAGGTCGTGCCGAGCCAGGCGACACCGAGCACACACACGCTCGCGGACATACCGGAGCGGAAGACCTGTGTGGTGAGCACCTCCGCGGACTTGCTCTTGGTCACCCAGCAGATGACGGCAGCGGCCGAGAGCATAATTGCCATGATGGCTTCGTTGCGGGGCACCGTCGGGTTGGGAATCAGGCCGATCTGTTCGGAGATCAGGGTCGCGTAAACCATGACGACAAGGATCGCGCCGAGGAAAATGCCCACCGAAGTTTTTGCCCCTGGCTTGGGGGTAAAACCGGCAGAAGTGTGCGAGCTGGACACCAGGCCGTCGGCAAGCCGCTGCTGGTACACGGGGTCATCTTCCAGGTCGCGCCCGAGCCGGTTGGACAACCACGCGGTGGGGAAAATGGCGAGGAACGTCGCCGGCAGCATCACGCCAAGCAGCTGGAGGTAGCCCACCCCATGCGGCTCAAGCAGGGCGGCCATGAAGACGACTGCAGCAGAGATCGGCGAGGCGACGATAGCCATCTGGGAGGCGATCACGGCCACCGACAGCGGGCGCGAGGGGCGGACCTTGCCTTCCTTAGCCACCTCGACAATCACCGGGAGGGTGGAAAACGCGGTGTGCCCCGTACCTGCGAGTACCGTCATCAGCCAGGTGACGATCGGCGCGTAGAGCGTGACGCGCTTGGGGTTGGAGCGCAAGAACTTCTCGGCCAAGTACACGAGGTAGTCCATGCCGCCGGCGAGCTGCATCGCGGAAATCGCCGCGATGACACACATGATGATGCCGATGACATCAAAGGGGATGTCCTCTGCGGTGACGCTCACACCGGTTGCGCCGAGCAGCAGCACGCCGAGGCCGCCTGCAAAACCGATAGCGATTGAGCCCATCCGTGCACCAAGCACGATGGCACCGAACAAAATTATGAGGTGTACTAGCAATAGCAAAGACACAGCTCGACTCCCATTTTTACTGCGTATTCGAGGTGTATAGGGTATGTGTCTATTATCGCTCCGATGATGCTATCAAAGCAATTTGCCCGGTCGTGAAATATATTACGCCCGCACGCCGTCTCCCAGGCACCCTCATTTGGGTGCGCGGGATTCGGCGTGCGGGCGCGTCGCGGGGTTGAGCCCGGTGAGACCCGGCTGAGACCCGACTGAGACCCGACCTAGTCCTCGTCGACGTACAGCTTGCCCCGGTACTCCGGGTGCATGAGGTTTTCCTTGCTCAGCGCCGAGTCCAGTTCCTCCTCGGTGAGCAGCCCCTTCTCCAGGACAAGCTCGCGCACACCGCGACCTGTTGCGGCCGCCTCCTTGCCGATCAGGTCGCCGTTGTGGTGACCGATGACCGGGTTGAGGTAGGTGATGATGCCAATGGAGTTCTGCACGTAGGCCTCGCAGACCTCCTTGTTCGCCGTGATTCCGGTGACACACTTCTCGCGCAAGGTGCGAGCGGCGTTGGCCAGCAGCGAAATGGAGTTAAACAGCGACTGTGCAATCACCGGCTCCATCACGTTGAGCTGCAACTGCCCGGCCTCGGCGGCCATGGAGACCGTCAAGTCATTGCCAAAGACCTTGAAGCAGGCCTGGTTGACAACCTCGGGGATGACCGGGTTGACCTTCGCCGGCATGATCGACGAGCCAGCCTGGCGCTCCGGCAGGTTGATCTCATTGAGGCCCGCGCGCGGACCGGAGGAGAGCAGACGCAGGTCGTTGCTGATCTTGGACATCTTCATCGCAGCGCGCTTAATCGCGCCATGCATCATGACGTAGCCGCCGGTATCCGACGTTGCCTCAATCAGGTTCGGCGAAGCCTGGATCTCCAGCCCCGTGACTTCGCGCAGCGCGGCCACGACCTGATCCCGGTAGCCCTTCGGCGTGTTAATGCCGGTACCGATGGCGGTGGCACCGAGGTTGACCTCCAGCAGGGAGTCCGCCGCGTTGACCAGCGTGCGGTTTTCCTCGCCCAAGTTCTCGCCGAAGGCGGTGAACTCCTCCCCCAGCGTCATCGGCACTGCGTCTTGGAGCTGGGTGCGGCCCATCTTGATGATGTCGGCGAACTCATCGCCCTTCGCGCGGAACGCCTGCTGCAGCTGGTCGAACTCATTGATGAGGTCCTGCACTGCGTGGTAGAGGCCGAGTCGCAGCCCAGTCGGGTACGCGTCGTTGGTCGACTGCGACATGTTCACATCGTCGTTCGGGTTGATCTCGTCGTAGTCGCCCTTCTCCTTGCCCAGGTGCTCGAGGGCGAGGTTGGCGACGACCTCGTTGGTGTTCATGTTCAGGGAGGTACCCGCGCCACCCTGGAAGGCGTCAATCGGGAACTGGTCCATGCAGCGACCTTCGTCCAGGACCTGGTCACACGCCCAGATGATCGCTTCCGCTTTGGCCTTTGGCAGCGCGTGGAGCCGGCGGTTTGCCAGTGCCGCCGCCTTCTTCACCTGCACCATGCCCCGGACAAAGTCCGGAAAATCGTTGATGGTTTCGCGGGAGATCTTGAAGTTGTCGACCGCGCGCAGCGTGTGGATGCCGTAGTACACGTCGGCCGGGACGTCGAGGGTGCCTAGCAGGTCTTCTTCTTTTCGAGTGCTCATACCGCCCAAAATACCAAGCAACGCGCACCCGCCGTCTGCTTCCCCGGTTTTGGGGGTGGGCGCGTCGATCGCGCTTTTCGACGCCGCTTTGGGCCGCCTCCTAGCTCGAGTTACAGCCGCGCGATACGTAGCTCCGTGGCAATGGTGCCCTCGGCGCCCAAATCTGTGAGCGTGTCCATGACCTGGTTCGCCTCCGCGCGCGGGACCATCGCGCGCACCGCGACCCAGTTGTCTCGCGACAGCGGTGAGACCGTCGGGCCGGTGATGCCCGGGGTAAGCGCGAGCACCTTGTCCAGTGCATCGCGTGACACGTTGTAATCGATCATGAGGTAGTTCTGTGCGTTGAGGATGCCCTCGATACGCTTGAGTACCTTCACGTGCGCGTCGCTAAGCGCCATGTCCTTGCGCTTGACCACCACTGCCTCACTAGCGATGATGGGCTCGCCGAATGGCGCAAGCCCCTGCTGGCGCAACGTGGCCCCGGTCGAGACCACGTCCGCGATCACGTCGGCGACCCCGAGCTTGATGGAGATCTCGACTGCGCCATCGAGGCGAATGACCTGCCCCGGAGTGATGCCGCGCTCGCCCAGGTAGTCCTCAACCAAATGCGGGTAGGACGTGGCGATGCGCTTGCCGTCGAGATCCTTGACTTCCCACGACTCACCCTGCGGTGCGGCGAAGCGGAAGGTGGAAGCACCGAAGCCGAGCTCCATGACTTCATCGACGCTGGCGCGGGAATCCGCAGCCAGGTCGCGGCCAGTAATGCCGAGGTCAAGGTGCCCCTGGGCGACGTAAATCGCGATGTCCTTGGGGCGGAGGAAGAAAAACTCGACCCCGTTCGGCTCGTCCACAATGTTGAGGGCCTTGTTCAGCCCCCGGCCCTTATAGCCTGCCTCTTTGAGTACCTGCAGTGCCTTTTCGGACAGCGAGCCCTTGTTAGGCACAGCAATTTTGATCAGGGGTTGGTCCATCACTGCCACTTCCTAGAGGTACTTGTAGATATCTTCCGGGGTCAGGCCGCGCTTAAGCATCATGACCTGGGTCCAGTACATCAGCTGACTCATCTCTTCGGCGAGCTCGGCGTCAGACTGGTACTCGGACGCGAGCCAGACTTCGCCGGCCTCCTCGATGATTTTCTTGCCGATGAAGTGCTCCCCCTTGTCCAACGCTTCGACGGTGCCGGAGCCCGCGGGGCGTTCGGCGGCTTTTTGGGTTAGCTCAGCAAAGAGTGCATCGAAAGTTTTCACGCCTTCAAACCTTAGCCCAGTGGGCGCGCCGCCGCGGCAAACCAGGCAGAAACGTTTTCGACAGTCGCCCCGACAAAGCGCGCCGGATCAAACTTGTACACCGCAGCCGGCACTTCCTGTGCCAGACCGAGCACGCGGCAACCCGCGGTGGACGCTGCTGTCATGCCCGCGAACGAATCCTCCGCGACAAGGCAAGCGGCGGGTCGTGCGCCGGCGCGCCGAGCGGCCTCGAGGTACATATCCGGTGCCGGCTTCGGCGCCGCGACTTCATCACCGGTAATGGAGTCGGTGAAAAACTCCCGCCCAATCGCGTCGATACAGCGATCCGCCAGTCGCCGTTCCGTATTCGTGGTGACAAACATTGGCACACCAGCCGCGTGTAGCTCGCGCAAAAGTGGGCGGATGCCAGGCGTGAGCTCGATGCCGTGGGCGAGTTTCTCTGCCATCCGCGTGTACATCCAATCACGCAGGACGTCTTCCTCGCCAGGGGCGAGTTCGTAGCGTGCCCATCGCGCACAGATACCTAAGGACTCGTGGAAGCTCGCGCCCTCGGTCTTCTTTCGCTCCTCTGGAGTCAGCCGCCGCCCGAGTTTTTCGGAGAGCTCGAAGGTGGTCTCCGCCCACACCGGCTCGGTGTTGATCAGCGTGCCGTCCATGTCCCAGAAGATTGCGGCAGGCAGTTCCGGCTTACTCAAATTCCGGCAGCTCCCCTACTGCTTCGTCTTCCGCCCCGATGGCAATCGCCGCGCGGCGCACCAAATCCTCCAGTTCGGCTTTTTCCTCGGGCTCAAGGATTGCGTACTCGTGCTGCGCGTTAAACGCCTCGAGATTGTCGTAGAAAGGGACCACCAGCGCGTTGAGCCGCGTGGCGTCCGGGGCCGGTTCCACGAGGTCAACCGCGTCGAGGAACATCTCGATCAGTTTCTTGAGCTCGGGAAGTGCCGCCGGGTCGAAGGGCTGCTCCCACAGCTCTTTATCGCTGTCGTTGAGGTAGGAACCGGTAGCAAAGGTACGCAGGTCATCGATGAACTCGTCGACGTCCGCTTGCAAGCTAGCGCGGACGGAAGAAGCAGGTGTCGGTGTCATGGACTCTATTGTTGACGACTAGGCGAAAACGCGCACCCCGAGCAGGCCATCGATCGCGTCGGCGAACAACCCATCGTGGTCGCCGCGGGCAAGGTCAATCAGGCGCAGGGCACGAGGGGTATCCAAATCGTCGGCCAGCGCGGCGCGCAGCTCGTTGATGTTGGCCAACGCCTCGGCCTCTGACACCTCATTGCTCAGCCGGTCACGCCACCGCGTCAAGCGTTGCTCGGCGGCCTCGAGACCACGGTAGGTGAAGTCCCGGTCTGCCCGGTAGTGCCCGGCAAAGACCGCGAGGCGAATTGCGGCCGCGCTGTGCCCCTGCTCGGTCAGCTTGTGCACGAAGACGAGGTTGCCCAGCGACTTCGACATCTTCACCCCGTTGAGGGCAATCATGCCGGAATGCACGTAGTGGCCCGCCATACGCGGCGTGCCAAGGGCAGCCTCAGCGTGTGCGGCGGAAAACTCGTGGTGCGGGAACGCCAGGTCCGAACCGCCGCCCTGGATAGCAAACGGGGTACCGAGGCGGTTGGTGGCGATGGCGGAGCACTCCACGTGCCAGCCGGGACGGCCCGGGCCCAGCGGGGTCTGCCAGGCGGGTTCGCCTTCACGGGGTCCGCGCCAGACCAGCGCGTCGAGCGTGTCGCGCTTGCCCTCGCGTTCCGGGTCGCCGCCACGCTCCGCGAAGAATGCCTCCATGGCTTCCCGGTCCAGGTTCGACTCGTAGCCGAACTGCTCGGTTGCCGAGATGGATGCGTAGATATCGCCCTGGTCGAGCCGGTAGGCCGCGCCGACGTCGAGAAGCTTTTGCACCATCGCCGCGATTTCATCGATCGCTTCCATTGCGCCGACGAACTCGCGTGGCGGGATGACCGAGAGGGTCTCCATGTCGCTGCGAAACAGGTTGATCTGGCTACGCCCCAGTTCACGCCAGTCGACGCCATCGCGTGCTGCGCGTTCGAACAGCGGGTCATCCACATCAGTGACGTTTTGCACGTAGTGCACCTTGTGCCCGTTGGCGATCAGCTGACGCTGGATCAGATCGAAAGTGAGATAGGTCGAGGCGTGACCCAAGTGAGTGGAGTCGTACGGAGTGATACCGCAGACGTAGATGCCGACCTCGCCTCGCGCGTCCGGCGCGACGTTGACCGGGCGCACCTTCTGGTCTGCGGTGTCGTACAACTCCAGCGGCCGGGGGAAACCGGCAACGTGCTTCACTTTCGGGTAAGGCCAAGATTGCATGGACACCACCCTAACCCATGTTGAGGGCCGGCAGCTGCACCGCGTAGCGCGCTGCCTTTCGGGCAGCTAGACCGGCTGGATGACGCCTGCGGCCAAAAGCGCCATGACGATGATGCCGAGTGGGATGCGGTAGGCCGCGAACCAGGCGAAGGAGTGGTTCGACACAAACTTCAGCAACCAGGCAATCGAGATGTAGCCCAACACGAAGGCGATGCCCGAGCCGACGAGCAGTTGCACGCCGGAGGCTGCCTGACCAGCTTGGGGGTCGAAGGCGTCGGGAAGCGAAAAGAGCCCCGAGGCGAGCACGGCAGGGATGGCGAGCAGGAAGCTGAAGCGGGTGGCCACTTCGCGATCCAGGTTGAGAAAGAGACCACCGGAGACCGTGCCGCCGGAGCGGGAGACACCGGGGATGAGCGCGAGGCACTGCCACAGGCCCATGACGATGGCGTCCTTCATGGTGAGCTCCTCAAAGCCGCGAGCCTTCGTGCCCTTGCGCTCGGCGAGGATGAAGACGAGGGAAAACAGGATCAGCACGGCGGCGGTGATCCACAGGTTGCGCAAATTTTCGCGGATCAGGTCTTTAAACAGCACGCCCATGATCGCGACGGGAATGGTGCCGACGATCACCATCCAGCCCATGCGGTAGTCAAAGCCGCGCTTATCTTTGTTGGCGAGGCCGATAAACCAACCCGACAGGTAGCGCCAGATGTCCTTGGCAAAGTACACAAGCACCGCAAGCTCAGTGCCGAGCTGGACCACGGCGGTAAAGCTGACACCGGCGTCCTTGCCCCAAAACAGCTCGGAAACGATGCGCAGGTGCCCTGAAGAGGAAACAGGCAGGAACTCGGTGAGCCCCTGCACGATCGACAAGACAATGACCTGCATCCAGGTCATGGACTCGGTGAGTTGGGTGGGATCAGTCATGGCAAGAAACCCTACCCCGGCTTTGCCAATCCCTCGCAACACGCGCAGCTTAAGGCAGGCGCAGCAGGTTGCTAGGGTTAGGGGTTGTGAAACACTCAAGATTTCGTGCTGCCACCTGCCTGCTGGTGGCCGCGACCGTAGTGAGCGGATGCGGCCCGGAAGTGCCCGGTGATGATCTGCCAGAGCAGATGGGCAACGCTACGCCCGCTCCCTCCCCCGCCTCCGCCGATCCGGCTGGCTCCGTCCTCCCCTTTGACGCGATCGAGGACCTCGACACCACCGACGGCGTTATCGCCGTGCGCACCGCCACCCAGCTGCATGTGGGCACCGTGGATCAGCTCCGCGAAGGCACCGCGCACGCGCATGACCTTGCCGACGCCTGCGGTGACGTGTCCGCGAGCGGCGCTGCGTTCGCCCTCGGCTGCGGAGACACGATCATGCTCGTGCGCGCAGATGACCCCGCGCGAACGGAAACCCTCCAGGTAGAGGAACCTGTCACCGCGGCGACAGTGACCACAGGCGGGGATGTACTCGCGGGCAGCGACAGCGAGCGCAAGGTGTGGCTCTACCGCGACGGCGAGCTCGCCGACACCTTCTCCGTCGCCCGCGAAACAGACCAGCTGCAGGCGGTGCCTGTCGACGGCCAGGCGGACAGCGTCGTACGTGTGAACCGTTTCGATACGACGATCCAGGACATCGACTGGGGCGCCGGACGCCAAGGAGGCACGCTGCGCGTCGGCCGTGGCGTGGGCAAGGTCGCCGGCGGCTCCGAGGGACTGGTGCTTGCGGCCGACGCCACAGGCAGTCAGCTTTTGGTCTACACCACCGACGACATCATCCGTCTCCACCAGATGGCCCCGGTGCCGGAGGGCCCGTGGGACGTCACCTGGGACGAGAGCGCCCAGCTCGCGTGGATCACCTCTACCGCCACCAACACCGCCACCGGATACGACATCTCCCGCGGCGTGCCGCTCAAGCGCGGCGAGCTCGCAACCGTTGCCGACGCGCAGAGCATCGTCGCGCTTGACGACGCCACGCTGCTCATCGCCTCCGCCACCGGCGAAGGCCTCCAAATCGTCGCACCGGCAGACCGCGAGCTTGACGAGCTGCCGCCCGCAACCGCCTCCGCAACGCAATCACCCCAAGAAACCCCCGGCGACGCATAGGAAGTATTTGACGTGACCGCACAGCCACACCCCTCGAGCAAGGCCGCCCACCTCTACGACGCGGCATACGCTGCCGCCCTGAAGGCAATGTTTCTCCTGCCACCGGAGCGCATCCACGGCATCATCAACGGCGGGCTTCGCATCCTCCACGCGCTCGGCCCGTTCAACCGGCTCGCCGAGAAGGTCGTGCGCGTCCACGACCCGGTGCTCAAACAGGTCTGCTTCGGCGTCGAGTTCCCGGCGCCGCTCGGCCTGGCCGCCGGGTTTGATAAGAACGCTGACTCGCTCGACGCTTGGGGCGCACTCGGGTTCGGGTACGCGGAGGTCGGCACCGTCACACCGAAGGCACAACCTGGCAACCCGGCACCGCGCCTGTTCCGGCTGCCGGCCGACAAGGCGATCTTGAACCGCATGGGCTTTAACAACCACGGCGCACTCGCTGCCGCGACCAACCTCGATGCGCGCAAGTCCGCCGACATCGTGGGAATCAACATTGGCAAGAACAAGACCGCGGAGGATGCAGTCGCCGACTACCGCGCCGGGGCAACCGTGCTTGGCCCGTTGGCCGACTACGTGGTGGTCAACGTCTCCTCCCCCAATACGCCTGGGCTGCGCGACCTGCAGGCAGTGGAAGAGCTCCGCCCGATCCTCCAAGTAGTCACCGAATCCACCGACACCCCGGTGCTGGTGAAGATCGCCCCTGACTTGTCCGACGAGGACATCGACGCTGTTGCCGATTTGGCGGTCGAGCTCGGTTTGGCCGGGATCGTGGCGACCAACACCACGATTTCGCGCGACGGACTTACCACTCCTGCCGAAGACGTCCAAGCGATGGGCACCGGGGGCATTTCAGGTGCCCCGCTCAATGATCGCTCGCTTGAGGTGCTGCGTCGGCTGCACGCGCGTGTGGGCGATGCGCTCACCCTGGTCAGTGTTGGCGGAATCAGCACACCGGAGCAGGCGTGGGAACGCATTGCTGCAGGTGCGAGCCTACTGCAGGGCTACACAGGCTTTATCTACGGCGGGCCGGCCTGGATCCGCCGGATCCACACCGGCGTTGCCGAGCAGATCAAAGCCCACGGGCTGCAGGATATTTCTGAGGCCGTGGGCTGCGGGCTGCCTTTCACAGGGTAGTTAACGGCGTGGCTGCGGCGTGGTGCGCCGCAGTACGACTGCGCATATGAGTGCACCAACGCCCCACAGCGCGGGCCAATATGCCTGTGTGTAGAACAGCGTGTATGTCGGTAGCGCGACGCCCAGGCCGATGAGCACCAACGCAACGAGCAGCGCAGCGACCTGTGTGCGTGAGCCCTCCTGCGAGGTGCTGACGGTCGCGAAGGCACCGATGAGCACGGCGGCGATGAGCACGGTGACAGTCTGCAACGTCATGGCGAAAAGCTCCTCGCCGCGCAAAACTGTCAACACGGTAAACAAGAACAGCGCAGCGGCGAGCGTGACAAATGCGCCACCTGCGCGAAGCTGAATTGGGACCATAGGTGTAAAACGCGCTAGTTGTTCTCGTACCAGCCCCACGCGACGGCGCGGCCCAGCGAGTGGAAGTAAAGGTTGAATCCAAGCTGGGTCGGGTTGGCAATCTCCGCTGCAGGAAGCTCCTCGACGTCTACCGCATGCACCGCGAACAAGTAGCGGTGCGGCCCGTGCCCGGCCGGCGGGTTTGCACCATAGAAGCCGGCCACGCCAGCGTCACCGACCAACTGGGTAGCGCCCACACCGAGGTCGTCCTTCGCCGCGTCGCCGCTTGCCAAAGAAGTCACCGAGACAGGGATGTTGAACGCGGCCCAGTGCCAGAAACCGGAACCTGTCGGAGCATCCGGGTCAAAACAGGTAATGGCGAGCGACTTGGTCCCTTCTGGCAAGTCAGACCAGGACAGCTGCGGCGAGGTGGCATCGTCTCCGGTCAGCGAAACCGGGAGCTTCTCCCCTTCAGTAAAGTCTGCAGACTGAAGCGGGAACGACGGGACGTCCTTCAGCGGGGCGTACGGGTCGGGGCCTGGGAAACGGTCAGATACATACGAAGCAGTCATGGTTCCCATTTGTACCTCAAAAGATGTGAATCCCGCCATGTTTTTGCGCACAAGGATCATATCTCACGGTCCTCTCACCGCGGGCAAATTACAGCGGTGTGATGGATGGACAATTTGCGCCGTTCTTGCGCCCAGAAAAATCCTATTGCGCTGGCGATTTGTACTCTTGATGAGTATCGCCCTATAGTAGTGCAAGTGCCCAGCCGAGAGGCTGAAAACACAACAACACCCGGCCCGGGTGGCGGAATGGCAGACGCGCTAGCTTGAGGTGCTAGTGTCCTATTAACGGACGTGGGGGTTCAAGTCCCCCCTCGGGCACAGTCACCGGCTTCCTTCTCGGAAGCCGGTTTTTCTTTTCGCCAAGGAGACGTACAGCTATGGAGTCTGCGGAACATACTGCCCCGCGGGCGTCGGCAAGCAAGGCCCCCCGCCGCGCTGCAGCGACCGCGACACCGCAGCGCATCGCTGCGGTCGTTCTTGCCGCAGTGCTGTTCATTGCTGCCTGGTGGTGGCTGGATGTGCCAACGCTCGCTACGCTTCGCGCCTGGTCTGAGTCCACCGGCGCCTGGTTTCCCGTCGTGTTTTGGCTCTTCTACGTCCTGCTCACGCAGTTTCCAATCCCCCGCACCGTCATGACGCTGTCGGCCGGCATCCTCTTTGGCACGTGGGCCGGCATTGCCCTGTCGCTCACAGCGACGACCGCTGCCGCGGTGCTTTCCTTGTGCCTTGTGCGCGGCCTCTTGCGCGATTGGATCGCTCCGCGGCTCACGCACCCCGCCGTCGAGCGGATCAATCGGCGATTGGAGCAGCGCGGGTGGCTCGCGGTGGCAAGTCTCCGCATGATCGCCGGCGTGCCCTTTTCCATCATGAATTACGCCGCGGCGCTGACTCGGGTGCGCGTCCTCCCCTTTGCCATCGCCACGTTTTTCGGCTCCGCCCCGACCACGGCGCTCGGGGTGATCTTTGGCGACACGCTCACTGGCCAGGCCAACCCATGGGCCGTCGCCGCACTTGTGGCTCTGGGGGTCTTCGGCGTCGGAGGCCTGCTTCTCGACGCCGCGCTGCCGACACGCCGCATGCCCCAAGAAGTAAAGGCCTGAGCCCAGACCGGGCGTACAGTGAGCACTATGATTGCCGTCCACGCGAAGTACAGAGGTAGGGAGAAAAACCGCGCACAACTCGTGCAGCGCTCGGCTGAGGCGCTATCCACGCTCCCCGGCGTCGGTGAGTTCGAAGTGTGCGGCGTCGAGGATATTCGGGCGGACGTGGACTCGCCCGAAGCTGCGCTCAACCTGGTGATGGCACTGCTTTCCGACGGAAGCTGGGCGATCGGCCTCGGCATTACCGGCCATGGGCGCGCCGTCTTCGCAGCGACTGAAGCGGTGGGCACACGTCCCGCGAAAGTCAGCGTCATCGTAGATACGCCCGATCCCGGCACGTCTGCTACCGATATTGCGGCCGCCTTCGCGCTCGTCGGGCACGTGCTGCATAAGCGCACCATGGAAGGCCGCGAGGCCACCTCGCTAGTGCGAAGTGGCCTCAATCAAAACGAAGCGGCGGCCGAACTCGGCATTTCCAAGCAGGCGATGAGCCAGCGGCTCCAGGCGGCCGGTTGGCAGGCCGAGCAGGCCGGGTGGAAGCTTGCGCTCAACCTGATTACTCAGGCTTCGGTGCCTTCTGCTCCTGTCCAGCCTGATCAGGACGCATAGCGCTGTCCTGCACGGGATACGGAGAGTAGGCGGACGAGGATTGCTCCGGCGCGGCGATCTCACGGGGCTGCGTTGCCTGCGGCGGCTGGGTGCCAGCGAGGCTGGTGCCGCTCGCAGCACCGGCTGCACTCGCGCCTTCTTGCGTCGGGTCCGGGTCGTCGACGTGCTTGTTGGCAACCGCACGGGCCTCAGCGAGCGCCTTGGCCAGCTCCGGATCCGTGGACGTGTCGAACCATGAGTCCGTGTCTTCCGTCTCCGCCATTTCCTTGGTCGCCTCGTCGACCCGCGCGGGCTCGTAGCGGAATACGCCGTCTTCACCCTTGCCGGCAAAGGCTTGCGCAAATTGCTGCAGTGAGTCGCCGAACTGGGAGGGGATCATCCACATCGTCGCCGCCTCGTTGTCTGCGATCTGTGGCAGCTTCTCCAGGTACTGGTACGCCAGAAGTTCCGGAGTCACGCCCGAGGACTTCACCGCGGCGTTCACTTTCTGGATTGCGCGGGCCTCACCCTGCGCAGCGAGGTACTTCGCAGCGCGCTCACCTTCGGCGCGCAAAATCATGGCCTGGCGTTCCGCTTCCGCGCTCAAGATCGCGGCGTGTTTTTCGCCCTCTGCAGACAGGATGCGGGCCTGCTTCTCGCCCTCGGCGGTCTTGATGTCGGACTCGCGCTTACCTTCCGCCGTGAGAATCATCGCGCGCTTCTCACGGTCCGCCTTCATCTGCATCTCCATCGACTGTTGGATGCTCGGCGGCGGATCGATCGCCTTAAGCTCAACACGGCTAATCCGCAGGCCCCACTTGCCGGTCGCGGCGTCCAGCTCGCCGCGCAGCCGCCGGTTGATAGTTTCACGAGAGGTCAGCGTCTCCTCCAGCGTCATCCCGCCAACGACGTCGCGCAACGTTGCCGTAGAGATCTGTTCCACACCGACGAGGTAGTTGTCCACCCCGTAAATGGCCTTCGCCGGATCATTGATCTGGAACGTCACCACCGTGTCAATTGCCACGGTGAGGTTATCCTGCGTGATCACCGCCTGCGGTGGGAAAGACACGACGCGCTCGCGGGTATCCACTCGCGCACGCACCGAGTCGATGTACGGGATGAGTAAGGTCAAACCTCCGGAAACCGTGCGGGTGTAGCGCCCCAGCCGCTCAATCACGGCGGCTTCCCCCTGGGGAATCAGTTTCACGGAGGCGAAAAGTAAGGCCGCCACGAGGGCGATAATGACGACCAAAACAATGGTTGCGCCCATTTAGTGTTCCTTCCAGACGACCGCGACAGGGCCGTCGATATCCGTCACTGTCACAATGTCGCCGGCGGCAATACGCTCGGCAGGGTCGAGGCACCTTGCTGACCAGATGGAACCATCCATCCGCACCTGTCCACCATGCGGCCCGATTTCCTCGATCACCGTCACCCGCTGGCCAACCAGCGCGCGCGGCGAGTCATCGTAGACCTGCGGTTGGCGGAAACGCTTGTTCAGGTACGGCCGCAAAAAGAGCCAAAACGCCGCCGATGAGGCCACAAACGTGGCGATTTCCGCCCACAGCGGCACTCCGACGAGCGCGACTCCAGCAGTGGTCAGTGCGCCCGCTGCGAGCATCAGCAGGGTGAACTCCCCTACCGCGAGCTCGAGGAGCGCGAGGACAGCTGCTGCGACAAACCAAACTAAAGTACCCACGCGCCCTAGGGTACCTAAGGTAGTAAGTCTTGCTTTGTCAGATCGGGGTTCGTCACGAAGTCGACCAACCGTTCCACAGCCCCGATCAGGGTGGAATCGAGATCCCGGAATGTCTCTACCGCCGAGTACACCCGGTGCCAGCCCTCTTTCGGATCCGACCACCCCAAGCGCTTGCACACTCCTGTTTTCCAGTCTTCTCCGTAAGGCACGTCCGGCCACGCCGGAATGCGTAGTTTCTGCGGTTTCACCGCAGCCCAGATATCAATGTAGGGGTGCCCGGTCACCAGCACATGCTCGCCGACGTGCTCCACCAGGCGTGATTCCTTCGTCCCCTCGATCAGGTGGTCCGCGAGCACGCCGATTCGTCGCCCCGGACCGGGCTGGAATTCAGCCAGCCGCTCGGGCAGGTTGTCCAGCCCCTCGAGGTACTCGACTACTACTCCCTCGACGCGCAGATCGTGACCCCACACCTTTTCTACAATCGCTGCGTCATGGATGCCCTCAACCCAGATTCGGCTCGGCATCGCCACCTTGGCCCGCACGTTTTCCACTTTCCGGGAGCCGGAGTTCGAACGCTTGGGTCTGTCATCTTTCGGCGGGATATACCGCGTTAAAGTGACGCGCTTGCCCTCGACGAGAAAGGCACCCGGCAGCATCTTGAACAGCCGCTGCGTCCCGTAACGATCTTCGAGGCGGACAAAGTCTCCATCGTAGGTGCGTTCAAAGCCAACCACGGCCCCTACGAAGTCGTTGCCTACGATCTCCACGATGATGCCTGGTTCCGCCGGCATCTCCGGGTACACCGAGCACTTTTTCCGCGCGTGGCCGCGAAATATGTCTCCTCCGTAGCGGTCATCAAAGCTCATAGTGTTGCAAGTGTATCCGTCGGGTATTCCTCGTTTCACTCGCCCTAAACACCCTGCTAGGATACGTCGAATGCACACGCGCGCCGAAGTATATTCTCCCCTGCAAAATACTGCAGTGTGGCTCGCTGCCTGGCTCTACAACGTCGAGTCCACTGACGAAACGCTCGACGCCCTGCGCGATCTCGGGGGCACCCACTCCTACCTTGGCGGCCCGCTTTTGCCCCTGCTGAGGGATATCCGACAAGCCGCCGATCTCGAGACACCGGGCCCCGCCGTACGGCTGATTATGTGGGGGCCAGGCCAGGCACCGGGGCTTATTGCAGGCAGCCCCGCGATGGAGGCACTGACGCCCGCCGGCGCAATCGTCGTGCGCGGCCATGGAATCTCCCACATCCTCGTCCCTCGATACACCGATGGCACCGATGGCACCGATGGCACAGTGCAATGGCGTTGGTTCGAAGAGGAACGGCGACTTCCCGAGCCCGCCTGGCTCAGCCCCGGCGAGGCCGACGCGCTGCTTGCGCAGGCAACGAATCAGGCTGCACTGCTTATCGACGCCGCGGGGCCCACTGCCCACGACCTCCCCAACCCCCGCCTCACCGTCGGCACGCTCGCCGACTTCTATGACACACCGGGCCTGCCTGCGGGCGTGACCCCACGGGCCGCGAAACTCTTCGCCCGCTCAGATCGGGTGGCGGCAATCATCGAGACGGTGACGGATCGGCTCAACGACCACTCCTTTGATCCGCAGCTGTTCGCGCTGTGGCGCCACATCCGCACCGCGCGCATGGCGGGCGTCGCTGACGCAGTCGTCGACTACCAGCGCGAATACATGGGCAGCGCGTAGCGTCTCGGCCCGGGGTACCTATGCACGGCGTGCGCGAGTTGGCCGCTGCTGCGGTGCGCAGCAACCGCTGCGGCACGGGGCGCCATTTTCGGTGCATCCCTGGACGGTGACCGTCGATAAGCTCGGGGGCACCTCTCGCAGCGCGACTGCCTCGGCGAGATCGACCACCAGCGCGGCGAACTCGCGCGTCAACCCCACAGTGGCAACCCGGTCAAGGCTCACGCCTTGCGCTTCGCAGGCCTGCTTGAGCTCGGTATCGAGGTCCCACACGACCTCCATGTGGTCGGTGAGAAACCCGATCGGCACGCAAATGAGGTGTTCCATGCCGTCTTCGGCGAGCTCTTGTGCGCGATCGACCACGTCCGGTTCAAGCCACGGAGTCGCGGGATTGCCTGAGCGCGACTGCCAGACGACCTCATAGTCGTCGACGCCCGCCCGCTTAGCCACGAGCCGTGCTGCCTCCGCGACTTGCCGCGAGTACAAGTGCGCATCGTCCGGCCCACCCGAGGCCACGTCTGCCGCGTCAGGAACGCTGTGCGCGGTAAAGAGGACGCGGAAAGCCGTATCTGTTGCACGCTCGACTGCCTCCTTCAAGCGAGCGGCGACTTGGTCGATGAAACGCTCGTGACCAAAGAACTGCCAAAGCTTGGTAAAGGTCACGTCTGGCGCAACTTCGCGCATGCGCACGATGTCCTCGTCGTACTGTCGGCAGGCGGAATAACCGCCCCAGGCGCTCGTGGCAAACACCAAGACGTTGTGTTTGCCGTCGGCCGCCAACTGTTTCGCGGTGTCCTCGGCAAGCGGGTGCCAGTTGCGGTTGCCGAAATATACCGGGAGCTCGATCTCGCGCAGTTGAAGCTCCGCCTCAATGTTGGAAATCAGCGTGCGGTTTTGCTGGTTAATCGGGCTCACGCCACCGAAGTGGTAGTAGTGCTCGCCCACCTTCGCGAGCCGCTCTTTCGGGATGCCGCGGCCGCGAGTCACGTTCTCCAGAAATGGAAGGACCTCGTCCTCTCCCTCGGGGCCGCCGAAAGAAAGGACGAGGAGTGCATCGTAGTCATCAAGCTTCATGCCACCAATCGTAAATGAGCGCGGTGGCATGAAGCGCGAGCCCCTAGAGGAGTCGCACCGCCATTGGCGCCATGCCGGAATAGCGGACAGGAGCAATTTGCACGTTCTGGCCAGCCTGCGGCGCCTCGATCATCGTGCCGTCCCCAAGGTAAATGGCGACGTGCTGGTTGCCACCAGGGCCCCAGAAGAGCAGGTCGCCGCGCTTGGCTTCGCTCGCGGGGACCTGAGTACCGCGCTGGTACTGGTAGCCCGTGTAGTGCGGCAGCGAGATACCCACGCCTGCGAAGGCGTACAGCACCAGGCCGGAGCAGTCGAACCCGGAAACGCTCCCGCCATCGACGCCAGTCGTCGGACCGTTTGCGTCGCCGCCACCCCATACATACGGCGTGCCAATCATGGCTTGGGCGCGCGAGATCACAGTTTCGATAGAGCCGGAGCCGGTCGTAGAAACCGCGCTGGAGACCTCATCCGAGACTGAAGCAGCAGTGCCAACCTCAGGCAGCAAGGACGCGAGAGAATCGCTGACCTCCGGGCTGGCGTAGCTGTCAGAAGTCGGGTTCACCTCTGCTGCCTCGCCGCCAAGCGCGTTGCTCAGCCCGCCAGCAAAGGCGGCGATGATTTCACTGTTGCTCGACCCGCCATACGGGTTGTCCAGACTCGTGTGGTCGGCCTGGCTCGATCCGACCATGGCCGCAGCGGCCACAATGCTTGCCGCCGCCGCGATCGTCTCTTCGGAGATATCGAGGTTACTCGACATCCCAGTGGCATTGCCGGCCTCGGTCGCACCTTCAGCGGGATCGTCGGCGGGGGCAGTCTGGAGTGACTCGCCGTTGGCGCTTGCTGCAGTGGTAAGTGCCTGAGCCACGGTCTCGGAGCTCAACGAAGCAACTGCGGGGTCGATCTCGGCAGCGTGCTGCTCGACACGGACGACGACATCTTCGGGTACCTCATCGGCAGTGACCTGCTGTTCGGGAGCGACCGGATGAGCAGGCTGGTTCTCAGCCGGTGCCGCGATCTCGCCGTTCGCGCCACTTTCCTCGTCGTTGGTGGCCGCCACAGCTTGGTCGCCTGCGGGAGTATCCGTCTCAGCGTTGGTTGCCTCGTGCTCGCCTGCGCGCTGCTGATCCAGCTCAGCCTGCGCGGCATCCAGCTCGGACTGGGCGGCATCACGCTGCGATTGCTCTTGAGCAAGCTCGGTAGTGGCCGAGTCGAGCAGGGCGCGAACTTCGGACTCGGCTGCCTCCGCTTCAGCTGCGGTGGCCGAGGCATGCTCGCTTGCCTCGCGCTGGGTAGCTTCGTCGTTCGCGGCCTCCACGCGGGCGCGCTCGACCTCCTCGAGCTTTGCCCGGCGTTCCTCGGTGCGCTGCCGCAGATAGAGGGAGCGATCGAGGACATCCTTTTGATCGTCCCCGCTCAAGGCAAAGTCAAGGTTATTAGATTGACCGGCACCGCGATACTGGGAACGAGTGACTTCGTCCAACGCCTTGCGCGCTTCGACAACGGCTTCCTCAGAGGCCGCGAGGCGCTTCTTCGCCTCTTCTGCACCGCGTCGTGCCTGCTCGGCTCGTGCGCGTGAGTCCTGGAGGTCAACCAGCGCGCGGTTCACCTGTTCTTGCAAATCGCCGATGTTGAGGTTGAGTCGATCGATGTTGGACTGCGCCTGCGAAATGTTTGCAACAAGTTCCGTCATCGACGCGGGAGCACCGACTGCAGCGGGGCTGATCAAGGGTGCCGCCAGGGACAGGGTTGTTGTGCACGCGACAACGCCAAAGGTGGTGCGCGCCTTCCGACTTGCGCGCGTGGGACGCACAGCCGACGAGGCTCCACCCTGGGTAAATCGCGTGAACCGTGATGGTTCGACCACGAAAAGGGCTCCTCACGCCGCGCATCAACGCATGCGAAACACATCAAGGGCTTCCGCACCCTGACGGCGTTCACGAACGGGTGACTAGCCCGTAGCCTTGACGCGCAGCCGTAGAAAGTTGACTACTGATGCTGGCCCGCGAGAGCTACCTCCCACCGCTCGTTCCCCGGTTCATCCTTGGCGTGCTTCCCCACATGCCCGAATTATCCGACACTGCCACGCGTGACTAGCGCGTTGCAGCAGGTGAGTACGAGACGAATGAGTGCAGTAACGACTCACGAGCCGACATGGAGACCATACGACACGTAATCATCCTGTTGCACAATCTTTATCTCAATTCACAGCAGTCAAGGCTTTTCCCATGACTCAAAATGGCCACACGCTGCACATTTCTCCGCCGCCCCCAAGGGTGTGATCTTGCACACATTGTGTAACGCGCGCACAAAGAAGCGCCGCCCCGCCCTCGCGTCAAGGGCGGAACGGCGCGACACTACTTCATGCAGATTGGCCTACACGGACTGACGGGCACGCCGCCAGGTGGCGGCAACTACCCCGCCGACGATGAGTGCCCCGAAGAGGGCGAGTAGCAACCATGGCACGTCAAAGTCGGCCGCCGCTTCGGCGAAGTCAACGAGGCCTTGAGGGTAATCAGGTTGCGCAATCATCGCACGTTGGCCCGCGTCGATAGATGCCCGGTCGAGCGTGTCACTCACCGCTAAGGCGACGTGCGGTGTTCTCACGATGACGGTGTCATACCCGCTAGCAATGAGAAGGTCTTGGGCTACATCGCGCAGGTCCGGCACATGCGCCGGGGTTTGCTCTAAGACAACTAGTCCCGTTGTGCCCAGCTCGTCAGTAGGTGCCACATTGAGCGCGTCGCGCATGGCAGCCTCGAGCGGCGCGTTGACGGGGTTTGCAGTACCAAAAGCGATACCGTCGGCTGCAAGCTGCCCCTCGAGGTCGGCCATGTCTATCTCGGCTGGAATCATCGGACACTCCTTCACATTTCGGTATCGCACGCCGCAGCCCCGTGACCTCTCGGGCGCAACGCATCAGCAGTGTATCCGCCTGGACAGCTGCCGACGTGCGCCCCACGCCGAGACAATCCACGCAAATGGGGGTGAGATCGCGCACGTCCCAAATGGCATACTCCGGCGGATGATTCCGGCAATCACCCCCGTCTAGTGGGAATACATGTCCGCTCGCAGCGTAGTGAGGCGCACCCGCATTGCTTGCAGCGCGGGCACTTGCAGCGCGCCTACATAAACATAACGTGCGTACTGTTATTATGGGCACGGAACCGTGAGAGGTCGCATACTATTGAAGGTTGACCATCACGTGTCATAGTTCCCAGATTTGGATAACGACGAGAAATGGAGCTCACTGTGGCTGAAAGCAAGAACTCCTTCAACGCTAAAAAGACGCTCGAGGTCGGCGACAAGTCTTACGACTACTTCGCACTCGATGCCGTCGACGGCATGAAGAAGCTGCCCTACTCCCTCAAGGTGCTGGGCGAGAACCTCCTTCGCACCGAGGACGGCAAGAACGTCACCGAAGACCACATCAAGGCAATCGCCAACTGGGATCCGTCGGCCGAGCCGTCGATCGAGATCCAGTTCACCCCGGCCCGCGTCCTCATGCAGGACTTCACCGGTGTGCCCTGTGTGGTCGACCTCGCCACCATGCGTGAGGCAGTCAGCGACCTCGGCGGCAGCCCGGACCAGGTCAATCCGCTGAACCCGGCAGAGATGGTCATTGACCACTCCGTGATTATTGAGGCCTTCGGCTCCACCGCTGCACTGGACAAGAACGTCGAGATTGAATACCAGCGCAACGAGGAGCGTTACCAGTTCCTGCGCTGGGGTGCTGAAAACTTCTCCAACTTCCGCGTCGTCCCGCCGGGAACCGGCATTGTCCACCAGGTCA